>Ga0181535_10000121_pt1 | contig 118055 bp, 105 predicted proteins | sample PEATcosm2014_Bin_44_FD_119774 | JGI IMG/M metagenome (GOLD analysis project Ga0181535, IMG submission 119774) | Peatland microbial communities from MTU Mesocosm Facility, Houghton, MI, USA - PEATcosm2014_Bin17_30_metaG | ecosystem: Environmental > Terrestrial > Soil > Wetlands > Peat | place... | reverse complement strand
TGCCGCGATCCTGGAAGAGCTGAGCCCGGCCCGGGCGTTCGGCGGCGGGGAAGCGCTGGCCTAGGAGGCTGGAGTTGATGACGGGGCGTCCTGGTCGAGGACGCCCCGGACCATCTTGACCATGTCCGCGGCCCGGTACGGCTTCTGCAGGAAGCCGGCCAGGCCCCGGCCCATGAAGCGGTTGACCGCCTCCGTCTCGTTGAAGCCGCTGCTCAGGATGACCGGGGTGGTGAAGCCTTCCTGGCGCATGGCCCGGTAGGTCTCTTCGCCGTCCAGGTGCGGCATGGTCAGGTCCATGATCACCAGGCAGATCTCCGGCTCGTGCAGGCGCAACTGCTTGAGCGCATCCAGGCCGTCCTCGGCCTTGATGGCCTGGAAGCCGATGTGGCCGAGGATGCCGGCGGCCATGGCCCGGATGCTCTCCTCGTCGTCCACGACCAGCACCGTGCCCGTGCCCCGGTAGCTGCCCAGGGTCTCCTTGGGGACCTGGACCTCGGCGGCCAGGCTGGTGGCGGGGAAGAGCAGCTTGAAGGTGGTGCCCCGGTTCGGCTCGCTCTGCACCTGGATGCCGCCGCGGTGGCCGCGCACGATGCCCTGGATGGCCGCCAGCCCCAGGCCGCGTCCGGTGAACTTGGTGGTGAAGAACGGATCGAAGATCCGGTTCATGATCTCCGGCGGCATGCCGCAGCCGTTATCGGCCACTTCCAGGCAGACGTAGGCGCCCGGGACCAGGTTCTGGCCGGCATAGGCCCGGGCCAGGTGCTCCTCGTCCAGCTGGAGCGGATGGGTGCCGATGGTGATCGTCCCGCTGCGCTCGCCGATGGCGTCCGAGGCGTTGATCACCAGGTTCATGACCACCTGCTGGAGCTGGGAGGGGTCGGCCTCAATGGAGGGCAGCTGCGGGTCCAGGGCGTAGCGGATGACCGCCTTCTTGGAGATGGAGATGCCCAGCAGGTGGGTCATTTCCCGGACCAGGTCGTTCAGGTTCACGGTCTTGAGCTGGAACTTGCCGCGCCCGGAATAGGCCAGCATCTGCCGGGCCAGGTCCGAAGCGCGCACCACCAGGCCCTCGATCGTCTCCAGCCGCTGGCGGGCCGGGGCCATGGGGCTGATCTCCATCTGGGCCAGGCCCAGGTTGCCCAGGATCGCGCCCAGCAGGTTGTTGAAGTCATGGGCGATGCCGCCGGCCAGCAGGCCCATGGACTCCAGTTTCTGGCTCTGCAGCAGGGCCCGGGCGGCCTCCTTGCGGTCGGTGATGTCGGTGCTGAGCATGCCCAGGCCCCAGCGGCGCCCGGTGCCGTCCACCAGGGCGAACTTCTGCGAGAGGTAGTCGTGCACTTCGCCGTCGGCGTGGGTCCACTGTTCCTCCTGCTCGCTGGCGTGGCCCGAGGCGGCCAGGGCCTGGTCGGCCTCGTGCAGGGCCGTGCCCAGGGGATCGGGATACAGCTCCCGGATGGTGCGGCCGAGGATCTCGGCCTCGGGCCGGCCCAGCAGCGTCTCCATGCGCGGATTGACCAGCATGAACTGGCCGCCGGGGCCCTTGAAGGCGATGGCGGCCGGGGCGTGGTGGATGAAGCCCTGGAGCCGGGCCTCGCTTTCGTGCAGTTCCTGGGTCCTGGCCTGGACCATGGTCGCCAGGTCCTGGTTGAAGGCCTTCAGGCGAGCCTCGGCCGCCACCTGCTGGGTGATGTCCCGGGTGACCTTGGCGAAACCCTTGAGCTGGCCCTGGCCGTCACGCAGGGCGGTGATGGTGATGTGCGCCTGGAACCGGCTGCCGTCCTTGCGCACCCGCTCCCCTTCGGTCCGGTAGACGCCCTCGGCCGAGGCCTCGGCCAGTTCCCGGGCGGGGAGCCCGTCGGCCACCTGCCCGGCGTCGTAGAACAGCGAGAAATGCCGGCCCAGCACCTCCTCGGCCCGGTAGCCCTTGATCCGCTCGGCACCGGCGTTCCAGCTGACGATCAGGCCCTCCGGGTCCAGCATGAAGATCGCGTAGTCCTGCACGCCTTCGATCAGCAGCCTCTGGCGCTCCTGGCTTTCTCCCAGGAGGCGCTCGGCGTTGCGCCGCTCGACCCGCTCGGTGGAGAGCGATTGATGCAGTTCCAGGGACCGCTCCAGGCTGGGCGCCCGCAGGATCTTGGGCGCCAGCCGGAACAGCATCAGCGTGGTGCCCAGGCTGGCCGCGGCGGTGACGACCTTGATCGCTCCGGCCAGCCGGAAGGCCCCGTGCCAGGTGTTCCAGACCTCCATGGCATGGTTCAGGCCGCAGGCGAAGATGAATGTGCCGAACAGCAGCACGATCCAGCTGTAGGCCAGCTCCCGCCGGCGGTGGATGAGGTGCACCAGGGTCAGGGAAAGGGCGAAGTAGCTCAGGGCAATGACCGCGTCCGGGAGGACGTTGCCCCAGACCGCCCAGGGTTCCCAGGCCCAGCACACCCCATGGGGCATGAGGTCGGAGGCGAACAGCCGCTTGAAGAACTCCCCCATGGATGGCTCTCACGAGAATGGAGTTGGATTATGCGGCATAATCCAAAGAGGATGTTTGGAAAATCAAGATCATTGAAAAAAAATTAATTAATATTTACCATGGGCGCCACCGCCGGGGGGAGCGTTTCCAGCCGCCGGAACAGCGCCAGGAGGCAGGCGCTGAGCCAAACACTGAGGAGGCAGCCAAAGAAATTGCCGATCCAGATGAGCGGGTGGGTCAGGCGCACCCGGGCGGTGGGGTCCTGCACCGCCAGCCCGACCAGGTACGACAGCACCACGATGCAGGACAGGTAGACCATGGCCATGGCCGAGGTGGCGAAGATCACCCGGCGCCAGGCCCGGGCCATCAGGTGCACGCTGCCCCTGGCCGCCTGGACGATCGACTCGCCCCGGAGCAGGATGCGCAGCGGCATCCAGCCGAACGCCATGAGCACCATCAGGCCCGGAAAGATGAACAGGCTCAGGCCGATCCCGGTGGCCAGGGCGAGCACCGCTTTGCCCCAGAAGGCCCGCATCCAGCGTTCCTCGAAGCGCTGCCGCCACTGGTCGGCGGTATTGAGCGGATTCTGCCCGGCCTGGGCGTCGGTGGCGATGAGGAAGCGCGGGATGCAGTAGAGTTCCAGGGGCAGCAGGCTGGCGAAGGTGAGCGCCGCGTCCACCAGGGGGTCTTCCGGCAGGCCCGCCTGGATCTGCAGCAGGGCGGCCAGGGCGGCCAGCAGCATGCCCAGGGCGGCGATGCCCAGCACGGCCAGGGGCCGGCGGGTCAGGTAGCGGGTGCCCTCAAGGAGGCTGGCGAGATCGGTTTTCGGAGAGGTCGTCATTCTATGAGAGTAGCGCGCTATGATCTTCCACATGAGTCATCTGGCCCCATGCATACTCGTGGCGAGTCCCCGGATCCTGGATCCGAACTTCCTGCACACCGTGATTCTGCTGGTCGAGCACGACGACACCGGCGCCATGGGCGTGATCCTCAACCGCCCGCTGCCGGTGACCTTGGCCCAGATCTGCGAGGAGAGCCGGCTGCCCTTCTCGGGCGACGAGGGCGCCACCGCCTGGCGCGGCGGCCCGGTGGATCCCCAGCGGGGCATCGTCCTGGTGCGCGGCGGGCTGCCGTCCGCGGACGACACCGTGCTGGATTTCACCGATTTCATCAGCTACCGCAAGGACCTGCTCGAGTCGCTGCTGATGGAGCCCGCCGCCCGGTTCCGGCTGTTCCTGGGCTATGCCGGCTGGGGCGAAGGCCAACTGGACCAGGAACTGGAGAACGGCGGCTGGGCCCGCCTCCCCTTGAACCCGGCCTGGCTCATGACCAACGAGCCGACCGAGCTGTGGACCCGGGCGATCCAGTCCATCTCGAATTAGGCGATGGACTTGGCCGCCTCGCTGGCGAGCCGGTCGACCCGCTCGTTTTCCGGATGGCCATCGTGGCCGCGCACCCAGTGGGCCTCCACCCGGTGGGTCTTCAACTGGGCATCCAGGGCCTGCCAGAGTTCCACATTGATCACCGGCTGGCCGTCCGCCTTGCGCCAGCCCTTGCGCTTCCAGCCCGCGAGCCAGGACTGGATGCCCTTCACCACGTACTGGCTGTCGGAATAGAGCGCCACGTCACAAGGCCGGGCCAGGGCCCCCAGGCCCTCGATGGCCGCCTTCAGCTCCATGCGGTTGTTGGTGGTGGCGGGCTCGGCGCCGCGCGCCTCCTTTTCCTTGGGTCCGTCGACGGTATGCACCCGCAACAGGTAGCCCCAGCCGCCCGGCCCGGGGTTGCCCAGGCAGGCGCCATCGCAATAAAGTTCCACACGGGTGCGTTGACTCATCGGTGCAGACTACCATGGGGTTCCTGGAGGGAAAAATGGCAGCGACCATCGCCGTGACCGAAGCCCCGCTGGACGCCGCCGCCGTCCGGGCCGCGGCCGCGGACCCCAGGGCCGGCGCCGTGGTGGTGTTCGAAGGCTGCGCCAGGGACAGCCATGAGGGGCGGCCGGTGGCGCTGCTGGCCTACGAGGCCTTCGTCCCCATGGCCGAAGCCGAGCTGGCCCGGCTGCGGGAAGAGGCCATGGCCCGGTTCGGCCTGGTCCGCTGCCTGATCCACCACCGCCTGGGCGAGGTGCCGCTGCTGGAAGCCGCGGTGGTGGTCGCCGCTTCCAGCCCGCACCGGCGCGAGGCGTTCGAAGCCGCCGCCTGGATCATGGACCGCATCAAGGAGCGGGTGCCCATCTGGAAGCGCGAGCGCTACGTCGACGGGGCCCAGACCTGGGTGGAAGGCGAATCCCGGAAGTAAGTTGGCACGCCTCTCGCACTGCCTGGGACAGAGGTGCCCAGGTGGATCCCGCATACTACGTCGCAGCAGGCAGTCTGAAGGCCCGGTCCCTGCAGTTGGACATGGTCTCCAACAACCTCGCCAACGCTGCCACCGTCGGCTACAAGCCGGAGAAGAGCTTCTTTTCCGTCTACAACAAGGCCAAGGCCGATGGCCGGGGGCTGCCGCTCTCGCAGTACGTGAACGACGGCGCCATCACGGCCCAGAGCGGGATCGATTTTTCCCAAGGGGCGGTCAAGACCACCGGGCGCAGCATGGACCTGGCCATCGAAGGCAATGGCTTCTTCATGGTCAAGACGCCCCAGGGCAACCTGGCCACCCGGGACGGCCGCTTTCAACTCGGCACCAACGGCCAGCTCCAGGCCATGGACGGCTCGCCGCTGTTGGGCAAGAATAACCTACCCATCCAGATCGATCCCGCGGGCGACCCGGTGAAGGTGCTGCCGGACGGCTCGGTGATGCAGGGCGACACCACCGCCGGCCAGATCGATCTGCGCACCTTCACCAACCCCGGCGCGCTCCAGCGCAGCGGGGCCAACCGCTACACCCCTTCCGGCGCCCCGGCCACCGCCTCCAGCGCCACGGTCACCCAGGGCGCCCTGGAGCAGAGCAGCGTGGACCTCTCCACCTGCATGGTCGACATGATCCGCCTCAACCGGCTGTTCGAAATGAGCATGAAAGTGGCTTCCACGGTCACCAACGACATGGATGCCAGGAGCATCTCCGATATTTCCACCGGCCGTTAGGCCTTCAGGAGCTTCGCCATGATGAGAGCCATGTGGTCCGCCGCTGCCGGCATGAACGTGCAAACCACGAACATGGACGCCATCTCCAACAACCTGGCCAACATCAACACGGCCGGGTTCAAGTCCGGCCACGCCGAATTCCAGGACCTGCTCTACCAGACCATCAACACCGCCGGCACCAGCACCTCCAGCACCACGACCCAGCCCGGCAGCCTCCAGCTCGGCCACGGCGCCAGGCTCTCGGCCATGGTCAGGGACTTCAGCACCGGCAGCCTGCAGCAGACCAACTCGCAGTACGACATGGCCATCCAGGGCCAGGGCTTCTTCCGGGTGCTCATGACCGACGGCACCTACGCCTACACCCGGGACGGCTCGTTCACCCCGGACCAGAACGGCAACCTGGTGAACGCCAGCGGCAACACCCTCGACCCGCAGATCACCATCCCCCAGGACGCCATGACCGTCACCATCGGCACCGACGGCACGGTGACCGTGACCACCCAGGGCCAGACCACGCCCCAGCAGGTGGGCCAGATCACCCTCTCCAACTTCATCAATCCGAACGGGCTCAATGCCATCGGCCACAACCTCATGCAGCCGACCCTGGCCAGCGGCGACCCCATCGACGGCGTCGCCGGCCTGACCGGATTCGGCACCATCCAGCAGTCCTCCCTGGAAGGCTCCAACGTGGACATGGCCACCGAGATGGTCAACATGATCGTGGGCCAGCGGGCCTACGAGGCCAATTCCAAGACCATCCAGACCTGCGACCAGATGCTCCAGCTGGTCAACAACCTGAAGCGCTGAACCATGCGCTGGCTTTGGATCCTTTGCCTGACCTCGGCGCTTTCGGCGGCGGGGGCCGAAGACCCGGTCCCCCTGACGCCGGTGGAGCAGCTCCAGCAGGACGCCCTCAGCTACGTCCAGGCCCAGGCCGGAACGCTGGCCGGCCATTACACCTTCCATGTGCTCAAGCCGCCCAGCGTCCCCCGGGTGCTGGCCGGCGCCAAGCTCACCTTCGAGCCTGCCAACCTGAGCCGGCGCGACCTGGGCGGCGTGTTCTTCGTGTCGTTCAAGATGAAGCTGGACGGACGTCCCGCGGGCATGCTGCGGGTGGACATGGAGGGCAAATGGACCGGCATGGTCCTGCGCGCCAAGGCCCCCCTGCAGCGCAAAACCATTCCCGCAGCCGACGCGTTCGAAGTCGAGCCGTTCGAAGGCAACCCGCCGCCGGGGGCGCTCAGCGAAGTGCCGGCCGGGTATCGCCTGCGCCTGCCGGTGGCGGCCGGGCATCTCCTGACCATGGTCGACCTGGAATCCATCCCGGTGGTGACGGCCGGGGACCAGGTGCGGGTGGAACTGGTGAGCGGCGCCCTGGTGATCGCCGTGGATGCCGTGGCCCGGTCCAACGGCGCCGTGGGGGAAAAGGTTAGGCTGGAAATGCCCACCTCGCACAAGAACCTCCAGGCCGTGGTGACCGGTCCGGGCGAGGCCCGGCTCCTGTGGGCGGGCGGGAATTAGCGCTGGTGGAAAGGGGACAATGGGCCTACTCTGGTAGCTCGCACAGGAGCCCCCATGGCCCATGAACATGACCATCAGAATCCCGAACACCAGTGCGGCTGCGGCCCCGAGGACCCATGCTGTGAAGAACATGCCGACGAGATCGAAGTGGTGGAACTGGAAGACGAGAACGGCGAGAAGGAAGAGTTCGCCATTCTGGAGGAGGTGGACTTCGAGGACCGCCATTTCGCCATCATGGCCCCCCTCGCCGAAGTCCAGGCCTATTCCGACAGCCCCGCCGAGGACACTGAGAAGGAGGACAACCTCACCATCGAGATCTTCGAGGTGAAGGGTGACGACTTCACCATGCTGGAGGACGAGGCTTTCGCCCAGAGGCTGCTGGCCCATCTGGACGAACTCTCCGCCAAGCTGGAAGAAGAAGAGGAGCAGGAAGGTAAGTAACGGATTTTCTAGCCATGCCAACCATGCCGCGAAAGCTCCTTTTCGCGGCATGATTGTTTCTTGAAATCATGATGCTGTTATATCGCGGGTCATTCATGCCATCCTTACGGCATGGCGATGGATTGCATCAAGCTGCCGGGTCGCGTGCTCTTCCTCTCCGAGGACCCCTCCAAAATCCAAAGGCAGATCCATGGGGAAGATATCCCGCTCGCTGCGGCGCTACCCCTGCGCGACGAAGTGACGGTGGATGAGATCGCCCCGGCCTGGGTCTGCTACTACTTCGGTGAGCGGCTGGAGGACTTCCCGTACCTGGGGCTGGCCTGCGGCGACAGTTTCCCGGTCACCGAAGGGGCGGTGGTCCGCGGCGGCTTCCAGGTGGTCGTTTCCGGCGAACACCATGGCGGCCATGGCGCCCGGGAGGCGGCCCTGTTCGCCGAATTCGCCGCCGGCATCCGGCTGGTCATCGCCAAGAGCTTCGACCCGGAATACCTGCAGCACTGCCATGACCTGGGCCTGCTGACCAGCACCGACTTCGGCCTCCTGGACCTGCTGGCGCAGGGCGCCGAGCTGCCCATGGAACGGTTCACCCGCGGCCAGGATGCCTTCACGGCCGAGATCATCCGCAACGGCGGGGCGTTCGGCTTCACCCATGCCCGGCTGGGCGGCACGGCGGTGCTGCCGGTGCCGTCCGGGACGCCCCGGCCCATGACCCTGGCCGAAAAGATCCTGGCCCGGGCCGCGCTGACCGGCCTGGACGGCGCCATCGGGCTGCCGGCCGTGGCCCCCGGCGACGGCCTGCTGGTGAAGGCGGACTGGCGCTTTTCCCACGAGACCGTCACCAACCTGGCCGCCGCCATGCTGGACATGTTCCTGGCCGACCAGGTGCCGTTCGTCGATCCCGGCCGCATCATCGCCTTCCGCGATCACCTCAGCTTTGTCGGCCGCTTCGAGGGCCAGGAGGGCTTCCCGGAAGTGGCCCGGCGGCTGCAGGCGTTCCAGGATTCGTTCTGCGCGGCCCACGGCATCCACCTGCATGCGGTGCTGCCGGACGGTTCCACCGAGGGCATCAGCCACGTGATCATGGCGGAGCGCTATGTCCTGCCCGGCCAGGTGGTGCTGGGCACCGACGCCCACGCCAGCCACAGCGGCGCCCTGGGCGCGCTGGCCTTCGGGGTGGACGCCGCCGATCTGGCCAATGCCTGGGTCAACGGCGATGTGCGCATCACCGTGCCGCCCACCTGCCTGGTGCGGCTGGGCGGCCGGCTGCGCCCGGGGGTGTTCGCCAAGGACCTGGCGCTGCATCTGCTGACCCTCCCCGCCCTGCGCGAAGGGCGGGTGGCCGGGCAGATCCTCGAGTTCCAGGGCGAGGCCCTGGCCGCCCTGTCCACCGACGAGCGCGCCACGCTCACCAACATGGCGCCGGTGTTCGGGGCGCGCACCGGGATCGTCGCCCCGGACGGCGAAACCCAGCGCTTCCTCATGGAGCGGCGCGGCGTCGCGGTGCCGCTGGAAAGCTGGATGCGCAGCGATCCGGAGGCGGAGTACAGCGACGTGGTGGAGGTGGATTGCGCAGCCGTGGGCGCCATGGTCGCCGCCCCGGGCGATCCGGGCAACTCGCTGGCGCTGGACCGGCTCGAACGCGAGGTGCCGGTGGACATCGCCTACGTGGGCAGCTGCACCGGCGGCAAGCGGGACGACATCGAGCGGGTGTACGACGTGGTGCGCTGGGCCCTGGACCACGGGCTGACCGTGCCCCTGCACGTGCAGCTGTTCATCCAGCTGGGCAGCGAGGACGTGCGCCGCCATGCCGAGGCGCAGGGCTGGCTCAGCGCCTTCGACGCGGCCGGCGCCCGGGTGATCAGCCCCGGCTGCGGCGCCTGCATCCACGCCGGGCCCGGCATCTCCACCCGGCCCAGCCAGGTGACCATCGCCGCCTTCAACCGCAACTTCCCGGGCCGCAGCGGCCCCGGCCCGGTGTGGCTGGCCAGCCCCGCCACCGTGGCCGCCAGCGCCTTCGGCGGCAGGATCTGCAGCTTCGGGCAGCTCCAGGAACTCGCCCGGCAGTAATATGGCGGCATCCGGTAGGATGGAGGGGCCCAGCCCCGGAGGCGAGCATGCATCTTCACGAAACCAGCCTGTGGACCCTGGTCGCGCCGATCCTCGGCAGCCGGCGCGCCGATGCGGTGTTCGAAGCGGTGGCGGTGCCCGCCGTCCTCGGGGCCCCGCGGCGTCCCCGGGTGCCCCGGGCCCAGCTGGCCATGGCCCTGAACCTGCTCCTGTTCGAGGATCTGGAACGGCGCGTGCCGTTCGCCCGGGCCTACGTGCGGGACGGGGTCCTGGCCGGGCGCAAGGTGCGGTTCGACCATGGCGCCCTGCGCACCGTCAAGGCTCCGGCCGGGGCGCTGCCGGCCGGCGAGGCCGCCATCCTGCGCCTGCTGGAGCCGCTGGGCTACGCCTGCGCCGAGGTCTACCCGCTCGACCGCATCGCCCTCACCGGCCGGGCCTACGCGCACCTGGACCACCCGGAGGAGCTTCCCCAGTTCTTTCTCAGCGAGTTCCACCCCGAGCGCTTCAGCCCGGCCTTCCAGGCCGCCGTGGCCCGCACCCTGGCCGCCTCGGTGGATCCGCTGCCGGGCTGGGCCGGGCCCCTGCTGGAGGAACTGGGCGCCCGCGGCAGCCTGCCCCACGACCTGGCGCAAAGGCTGCTGCCCGAGCTGGCCGGCTGTTTCGACCGCCAGCACCCGGCACCGCTGCGCGCCGACTACCAGACCCTGCTGGCGGAAAGCGAGGAGATGGCCTGGATCGCCACCGAAGGCAACGCCTTCAACCACGTCACCGACCGGGTGGCCGACGTGGCGGCGCTGGCCGAGGCGCAGAAGGCCCTGGGCCGGCCCATGAAGGACCTGGTGGAAAACTCCGCCTCGGGGCGGGTGCTGCAGACCGCCTTCCGGGCCGCTCCGGTGGAGCGGATCTTCCGTGACCCGGAGGGGCACGGCACGGTTGCCACCGTGCCCGGCTCCTTCTTCGAGTTCATCACCCGCAAGCCGCGCCCCGACGGGCGCCTGGACCTGAGCTTCGACACCGGCAACGCCCAGGCCATCTTCAAGATGACTGCCGCCAGTGGAGCCCGGCCATGACGAACCCCGCCAACCCCCAGGATGAACTGGCCGCCCTGCTGGGACCCGGCGCCGTGCTGAGCGATCCCGCCGACCTGGAGAAGTACCAGACCGGCTGGCGCTACGGCAAGGGCCGGGCCCTGCTGGTGGCCCGGCCCGCCAGCACCGCCCAGGTGTCCCAGGTGCTGGCCTATTGCCGGGAGCGCGGGCTGCGGGTGCTGCCCCAGGGCGCCAACACCGGCCTGGTGGGCGCCTCGGTGCCCGATGCCGGCGGCCGGATGGTGGTGCTCAGCCTCGAACGGCTCAACCACCGGCTGGAGCTGGATGTGCTGGACCGCACCGTGACCGTCGACGCCGGCGTGCTGCTCAGCGAGCTGAACCAGGCCCTGGCGGAACACGGGCTGACCTTTCCCGTGGACCTGCCGGCCGATCCGCAGATCGGCGGCATGGTCGCCGCCAACACCGGCGGCGCGCGCCTGCTGCGCTACGGCGACGTGCGCCGCAACCTGCTGGGGCTGGAAGTGGTGCTGGCCGACGGGCGGGTGGTGGACAACCTGACCGCCCTGCGCAAGAACAACACCGGGCTGGATTTCAAGCAGCTGTTCACCGGCACCTCGGGCGTGTTCGGGGTCATCACCGGAGCGGTGCTGCAGGTGGCCCCGCTGCCCCGCCAGCGGGCCGCGGCCCTGGTGGGGGTGCCGCACGGCCGGGCCGCGCTCGGCCTGCTCCAGGCCCTGGAACACGGCCTTTCCGAGCTGCTCGCCGCCTTCGAAGTGATGTCGCGCGAAGCCCTGGAGCCGGTGTTCGGCCCCGGCGGCCTGCGCAATCCGTTCGGCGCGCCCCTGGCGCCGTACACCGTGCTGGTGGAACTGGCCTCCACCCTGCCGGAATCCGCCCTGGACCTGGCGAACCTGCTGGAGTCGGCCCTGGCCGAGTACCTGGAGGGGCACGAGGAGGACCTCACCGACGTGATCATGGGGCGGCCCGACGAGTTCTGGGCGGCGCGCCACCACATCTCCGAAAGCCTGCGCGAGGAGGGCCGGGTGCTGGCCTTCGACATCGCCGTGCCCCGGTCCAGGCTGCCCGCCTTCACGGATGCCGTGAAAGCCTGGCTGGCGGCCGAGCAACCCTGCTTCCGGGTCTGCGATTTCGGCCATTGGGGCGATGGCGGCACCCACCTGAACCTGGTCTGGCGGGAGGCCGAAGCGCCCCTGCCCGCCGAGCGGCTGGTGCCGCTGGTGCAGCGCCGGATCTACGATCTGGCCGTGCTGGAATTCCAGGGTAGCTACAGCGCCGAGCACGGCGTGGGGCCGCACAACCAGGCCTGCTTCGACGCCTACACCGGCGCCGCGCAGAAGAGCGCCGGAGCCGCGCTGAAGGCCCATTTCGATCCGCACGGCATGCTCGGCACCGTGCGGCTTTGGTAGGAGGCGCCATGCGCGCAGTCGGTTATCAAGAATCCCTGGCCATCGAGAACCCGGCCGCCCTGGCCGACCTCGAACTGCCCAGGCCCGAGCCGACGGGCCGGGACCTGCTGGTCGAGGTCAGGGCGGTATCGGTGAATCCGGTCGACACCAAGATCCGGCGCGGGGTGAAGGCGCCCGAGGGCACCTGGAAGGTGCTCGGCTGGGACGCGGCGGGGATCGTCACCGCGGTCGGGCCGGACGTGGCGGGCTTCAAGCCGGGCGACGCGGTGTTCTACGCCGGCGCCCTGGACCGGCCCGGCACCAACGCCGAGTACCACCTGGTGGACGAGCGCCTCGTCGGCGCCAAGCCGGCCTCCCTGGACTGGGCCGAAGCCGCGGCCATGCCGCTGACCGCCATCACCGCCTGGGAGGCCCTGTTCGACCGGCTTGATGTGCGCAAGCCGGTGCCCGGCGCCGCCCGGGCCATCCTGATCATCGGCGGCGCCGGCGGCGTGGCCTCCCTGGCCATCCAGCTGGCGCGCCAGCTCACCGACCTGACGGTGATCGCCACCGCCTCCCGGCCGGAAACCCGGGAGTGGGTGCGGGAGCTGGGCGCGCACGCCGTGGTCGATCACGGCCAGCCGCTGGCCGCCCAGATCGCCCGGCTGGGGCTGGGCGCGCCCGGCCTGGTGTTCTGCACCACCAACACCGACGCCCATCTCGCCGAGATCGTCGAACTCATCGCCCCCCAGGGCCGCTTCGCGGTCATCGACGATCCCGCCGCCCTCGACATCAAGCCGTTCAAGCGCAAGAGCGTATCCGTCCACTGGGAGTTCATGTACACCCGCTCCCTGTTCGGCACCCCCGACATGGCCGCCCAAGGCGCGCTGCTGAACGAGGTGGCGCGCCTGGTCGAGGCCGGCACCCTGCGCACCACCCTGGCCGAGCGCTTCGGCCGGATCAACGCGGCCAACCTCAGGCGCGCCCATGCCTTCCTGGAAAGCGGCCGGGCCCGGGGCAAGGTCGTGCTGGAGGGGTTCGGCAAGGATGAATGATCCCGGTCAACTGCCGGGTTCCTCGAAGCTGTCCGGGCCGCTGGCTTCTTCCTGGCGGTGGACGTAGGTCACCACGATCCGCTCGCCCTGGAACTCGTACAGAATGCGCAGCGGCTTGACCAGAAGCTCCCGGTAGAAGCCGGGGCCGAATTCCGCCACCCAGCGGCCCAGGTCCGGGAACCTGGCCAGGTGGCGCAGGCTATGGTCCACCCTTTGCCGGAGCCGGCGCGCCGCCTCCGGACTGAAGGCGCCGATGTACTCGAGGCGTTCGATGAATTGTTCCACGGCAGGATCGGTCCACCGAATGGTCAGGTCCATTTGGCGGTCCGGGCCATGACCGCTTCGTGGGTCTGGGTGCGGCCTTCGGCCATGGCCTTCTGGCCCCGGATGATGCCCTCGAGCAGTTCGATCTTCCGTTCCTGCATGCGGTAGCTGGTCACATCCATGAGGATGGCGGCTTCGCGGCCGTGCTCGGTGATGAGCAGCGGTTCCTGGTCATGCTGGAGGGCCTCGATGATCTCGGTGGCCTTGCGCTTGATGTCGGTGACGGGGATGAGCCTGGGCAGCATGGATGGCCTTGGGGCGGCTACGGGTAGCGCGTTGATACCATTGTAGCATTTTAATGATACTACGCAACCACCCATGGCGATCACTGGCCCCTCGTGGCGCGCCAGGGAGGACGTGGACGGCACGTTGCCTACGCGCTCCTGCCGATGGCCTGCCGAACGAAGCAGTCCGTGATGAGCGCTGCATGCAGGGCCCGAAGGGCCGGAGCCGCGTCTTCCTTCTTCACCACGAAACTCAGATTGATCTCGCTGGCGCCCAGGCTGATCATCTCGATGTTGATCTCCCGAAGGGCGCCGAAACAGCGGCCGGACAAGCCGGGCGTGGACTTGATCCGCTCACCGACGATGGCCACGATGGTCCGGTCCCGGGCGATGCCGACGCTGCCGAAACCGGACAGATCCTTCAGCAAGGCCTCCAGCGGCTCGTTGCCGTCCACGGTGAAGGAGACGCTCGCTTCGGTCGTGGCGACCAGGTCGACGCTGACCTGGTGGCGGGAAAAGACCTGGAACAGGCTGGCCATGGCCAGGAAACCGTGCCGGTCGTGGCTGCCGCCGCAGGCAACGGTGAGCACGGTGACAGGACCGCGCTGGGCCAGGGCGGTCATGGGGCGGCCGGTGGGCACCTGGGCCGTGATGGTGGTGAACCGGCCCTGGGGCCGGCCGGTATGCCGCACCGTGACCGGGATGCCGGCGTCCACGGCGGGCTGGATGGTGGCCGGATGCAGCACCTTGGCGCCGAACGCCGCGAGCTCGGCCGCCTCGGCGAAGCTCATCTCGGCGATGGGGACGGCCTCGGGCACGATGCGCGGATCGCAGGTGAGGATGCCTTCCACATCGGTCCAGATCTGGATTTCCCCGACCCGCAGGGCGGCGCCGAGCAGGGCCGCGCTGAAATCGCTGCCGCCCCGGCCCAGGGTGGTCGTAAGGCCTTCGGCGGTGGACCCGATGAAGCCTTGGGTCACCACCGCGCGGCCGGGCCCCAGCAGGGGCGCCAGACGGCGCGCCGCCAGGGCGGACAGCTCACCGGGCAGGGGCTGGGCGGAGCCGAACGTGGCGTCGGTGCGGACTACGCCGCGGGCATCGACCCAGTCCGCGTCCAGGAAGGCGGCCAGGATCCGGCTGGACATCCGCTCGCCGACGCTGGCGATGGCATCCAGGCTCCTGGGGCTCAATTCGTGCAGCATGGCCACGCCCCGCACCAGCGTATCCAGTTCCCGGCCCAGCTCCACCAGGGCCTGCGCCAAGGTCAAAGGAAGAGGCTTGGGGAACAGCTCAAGGGCGATGTCCCGGTGGCGGTTCAGGATGCCCCGGCTGAGATCCAGGGCGGCGCCCAGGTCGCCGGCCTCGGCGCGGCGGGCCGCCTCGAGCAAGGCGTCGGTGGTCTGGGCGGTGGCCGAAAGCACCACCAGCGGGGCCTTGGGCAGGGCCTGGGTCACCAGGGCGGCGACCTCGCGCATGCGGGCGGCATCGGCCACCGAGCTGCCACCGAATTTCATGACGATCGATTCAGGGGGATGGACGGCCTTGCCCTTTCGCGAAACCATCCGTAGGGGGTGAGGCTCTTGCGGTTGTTCCGGACACATGGTCACGAGGTCTCTCCTTGGCCGGCCGCATGGGAATCAAGCCGTCCAGCGGCGCCAGAACAAGGGTCGGCCCCGGTCCGTCAAGGAGATGTCAATAAAGGTCCCGATTCTGTTAATAAAAAGACATGAGCTGGCGTGACCAAATGCTCAGAAAACGCGCGCCATTCCTGAATACCGGCTGTCAGTTGATCGTGATCCCTCCTACCTTGAGCTGCAATGATAGGCATGGGTCTGGTACGGAAAGGCGACGGTCTCGCGCCCGCGCAGTGCCGGATGGCGGAGCAGGGCCAAAAGCCGGTCCTCCACCTTGGCCCGTTCGGCGGCGGGCAGGTTGGCGATGAAGCTCACTGACAGGGCGCGGTCGACGATCACCTCGCGCGGGCTGCCCACGTGCTCGTACGGGAAACAGGTTTCCTGCAGCTCCGTGAATCGCGAGCCGGTGAAGGGCAGGCGCCACTGGCCGGTGTGGTAGCGGGGCGTGCCGGTTCCGTAGGGCTTGAAGATCTCCGTCAGCGCCGCCACCCAGTCCACCGACTCGTCCCGCACGTTCCACACCAGGCCGAGCCTGCCGCCGGGCTTGAGCACCCGGTGGATTTCCGCCAGGGCCTCGGTGCTGGCGAACCAGTGGAACGCCTGGGCGCAGACCACCGCATCCATGGCAGCGCCGGCCAGGGGCAGGGCCTGGGCGGTGCCCTCCAGCACCCGGATGCCGGGGAGCGCCGCGGCCAACTGGTCCCTCATCTCGGCCACCGGCTCCACCGCGATCACCTCCGCGCCGGTCTCGGCCAGCAGCCTGGTGGACTTGCCGGTGCCGGCGCCCAGATCCACGCAGGTCCGCCCGGGCCCCAGCCCCAGGTTCCCGGTGAGCCACGGCAGAAGCTCGGCCGGGTACGATGGCCGGCCGCGCGCGTAGGCCCCGGCGGCGGCGGCGAATCCCTGGGCGGCGGAAGGGTGGACTTGGCACATGGCTGTGGGCTCCTGGGCAAGAGCAGGATAGCCCCCGGAGGCGATCCAATGCATCCGGCCTTGCCGGGAATGGCCGGGAGCGACGTAAACTGGCAGGGTAAACAACGCCTTCCCTGGACCATCCGATGCCCCCAACCACCCTCCGCGCCGTCATGTCCGCCCTGCTTACCCCCGGGAGCGGCTGCCCCTGGGACCTGAAACAGGATCACCAGTCCCTGGCCCGCTACCTGCGGGAAGAGGCCGCAGAGGTGCTGGACGCCCTGGCCGAGCACGTGCCGGGTGACCCGGAAACCGAGCGCCACCTGTGCGAGGAGCTGGGCGACCTGTGGCTGCAGGTGGCCTTCCACGCCCAGCTGGCCCAGGACCGCGGCGCCTGGGACCTGGCTGACGTGGAGGCCATGGTGGTGGAGAAGCTGGTGCGGCGGCATCCCCATGTGTTCGGCGAGGTGGAGGTGGACGGCGCCGAAGGGGTCCTGGCCAACTGGGCCGCCATCAAGCGGGACGAGAAGGCCGAGCGCGGCGAGGCGGACGCCGCGCGCCTGCTGGAGGGCATCCCGCACAGCCTGTCGCCCATGGACACCGCCCTGGAGATCGGCCGCCGCTGCGCCAAGGTGGGCTTCGAGTGGCCGGACATGGAAGGGGTGCTGGACAAGGTGAAGGAGGAGGTGGCGGAGCTGCAGGCCGAATCCGACCTGGACCGGGTGGAATCGGAGTACGGCGACGTGCTGTTCAGCCTCATCCAGTGGGCCCGCTACAAGGGCGTCGATCCGGACCGGGCGCTGCGCCGGCAGATGCGCCGGTTCCAGTCCCGCTTCAGCCATGTGGAAGACGCCGCGGCCGCCAACGGCGGCTGGGAGCGGCAGGACCTGGAAGCCATGGAGGCGGCTTGGCAGGACGCCAAACGGGCGGAGCCCCGGCCCTGATGGCGGCTCCGCCGTTCTACTTCGTCCCGCTCACCCACCCGGCCTGGGACGAGGCGGTGGCCTGCGCCCGCAAGCTGCCGCCGGAAGCCATGGCCGAGCTGCGCCTGGACCTGTTCCCCGCAGCGGACCCGGAAGCCCTGGTGCTGGCCCTGGGCCGGCGCTGCCTGGTGACCTGCCGCCGGGCCGATGAGGGCGGCGCCTGGCGGGGCGACGAGGCCGGGCGGCTGGAGCACCTGCTGCGCGGCGCCCGCGGCCGGCCGGCCTGGGTGGACCTGGAGTGGGACCTGCCGGTGCCGCCAGCCCTGGTCGAATGCCTGCCCCATGTGCGGCTGCTGCGCTCGGTCCATGTGGCCCCGGGGGTGTTCGACCTGGAGCAGCGCCTGCGCGATCTGCCCCGGGGCGACGCCTTCAAGTGGGTGGGCCACGCCGCCAGCCTGGCCGACAATGCCCGGCTGCGCGGGCCGCTGGCCTGGGCCCGGGACCGCAACCTGGCCCTGTCGGCCTTCCTCATGGGCCCCAAGGGCATCGCCGGCCGCTGCCTGCAGGCCGCCTGGGGCGGCAGCTTCACCTACGCCCAGGCGGATGACGGCCCGGCGGCGGCCCCCGGCCAGCTCACCCTGGCCCGGATGCTGGGCTGGCGCTGCCACAAGCTGCACGCCGGCTACGGCCTGTGCGGGGTGCTGGGCCAGCCGGTGCTGCATTCCCTGGGGCCCGCCTACCACAACCCGCGCTTCCAGCGCAGCTTCAAGGACCTGCTCTACCTGCCCCTGGAGTGCGGTGACCCGCTGGAAGCCGAGGCCGCGCTGGAGGCGCTGGAGCTGCTGGGGGCCAGCCTCACGGCCCCGCTCAAGGAAACCCTGCCGGCCCGGCTGGGGCTGACCGGACCGCTGAACACCCTGTGGCGCCGGCGTCCGGGTGAGCCCTGGCAGGGCGCCAACACCGATTTCACCGCCCTGGACGGCGCCCTGGACGGTCTGGCCGCCGGGCCGGTGCTGGTCCTGGGCGATGGCGGGGTGGCCGAAACCACCCGGCAGGTGCTGCGCCGGCGCGGCTGGCCCAGCCTGGGCGCTTCGCGCCGGGCTCCGCTGGCGCCCGAGGCGGTGCGCCGGTTCGCGCCGGCGGGGGTGATCCAGGCCACCCGGCTGGGCATGGAACCGGGCGACCCGGCGCCGTTCCCGGAGCTGCTGGCCGCCGCCGAGCCCTCGGCGCGCTGGGCGGTGGAATGGATCTACAAGGAGGACACGGCCTTTGCCGGCTGGGCCCGGGACGGCGGACGGCGCCTGGTGCCGGGCGGCGTGCTGTTCGAGGCCCAGGCGGCGGCGCAATCGGCGGCCTTCATCCGGGAATGCGGGGGATAATAGCGCATGCGCCTGCTGCTGGTGGAGGACAAGGACAGCTTCCGGCGCCTGCTGGTCCAGGCGCTGGGCTCGGCCTGGGAGGTCACCGCCGTGGGCGATCCCCAGGCGGCCCTGGCCGCCCTGGCCGCCGCGCCTTTCGAGATCCTGGTCACCGATCTGCGATTGCCGGGGATGTCGGGCCTGGAGCTGCTCAAGGCGGCCAAGCGCCGGCACCCGGCGCTGCGCGCGGTGCTGATGTCGGCCTTCGGCGAGCCCCGGGACATCGTCGAGGCGATGCGCTGGGGCGCCGACGATTTCCTGCCCAAGCCGTTCGACCTGGACCAGTTCGAGGCCGTGCTGGCGCGCACCCGGGCCCTGGCCGAAGCGCCGCCGCCGGATCCGCGCGAGCCCTGGATCATCCACTCGCCGGCCATGCGCGAACTGGACCTGGCTCTGGCCAAGGCTGCCGAGACCGGCTTCGCCGTGCTGTTCCAAGGCGAGCCCGGCACCGGCAAGGCCCGGGCCGCCCGCCGCCTGCACGCCCTGCGCCACCCCCAGGCGCCCTACCTATGCCTGTCGGCCCCGAGCCTGCCGGAAGGCGGCCCGGACCCGCGCCGGCTGGCCCTGCTCCAGGGCGGCAGCCTCTACGTCTCGGAACTGGAGGAACTGGCCCCCGGCGGCTGGGCGCCTTTGGTGCGGGCCATGGACAGCGAGCTGGGCCAGGGCATCCACTGGCTGGGCTCCTGCCGGGAGCCCAAGGCCCTGCCGGAGGTGCTGCGCGAGCGCATGGGGGTGATCGGCTTCACCCTGCCGCCGCTGCGCGAGCGCCGGGAGGACATCCTGCCGATGTTCCGCGCCTTCCTGGACGCCCGGGCGCGCCAGGACGGGCGGCCCGTGCCCATGCTGGAACGCGGCGTGGAGAAGGAGCTGCTCCAGGCCGCCTGGCCCGGCAACCTGAGCCAGCTGGCCTGGGCGGTGGCCCACGCCTGGCGCGCCAGCGCCGGACCGCTGCTGGCGCCCATCCCCGCCTTCGGCCCGGAAGCGGGCGAAGCGCTGGTGCTGCCCTGGCCGGCCCCCGGCACCCTGGCCGGCATGCTGGCCGCGGTGGCGGCCTCCGCCTCGGAGGCCCTGGTGCGCAAGGCCATGGAGGGCCACCGGGAGGATCCCGCCCAGGTGGCCCGCAGCCTGGGCCTGGGGCCCAGGCCGTTCGCCCGGATCCTGCGCGAACATCACATCTCCCTGGAGGACGAATGAACGTGGTCAGTGACGGGGCCGCCCCATCGGCCGCCGCCGTCCAGGCGGTGCGGGATTGCGTCCATGCCGGGGTGAAGGAGTTGTGCCGGGTGGTGGTGGGCAAGGACCAGGCCGTGCGCCGGGCGGTGGCGGTGATGCTGTCCGGTGGGCACCTGCTGATCGAGGACCTGCCCGGCGTGGGCAAGACCACGCTGGCCAAGGGGCTGAGCCGGGTGATGGGCGGCGGCTTCCAGCGGGTCCAGGGCACCAACGACCTGCTGCCGTCGGACCTGCTGGGCATCCACCTGTGGGACGCCGCCGCCCAGACCTTCCGCTTCCAGCAGGGTCCGGTGTTCGCCAACATCCTGCTGCTGGACGAGCTGAACCGCATCGGCCCGAAGACCCAGAGCGCGCTGATGGAAGTGATGATGGAGGGCCAGGTCACCCTGGACCGGGGCACCTACCCGCTGCCGGATCCCTTCTTCGTCATCGCCACCCAGAACCCCACCGACCACGCCGGCACGTTCCCGCTGCCGGAAAGCCAGATCGACCGGTTCGCCTGCGTCCTGCACCTGGGCTACCCCGACGCCGCCGCTGAACGCCTGGTGTTCCGCGGCGCGGCCGGGGCCGGGCGGCTGGACACCCTGGGCCCGGCCATGGACCTGATCGGCTGGCGCCTGGCCCGGAGCCTGGCCCGCGGCGTGCACCTGTCGGAGCCCGCCATGGACTACATGGAACGGGTGGTGGCGCGCATCCGCAAGGACAAGGGGTTCTGCTCCACGCGCGCCGCCGGGCATTGGCTGGCCCTGGCCAAGGCCGAAGCCTGGCTCGAAGCCCGGGACTTCGTCACCCCGGACGACCTGCAATCGACCCTGGGCGACGTCATGGCCCACCGCGGCACCGTGGACGACCGCCGGCTCAACCGCGAGGACCGCCGCGAACAGCTCACCCGCGTGCTCAATGAAGTGCCGGTCGGATGGAAGCCTTAAAGTAATATGGTAGCCATGGAGTTCAAATCTGACGCGACCCCGGGCGCCGGCGGGCCCGCCGGCATCGGCGAGGTGCTGCGGCGGGAGCGCATCGGCCAGGGCCTGTCGCTGTTCGTGCTGGCCCACGAGCTCAACCTCAGCGTGCCGATCATCGAGGCCGTGGAGGCGGAGGCCTGGGAGCGCCTGCCCCCCGGGCGCGAGCGGCCGCATACCCGGCAGATCGCCGAGCGGCTCGGGGTCGATCTGGCCTCGTTCCCGGAACAGTGGAGCCAGCTGCCCGGCGCCATGGAACAGGAACCGCCCGATCCGCGCCGGGAATTCATGGAGCGGGTGCTGGTGGGCGCCATCACCGTGGGCTCCCTGGCCCTGCTGCTCTGGCTGGTGGTGCCGGGGCCCAGCCTCAAGCGGGCTCCGGCGCCGCCGGCCAAGGAAGTCGAGACCAGCCCGGCGCCGTGGACCCCCACCGATCCGGCCGGACCCTATCCGGTGGTGGGCGAGGTGCTGCCCGAGGTTCCGGTCAATGACGAAGGCGTGCTGATCTCCATGCGCGCCATGGACACCTGCGACGCCGTGGTGCAGGGCATGCCCCAGGGCGAGCAGGACCTGCACGGCGCCTCGGTCCCCGCCCAGCGGCGCACCCTGCGGATTTCCGAACCCTGGCGGCTGCGCGTGAAGGGCCCTTTCACCATCTCCCTGGACAATGCCGGCGTGGTGGCCCTGGAGGTGGCGGGACGCCACATCCGCCATGGGCGCACCGTGGGCGAACCCTGGCTGGGCCGGTTCGGGCCCCTGGGTGACTGGATCCAGCCCCAGGAAGCGGCACCCCAGAACCCCCCGACCGCCCCCGAAACCGATCCGGCCGACCCTTCAACGGAGTAGACGTGCATCAGATCGTGCAGAAATTCATCGAAGGCCAGCTGCCGGAAAACCTCGCCGCCACGCTGATGTCGGGCAACCTCCCCGTGCCGCCGCTGGATCTGCTCCAGGCGCTGGCGCACGCGGTGTTCAAGGAGACGCCGTACGGCCCCAAGGCGCTGGAGACCCTGCTGGCCATGCCGGAGCCGTTCCTGCAGAGCGCCATCGCCGGGCCGGTGCTGCCTGAGGACCCGCTCGGGCTGATCCTGATCCACCGCAAGGAACCGGGCCTGCTGGAAGCCGCCCTGCTGCACGAGAACATCACCTCCGAATGGATCGAGCGGGCCGTGCCGCACCTGCCCGGATCGGTGCTGGAAATCCCCTTGAACAACCAGGTCCTGTGGCTGGAACGCCCGGTCATCCTGGACCTGCTGGAGGCCCACCCGGAGGCCGAGTACCAGATCAAGCGGCGGGTCAACGAATTCCGCCGCGACGTGCTGCGCCTGATCCCCGTGGAAGTCGCCCAGGAGCGCCTGGAGATCATCGACGAGGTGGAGGCCGGCCGGCTCGACCGCGCCTGGTCCGAGCTGCCGCTGCCCAAGGAGACCCCCCAGGACGAGCCGGTCGAGAGCCCCACCCCGGAAGCCCTGCAGCGCGAGGTGGCGCTGGAGACCGGGGAGACCATCCCGCTGCGGCTCGCCCAGCGCGTGATGAAGCTGCGCACCAACCAGAAGATCATGCTGGCCATCAAGGGCGGCAAGGAAGAGCGCACCCTGCTCATCCGGGAAGCCAACCGGCTCATCCAGGTGAACGTCGTGCGCAACGGGCGGATCACCGAAGGGGAGATCGCCTTCATCGCCCAGATGCGCAGCATCAGCGAGGAGGTGCTCCGGATCATCACCTCCAACCGGGAATGGATGAAGAAGTACCCGATCGTCAAGGCCATCGTGATGAACCCCAAGACGCCGCTGGCGCTGTCGTTGAACTTCTTCAAGCGCATGATCGACATGGATCTGAAGATCCTGGTGCGGGACAAGAACGTCGCCGAAACCCTGCGCCGCGAAGCCAAGCGCTATCTCACGCTCAAGACAAACCATTAATGCCGCTGGCCATCCGATTCGTTTCCGAACCCTCGTTTGGAGGCTTGACGGTCCGTTCAGCAGTTTGAATTATTTGTATATGCTCGGGAAAATCGCCTGGAACGCGGCCATGGGGCAATCCTTGGGAAGCCACGCCAACACTGGGAAAAAGTTGACATCAATCTGTTCGTTGCGCCCTGCACTGGGAATTCAGCAGTCCTTCTTTCACCTGATTCTCATAGGATCTTCCGGTTTCCCCACAGCGAAATCAGCAGGCTTCGCGGAAAACCTCCCGGGTGCCAAATGGCCCGGCGCTATTTTCGCGTCCCGGCCCCGGGCAGGTAGACTGGAGGACTATGGAAAACCCAACACCCATGCCGATCCAGGCCTCCCAGTCGCTCCAGGCCATCAAGGGCATGCTGGCCATCGGCCCACCGGATCCGGAATCGTTTGAGGGAATCATCACCCTGCTGGCGCGGGAAGGGAGCCTGGAGCACGCCTGGCTCATCCTGCGCCAGGCGCGCCCGGACCAGGCGCTGTGGGGCGCTTTCCAGGCCCGGATGAAGGCCGAATTGGCGCGTTCCCGCGCCCGGCGCATGAGCCTCTGGCAGACCGATCCCAGCCGCGTCACCCTGCGCCTGTGCTTCTCGGTGCGGGGCGAGGCCAGCGCCCAGCATCCCGCGGGCCTGCTGGCGGCCCTGGCCCGGATGCTGATGGATGCGGGGCTGCCGGTGGCGGTGGGCCTGGAAAAGACCCTGCGCCCGGCGATCCACCTGGGGCATCCGCTGCCGCTCGGGGCGGAGGGGCTTGCCGAATGGGCCGACGTGGCGCTGCTGGCACCGCCGCCGGTGCCGCTGGCGGAGCTCCCGGCGCTGGTCAACGGCCATGGGCCCCAGGGCCTGGCGCTGCTGCACTGCGCCCAGGTGCCCAACTTCGCCTCTCCGGTGGCGGACCTGTGCCGCGCGGCCTGGTGGCGCTTCACCTGTCCGGCCCGGGACCTGGCGCAGGCCCGGGAGCGGCTGGACCTCTTCCTGGGCAGCGAGCGCTTCGAGATCGACAAGCCCGGCAAGATCCAGGGCCAGAAGGGCTCCCGGCGGGTGGATATCCGTCCGCTGCTGGAGGCGTGCCGCTGGGATGGCGCCGGGCTGCTGTTCCGCACGCGCATCGCCCCGGGCGAGGCCGCCAACCCGCGCAAGCTGCTCGCCGCCATCCTCGGGCTGGAGATCCAGGACCTGGTCCGCACCTCCGTGGAGCTGGCCGAGGATCCGCGCCTGCTGCAGGCCGAGAAGTTCCAGCCGAAACTGCACAACATGTTCGAGGACGCCGTGCTGCTGGGGGCGCAAGGCAACATCCGCATCGTCGAGGAAGACGACGACGAGCCTATCGTACTGGGCCAGTGACCGGCGCCCTCCCGTAGCGGCCGCCGGTCCACCGGTGGAACCAGCCCTCCTCGTTGAGGAAGGCGTGCAGCCACCACACCAGGAACAGCGCCAGCAGCACCTTGGGCCACACCGAGGCCTTCTCCGCGAAACGGTCGCCGGGGTCCACCGTGGCGCCCTGGGGCAGCCTGGCGATGCCGGTGAGGCTGGTGCCGAACGGCACGTTGATCCTGGCCTTGGCGTTCACGGCCCAGCCGTTGGCGTCGAGGATGGGGCCAAGGTTGCGCTTGCGCAGCTGCATGAAGGCGAGCACCACGGAGGGCAGCGAGATCAGCAGGAGGAACGTGCCGGCCAGCAGCGGGAACTGCCAGGCGGCGATGCCCTTGAACAGGCCCAGGAAGTAGGCCAGGGCGGTGCTGAGGGCGCCGACCGCCACGCCCAGGGCCGCCACGGTGCCGATGTCGATCTTCTTCTCCTCTTTCTTCATCGTTCCGGGGGCGGCGGCCGCCTTCAGGTGCGTCTCCGCCCCGGCATCCACGGCGGCGGCGCGCTTGGCGATCTGCTGCTCGATCAGCCGCACGATCTTCTTGTACGGGGACCAGAAGGCCTGGCGCAGGCTGATGGGGTTGGCGACGATCTTGACGATGGTGGCGTCGTAGTCGAGCCCCTTGCGGTCGAAGAAGATGCCGTTGCGCCCGACCATCAGGTTGTCGTCGTCGCCCTGGGAGAACACCGCGACGATGGTCCGCTGCTCCCCCGTGCCGGGGCGCACGCAGTCGCAGTAGGCCAGGTAGGCGCCGGCCAGGCCGGCCATGGCGGCGTGGCGGCCGGGGCTCTCCACCGGCAGGGTCAATTCGCAGCTGCGCTGGTCCAGGTAGAGGGTGCCGGCCTGGAAGATGGACGGCTCGCCCCGGTCGTAGAAGGCCTTGAAGTTGACGAAATTGAGGCAGAGCCGGTGCAGGTCGCGGTGGCAGCGGATCAGCTTCTCCACCGCCTCGATGGTCTCGGCCTCGGGTGCCAGGGCCAGGTCCCGGGCGATGAGCGCGGCGATCGCCGCCTCGGCGCCGCTCGCCAGCACCTGGCGGATGCGTTCCAACCCGAGCGGGGCGACCCGGAGGCCGGCGGGCTCGGCGTACCAGCCCTGGTAGCCGGCGAAGGCCGCCCCCAGGCTGTGCCAGTCGGCCTCGACCAGGGCGGCGCGCGCGCCGAGCAGGGGGCTGACGCAGGTTGCGCGCAGCTCGGCCATGGCGGCGGTCCAGGCCGGATTCAGGCCGGCGTCCAGGGGCAGGGGCCGGCCCGGCTCGACGCGGGCGAGGGGGAAGCCCGCCACCTCGACCGCGGCGGCGGAGAGATCCGCGGTGGCCAGTTCGAGGTATTCGGATTCCGGCCGGTTCAGCGCGCCCAGGGCGCGCGGGTCGAATTCGGCCAGGCGGCAGCGGGTGAAATAGTCGTCCACCTTGGCCCGCACGGCCGCGAACGCGCGGTACGCGGCGGCGGTGGCGGCGCCCAGCGGGAGCAGGGCCGGATCGCCCTCGGCGGCCTCCCAGGCGCCGGCGAAGGCCCGGGCCTCGATGAAGAAGGCGTCCGCCCTGGCCTGGTCGATGCCGGGCGCGCCGCTGCGGTCGGTATCGGAGCCGAAGCAGGCGATGATGTCGCTGATGACGGACTGGACCGCGGGATCCGCCGCGGCGTCCGCCGGGATGATGCCGTCGCCGTTGAAGCGGGTGGCGGCGAAGATCTTCGCGGTGTCGGAGGTGTCCTCCAGGGAGATGGCGCTGGCATCGGCCTTGCCCAGGTTGGCCAGGGTCTGCCGGGCCGAGGCGAGGATGCGGGCGCCTTCCGGATGGCCGTCGTCGATGGCCGCCAGGGCCAGCGAGTCCGAGCCGCGCACCAGGTCGTCGGGCGATTTCAGCAGCCCGGCCGCCCATTTCGCCGCGGCGACGATCTCCGGCGCGCGGATCCGGCCGTCATGGTCGGTGTCGATCAAGGCCAGGGTGCGCTCATCGAACTCCAGCCCGCAGGCTGGGCAGGCGAGGGCAACCCACAGCTTCGGATCGAGCTGGTCGAGGTTGGCGAGGTCGGCACCGGTTTCGAGCTTGACCTGATTGAAACCGCCGGCGCGGAAGAATGTCCAGGTATGAACCGAATGGGCCGTCATGATTTCCCTCTGGGTTCCGGTCATTGAGCGGCAGGACCAAGGGTGCGCCTGCTACTTCGGCTTGCCGAAATTGAACTCCAGGTTCAGCCAGCCGGAAGCGGGCTTGCCGTTCCGGCTGCCGGGGGCGTAGGTGGAGGCCAGGGCCGCGTTCTGGGCCGAATCGTTGAAGCCGGCATTGCCTTCCACGCCCTTCAGGATCACCACCTTCAACGGCCGGCCCGCGGGGTCCACGAACACCTTGAGGGAGACCTTGATCTCGGCATCCTGCAGGGTCGCGGGCAGGGTCTCCTTGGCGACGCGGGGGACCTGCAGGCTGCCCAGATGGGTCACCGCCGGCAGCGCGTCCTGCACCGGCGCGGGCGCCGCGGCAGGCGCGGGGGCCGGTGCGGCGCTCGGGGCCTGCTGGGCCAGCTTCTGCTTCTCCTTCATGGCTTCCGCGCGCTGCCTGGCCAGATCCCGGGTCTTCTGCCGGGCGGTCTCCAGGTCCTTCTTGGCGGCGACCCGGGCCTCCTGGGTGGCGGCTTCCTCGGCCTGCTTGCCGAACATCTCCTCCAGGGTCTTCTGGGCCTCCTCCTGCTTGGCGAGGTCCGCCAGCTTGGCGTCGTTGGCCTCCTTCTCACGCTGGAACGCCGCGAGCTTGGCCTGCATGCTCTGCAGTTCCAGGGCATGCTGGTGGTTGTCCTGGCTGCTCTTGTAGTAGAGGCCGCCCAGGAGCGCCGCCACCACCACCACGACCCCGGCGAACAGGAGGTAGACGCCCCGGCTGGAGGCCTTGGCCGGCTTCTGCGGGATATTGGCGGCGGCCGGGAGGTACTGGGCGAAGTTGGCGGCCTGCTCCAGTTTCACCGCCTGGGCAGAGGCCTCGTGCTCCTCCCGGAACAGGGTGTGCATCAGGAACGCCATGTTGAAGGTCGTGGGGCTGTACTCCCCTTCATAGAGGACCTTCTCCAGGGCCCGGTTGAACTCCGCGGCGCTGGTGAAGGGCGGATCGACGAGGACCAGGCGCCTGAGCAGCCCCAGGATCTCCGCCGGGATGGCTTCGTCCTCCTGGGCGGCCTTGAGGGTGGCGCGGTCCAGGGCCTCGGGGATGGCCGGCCCGGACGGGAGCGGCTCCAGGGTCAGCAGCTCATGGAACACCGCGCCCAGGGCGAACAGGTCGCGCTGGAACGGGTTGGCCTCGGCGGCGCAGCGGTAGGGTTGCAGGGCGGCCGCGAGCACCGGGGCCTTGGGCAGCAGGGACTGGATGACCGCGCCGGCCGGGGCGTCGAGGATCTGGGTGGAGCCCTCGAAGCCGACCCATACGCTGTGCGGGGACAGGCTGCCGTGGTGGACGCCCTTTTCGTGCATCAGGATCAGCGCCTGGGCCAGGCTCTGCAGCACGGTCAGGGCATGGTCCACCCCGAGCGGGACCTGGTCCTCCCGGACCTTGTCCAGCACCTGGGCCAGGGTGCGCCCGGGCACGTAGTCGCAGGTCAGGTGCGGGGTCTTGCGGGCCTCGAACTGGGTGTTGGCGCCGAAGCCCCGGGACGTTCCGAGCTGGGTGATGACCCGCTGGATCTCAGGCCCGCGGGCGGCGAGGCCCGCCGCCAGCAGTTCGTCCGAATAGACGCAGAGCAGCAGGTGGCGCTCGAAGGCACTCCCCGTGATGGCGATGGCCCGATGGATCCGGCCGCCGGGCAGAGTCGCCAACCCATCAGCCAACAGGAAAGAGCCCAGGCGATTATATGAAGCCATGCTGTTCTCCCCATTGCTTGTGGTGATGCCAAGATACCGCCAATCGCGTGGCGGGCATAGGTCCTAATCAGGCTCCGGCCAGCGGTCGCCCACCGCGCGCCAGAGCTGGATCCACAGGTTGGCGGTGGCGTTGATCCCGTTGGAGTAGGCCAGCTGCAGCTGGGCGAACGGCACCGACAGCACGTCCCACTGCCCGACCCGGCGCGCGGTCTTTTCGTCGAAGCAGCCCAGCAGGGCCTCATGCCGTTCGTACTTGACCTTGGCCCAGCGCAGCAGGTGCGGGCGCGGATCCAGCGGGGCGGTCAAGGCCCAGAACGGTTCGCGGTTGAGGGTCAGGCTGGGCCGCTGCTCGTCCCCGTAGGCCTCGAAGGTGTCGCGCAACGGGGTGGCGCCGTGCACGGCGGACGGGTCCATGAGCAGCTGGACCTGGTGGGCCAGGGTGCCCAGCTCCGCCACCAGCCGCTCGGGCCTGCGGTTGTCTTCGCTGAGGGTGACGATCTGCTGAAACTGATCCTCGATCTCCTCCACCGTGGGCACCTGGTCGTTGGCCTGGCCCCGGGCGCCCTGGAGCAGCTCGCGCGGGTGGGCGGCCAGGAAGGCCTGCATCCGCCGCGGCGTCAGCCGCAGCGCCAGCATGGTCTGGGCTTCGTGGAAACCCGGGCTCCAGGCCGCCAGCGGCGGCGCGAGCAGGACCAGCAAGCCGAAAAGGCGCATGGAGTATCTCATGGAGATCATTGTGGCTGAGTTGCCCGGTTTTTGTTGACTGCCGCTGACCAGTTGCCGATGATCGGCGTCATGTTCTCCCGGGAACGTCTTTGGCAGCGCCTCAGCGGTGAAGCATGCTGGCCCCTGGCCTGGGCCCTGGCCGCGGCGTGCGCGGTGCCCTGGGCCCTGGCGGAAACCTGGGACGGCCGGGTGCCGCCGGCGCTGGCGGCGGCGGGCTGGGCCATGGTGCTGGCCTGCGCACCGCTGGCGCTGCGCCGCCGCTGGGTCGGCCTGCCCCTGGCGCTGGCCCTTGCCTGGGGCGCGGTGGGCGCGCTGTCCCGCCAGGCCCGCTGGGAGGCGGCGCTGCCGTGCGGTTTCCAGCCCATCCAGGGGGTGCTGGCGGCGCCCTGGACGCTGGCCGAGGGCACGCGGCTGGGCGCCATCCGGGTGGAGCGCCCCGCGTCCCTGCGCGGCACCGTGCTGCCGCTGCGGCTCCCGGCGGGGGGCGCGCCGCCGCCCGCTCCCGGCACCCCGGTCGGCTTCCTTGGCGAACTGCGGCCGGTGCAGCCGGTGCCGGCCTTCCTGCCGGAACGGCCCCTGTGGCGGGCCCGCGGCGATGGCGCGCCCCGGCGCATCCAGCTCCGTTCGGCCCGGCTCATGGCCGTCCTGGGCCCGGCCCGGCCCTGGCCCAGGCTGCGCCTGGCCCTGTACGTGCAGCGCCGCTTCCAGGAACTGCCCCTGCCCGCGGGCGCCGCCCGGGACCTGTGGGGCGCGCTCACCCTGGGGCTGCCGCCGGCGCGCGACGAATCGTTCACCCCGTTCGCCGAAAGCGGGACCATCCATACCCTGGTGGTGTCCGGCCTGCAGGTGACCCTGGTCATGGGCGGCCTGGCCGCCGCCTGGCGCCGGCTGTTCCACCTGGGGTCGGCCACCGCCGCGAGCCTGGGCGGGCTGCTCTACTGCGCCGTGGTCGGGTTCTCCGCGCCGGTGTGGCGCGGGCTGCTCATGGGCGTCGCCTGGGTTGGCGGACGGGCCACCGGGTGGAAGCTGCCGCCGGCGCTGACCCTGCACGGGGCCCTGCTGGCCTGGCTGATGGCGCATCCGGCCGCCGGATGCGAGCCGGGCTTCCTGCTGGCCTGGCTGGCCCTGGTGGGCCTGGTCTGGGACTGCGAGCCCCTGGCCGGCCTCTGCGCGCCGCTGCTGGGGCGCTGGGCGCTGCCGTTCGCCCGGGTCCTGGCGCCCTGGCTCACCACCCTGCCGCTGCTGGCGCTCCTGCACGGCGGGGCTCCGCTGTGGGGCGTGGCGGCCAACCTGGTGCTGCTGCCGCTGGTGGCCTTCCTGGCGCCGCTGGGGCTGGTGCTGGTGTTCCTGCCGATTCCCGGGCTGGTGCAGGCCCTGGGCGGGCTGCTGGGCTGGACCGGAGAGCGCCTGGTGCCGGCCTTCGCCCGGATCGTGCCGCTGGCCACCGGCCGGCTGTGGCCCTGGATCGCGCTGCTGCTGGGCTGGATCCTGCTGGCCCAGATGCACGCGCGCCTGCGCCGGACGCGCTGGCTGTGCGTGGCGCAGGGCGCCGCCTCCCTGGGCCTCCTGGCCGCGGGCGGCGTGGGCCGGGAGCCGGCCGGGCTGAGCCTGGAGGCGATCGATATCGGCCAGGGCGACGCGCTGCTGCTGCGGGTTCCCGGCGGCGACGCCACCCTGGTGGACACCGGCCCGGACCCGCGCGCCGCCCGGCGCATCGTCCGGGTGTTGAGCCGGCGCGGGGTGCGCGAGCCGGTCCACCTGGTGCTCAGCCACCCGCACCTGGACCATGCCGGCGGCTGGGCCACCCTGGCCCGGCTGTGGCCCCCCGCCTCCACCGCCCTGCCGGCCACGGCCGCGTCCTGGGCCTCCTTCGGCCCGCCGGGGGCGGCGGCCCGGGCGGCGCTGCTGGAACGCGGCCAGGGCTGGCTGCGGGGCGAAGCGGCGTTCTCGGTGCGCTGGCCGCCCGGGCCCATGGCGCTGCGCGATGCCAACATGACCTCCGCCGTGCTGCGGGTGGACTGGCGGGACCGGGAGGTCTGGCTCATGGGCGATGCGCTGGCCATCCAGGAGCGCGACCTGCTGGCCCTGGGCGATCCCGGGGCCGGGGACGGGGTGCGCCGCCTGCTGAAGGCAGGCCACCACGGCAGCCGCAGCGCCTCCGACCCGGCCTGGATCGCGGCGCTGGAGCCGGAGCTCACCCTGGTCTCCGCGGGCCGGACCAACGCCTTCGACCACCCCCACGCCGAAGCCATGGCCGCCCTGCGCTCGACCGGGAGCCGGGTCTACGTGACCGGCACCTGCCGGGGCGTGCGGGTGGAGGCGTCCGGGGACGGCTGGCGGGTGGAGGCCGGCGACGGCCGGCGCTTATGGATCACAGCGCCTCGAAGATCCCGTGGGCCGTGAGCGCATCCATCAGCGCCCGGCTCACCCGCTCGTGGTTGGCGCGCCACTGTTCGTGGGCTTCCGGCCCCACCCGGTTGGCCACGGCCAGGGCCGCGCCGCAGGGGATGCCGGCCTCGTGGCAGGCGGCGAACACCCCGGTCAGCTCCAGGTGCTCGGCGGCGGCGAAGGTGGCCAGGCGCTGGGCGCCCTCCAGGGTGCGGGTGATGCCCGGGGGCACGGCCACGGAGAGGGCGGGGAAGGGCAGCGCCAGCACCGAGCCGAGGGTGGCCGGCCAGCGGTGCACCTCGTTGCCCGGCAGATAGGCGCGGCCCTCCAGGACATCCAGGGAGATGGCCAGGGCGTCGGAGGCGCGCAGGCAGTCGCCCACCGCAAGCCGCTGGTCATAGGCGCCGCAAGTGCCCACGAACAGCACCCGGCTGGGGGTCAGGGCGGTGAGCAGGCGCGCGGTGGCCACCGCGGCGGTGAGGGTGCCCACCCCGGTGCAGCCGACCCGCCAGCCCACGGGCGGACGCTCGTCCAGCCCCGCCAGTTCGGGGGGGAAGGCGGCGAGCAGCAATGAAGGGCGCGTGGTCATCGGCCTGGACCTTGGTTATGGAATAAGGAACTTCATGGCAGCATGTCCCGGTATCAAGGGCGATGCCGGGAGCATCCGAAAAACGCAGGTTACTTCGTGACGACCCTTTATGTTACGCCGGTCGGTGCGGCCGGCAATCCTTTCCTGCCGTGCAGGTTCCTGACGCAGGTAAATAAAAAAATAAATTATATATAATTAAAAGATCCCGGCTTCCTCCCGATCCGGGGTGAACGTTGGTCATCCTCAATCCATCGGAGCCCTGATGCTTCTGCCCGGTCCCACCCGGTTAACCCGCTTGCGCCGCGGGCGGCAACGAGGAGGTGACCCTCGAGGGCACCTGCCTTGCGGGCGCGGTGGAAGTCACCTTGGACGGGGTGGCGTTGCCGGGCTTCAAGGCCGTCAGCGATGCCGTCCTCCGGTTGACCGTGCCGCCCGGAGCCACGGGCATCGTCGTCGTGAAGACCCCCCTGGGGCAGAGCACCCCCTGGATCCTGCACTGAGCTTGACCTTGTGCTGCATTCAGCCTGCCGGAGGCCGTTCCTGTCCTTTTAATTCATAAAGGTCGCACCTCGACCCCCGCCCCGGCCAGGGCCTCCCGCAGCCGGCGGGCGAAGGCCAGGGCCTTGGGCTGATCGCCGTGGATGCAGACCGTGTCGGCCCGGATGGCCAGGTCGCCGCCGCCCCGGCAGGCCACCTTGCCCTCCATGACCATGCGCAGCACCCTGGCGACGGCCAGTTCCTCGTCCTCGATCATGGCGCCGGGCTGGCCGCGCGGGGTGAGGCTGCCGTCGGGCTCGACGCCGCGGTCGGCGAACACTTCGCTGGCGCAGGTCAGCCCGAGCGCCTCGCCGGCCTTGAGCAGCTCGCTGCCGCACAGGCCCACCAGGACCAGGGCAGGATCGAAGGCCCGCACGGCCGTGGCGATGGCTCCAGCCAGCCGGGGATCCCGGGCCGCCATGTTGTAGAGCGCCCCGTGGGCCTTGACGTGGCGCATGCGGGTCCCGGCGGCCCGGGCGAAGGCGTCCAGGGCGCCCATCTGGTAGAGGGTGAGGTCGCGCGCCTCCTCGGGGCTGACGGCCATGGTCCGGCGCCCGAAGCCCTGCAGGTCGGGCAGGGAGGGGTGGGCCCCCACGGCGACGCCCTTGGCCGCGGCGCCGGCCACCGTGCGCATCATGGTGCCGGGATCGCCGGCGTGGTAGCCGCAGGCGATGTTGGCGCTGGTGACCAGCTCCAGCAGGGCCTCGTCCTGGCCCATGCGCCAGGCGCCGTAGCCTTCGCCCATGTCGCAGTTGAGATCGATGTGCTTGGTCATTGGCGTACTCCTAGAAAGTTTGCCGTTCGGCCAGCACCCGCGCCAGGGCGCCGAACCGGGCCTCCCGGGCCAGCAGGAGCTCCTGGGCCTGCTCCAGGGTGATGGCGCTGAAGCGCACGGGGTCGCCGGCGCGCAGCTGGGCGGCCTTGGCCAGGTCCACCGAGGCCAGCTCGCCCAGCCGCGGGTAGCCGCCGGTGGTCTGCCGGTCGGCCATGAGCAGGATGGGCGAGCCGTCCGGGGGCAGCTGGAGGGTGCCGGTGGCCACCGGCGCGGAGATCATCTCCATGGGCCGTTCCAGCGCCAGTCTGGGGCCGCGCAGGCGGAGGCCCATGCGGTCCGAATTGGGGCCCACCTCGAAGCTGTCCTCCAGCAGGGCGCGCCGCGCTTCGGCCGTCAATTCCGGCCACTGCGGGCCCGGGATCAGGCGCAGGCCGGCGGGCCGGAGGAAATCCAGCTCCCGGTACCAGGCCGGGAACCAGTCCAGGGCCAGGAACGGCTGGAGCCCCCGGTCGAAGCGCTGCCACAGGGACGGGTAGATCTTCCGCGGGGCGGGCGCGCCATCCAGCCGGTCGCCGCGCCGCAGGGCCCGGCCCTGGAAGCCGCCGAAACCGGCGGAGAGCGCGGTGCTGGCGCTGCCCATCACCGTCGGCAGGCGGAACCCGCCGGCCAGGGCCAGGTAGCAGCGGCAGCCCTGGCGCGGGGCGCCGAACGCCAGCCGGGCTCCGGCCCGCACCAGCGTCGGCCGCCACAGGCGCACCGGCTGCTCTTCGATGGCCGGTTCGAGGTCGGCGCCGGCCAGGGCGATCAGGGCGTCGGTCTCGAACAGCAGATCGGGGCCGGCCAGGGTGATCTCCAGGGTGGCGGCCGTTTCGGGGTTGCCCGCCAGCAGGTTGGCCAGGCGGTGCGAGACCGGATCCATGACCCCGCCGGGGCCCACGCCCAGGTGCTGGAAGCCGCGCCGGCCCAGGTCCTGGATGGTGCTGAGCAGGCCGGGGGTTTCCACCAGGATGCTCATGATTGCGCCTCCTCGCGCTGGTAGGCCTCGGGGTCGATCGGCCTGAAGCGCAGCCGGTCCCCGGGCCTGAGCAGGCAGGGGTCGTCCTGGCCGGGCCGGAACAGGCGCCGCGGCGAGCGGCCGATGATCTGCCAGCCGCCGGGGGTTTCCAGCGGGTAGATGCCGGTCTGCATTCCGGCGATGCCCACCGAACCGGCCGGCACCTTGAGCCGCGGCGTCTCGCGCCGGGGCGCGGCGATGGCCGGGTCCAGGCCGCCCAGGTAGGCGAAGCCGGGGGCGAAGCCGAGCATGTAGACCCGGTAGACGGCCTCCGTGTGGCGCCGCACGACCTCGGCCTCGGACCGGCCGCAACGGCTGGCCACCTCGGCCAGGTCCGGGCCGAAGGCGCCGCCGTAGCAGACCGGCAGCTCCACTTGGCGCGGCGCCGGCAGCTCCGCCGTCCTGGCCGTGCGCCAAAGCCGCTCCAGCTCGCCGCGCAGCGCCGCGTAGCGCCAGATGGCGGGCTGGTAATGCACGGCCAGCGTCGCGTAGGCCGGGACCAGGTCGGTCAGCCCGGGCAGGCCGGCGGCGCGGATCACGGCCGCCAGCTGATGCACCTGGTCGTTCACCGCCGGGTCGATGCGCTCGCCCAGGACGGCCAGCAGGGCCTGGTCGCCCAGCGGTTCCATGGAGAGGAGGGGCTCGGCCATGTCAGGTCAGTTCCATCCCGGCGGTTTCGGGCAGCAGGAAGATGGAGGCTGCGGCCAGGATGAAGGCGATGGCGGTGAAGGTGAGGGCGGCGCCGACGCCGAACCGCATGGCGAAGAAGCCGATCACCGTGGGGGCCAGGGCGCTGACCATGCGTCCGGTGTTGTAGCAGAAGCCCACCGCCGAACCGCGCGCCCGGGTCGGGAACAGTTCGGAGATGAACGCGCCGAAGGCGCTGTAATAGCCGGAGCCGAAGAAGCCCAGGAAGGGGCCCATCACCATCAGCGCGGTGGCGTTCCGGGTGTTGCCGAACACGAACACCAGCAGCGCCGACAGCGTGAGGTAGGCGGCGAAGGTCGGCCGCCGGCCGAACTTGTCGGCCACGAAGCCGAACGAGACGTAGCCGAAGTAGGCGCCGATCATCAGGGGGATCATCCACATCGGCGCCTTGACGATGGACAGGCCGGCGCCGCCCTTGGCCACGGGCGAGCCGAGGAAGCTGGGCAGCCAGGAGAACAGGCCCCAGTAGGCGAACATCACGAAGGTGGAGATCAGCGTGCTGATCAGGGTGAAGCGCAGGAGGTCGGGCTTGAAGATCTGCAGGAAGCCGCCCTTGGCCTTGCTCTTGGGCGCGGCCTTGTCCTGCCGGCGCTGGTTCACCCAGACTTCCGGCTCCTCGACCTTGGTGCGGATCCAGAGCGCGAACAGGGCGGGGATGATGCCCAGGAAGAACATCACCCGCCAGCCGAACCTGGGCAGGATGGTGGCGGCCGCGATGGCGGCGAGGATATAGCCGATGGCCCAGCCGCCCTGCATGAGGCCGATGGCCTTGCCGCGGTGCTTGGCCGGCCAGGTCTCGGAAACCAGCAGCGCGCCGGAGGCCCATTCGCCGCCCATGCCCAGGCCGAGGATGGTGCGGGCGATGGCCAGCTGCAGCAGGTTCTGGGATAACCCGGACAGGCCGGAGCAGACCGAGAAGATCAGCACGGTGGCCATCAGGGCCTTCTTGCGCCCGAACCGGTCGGCCATGGCGCCGAACAGGATGCCGCCGAAGGAGGAGGCGAACAGCGTCACCGTCACCATGAACCCGGCCACGGCGGGGTTCAAGTGCCACTGCTCCATGATGCTCTTCAGGCAGAAGACATAGAGCATCACATCGAAGGCGTCCAGCATCCAGCCGATCTTGCCGGCGAGCAGGGCGTACCACTGGTTGCGGTTGATCTCGGTCCACCATGGGGCCGGCGCTGCGCCTGCTACAACAAGGTTTTCGCTCATGGTCGAGCCTTATGAAAAGGGTTGGGGTTAGAAGACTGAAAGGGAGGCGTTGGGAATATCGGTGATCAGCATGTGGCCCGGCTTGTGGGTGATGGCCAGGGGCAATGCGGCGCCGCGCAGCGCGTTCTGCGGGGTCACGCCGCAGGCCCAGAACACCGGCAGCTCGCCGGGCAGCATGGGCACCGCGTCGCCGTAGTCGGGCCGGTCCAGATCGCCGATGCCGATCAGCGCGGGATCGCCGATATGCACCGGGGCGCCGTGGATGCCTGGGAACCGGCTGGTGATCTGGATGGCCCGGATGGCGTCCAGCGCCTTCATGGGGCGCATGGACACCACCAGCTCGCCCTGGAACGGGCCGGCCGGCTGGTTCTTCCGGCTGGTCCGGTACATGGGGACGTTCTTGCGCACTTCCTGGTGGCGCAGCGGAATGCCTTCCCGATGCAGCATCTGCTCGAAGGAAAAGGAACAGCCGATGGCGAAGGTGACGAAATCGGTCTGCCAGAGCGCCGTCAGGGTGGCGGGCTGCTCGGCGGGCTGACCATCCCGATAGACCTGGTAGCCGGGCACATCGGTGCGGATGTCCAGGTCGTCGCCCAGCACCGCGAGGGTCCACTGCCCGGGTTCGCCGATGCCGAGCAGGGGGCAGGCCTTGGGGTTGCCCAGGCAGAAGCGCAGGAAATCGTCGGCGTGGCGCTGGGCCAGGATGACAAGGTTTGCTTGCGCAAAGTCGCCGCAATGGCCCGCCGTGGGTCCCTTGAATCGGCCGGCGCGCACTTGGCGGCGGAATTCGGCTGGATGCATGCTCAACCTCGGAATACTGATTTTATTTAAGGATCGTTGGCCAAGCGTAAAGCTGTCGGGCCTGCATTTCCATCGACATTTTGCCGCCATCATTGATAAAATTTTCTTAATGAACACCCGCTTCCTGGAAACCTACATCACCCTGGCCCAGCTGCGCAACTTCCATGCCACGGCCCGGGCCATGAACGCCACGCCCGCGGCCATCTCGCTGAGGATCAAGAGCCTGGAGGACGAGCTGGGGACCAAGCTGATCGACCGTTCGGCCAAGGGTTTCCGCCTGACCCCCAACGGCGAGCATCTGCTCGGCTACGCCAGGACCGTGGTGGCCGCCGCCGCCAAGCTGCAGGGTGCGGCCCAGCTGGAGAATCCGGTGCAGGGGCGGGTGCGCTTCGGCGTCATCGAAACGGTGGTGCACAGCTGGCTATCCCAGTTCATGAAACAGCTTGCGGTGGATTACCCGGAGCTGGAGATCGATCTGGCGGTGGACATGAGCAGCGTGCTGCAGCGGCGCCTGGTGAACGGTGAGCTGGACATCGTCGTGCGGGTCGAAGGCATCGACCACCCGGAAGTCCAGTCCACCGTCCTGGCGCTCTATCCGGTGCAATGGCTGGCCCGCAAAGGGCTGCTGTCGGCCCGCGCCGGCAGCCTGGCCCGGCGCGCCCTTCAGGTGCCGATCATGACCTTCGCCCAGGGCACCCAGCCGCAGCTGGCGCTGGTGGAAATCCTGGACGCCATGGCCAGCCGGGAGGACCTGCCGGTCGAGCAGATCCGCTTGACCTGCTCGCCCTCGGTGGCGGCCATCGTGCAGCTGATCAAGGACGGCTACGGCATCGCCGCCATCCCCGGGCTGTTCGTCAAGGACGACCTGGTGACCGGCGAAATCGTCGAACTGCCCATCCACCCCACGCCGCCCTCGTTCATGGTCGCCATGTGCCGGCGGAACGACGCCAAGGCCAAAGTGCATGCCGCCGCGAGCACCATCCTGAAAGCCTGCCTGAAGTACGGCAACAGCACCGGCAAGGGCCTGGTCAAGATGCTGATCTGACGCTCCTGCAGATCCGCCGCCCGTCCCTGATCTCGATGATGAGGGGGGACTTGACCGGGTTGCGCTGCGGGTCGAAGCGGATCCGGCCGGAAACGCCGGCGTGGTCGGTCCCGGCCAGGGCCGCGGCGAGCGCGGGGCCGCCGGTGGTGCCGGCGCGCAGGATGGCCTCGAACAGCACGTTGCCGGCGTCGTAGGCCAGGGCCGCGCAGGCATCCGGCTCCGAGCGGTAGCGCTCGCGATACTTCCGGACGAAGTCCTGGACCGAGGGGCGCGGTTCATCCTTGGAGAAATTGCTCGTGAAATAGCCGGACTCCAGGCCGGCCACGGAGCCATCCCAGCCGTCGCCGCCCAGCAGGGCGCCCGTGAACCCCTGCGCCCGGGCTTCCCGGGCGATCAGCGCCGCGTCGGCGCCGTAGTCGGGGATGAACAGGATGTCCGGACGGGCGCGCACTGCCCGGGAGATCAGGGCGGTGGTGGCGGGGCTGCCGTTGGGGTGGTTCAGGAAGGCGACCTGCTCGCCGCCCAGGCCGGTGAACCGGGCCTTGAAGGCCTGCGCCAGCTCGGCCGGGTAGACGCTGCCCCCGTCGTAGATGCAGGCCGCCTTGCGGGCCCTCAGCTCATGGAAGGCGAAGCTGGCCGCCGCGTCGCCCTGGGCCCGGTCGGTGCAGCAGATCCGGTAGATGTGGTCGCCGAGGGCGGTGAGCCGCGGGTCGCTGGCGGTGGGGCTGACCATGGGGATGCCCACCGACTGGACGATGGGGGCGGCCACCAGCGAGACCTTGGAAAGGGTGGGGCCCAGCAAGGCGACGATGCGGTCGTACTCGATGAGCTTGGTGAGCGCGGCCAAGCCCTCGGCGGGGCTGCCCTGGTCATCCCGCAGCGCCAGCTCCAGGCGCCGGCCCAGCACGCCGCCCCGGTCGTTCCATTCCCGGACGGCCAGCTCGTAGCCGTTGCGGGTGGAGGCGCCGTAGCCCGCGCCCTCGCCGGTGAGCGGCGTCAGCCCGCCGATCTTGATGCTGCCGCTGCCCCGGCCGCAGTTCAGGAAGGCCCCGGCGAGCAGGACGGCAATGCAGGCGGACCAGCGTTTGGATGTCACGGAACCTCCCCCAAGGGCGAAAGCCATTGTGATAAATAAAAAATTGAAATGCCAGTATTTTATTTATCACTAATATTACTATGCATTCCTTCCGGCTCCCGGCCCGGGGGCGGGTTCCGGCATAGTTGAAAGGAGGTTCCCCTTCCGGAGACGCCGTGACCGAAGACCATCCCCTGATTTCCCTGCGCTCGGCCACCCTGGTCCGGGGCGGCAAGCCGGTCCTGCATGACCTGGCCTTCGACATCCGGTCCGGCGAGCACGTCGCCATTGTCGGCCCCAACGGTTCGGGCAAGTCCTCCTTCATCCGCCTGGTCACCCGGCAGGATTACCCGCTGGCCCGGCCGGACGATGCGCCCGCCATGCTGATCCTGGGCCAGGAGCGCTGGGACGTCTTCGAACTGCGCGCGCATCTGGGCATCGTCTCCGCCGATCTGCACCGGGACTTTACCAGCGGCCAGGCGTTCGGCCGCTGCCGGGGCCTGGAGGTGGTGCTGACGGGGTTCTTCGCCAGCCTCGGGCTGTTCCGGCACCAGCAGGTGACCGACGCCATGCGCGAGCGGGCCCACGCCGCCCTGGCCCTGGTGGATGCTTCGTACCTGGCCGAGACCAAGGTGGATGCCATGTCCACCGGGGAAGCCCGGCGCGTGCTCATCGCCCGGGCCCTGGCTCCGGATCCCGGCGCCCTCCTGCTGGACGAGCCCACCACCGGCCTGGACCTGGCCGCCCGCCACCGTTTCCTGCAGACCATGGCCAGGCTGGCCGCGGGCAAGACGCTCATCCTGGTCACCCATCACGTCGAGGAGATCATCCCGGAGATCGAACGGGTGATCCTGCTCAAGGATGGCCGGGTGTTCATGGACGGGCACAAGAACGACGTGCTGCGCTCCGAGCACGTGGCGCGGCTGTTCGGCATGCCCATCGTGGTCCAGCGCCACGGCGAGCACTTCACCGCCCGGTCGGCCTAGCCCAAGGCCTGGACCAGCGCTCCGAAATGCTCCGAGGCCGCCTGCCAGGCGTGCTCCAGGTCGAGCGCCAGCGCCACGTCCGCCTCGTCCGGGAAGGTCGGCGCCCCGGTGCTGGAAACGCCGGCGTCTTCGTTCCGGTAGGGCGACTCCGGGCAGTTCAGCAGGAAGTCCACCGCCATCCGCCACTCGCTGGGGATCTCCAGCCGCCGGCCGTCCCTGGTCAAGGTCTCCAGCGGCCGGCTGGCGAACTCGTAGAGCCGGCGGATCTCGGCCTCATGCTGGGCGCCCAGCCCGGTCTGGAGCTGGTCCAGGAAGCGCACCTGGCTGGCCAGGATCCGCTCGGCGAAGCCGCTGCCGACGGTCACGGCGTTCACCGCGTGGCAGGCGCAGAGCTGGCAGCCGGCCGCCGCGGCCCGCCACACGGGTTCCAGGCTGGGCTGAATCCGGCTTTCCGGCCGGCGCCAGGCGTCGAAAGGGGGGCGGCGGTTGGCCAGCAGGAAGAAGGGGGCCAGGGCGTAGCGCGGTTCCGCCGGTGCATCCGCCGGGGCCGTCCGGCCGATCAAAGGTTCCAGGTATTGCAATAGATTCATTTGATTTCCTGGGGTGACCCGGAAAGTCTACGCTGAATCGTCCATTAATTTATAGCAAACATTCATTCAAATCACGAAAAAGGCGGGGGCCGAAGCCCCCGCCTTCCGGTTCGCCCGGTGGGCGTTACTGCTTGTCTTCAAGCACGGCCTGGGCGGCCGCGAGGATGGCGATGGGCACACGGTAGGGGCTGCAGCTGACGTAGTCCAGGCCCACGCGGTGGAAGAACTTGACCGAGCGGGGGTCGCCGCCGTGCTCGCCGCAGACGCCCAAGTGGATGTCGGGGCGGGTGGCGCGGCCCTTCTCGCAGCCGATCCGGACCAGCTCGCCGATGCCTTCCTGGTCGAGGCTCTGGAAGGGGTCCTCCTCCAGGATCTTCTTGGCGACGTACTCGGGCAGGAACGAGCCTGAGTCGTCGCGCGAGAAGCCGAAGCCCATCTGGGTGAGGTCGTTGGTGCCGAAGGAGAAGAACTCGGCTTCCTGGGCGACCTTGTCGGCGGTGATGGCGCCGCGGGGGATCTCGATCATGGTGCCGATCGGGCAGCTGAAATTCGTGCCCTGTTCCTTGTTCACGGCGGCCAGCTCTTCGAGCATCTCGACCTTGGTGTAGGCCAGTTCCTTGACGGTGCCGACCAGCGGGACCATCACTTCGGGCAGGGCCTTGATGCCGCGCTTGCCGACGTTGATGGCGGCCTCGGCGATGGCGCGCATCTGCATGCGGATCAGCTCGGGGTAGGTGATCCCCAGGCGGCAGCCGCGGTGTCCCATCATCGGGTTGAACTCATGCAGCTTCTCGACCCGGTGCTTGACTTCGGCGACGCTGATGCCGATGACCTTGGCCATCTCGGCCTGGCCGGCTTCGTCGTGGGGCACGAACTCATGAAGCGGGGGATCGAGCAGGCGCACGGTGACGGGCAGGCCGTCCATGGCTTCGAAGATGCCTTCGAAATCGGTGCGCTGGATCGGCAGCAGGCCCTTGAGGGCTTCCTGGCGGGCGGTGAGGTCCTTGGCGAGGATGAACTTGCGGAAGGCGATGATGCGCTCCCCCTCGAAGAACATGTGCTCGGTGCGGGTCAGGCCGATGCCCTGGGCGCCAAAGGCGCGGGCCACCTGGGCGTCGTGCGGGGTGTCGGCGTTGGTGCGGACGTGCAGCCGGCGCACGGCGTTGGACCAGGTCATGATCTTCAGGAAGCGCTGGTACAGCTCGCTGGCTTCCGGCTTGAGCTTCTTTTCCACCAGCACCTGGTTCACTTCGGAGGGGAAGGCGCTGAGCTGGCCGGCGAACACTTCACCGGTGGAGCCGTCGATGGAGATGAAGTCGACGCCCGCCTTGAGGGTGATGTTGTCGCTGCGCAGGGTGCGGGCCTTCAGGTCGATGGTGATGCCGGAGGCGCCGCACACGCAGGGCTTGCCCATGCCGCGGGCGACCACGGCGGCGTGCGAGGTCATGCCGCCGCGCGCGGTGAGGATGCCCTTGGCGGCATACATGCCGGCCAGGTCCTCAGGGGAGGTCTCGGTGCGGCAGAGCACCACGGGGCCGGTCTTGGCCAATTCCTCGGCCTCTTCGGCGCTGAGCGCGATCCGGCCGGCGGCGGCGCCGGGGCCGGCGTTCAGGCCCTTGGTCATGAGCTTGCCGTCCTTCTTGAAGGCGGCCTTTTCCTTGGGGTCGAAGATCGGGGCCAGCAGCTGGTTGAGGCTGTCCGCTTCGATGCGGCCCAGGGCGGTGTTGGAGTCGATCATGCCCTCATCCACCATGTCGATGGCGATGCGGATGGAGGCCAGCGCGGTGCGCTTGCCGTTGCGGGTCTGGAGCATGAACAGCTTGCCGCGCTCGATGGTGAACTCCAGGTCCTGCATGTCCTTGAAGTGCTTCTCCAGGCGGTTGCAGGTGCTGAGCAGATCCTTGAAGGCCTCGGGAATGGCCTCTTCCAGGCTGGTGTGGCCGGTGCCTTCGGCCTGGGCCTTGGTGATGGGCTGGGGGGTGCGCACGCCGGCCACCACGTCCTCGCCCTGGGCATTGATCAGGTACTCGCCGTAGAAGTAGGGCTCGCCGGTGCCGGGGTCGCGGGTGAAGGCCACGCCGGTGCCGCAGTCGTCACCCATGTTGCCGAACACCATGGTCTGGACGTTGACGGCCGTGCCCCAGTCGTCGGGGATGCGGTTCTTCTGGCGGTACAGCTTGGCGCGGTCGGTCTCCCAGCTGTCGAACACGGCGCAGATGCCGCCGAACAGCTGCTCGATGGGATCCTGGGGGAACGGCCTGCCCAGTTCCTTCTGCACGATCGCCTTGAAGACGACGGTGAGGCCCTTCCACTCCTCGGCGCTGATCTCGGTGTCGAGCTTCTTGCCGGACTTCTGCTTGAGGGCGGAGATCTCATGCTCGAACAGGTCCTTGTGCACGCCCAGGACCACGTCGGAGTACATCATGATGAAGCGGCGATAGGAGTCGTAGGCGAACCGGGGATTGTTGCTGGCCTTGGCCAGGCCTTCGACGGTCTGGTCGTTGAGCCCCAGGTTGAGCACGGTGTCCATCATGCCGGGCATGGACACCCGGGCGCCGGAACGGACGGACAGCAGCAGGGGATCCTTGACGTCGCCCAGCTTGCGGCCGCGGTTGCCTTCCAGCCACTTGAGCGACTCGAGGACCTGGGCCTTCACATCCTCGGGCAGCTTCTGGCCACCGGCGATGTAGAGGGTACAGACTTCCGTGGTGACCGTGAAACCGGGCGGAACAGGAATCTCCAGGCCGGCCATTTCGGCCAGGTTACAGCCCTTGCCGCCAAGCAGGTTGCGCATCTTGGCGCTTCCTTCATTGCGGTCGCCGCCGAAACTATAGACGTGTTTTACCATTGTCCCCTCACAAGAAGTGCCAGGTGACCCGCATGGGGTCCTGGGTTTGTCATGTTTACTTCAGCAAAGAATCCGCAAGAAGCTCCAGAATAGCGCCAAGGCAGGAGGAAGGCGCTGGTAAATCCGGGCGACACCGGTGTAACCGGGGGCCGATGTGACAGGTTCCCGATTGGAAAAACGAGTGCGAAACGGATGCGAAAAATGTGCGATCATATAGGATTCGCGTCGTGATGACGCCAGGGGTAAATCATGGCCAAGCCGCCCAGCAATAAACGTCCAGGCAAGGGACCGGCCACGCGCCCGGGAATGCATCGGGGGGCGCCGGCGCGACCGGTCCGGTCAGCGCCCGCTCGGACGCCCGCCGTCCGCGCCCTGGACCCCTGGGCCGAGGAAGCGGCCACCCCCTCCGGGACGGCCACCGTCAAGATCACCCCGAAGCGCGCCCCCGGCAAGAACGCGGCCAAGCCCATGGCCCGCAACACCGGGCCCTGGAAGCCCACGGCCAGGCCCAAGACCGGGCCGCGCCCCGCCAAGGCTCCGGCCAAGGTCCCGGCCGCTTCCGCCTCCGGCCTGAAGCCCAGGACCAAGGCCCCCACCGGGGAGCGCCTGCAGAAGATCCTGGCCGCCGCCGGGGTGGCTTCCCGCCGGGCCTGCGAAGCGATCATCCTGGAAGGCCGGGTCCAGGTGAACGGGGTCACGGTGACCGAGCTGGGCAGCCGGGCGGATGCGCGCCGGGACGAGATCACCCTGGATTTCCAGCCCATCGCCAAGGAGGAGCTGGTCTACATCCTGCTGAACAAGCCCAAGGGCTACGTCACCACGGTCAAGGACGACGAAGGCCGGCCCACGGTGATGGCGCTGATCCACGGCGTCAGCGCGCGGGTCTACCCGGTGGGCCGGCTGGATTTCAATTCCGAGGGGATGCTGCTGCTGACCAACGACGGCGCCATGGCGCAGCGGCTCATGGCCCCGGAGTTCCACGTGGCCAAGGTCTACCTGGCCAAGGTGCACCGCATGCCCGCCCCGGAGACCCTGGATGAATTCCGCGCCGGGTTCCGGCTCGACGGGCGCCGGCTGAAGCCCTGCGGGATCGAGCTGGCGGAAAAGGGCGAGAATCCCTGGCTGATGGTGACCCTGGTCGAGGGCAAGAACCAGCAGATCCGGCGCATGTTCGCGGCGGTGGGGCACCCGGTGTCCAAGCTGAAGCGCATCCAGTTCGGCCCCCTGGCCGACCCGGCCCTGAAGCCCGGCGAATGGCGCTTCTGCAATCCCCAGGAGCTGGCGGCCCTGAAGGCGCTGTAGTAGGATCGATCGCACGTCCGCCAGGGAGTCGATCATGCCGGTCCAGACCGAATGGGTCCATTTTGACGATCACACCGGGTATCTGGCCCGGCCGGAGCGCGCCCCGCTGCCCCTGCCCGGGGTGCTGGTGCTCCAGGAGATCTGGGGCGTGGACGGGCACATCGAGGATGTGACCCGGCGGCTGGCCGAGGCGGGCTACGCGGCGCTGGCCCCCGACCTCTACGGGTCCGGGGGCGGGCGGCCGCTGCCCCTGCTGCCGGAGCGGATCGCCGAGGTGCAGGCCTTCACGAACAGCCTGCCGGCCAGCTCCTGGGGCGACGCCGCCGCCCGGAGCACCGCCCTGGCCGCCCTGCCTGCGCCTGAAGCCAGGCGAATCGAGGAATCCCTGGGCACGCTGTTCGGCGGCCTCGGCCAGCTGGACCGGTACGTGCCGGCCCTGCGCGCCGCCGTGCGCTTCCTGCAGGGCGACGGCGCCCCCTGCGCCGGCCAGCCGGTGGCCTGCGTGGGCTTCTGCATGGGCGGCGGGCTTGCGGCCCTGCTGGCCTGCGAGGAGCCCCGGCTGGGCGGGGCGGCGATCTTCTACGGCAGCGCCCCGCCCCTGGACCGGGTGGCCGGGATCGCCTGCCCGGTGGTGGGCTTCTACGGCGGCACGGACCAGCGGGTCAACGCCGGCCTGCCGGCCTTCACCGAAGCCATGCGCGCGGCGGGCAAGCCCTTCGAGTCCCATGTCTACGAGGGCGCGGCGCACGCCTTCTTCAACGACCGCCGGCCCAGCTACGACGTCGGCGCCTCCCGGGATGCCTTCGCCCGCCTGCTGGAATTCCTGCGGCGGATGGCCGCTTCGTGACCGGTGAGGCCGCGCAGCAGCGCCCGGCCGGCCCATGCCTGGTCATGGCCAAGCCGGCCGGCGCCCGCTGCAACCTGAACTGCGCCTACTGCTACTACCTGGCCAAGGCGGACCTGTTCCCCCGGGAGCCCGCCCCGCGCATGGCCGACGACCTGCTGGAGAGCTACATCCGGCAGCGGATGGCGGCGGCCCCGGGGCCTTCGGTGCATTTCGAGTGGCACGGGGGCGAACCCACCCTGCTGGGGGTGGACTATTTCCGGCGGATCGTCGAGCTGCAGCGGGCCCACCGCCCGACCGGCCTGGCCGTCAGCAACGGGCTGCAGACCAACGGCACCCTGCTGGACGGGGACTGGGCCCGGTTCCTGGCCCGGGAGCGGTTTTCCGTGGGCCTGAGCCTGGACGGCCCCGCGCCCTGCCACGACGCCTACCGGGTCACCCGGGGCGGCCGCCCCAGCCATGCCGAGGCCGTGCGGGGCTTCCGCCTGCTGCGCCGGCACGGCGTCCACTGCGACGTGCTGTGCGTGCTCCATGCGGCCAATGTCGCCAGCCCCCTGGAGGTGTACCGGTTCTTCCGGGAGCTGGGGGTCAGCCACCTGCAGTTCCTGCCCCTGGTGCAGCCCGCGGGCTGCGAGGTCAAGGCCGCCGCCGCGCCGGCGGCGATCGGCGCGTTCCTGTGCGCGGTGTTCGACGAATGGATCCGCCACGACCTGGGCCGCATCGTGGTGCAGACCTTCGACGAGGCGTTCCGCACCGCCTGCGGCCTGCCCCACGCCCTCTGCGTCTTCCGGGAGACCTGCGGCGACGTGCTGGCCCTGGAGCACGAAGGCAGCCTCTACCTGTGCGACCACTTCGTCGATCCCGGCCACCGGCTGGGCAACCTGCGCGAGACGTCCCTGGCCGCCCTCACCGCCGGCCCGGCCCTGGCCGCCTTCGGCGCCCGCAAGCGCGACGGGCTGCCGGAGCGCTGCCGGGCCTGCGATGTGCTGGCCTGGTGCAACGGCGGCTGCCCCAAGGACCGGATCCTGGCGGAACCCGGGCTGAACCGGCTGTGCCCGGCCTACCGGCGCTTCTTCCGCCACTGCCGGCCGGTCCTGGCCCGGCTGGCGGCCCACTGGCGGGCCGGCCGCCCCCTGGCCGGATTCGCCGCTAAGGCTCGCGGGTGACGGCGATGTCGATGAGCTGGAGCAGCTCGGAAACCACCATGCGCCGGTTGCCGTCGGCCTCGTAGAAGCCGGAGACCATCTTCCGGGCGGCGGCGACGTTGCCGCAGGCCTTGCCCCGGGCGATCAGCTCCCGGCAGGGGCCGGGCATGGGGCCCCAGTTGCCGCATTCCACGAACTGGTCGCTCAGGAAGATGAACTTGGGGATGGCCTCGCCGCCGTTGGTGAGGAAGCGGGCGAACACGTCCGGCCACTGCTGCCGGGAGATGAAGCGCACCTTCAGGTTCGGCGCGGCCTCCGCCAGCCGCTGCAGCACCGGCACGTGGCGCACCACGTCGCCGCACCAGTCCTCGGCGACGGCGATCACATGCACCGGCCGGGGCAGGGTGGCCAGGAAGCCGGCGGCCTGGGGCTCGAGCTCCTGGGCTTCGCGCAGGGATTCCATCCTGGCGCGGTTTTCCGGGGATTCCCCGGTGGCGATCCAGCTGGCGTAGTCCTGGCCGGATGCGAAGACAGCTTTCCAATCGATCGTGGGGAGAGTGGCGGGTCGCGGCATGGCTGGCCTCCTAGGGGGTAGATGGTATCACTTGCATTCCAGCCAGTTGTTCCCGGGGCGAACCTCGGCCACCAGCCTGACGTCCAGGGCGCCCAGGTCGTCGGCCCCTTCCATGGCGTCCCGCAGCAAGGCGGAGACGGCGTCCACCTCTTCGGGCGGGGCCTCCACCAGCAGTTCGTCGTGCACCTGGAGCAGCAGGCGCGCCGCAAAGCGCCCGGCCGTGAGGCTTTCGTGCAGGCGCACCATGGCCCGGCGCATGAGGTCGGCGGCGGTGCCCTGCACCACGGTGTTCACCGCTTCGCGCAGGGCGGTGGCCTTCATGCCCTGGTTGGGCGAATGCAGGTCGGGGATGCGCCGCACCCGGCCCCAGTGGGAGCGCACCAGGCCTTCTTCCAGGGCCCGGGCCTTGGTCGCCTCGATCCACTGGGCCACCTTGGGCATGCGCTCGAAATACCGCTCGATGAAGCCCTTGGCTTCGCGGAACGGAATGCCCAGGCTGGCCGAAAGGGCGTAGGCGCCCTGGCCGTAGAGCAGGCCGAAGTTCACCGCCTTGGCGGCGCTGCGCTGGCTGGAGCTGACCTCCTCCATGGCCAGGCCCATCACCTCGGAGGCGGTGCGCCGGTGGATGTCCTCGCCGCGCTGGAAGGCCGAGAGCAGGGTCGGGTCCTGGGCCAGGGAGGCCACCACGCGCAGTTCGATCTGGCTGTAGTCGGCGTCCAGCAGCATCCAGCCGGCCTTGGGCACGAAGGCCGCCCGGATGGCGCGGCCCTCCTCGGTGCGCACCGGGATGTTCTGCAGGTTGGGGTCGGAGGAGGCCAGGCGCCCGGTGGCGACGGCGGCCTGGTGCAGCCGGGTGTGCAGCCGGCCGGTGACCGGGTTGACCATCAGCGGCAGGGCCTCCACGTAGGTGCCCAGCAGCTTCTGCATCTGCCGGTGGCGCAGCAGCACCCGGGCGATCTCGCCATCCTCCCGGCGGGCCAGTTCCGAAAGCACGTCCTCGTCGGTGGCCGGCGCCTTGGTCTTGTCGGTGCGCTTGAGCACGGGCAGGCCCAGCTTTTCGTAGAGGATCTTGCCCAGCTGGCCGGGGCTGTTCAGGTTGAACGGTTCGCCGGCCAATGCGATCGCCCGCTTTTCGGCGGCGTCGCGCTGGGCGCGCATGTCCAGGGCCAGGTGGGCCAGCACGTCCACGTCCAGGCGCACCCCGGTCAGCTCCAGCTCCGCCAGCACCTCCACCAGGGGCAGGTCCACCTTCCGGTAGAGGGTGACCAGGGCCGGGTCGACCAGCATGGGTTCCAGCTTGCGGCAGAGCTGCAGGGCCAGGTCGGCGTCCTCGGCGGCGTACTGCACCGCGTGGTCGAAATCCGCCTCGTCGAAGCGCTTCTGGCCCTTGCCCTTGCCCACCACCGCCTCGAACGGGATGGGCCGGAGGTCCAGGTGCCGGGAGGAGAGGTCATCCAGGTTGTGCCTCAGCTTGGAATCCACCAGGAAGCTCAGCACCATGCTGTCGCCGCCCACGCCGCGCACCTCCAGGCCGTGGCGCTTCAGCACCTGCAGGTCGTACTTGAGGTTCTGGCCGTCCTTGGCCACGGCGGGATCCAGGAACAGCGGGCCCAGGATGCGCAGGGCGTCGGGGAACGGGACATTGCGCGGGTCCAGGTAGGGCGCCAGCTCCTCGAAGAAGGCGGCGGGGTCGCCGCGCAGGTCCAGGAGCGCCTCGGGCAGGCCGCTGTCCGGCAGCAGGCCGGGCAGGGCGCCGGCGGTGTCCTCGCCGCCCGGCTTCAGGTGGGCGAGGGGCACGTAGAGGCCTTCGTTGGCGTTCCAGGCCAGGCTGAGGCCGACCAGGTGGCCGCGGGTGGGATCGATGCTGGTGGTTTCGGTGTCCAGGCCGAACACCCCGGCGGCGCGGCAGGCCGCCACGGCCGCCTGCAGCTCGGCGGCGCCGGCCGCCGCCCGGTAGGTGCGGCCGCCGGGCGCCGCCGCGCTGGCCACGTTGCCGACCGCGGTGAATTCCTTGGTGAGCGCCTCGAAGCCCAGGCTCTTGAAGGCGGCCCGGGCCTGGGCCTGGTCCACGCCCGGGTAGACCAGGTCGTCCAGCCCCAGGGGCAGGGTGAGATCGGTGACCACCGTGACCAGCCGGCGCACCAGGGGCAGCCGGTCCAGGGCCGCCTCCAGGCCCTCCCGGTGGGTCTTGCGCTTGAGCTCGGCGCGGTGCGCCAGCAGGTTCTCCAGGGTGCCGTACTGCTCCATCAGGTCCCGGGCACCCTTTTCGCCGATGCCTTCCACCCCCTTCACGTTGTCGCTGGCGTCGCCCATCAGGGTGAGCATGTCCACCACCTGCTCCGGCCAGACCCCGAAGCGCTGCTTCACGCCGGCCCGGTCGATCCACACGTCGCCGTCGCGGTTGTTGAGCACCTGGATGCCGCCGGCGTCATCCACCAGCTGCAGCAGGTCCTTGTCCGGGCTGATGATGGCGCAGGCCAGGCCGCGCGCCGAGGCCTGCCGGGCCAGGGTGCCCATCACGTCGTCGGCCTCGTAGCCGGCCAGCTCGACGATGGGGATGTTGAGGGCCGCCGCCAGGTCGCGGATCATGGGGATCTGCGGCCGCAGGTCCTCGGGCATTTCGGCCCGGTTGGCCTTGTATTCGGGGTAGATGTCGTGGCGGAAGGTGGGTTCCGGGCGGTCGAACACGCAGGCCATGTGGCTGGGCTTGTGCTGGTTCACCAGGGCGAGCAGCATCCGGGCCATGGTCACGGCGGCGCCGTTCTTGATCCGCATGTTGCCGTAGTACGCGCGAAATATCAGCGCGAAGGTGTCGATCAGGTAGAGGCGGTCTTCGTTCATGGGCCTATTCTGGGATCTCCGCCGCTTCGCTGTCAGCTTATTTGAGGCCGAACGACCGGCGCACCGCCCATTCCCACAGCGCGCCCGGCAGCACCGCCTTGGCGGCGTTGGCCCAGTTCGCGTCGGCGCCGATCACCAGGCGGCGCGGCGGATGGGGCCGGGCCATGGCCGCGGTGATCCGCCCGGCGCAGGCCTCGGCGGACAGGCCGTGGTCCTGGCGCGCTTCGTGGCGGGCGAGGTAGCCGGCCAGGATGGGCTCGAAGCGGGAGCCCTTGAGCCGGATGGGCAGGTCGCCCAGGGCCCTGACCAGGGTTTCCCGGAACTCCGAGCGGATCGCGCCGGGCTCCACCAGGATCACCCGGATGCCGGGCTCCAGTTCCAGCCGCAGGGTTTCGGCCAGGGCCACCACCGCGTGCTTGGAGGCGCAGTAGGCGCCCGCCATGGGCACGCTCATGCGGCCCAGCACCGAGGCCACCTGGACGATCCGGCCCTCGCCCGGCCCGGCCTGGGCGCGGATCAGCGGCAGGAAGGCCCGGGTCACGGCGTGCAGGCCCAGCACGTTGGTCTCGAACTGGGCGCGCAGGGTGTCGGTGCCGAGCCACTCCAGCGGCCCCATCTGGCCGTAGCCGGCGTTGTTGACCAGGGCGGTGAGGCGCCGGCCGGCGCAGGCCGCGGCGGCGGCTTCGATGCTTGCGGGGCTGGTCACGTCCAGCGCCAGGCAGTCCAGGTCCGGGCCCGGCGGCAGCCCGTCCAGGGCGGTCCGGGCGCGGGCGGTGGCCACGACGCCCCATCCCGCCGCCCGGCAGGTCCCCACCAGGGCCCGGCCGATGCCGGTGGAGCATCCGGTGATCAATACCCAGGGTTGTGCCGAAGTCATCCCGTCACCTCCATGCGAGCCACGCGCCGGCCGCCAGGGCCCATCCGGCCACGCCGGCGAGCAGCGCCGGGCGGCCCTTGAACGCCTTCACCCGGTGCACGTGGAGCACGGCGAAGACCGCCAGCCAGCAGAGCAGGCCCCACTGCTGGCGCGGCTGGAGCGGCCAGAGGCCGCCCCCCAGCCGCCCGTTTTCCACCCCTGCGGCGACCAGCGCCAGGCCCATGAGCAGGAAGCCGGCCCGGGTCCAATGGAGGGGTGGCCCATCCAGGCCGGCCGGGCCGCGGCCCAGGAGGGCGATGAGTTCCAGAACGGCCGCCACGGTGACGCAGGCGAACCCGGCGGCCTGGAGCGCGGACCATAGGCTCATGGCCGGGCCCCCCGGCGCTTGAGCACCGGCTTGAGGTAGAACATCCAGGCGCAGCCCAGCAGGAACCCGCCGCAGCCGGTCCCGATCAGCCAGAGCCCGGGCTGGCGCGCCGCCGGGAAGGCGCACTCCCACAGCGCCCCCAGCAGGACCAGCGAGGGCGCCGTGTGGACCAGGAGGAAGCCGGCCCGGGCCAGATCATAGGGGCGCCGCTTCCAGGCCACCGCCAGCATGGAGGCGTCCATGCTGGCCAGCAGGGCGCAGAACCAGAGGCTGTGCCATACCTCGACCGCCCGGGCGGCCAGCACCGCGGCGATCAGGAAGCCCCCCTGGGTCAAGGCGAAGCGCACCGAGGTCAGCAGGTCGAACATCCAGCGGGGCGCCGCCAGGCCGGCCGCGGCGCCGATCCCGGCCAGGATGGCCAGGAACGGGGCCAGCTGCCGGTGGCCCTCCAGGCCAAGGCCGCGCAGCAGGGCCTCCAGCGCCATCCAGAACAGCACCCAGCCCGCCAGGGCCAGGGCCTGGCGCGGCATGTGCTCATGGAACGGCGTCCGCATGGTGCCAGACTAGACCAGCGCGAGCAGTCCCGCCAAATAGAAGCTGGTTTCGACCCAGGGTTCCAGCCGGCGCTTGCCGGCGGAAAAGCGTTCCTGGAAGAACCACAGGTGGAAGGCCGGGTAGCCGCAGCATACCGCCAGGATGCCGGCGGCCAGCCAGGGGTGGGCGCCGGGGCGCAGGAAGGTGACGGCGAGGGTGGCGGCCAGGGCCGCCGCCAGGTAGCCCATCAGCAGGAGCCGGGTCATGCGCCGGCCGAACAGGATCGGCAGGGTCTCCCGGCCGAGGATCTGGTCATTCTGCATTTCCCGGAGGTTGTAGGTGGTGGTCCGGGCGAACACCAGGGCGCTGACCAGCAGGATGGCGGCCCAGGCGCGGGCGTCCCAGGGCCGGCCGTCGTGCCAGAGCGGCAGGGCCAGCGCCACCACGGCCAGCGCCAGGGCCACCAGCACGTCCTTGGAGCCGGGGATGGACTTGAGGCTCACCACGGTCTTGCCGAAGCGCAGCCGCTGCTTGTAGACCAGGCCGAACAGGGAGGCGCCGCCCACCACCAGGATGGAGCCGATCCCCAGGGAGGCGGCCAGGATGAAGGCCGCCGCCAGGGCGATGGAGGAGGTCCACACATGGAAGCTCCGGCTCCGTTCCAGCATGCGCGCCCGGCCGGGGCCCTTGGAGCCCAGGCCCAGGGGATCCAGGTAGGGGGTCAGCAGGTACATGGCCAGGGCGTAGGCCGTGGTGATGGCCGGGTAGCGCCAGCTGAACGGCAGGCCGATCCAGCCGCCGATGCCCATGGACAGGAAGCCGGCCCCCACCGCCAGCTTCAGCGGGGTGGCGAAGGCCTCGTTCAGGAACCTGGAGGGCCGGGTGGAGCTGCCGAGGTGCTCCAGCACGTCCACCACCTCCTCCACCAGCCAGGTGGGGGTGGAGGCGCCAGCCATGACCCCCACCGTTTCGCTGCCCTTGAACACCGAGAGGTCCAGCTCGGAGGCGGTCTCGACGTACTGCACCGGCTTGCCCAGGCTTTCGGCCAGCTCGGCCAGGTGCTTGGTGTTGGAGGAGGCCTTGCCGCCCACGACGATGACGTAGTCCGCGCCCTGGGCGATCTCCCGGGCCTCCTCCTGGCGCGTCCAGGTGTCCTCGCAGATGGTGTTCTCGACGATGCAGGCGCCGCTGCGGCTCCGGATATAGTCGGAGATGGCCTGGAAGTCCTTGACCGTGAAGGTGGTCTGGGCCACCACCAGGGCCTTGGCCAGCTGCTCGTCGGTGAGCGCCCGGGCCTCCTCCATGTTGGCGACGATGACCGAGCCGTGCTCGGCGAAGCTCTGGTGGGCCACGCTTTCGGCGTGGCCGTGGGTGCCCAGGATGATGACGAAGTAACCCTTGGGGCTCCACTTCTTGATCCGGCTGTGCACCTTGGCCACTTCCGGACAGGTGGCGTTGACGATGTTGAGCTCGCCCTTGCGCTGGCGCTCCTTGAGCCCGCGCAGCTCCTGGATGGGGATGCCGTGGGCGCGGATCACCACGGTGCCGTCGCCGACCGCCCCGGGGGTGGCGGCCACCGCCACGCCCCGGCGCTTGATCAGTTCCAGCGCCTGGGGATTGTGGATCAGCGGGCCGAGGGTCTGCACCTTGCCCCGGCCGCCCCGGGCGGAGGCCTCCAGGACGGCGTCCATGGCCCGCCGCACGCCCCAACAGAAGCCGGCGGTCTTGGCCACGATCACCTTCATTGCGCGCTCCGGATTCTTGACCAGGACGGTCAAGCACTCAGTCTAACCCGATCCGGGACCGGGCCGCAATTCCTTTGGTTATTTCTATATGCCGTACGACCGGTTTCCAAGTACCTTTAGAGCAGGGAGATCGCCCTCCCCAGGGATATTTGGACATGGCCGCAGCCCCGCTACTACCCGTCACCCTCACCTGCAACACGGATTTGCGGTTCATCGACCTTATCCAGGTTGTGGGTTCGGAACTTCTCAAGCACCTGAACTTCTCCCACGAGGATGGCGAGCGGCTTTGGCTGGCGATCCAGGAGGGCATCGGCAACGCCATGCGCCACGGCAACAAGCTGGACAAGCGCAAGACCATCCAGGTGACCTTCACCCCGCTGGCCCAGCGCCTCGAGATCCGCATCAAGGACACCGGCAAGGGCGTGGACCTGGACCGGCTGCCCAACCCCAACCTGGCCGAGAACCTGCTGAAGCCCTGCGGCCGCGGGGTCTACTTCATGAAGCAGGTGATGGACCTGGTGGAGATGGAAACCACCGCCGAAGGCAGCACGCTGCTGCTGGTGAAGCAGCGCCGGCACACCGACGTGCCGGTCGAAGCGTCCGTGGAAGCCTAGCTTCAATTGCCCAAGTAGGTGAACCAGAAGCGCACGCCCAGCGAGCCGGCGTCGAACCCTTCGGGCAGCCGGGGCAGGGGGTCCGAGCGGAGCACCGCATGCAGCGCGCTCTGGTCCAGGAAGGCGTTGCCGCTGGGGCTTTCCACCCGGGCGCCGTCGATGGAGCCGTCGCGCTTGATGCGGAAGTAGATCTGCACCCGCCCCTGGGCCGAGTTCAGGCGGTTCCAGTTGCCGGTGATCCGACTTTGGATCTGCTGGAGGTAATAAACGTACGGAAAGTTGCCGTCCAGGTCGGAGATCATCCCGCTGCCGCCCTGGATGCCGGAGGAGGCCTTCAGCCCGGGGATCGCGGCGCCCACGCCGATCCCGCCGCCGCCACCCGAGCCCGCGGCGCCGACCACCGGGTTGGCCACCGGGGCCTTGCCCTTGGCGGCCACGGGGGCCTTGCCCAGGCTGTCGGGGTTGGGGCTGGTGCCCTTCAGGGGGCGGGAGGGCTTGTTGCCGAACACGTTGGGGGTGGTGGCCTGTGCGGCGGCGGGCTCGGGCCGCCGCGGTGCCACTTCCTCCACCCGGCGCTGGCGCTCGCCCTGCTCGCCCTGCTCCACCGGGCCGGAGCCGCCCAGGGGGCCGGTGTCCCCGGCGGAGGGCAGGGACACCCAGGTCACCTTGGTCTCCTCCTGCCTGGGCGCTTCCTTGGGAGAGGCCAGGATCGCCGCCGCCACCAGCCCGTGGAACGCCAGGCTGACGCAGAGGCCGATGGGCCAGGCGGGCCCTTTCAAGCGGGCGCGCTGGCGCAGGTAATCGTAGAGATCCTGGCTCAACTCACGATTCCGGTACGGGCGCGGGGCCCGGCAGCGCCTGGGTGACGAAGCCGACCTGGGTGAAGCCGGCCTCGCGGATGGCGTCCACCACGGTGATCACCCGGCCGTAGGGGATGTTCTGGTCGGCGCGCACCAGGATCGGCCGTTTCCGGCTTTCCGCGGCGCGCTCGCGCAGCCGGGCCTTCAGCACGCCTTCGGCGACGTACTGCGCCTCGAACTGGATCCGCCCGTCCCGCTCCAGGGTCACCACCAGCGCTTCGGACTGCAGGTTCTTGCCGGTGCGGCTTTCGGGCAGGTTCACGTCCACGCCGGTGGTGAGCATGGGCGCGGCCACCATGAAGATGATCAGCAGCACCAGCATGACGTCGATCAGCGGGGTCATGTTGATGCTTGCCATCTGGCCGTGGGTGGAACCGGTAGTGAACGACATGCGCACCTCGGACCCAGTTTACACCGCACCGCCGCCCGCGCCGCCGCAGCCGGTAGAATGAGGCTCGGCTTCCGGAGATCCACCCGACCATGGTCCGCCTCATCGTCAGTGAAAAACCAAGCATGGGGCGCGCCATCGCGGCGGCCCTGGGAATCCAGGGCAGCGGGCGCAGCGCGATCCAGGGCCAGGGCGTCATCGTCACCTGGTGCGTCGGGCACCTGGTGGAGGCGTTGGCGCCCGAGGGCTACGACCCGGCGCTCAAGCAGTGGCGCATGGAGCCGCTGCCGTTCTTTCCGGAGACCTTCCGCTACGCGCCGATCGAGGCCACCCGGGACCAGTACCAGACGGTCGCCGGCCTCATGCTGCGGGACGACGTGGGTGAGATCGTCAACGCCACCGACGCCGGGCGCGAGGGGGAACTGATCTTCGACCTGGTCTACCGGATGGCCGGGGCGGACAAGCCGGTGCTGCGCTTCTGGACCTCCAGCCTGACCGACGCGGCCATCCTCGAGGCCTACGGCCGGATGAAGCCGGGCGAGAGCTACCAGGGCCTGCGCGACGCGGCCCGCTGCCGGCAGGAGGCGGACTGGCTGGTGGGCATCAACTGCACCCGCGCCCAGACCCTGGCCCAGCGCCGGGCCGGGGGCGAAGGGGTGTATTCGGTGGGCCGGGTGCAGACCCCCACGCTGGCGCTCATGGTGAACCGCGAACTGGAGATCCAGAACTTCGTCCCCAGGGACTTCTGGACCCTGTGGGCGCAGTTCCAGGCCGGGGCCGGCAGCTACAAGGGCAAATGGTTCCGCAAGGAGGGCGACCGGTTCGACACCGAGGCCGAGGCCCAGGCCATGGCCGCCGCCCTGGCCGGCAAGCCCGGCAAGGTGGCCTCGGTCACGGCCCGGAGCGAAAAGAAGAAGCCGGAGCTGCTCTACGACCTCACCGCCCTGCAGAAGGAAGCCAACAAGCGCTTCGGGCTCACCGCCGAGCACACCCTGGAGGTGGCCCAGGCGCTCTACGAAGCCAAGCTGATCAGCTACCCGCGCACCAACTCCCGCTGCCTCACCGAGGCCGACGCGCTGAAGATCCCGGGCTGGATCAAGGCCATCGGCCAGGGCCAGCTCACCGCCCTGCAGCCCTTCGTCGCCGATCTGCGCAAGCGCTGGCCGGTGAAGCTGGACAAGCGCTTCGTCAACGACAAGGAGGTGGAGGACCACACCGCCCTGGTGCCCACCGAAAGCCCGGCCCGAAGCCTGGGCGGCGACCAGCTGCGCATCTACGACCTGATCGCCCGGCGCTTCCTGGCGGCCCACTGGCCGGAGCGGATCGAGGCCAAGACCACCATCATCACCCGGATCGACAAGGAGGCCTTCCGCACCACCGGCACCGTGGTCAAGGCGCTGGGCTGGTCGGAAGTGGATCCGCCGCACGGCCGGCCGAAGAAGGAGAAGGCCAAGGATGCGGACGAGGACGCCGACGCCGAGGAGGAGGATTCCGGCACCCTGCCCGCGGTGGCCAAGGAGGAGCGGGTCGAGACCACCGACCTGCGGACCCGGGCCGGCCAGACCACGCCGCCCAAGCGGATGTCCGAGGCCGATCTGCTGGGGGCGATGCAGAGCGCGGGCAAGGAGCTGGACGACGAGGCGCTGAAGGGGGCGATGAAGGATTGCGGCCTGGGCACCCCAGCCACCCGGGCCAACATCATCGAGACCCTGCTCAAGCGCGCCTTCGTGGAGCGCAAGCGCAACATCCTGCAGCCCACCGCCAAGGGCATCGAACTGGTGCAGAGCATCCAGGCCGAGGCGCTGAAGAGCCCGCAGCTCACCGGCGAGTGGGAGGCGCAGATGGAGCGCATCCGCCGGGGCGAGGCCGAGCGCGGCGCCTTCATGGCGGGCATCCGCCGGTTCGTCGAGGAGGTGGTGGGCCAGATCAAGGGCGCGGCGCCCGGGGTGGCGAAGCGGCAGTTCGGCCCGGTGGCCGGGCCCTGCCCGCGCTGCGGCGCCGACCTGCACCTGCGCGACTGGGAAGGGCGCCACTACGTGAAGTGCTCGGCGGCGGGCGCCGATCCGGAGTGCCGCCTGGCCTACGACACCGATGCCGAAGGCAAGCCGCTGGAGCTGTGCCGGCTCTGCCGGGGACCGGTGCGCACCACCAGGAGCGGGGCCAAGGTCTGCGTCCTGTGCGGCAGATGGGTGGCCGACGGCGACCCGGAGCTGCCCGAGCCGGGCGTCTGCGCCACCTGCGGGCAGCCCATGCGGCTGATCCCGTCCACCGCCCGGGGCAAGTACTTCCGCAGGTGCGCGCCCTGCGGAATCCTTGTCCCGGTCGAGTAGCTACTTGATGGAGATGCGGTCCATCAGCCGCAGCAGCTCCACCGGCAGCGGGAACACGATGGTGCTGTTCTTTTCCACGGCGATCTCGGCGAGGGTCTGCAGGTAGCGCATCTGGATGGCCACCGGGTTCTGGCTGATCTTGTCGGCGGCTTCCAGCAGCTGCTGGGAGGCCATGAGCTCGCCCTCGGCGGCGATCACCTTGGCGCGCTTTTCCCGCTCGGCCTCGGCCTGCTTGCCCATGGCCCGCTGGATCTGCTCGGGCAGGTCCACCGACTTCAGCTCGACGCTGGTCACTTCCACGCCCCAGGGCTCGGTGGAGGTGTCGATGATCTCGCGCAGGCGCTGGCTGAGCTTCTCGCGCTCGGCCAGGAGCTCGTCCAGGCTCACTTCGCCCAGCAGGGAGCGCAGGGTGGTCTGGGCGATCTGGCTGGTGGCGTAATAGTAGTTCTCGACCTTGAGGATGGCCTCCTGGGCCTTCAGCACGCGGAAGTAGACGACGGCGCTGACCTTCAGGCTCACGTTGTCGCGGGTGATGATGTCCTGGCTCGGCACGTCCAGCACCACGGTGCGCAGGCTCACCACCACGGCCCGCTGGAACGGCCGCAGGACGAAGATGAGGCCCGGCCCCTTGGGCGTGGCGCCCACCTTGCCGAGGGTGAAGATGACCGCGCGCTCGTACTCGTTCACCACCCGGATGCAGGCGGCGAGCCAGATGATGACGACGATGGCGATCGGACCGAAACAGCCGAGCGTCGTGACGAATTCCTGCATGGGGGCCTCCCTGGGCTTTAGTGCCATTCTGGCAGGTTGGTCCAGGGGTGGCGCGATTACCTCGGCTGCCGGCGGACGAACGGATTGCCCGCCGCTTCGCTGCCGATGGTGGTGGCCGGGCCGTGCCCGGGGATCACCAGGGTGGCGTCCTCCATGGGGTAGAGTTCCCGCTGGATGCTGGCCTCCAGCTGCTCCCAGCTGCCGCCCCAGAGGTCGGTGCGGCCCACCCCGCCCTGGAACAGGGTGTCCCCGGCCAGCACCACCTTGCCCCGCTCGAACGGGCCGTGGAAGCAGCAGGAGCCCGGGGTGTGGCCGGGGGTGTGCAGGGTGGTCATGCCGTGGTGGGCGTCCCCGGGGGCCAGCGGCGTGGTCTCCGGGCGGCGGATCGGGTCCATGCCGAACATCCCGGTCTGCAGGTCCAGGTTGTCGATCAGGAAGCGGTCGTCCTCATGCAGGTAGGCCGGGCATTGCCAGAGCTCCTGCAGCTCCCGGGTGGCGCCCACGTGGTCGAAGTGGGCGTGGCTGTGCAGCAGCGCGGTCACCTTGAAGCCCAGGGCGCGCACCCGCTGGGCGATCCTGGGGCCCTCGCCGCCCGGGTCCACCACCATCCCGGTGAGCTGCTCCGGATCCCAGAGCAGGGTGCAGTTGCAGCCGAGCGGGCCGACCGGAAAGCTTTCAAGCTTGAGCATGGAGGACTCCGTGAACATCCTCCTTCATCATGCCATCCAATCGGGCAGCTAGAAGCCGGTTAGCAGTAAGTCCATGGCTTGCAAAAGTTCAGACCTGGCTGGAACCAGGTCGCCCACGGCCGGCCCCAGGCTGCGACGCGCCACGCCCGCCAGTTCCGGCACCATGGCGACCAGGTTCTGGTCCTGGAACCGCAGCACGGGCGTCAGCTTGGCCATGGGGGTCGAACCGAGGGCTTCAAGGCGGTACAGCGGGACCACCACCCGGGTGGCCAGGATGGAGAACAGGTCGGCCTGCATATCCAGCAGGAAGGGAATGTCGGTGCGGGTCCGGGCGTTCGGGTTCCTGTGCACCGTGAACTGGCCCATCAGAAGGTCCTCAGGCTGTCGCTGAACACCCCGCGCTCGGTGCGCAGGTTGTAGACCTGGATGGCGGCGGCGTTCTCCGCCAGCCAGCGCTGGCCCAGGCGCTCCTTGACCGCCTGGGCCAGCGCTGCCTCGGCGATGCCCGAAAGGTTCAGCCCCAGCTCCTTGCCGATCCGCAGCAGTTCGCTGTTGAGGCTCAGATTGACCGGCCTCTTCGGGCCGTCCATGGAGGGGTGGGCATGGGCGTCGGGCATCGGTCATCCTCATGCAAGATGCACATCAATCCTGCGCATCAAATAGCTCCGTGTCAAGGCTGGTAGGTCCAGGCGAGGATCCGGCTCTGTTTCTGGCCCTGGGCCATGTCCAGGGTCCGGGTGGCCCGGGCGCCGGCCTGGCGCAGGGCGTGGCGCAGGCCGGGCAGGCTGGCGGATTTCGAGACCAGGGAGGAGAACCAGCGGCAGCGGGTGGGGATGCCGGCGCTTTCGGCGATCATCCGGCGCAGGAAGCCGGCCTCGCCGCCCTCGCACCAAAGCTCGCCGCCCCGGCCGCCGAAGTTCAGCCGGGGGGCGCCGGCGAGGCCGAGGTTGCCCAGCTTGCGCCGGGTGCCGGCCCGGGCCTCGTCCGGCCCGGCGTGGAAGGGCGGGTTGCAGATGGACAGGGTGAAGCTTTCCCCGTCCCGCAGCAGCCCCTGGAAGATCCGCCCGGGCTCCGGCTGCAGCCGCAGCTCGATGCCGTCCAGGCAGGGGTTGGCCCGCAGGATCCGCCCGGCGACGGCGAGGGCGCCCGGGTCGATGTCGGAGCCCAGGAAGCTCCAGCCGTATTCCTGGTGGCCGAGGATCGGATAGATGCAGTTGGCGCCCACGCCGATATCCAGCACCCGCACCGACGGGCCGCGCGGGATGCGCCCGCCGTCGGCGGCCCCGAGCAGGTCGGCGACGTGGTGCAGGTAGTCGGCCCGGCCGGGGATGGGCGGGCAGAGGTAGCCGGCCGGCAGGTCCCAGTGCTGGATCCCGTAGAAGTGCTTGAGCAGGGCGCGGTTGAGCGCGCGCACGGCGTCCGGGTCGGCGAACTCGATGGACGCGTCGCCGTAGGGGTTCGGCCGCACGAAGGCCGCCAGTTCCGGGCTGGTCCGGACCAGTTCGGCGAAGTCATAGCGGCCCCGGTGCCGGTTCCGGGGATGCAGGCCGCTCTTCTCCACCTGGTCGCCTTTCATCGCGCTACTCAAGCATGGCGGGGCGAAGCAATGGTTCCACCCCAAGGATTCTAGAAGGTATAAGTCACCCCCAGGTTGAGCGCGGAGTAGGTGACGCCGCTGAAGCTGCTGGTGGTGTAGCGCGCCTGCAGGCCCAGGTGCCGGTCCAGGTCGTAGCCGGCCCCCAGGTCGATGCCCAGGGCGCTGTCGTTGCGGGAGAAGCCCGGGAAGCCGGTGTGGTAGTTCTGCTGGGAAAGCCCGGCGAGCACGTACGGGCCGCGCTGGGTCCGCTCGAAATGGTAGGTGTAGTCGACGGCCGCGGCGATGTTGTTCACGCTGATGCTGTTGGTCTGGCCGTAGACGGTCACGTCGGCCCGGGCCGTCAGCCCGTGCCCGTCCCGGAAATCCCAATTGGCATGGCCGCCCAGTTGCAGGCCGGCGTTGGCGCTGTTGCTGAGGTCGCTGGTCGGCAGGGACAAGGCGCCCTGGACGCCGAAGCGCAGGTCCTGGGCGGACAGGGTGAGCGCGCCGCCCATGGCTAGGATCATGAGGGTCTTTTTCATCGGGAGCTCCTGGCAACGAAAGGGAGAATTCGTTCAGAAATTCATCCTATCCCAGGATGGGGAAATTCCGTTGCGCTCGTCAAGTGAACCCACCATGGATGGACAACACGCGACCGGCCGATATAAATTCATTGGGATGACCAGCTCCCGCCTTCCCTCTGCCGTTTGCGTGTTCGCCGGCTCCAAGCCCGGCGCACGGCCCCGCTACCTGGAAACGGCGGCTGCCCTGGGCCAGGCCCTGGCCCGGCGGGGGATCACCCTGGTCTACGGCGGGGCCAACTGCGGGCTGATGGGCGCCATGGCCAATGCCGCGCTGGCGGGCGGCGGGCGCGTGCTGGGGGTCATGCCCCAGGGGCTGGTGGACCTGGAGAAGGCCCACGGCGGCCTCAGCGAGCTGATCATCACCGCCGACATGCACACCCGCAAGGCCCGCATGGCCGGCCTGGCCGACGCCTTCGTGGCCCTGCCCGGCGGCTTCGGCACCCTGGAGGAGCTGTTCGAAATGGTGACCTGGGGCCAGCTGGGGCTGCACCGCAAGCCGGTGGGCCTGCTCGATTGCGACGGCTACTGGGGCGGCCTGCTGGCGTTCCTGGCGCACACCCGGGCCGAGGGCTTCATCCCCGATTCCAACAGCTCGGAACTGCCTTGCGCTGCCGACCCGGACCAGATCCTGGACCTGCTGGGCCGGTGACTCAGCGTTCCACCAGCTTCATCATCCAGGGCAGGTAGCGCTCCCCGGCGACCCCGGCGGCGAGCCGGTCCAGTTCGGCCAGGTCGGAGCCCGCCAGCTTCAGCCGCTCGGCGTCCAGGTTCTCGTCCAGGTACTTGCGCCGCTTGGTGCCGGGGATGGGCACGATGTCGTTGCCCTGGGCCAGGATCCACGCCAGGGCCACCTGGGCGGGGGTGGCGCCGAGCCGGGCGGCGACCGCCTTGACCACCGCCACGATCTGCTGGTTGATCAAAGCGTTGATTTCCTGGAACCGGGGCACGTTGACCCGCCAATCGCCTTCGGGGAGTTCGCCCAGGCTCTTGAAGGCCCCCGCCAGGTAGCCCCGGCCCAGGGGGCTGAAGGGCACCAGGCCGATGCCCAGTTCCCGCAGGGTGGGCAGCACGGCCTGCTCGATGCCGCGCTCCCACAGGGAATACTCGCTCTGCACCACGCTGATGGGGTGGACCGCATGGGCCCGGCGCAGGGTTTCCGGGCCCACCTCGGACAGGCCGAGGTAGCGCACCTTGCCGGCCTGCACCAGCTCCTTCATGGCGCCCACCGACTCCTCGATGGGGATGGCGGGATCTTTGCGGTGCAGGTAGTAGACGTCGATCACCTCCACGCCCAGGCGCTTGAGCGAGGCTTCGGCCACCCGCCGGGCGTTGCCGGGGGAACCGTCCACGCCATTGGCCAGGCCGAACTTGGTGGCCAGCACCGCCTGCTCCCGGCGGCCGCGGACGGCCTTGCCGATCAGGATCTCGTTGGTGTACGGGCCGTAGGCTTCGGCGCTGTCGAGCAGGGTGACGCCCCGGTCCAGGGCCCGGTGGATGGTGGCGATGGCCTCGGCCTCGTCCCGGTCCTCGGGCCGGCCGTAATCGTCGGACATGGTCATGCAGCCCAGGCCGATGGCCCCTACGGCCAAACCCTGCGTCCCCAGCAAGCGCGTTTCCATGACCGGCTCTCCCCCGATGACCAACCTGTGAAGGCCCCATTCTAGCCTTGTTCCAGGTGGCTCCTTCGGGCACAGTATAAATAACCCCTTCATTCACCAGGCTTTCCCCGGCGAGCACCGCTTCATCTCCACCGCATCCCAAGGATGGCCCAGGTCACCTCATGGAAATCAAATGAAAATGGCATGCTGCATTCCGCTGCTGGCTGTCATGACCGTCTGCGTTTCCATGGCCCCACAATACAGCGCCGCGCCGCAGAATGTCATGCGCTTGCGCGAAGGCGGCCTGGAACCGGTGACGGTCGGGGATTTCACCGTCGCTCCCGGCCATGTGAAGGAGTCGGAGTCCTTGAGCATCCGGGGCAGTCGGTACCTGTCCCCCTATGAGAACTCCTTTGCGAAATACCTGCAGGAAGCCCTCCGCGCGGAACTGGCGGAGGCGCGCCTGCTGAATCCCCGATCCGCCATCGAGCTGACCGGGGTGCTGGTGCGGAACGAACTCAACGCCGCCCTGCTGAAATAACCACAACCTCCCGGAGGCACCGTGAAAACCGTCCCGACCATCCCGTGCGCCATCGCCCTCGTCGCGCTTGGCATCCTTGCGGCCTGCGCCCCGCCCTCGTACGTCATCAAGACGCCCCCGGTCACCGGCATCAAATGCGCCGCCACGGAGCCTGCAGGGAAAACCCTGGTCGCCGTGGTGGATGAAAGGGCAACCAAACAGTTCAGCAGCGGCCGGCTCCCCGGCGCGCTGACCTTCAACGACGCGCCCATGGATCCGGTCCAGTTCCTGGCGACCCATCTCGGTGCTGAACTGGCCTCGCGCGGCGAGGCGGTGGAGACCGCCGTCGGCGGCCAAGGGTTGCCCAAGCTCCACCTCCGGACGTTCAAGATGGAGAACAGCCGCAGCAGCGCCTTCTCGCCGTTCTACAGCCACACCTTCCTGGACGCGGACCTGGAAAGCGCCAGCGGAACTCGGCGCATCGGCATTTTCGTCCAGGGCGACAAAGTCCCGGTGTGGTCGTTCAACGAAGTCATCGAGCCGGTCTTCAACCAGCCCATGGGCATCGTCGTGCAGGAGCTGTCCAGCAAGGTTTCCGCCGCGCTGTTCTCCTGCCGGGCCAGCGATGCCCAGGTGCAGGAGCTGATCCATAAGATTTCCGTGCCGGGATCGGCCACCCGCTACATGGACACCTATGCGCTCGGCTTCAGCAACAACCCCGAGGCCATCGACACGCTCGTGCAGCTGGTGAAGGATCCCGACGACTACGTGCGGCTCGCCGCCATCTCCTCCCTCGGCACCCTGCACGCCACGGCGCAGATGCCCCTGCTGACATCCATCTATGAAGGCAACGGTGCCCTCTGGCAGGAAAAGGCCATGGCCATGAAGGCCATCTGCGACCTGGGCACGGAGGCGTCGAAGGCTTACACCGCCGCGGAAGCGAAACGGCTCCAGACGGCTCCCGCGAACAGCGAGAATGGCCGGATGGCACAGATCGTCTCCTTTGGTTTAAATAAATAATAAATATAGTCAACTCACCTCCAGCACCGCCAGGCCGTCCTGGCGGGTGCTGAGCCCGGCCACCGGGAGCACGTCGCCGGTGCGCAGCGGCCGCCGGCGCCTGCGGTAGGCGTCGGGGAAGGCCACGGCTTCGCACAGGGCGGTCTCGTCCTCGAAGGTGAGGAACTGCATGAGCTCGCCTTTTTCGGTGCGCACGGTCTTCTCGGCCGCCACCAGGGCCCAGAAGCGCAGGCGGCGGCCGGGCCGGGCCACCTCCTCGGCCCGGTTGGGGGCGCCGCCGTGGCGGGCCCGCTGCAGGGCGGCGGGGTGGATCTCCAGGGTCAGGCCGAGGATCTCCAGCTCCAGGGCGGCCCGGTCGAACGGGTCGGTGGGGCGCGGCCGGACCCCGGGCGGGATGCCGCCCAGCCGGGTCCACAGCAGCCGGGTGCGGTCGCCGTCCGGGGCCCAGCGGTCGAAGGCGCCGCCCGAGCCCAGGGCCTCGGCGCTGGGCACCGAGAGCGGCGCGCGCCGGAGCAGGTCCTCCAGGCTCTGGTAAGGACCGTGGCGCTCGCGCTCCTCCAGCAGCGCGCGCACTTCCTCCTCCCGGGCGCCCTTCACGGCCATCAGCCCCACCCGCAGGCCCTGCTCGCCCTCGGCGCTGAATGCCCAGCGCGAGGCGTTGACGTCGGGGCCGCGCACCACCAGCCGGTGCCGGCGGGCGTCGCCCAGGTAGGCGATGGCCGGGTAGTAGCCGCCCTGGTGGGTGATCACCGCGGCGAAGAACACCGCCGGGTGGTGGGCCTTGAGCCAGGCGCTCTCGAAGCTCACCTGGGCGTAGCTGGCGGAGTGCGGCTTGCAGAAGGAGTAGCCGCGGAAGGTGCGGATCATGTCCCACACCTCGTCGATCACCGGCGGGGGGATGCCCTGGCTGGCGCAGCCGTCGCGGAACCTGGCCTCGAACAGCGGCAACTTGCGGGCGCAGTCGTGCTTGCCCAGGAGCTTGCGCAGCTGGTCGGCCTCCGGGTGGCTCCATCCGGCCATGGCCATGCCCACCCGCACCACGTCCTCCTGGTAGACCAGCACGCCGAAGCTTTCCGAGAGCAGCCCGCCCAGCACCGGGTGGCTGGGCGCGTAGGCCTCCTCGCCGCGCGAGCGCTTGACGTAGGTGTCGATCCAGTGGTGCGCGGCGGGGCGGATCAGCGAGCTGTGGATCACCAGGGTCTCGAAGTCGCCCTTGCCCACCCGCTGCTGGAGCTGCCGGGTGGCCGGGCTCTCCACGTAGAAGACGCCCATGGAGTCGCCCTTGGCCAGCAGTTCCTGGGTGGCGGGGTCGAGCCTGGGCTGCCAGCGCACCGCTTCCGGAACGCGCTCGCCCAGCTCCGCCAGCGCGTCGCGCACCACCGCCAGGCTGCGGTTGCCCAGCAGATCGATCTTCACCAGGCCGTAGTCCTCCACCCCGTCCTTGTCCCAGGCGGTGATGGCGACGCCCGCCTTGGCCGGGGCCGGTTCGCTGGGCACGTGCTGCCACAGGGGGCCGGAGCCGATGATGGTGCCGCCGGGATGCACCGAGAGCTGGTGGAAGTGCCCCTCCAGCGCCTGGGCCTGGGCCAGGATGGGGGCCCAGGCCGGATGCTCCTGGATGCCCTTGATCCCTTCGTCCCAGCCCCGCTGCAGCCGGGCCAGGGTCTTGAGTTCGGCCTCGGGCCGGCCGTGGGCCAGGGCCACGTCGCGCAGGGCGCCGCGCGGCTGGAAGAACACGTGCACCGCCACCATGGCCACCCGCTCCCGGCCGTAGCGCTCGAACACCGAGGCGATCACCGCGTCGCGCTCGTCCCAGGCGAAGTCGATGTCCAGGTCCGGCGGGTCGGTGCGGGCGTCGGACAGGAAGCGTTCGAACATGAGGTTGGTGGCGATCGGATCGACGTTGGTGATGCCCAGCAGGTAGCTGACGATGGAGGCGGCGCCGCTGCCCCGGCCGCAGGTGCGGGTGGCCCCGGCCTCGCGGACCAGGTCGTGGACCGCCAGGAAGTAGCCGGCGAAGCGCTTCCGGCGGATCAGGTCCAGCTCCAGGGCCAGCCGGCTTTCCACGGCGCCGGTCACCGCCAGGTAGCGCCTGGCCAGGCCGGCCCGGGCCCGGGCGCGCAGCTCGGCGTCCAGGTCCAGGTCGTCGGGGCAGATGGGGCGCGGCATCACCCACTCCCCCCAGTGCATGCGCCAGCCGGCCACGCTCTCCAGGAGCGCCGCGGTGGTCCGGGCGGCGCGCGGATCGGCGGCGGGGAAGCGGGCCTCCCAGGCCGGGCGGGAAACGGCGGCGTCCCGGGGGTCCCACAGGGGTTCGGTGCGCGGGACGGTGCTCTGGGCGGCCATGGCCCGCTTCAGCCGGTGCAGCTCCAGCCCGGCCGGGGTGCGGAAGCGCAGCACCTGCGGCGCCGCCACCGGCAGGCCGCGGCCGAGCGCCAGGGCGGCCTCGCGCTGGTTGCGCCCGTGGGCCAGCAGCGACGCCGTGAAGCCCTCCCGCGCCAGGGCCTCCAGGCCCTCCAGGGTCTCGGCCAGCAGCGCGCATTCCCGGGGCGGCTGCGCCGGGCGGCCATGGGCCAGGTCGGTGAGCATCCGGCACAGCTCGGCGTAGCCGAGGTCGGACTGGGGCAGGGCGCCCAATGCCAGGCCGCGCCAGCGGAACCGGCTGCCAAGGATCGGGGTCAGGCCGGCCGCCAGGGCCTCCCCGCGCAGTCTGGGCCAGCCGTGCAGGCCCCAGTCCCAGGCCGCCACGTGGCGGTAGCCCAGGCGCGGCGCCAGGCGCGCGATCAGCTCGGCGGAATAGACCCCTTCGCCGGCGGAGAAGTCGGAAACGGCCAGGAGCATCACGGCCGGGCCCAGCCGGGCAGCACGGGCTGTCCGGGGTAGCGCCGGCGCAGCCGGGCCAGGGCCGGCTCCAGCTGCTCCAGCTTGCGCGCCGCGGGGCTCTGGAACAGCCCGATGTTCCGGCCCAGGCCCCAGGCCAGCTGCAGTTCCAGGCGGTGCACCAGGATGCGCCGGCGCGCCCCCAGGCGGAAGGCGGCCTCCACCAGGGGCGCCAGGGCCAGGGGCGGCTGGGCCAGGGCGTCGGCGGGCGCCTGCCAGTGGTGCGCCTCGCCGTCCACGTCCCACCAGCGCAGCCAGAGCTGCCGGGGCGAGCGGCCCTCGTTCCACAAGCGGTCCAGGCACCAGCAGGCCAGGGGCACCTCCTCCGGCAGGCAGGGCGGTTCCAGGCGCCAGGGGTGGCGGGAGCGCTCCAGCGGGTCGGCCAGCATGGGCAGGCGCGGCCGGTCCTCGCCCCGGGCCTGGGCCAGCACCGTACGGGCCTCGGCTTCGGGCATGAGCTGGGCCAGGGTGGGCAGCGGCACCGGCTGCAGGTCGCCCAGGCGGCGCAGGCCCAGGCGTTGGAAGCGCCAGCGCAGCCGGGCCGACAGGTCCGGCAGCCGGGCCAGGGGCTGGGGCGCCAGGAACACCTGCTCGGCGCCGTCCGGGACCAGCTCCAGGTCGCCGCGGGCCTCGATGCGGGTCGCCAGCCGGGCGGCGGTGGCGCTGCGCGACAGGCCGCCGCGGCTCGACCAGCCGGTGTGCTGGGCCAGCTCCCGCTGGATCCGGGCGGCGGTGTCCTGGGGCGGGCCGAACAGGCGCCCGGTGCCGCCCAGGTCCAGCAGGGCCTCGCCCATGCGGCCCAGCAGCCCCTGGGGCGACCAGTGCTGCAGGAATTCCCCCAGCTGGCCCTGGGCCTCCCACCAGGTCTGGGGGGCGGGATCCAGCACCCGCAGGCCCGGCAGGCGGCGCAGGGCGTGGTCCATGGGTTCACCCGGGGCCAGGCCCTCGGCCCGGGCCAGCCGGTTGACCAGCCATAGGCAGGGGGTGCGCTGGGGGCCGGGGCTGAGGAAGGCCAGGGGCCGGTCCTTGAGCGCCGGGTCGTGCTGCCAGGCCATTTGAAACGGCATTTCCGGAACCCACATCGCCAGCACGCCCTGCCTCCCAGGGCTTAAATATGGAGTAAAAAAAGCGAAAAACAAACGGCAAAATTTTCCTCCAGGGAAGTTGGTTAGGCCAACTGCCGTCAAGGCCCCTGCGCAAGGGCGTCCTCGACTTCCCGACCTGTTCTCATCCCGCTGGCAAACCTGTCAGGCGACCTGGGTGAGGACCGGATGATCCGGGCCGTGAATCCCGGAGGGGTGCATGGGTTCTCGTGCGGTCGTTCGCCTTGAAGGGCGGGTTCATTCATCTTGACTTGATGGGCCCGCCCCGCCTGCCCGCTTTCAATGTAAATGAAGGGCAGCAAAAGGTTAAAAGATGTGGCATGCAATCCGCTTATGCTTCTGGCTGCTCCATCGGGGGCACCGACCCGGATCTGAATCCGACTCTGGAATCAGAAGTTGGCCCTAAAGGACGCTCATTATGAAATGGACTGGGCTTTATTTAATCGGTTATTCAGTTCTCATCATCGGACTTCTCGCCGCGCTGTGGAAAGCCGGGGTTCTCGCCAGCGTCGGCGCGGGATGGACCATGATCGGTATTCTGATCGCGATCGGCATCGGAATCATGATTGCCGTTACCCATGGCGGCGCCCGGGGAAACATTGAAATCGACCGGAAGTAGCCTCTGCCTGGCTTGCCTGGTTAGAGCCGCGTCATAGACTGCTTTGGCGATGGCGGCGATGACGTGCTCGCAGGCGCCCTGGCCGGCATGGGCGTCGGTGACGAAAACCGCCAGGGCGAGCCGTCGTCCGTCGGGAAGCAGTCCCTTGATGCGCTTCGGGCCGGTGCCGGCTTCGAGCATCTAGCCGTCGAGGAGCGCCGTGTGTTCGGGGTTGAGGAGCGAATGGTCGGCGAACAGGCGCAGCAGCGCGACCATGGCGGCGGGTTCGGCGTAGTCGCGGTACTGCAGCTTCTGGTTGCCATGCAGCGTGTGTTCGCTGTCCTGCTGATGGATGGCGCGGAGGCCCAGCGCGTTTCAAGCGGGAACTGGCAACATCACGATTATTGTCAAAGCGCCGCGGCGGTGTAGGAATACAGGACGTAGGCCATGATCGTGCCGTCGAGCTGGGGTACGCCGTAGACCAGGACGGTGGTGCCGGTGGTGAGGACGCCGGGGAGCCCGGCGGCGCTGACCGGGGTGAGGGTGTAGATGCCCCCGCCGAGGTCGATCTGGTAGACCAGGGTGGACGCGCTCAGCTCCACGGTCACGGCCGGGAGCGCCCCCTTGTCGGTCATGGCGAAGGTGCCGCCGGTGCCGTTGCTGGCGAAGGCGGTGGAGACCAGGCCCTTGGGCAGCCGGACCGGTTCCACCACGGTGGACCGGGCGGCCCAGTTGCTCAGGCTGGGATCCGCGGGAATGGCGATGCTGGAGCCCCAGACCTTGACCGGCCCGCCGAACGTGACGTCGCCCGCGACGATGTGGCCGAGATCGGTGACGGCGGTGGCGCTGGTGTCGGCCAGGGCGGGCTCGGTGAGATACCACCACTGGTAGCCCAGGACCGGGTTGCCGGAGGCGTCGTTGCCGTTCGCGGTGGTGCTGGGGATGAAGGAAAGCGTGGCCGTGTAGTTGCCGATGGCGGAGGCGAAGGTGCGGGTATCGGTGAACCCCGCGCTGGTCACGCCGGAGAGGTAACCGGAATAGCTGGCGGTCTCGATGTCCACCGAGTCGGCCAGGAGGGGGGTGGCCAGGGGATTGACGTAGCTGACGTGGACCTTGAAACCGCGGACCAGGTTTTCGGCGTCCAGGATGCCGGTGCCGGTCACCAGGGGCTGGGCGTCGGCCTGGGGGTTGGCGGGCGTCCGGAAGAAGAACTGGGTCTCGTTGTTGATGATCACGGCGGTCGGGGCGCTGTTCTCGGACTCGACGGAGATCTGGTAGGGCGTCGAGCTGGTGCCGAGAATCACGCCGGTCACATGGCCTTCCGGGCTCAGCCAGACGCTGTTGAAACGGGTGCTGGCCCAGATGCGCGCGGCCGCGAGGCCGCCGTTCTGGAAACGCAGCGCGCAGCGGAGGTATTTCCCGGGCAGGGTGGCGGCGACCGTGGAGAAATTGGTGATCGAAGTCGTGGTGCCGGCGTCCACGTCGTGGAAGAGCGTGCCGTTGACCGGGTCGGCGCTGATCTGGAGGAGCTGCGGGGTCGCCGTCGCGGTTTCTTCCGGGGTGGCGATGGGGAAGGTGGGGAAGTCGCGGAGCATGGTGAGGGAAGCGCCGCCGGCGGCCACCTGGGTGACGGTGCCGTAGGCGTGGCGCAGCACCATCTGCTCGGGCGCGGTCACCAGGTTGTGCCGTACCGTGCCGTTGAAGTTCACGGTCCAGATCGTGTCGGCGCCCCCGGTCTGGGGATGGTCGACGAGGAAGGCGGGATGGGAGAGGATGAATTCCAGGTCGAGATGGGCGGTCTGCGCGGCCGAGACCACCAGGGGCTTGGCCAGGGTGAGGGTGACGGACACGGTGCCGGACTGGGCGCCCTTGATCTGGATGTCGCCTTTCGGGACCGTGGCGCCGGCGACGCCGCCGTCGCTCAGGAAGTTCGCGGAAGGGCTGTTGGCCGCGGTGAGGGTCACGTCGCCGGGGCTGGCGGCGAGGGTGAGGGTGGCCTTGGTGTAGGTGCCCACCGGGACCTGGGCGTTGCCGAGCAGATCGCTGAGGTTGTCCAGCTGGACCAGGTTCAGCACCGGGGGAATGGCCGGGGCGGTCATGATGGTCACCGGGGTGCCGCCATTCTGGGGCGTGAGGGTGATGCCGAGCAGCTTGACGCCGATGACCGCCCAGTCCTCGGTGGAGGCGTCGCTGACGGACATGGCGACGACGCCGGTGGGGGCGGCGGGCTGAGCATCGCCGCCGCTGCTGGAGCCGGCGCAGCCGAGCAGGGCAAGAAGCGCCAACGCTGCGGCGGCAAGGCCTGCCGGGAGATGACGCTGGCGCTGCATGGCGGGCTCCTACGGGGAAGGGCAGTGTATGATCACCCTTAATTTACACTGGTGCTCTCAAGGCTGGAGGTACAGTTGACGATGTTGCGCAAGGTACAGGGTGCGCCATGAGGGCGGGTGACCTTCGCCTGAGCCTGGAGCCGGGCCGGAAAGGGCCGCTGTACATGCAGGTCGCCGCGGTCATCCTGGCGGCGGTGCGCGAGGGCCGGATCCTTCCGGGGGTGGCCTTGCCGGGCGTGCGCGACCTGGCCGACCGGCTTGGCGTCACCGTCAACACCATCCTGGCGGCGCTGCGGGAGCTGCAGGACCAGGGCTGGCTCACCTCCCAGGAACGCAGCGGTTTTTTCGTGGCCGATCCGCTTCCCGACAGCCCGCCGATACCTCCGGGCGCCATGGGCGCCGCGCCGGCGCCGGGCTACGACCTGCCCGCGCACCTGCAGCCCATCACCAGCACGGCCAATGTGCTCATGGACCTCACCGACGGCCTGGCCGACGCTCGCCTGGCCCCGTCGCTGGCCCTGGGCCGGGCCTACCAGCGCGGCCTGAAGCTGAAGGGGCCCAAGCTGCTCGGCGCCTCGGATTTCAAGGGGCTGGCCCGGCTGCGGGAGGCCATCGGCGAGCACCTGAAGACCCAGCGCGCCATCCTGGCCGGCCCGGAGCAGATCCTGATCCTGCGCAGCACCTCCATGGCCGTGGCGGTGGTGGCGCAGGCCCTGGTCGGGCCGGCGGGGGGCGCCGTGGCGGTGGAGAACCCGGGCAACCCGCTGGTGTGGGAGACCCTGCGCCAGGCCGGCGCCGCGCCGCTGGTCGCGCTGCCGGTGGACCGCGACGGCGTGGACGTGGCCGCCCTGGAGCGGTTCCTGGACCAGGGCGCGCCGCCGCGCCTGGTGGTGCTCACGCCCCAGTGCCATTTCCCCACCGGCGCCGCCCTGTCCGAGCCGCGCCGGAGCCGGCTGCTGGAACTCTCCAGGCGGCACCGCTTCGCCATCCTGGAACTGGACCCGGAATTCGACTACCTTCCCGCCCAGGGCGCCCAGCGGCCCCTGGCCAGCATCGACGCCGGCCAGGTGATCTACGCCGGCAGCCTTTCGCGCATCCTGGCGCCGGGCGTCCGGGTGGCCTACGTGGTGGCCCCGGAGCCGCTGGCCGGCCTCCTGGCCAGGGCCCGCCAGCACGTGGACTGGCAGGGCGACCCGGTCCAGGAATGGGCGCTCGCCGAGCTGATCCTGGAAGGCGAACTGCAGCGCCAGCTGCACCGGGTGCGCAAGGCCGCCGCGGAGCGCCGGGAAGCCCTGGAGGACGCGCTCAGCCACGCCATGGGCCCGGCCCTGGCGTTCGACGCGCATGGCGCCATGGCGCTCTGGCTCAGGGGCGCCGAGCGCCTCGCCCAGCCGGACCGGTTCAGCCTCTGGGTCCGGGCCTGCCAGATGCGCGGGCTCAAGCTCCGGCTGGGCAGGCACTACGACCTGGAGGGCCGGGAGCTGGCCGCCACCCGCATGGGGTTCACCGGCTTCACGCCGGAGGAACTGCAGCGGGCGGTTGCCCTGATGGCCTGAGCCCGCCCAGGATGGCCAGGGTTTCGGGGTCCTCCGGCCGGTCCTCGGGGGCCTTGGCGCATAGCCGCTCCACCAGGCGGATGAGCCGGGGCGGGGTGTGGGGGCGGATCCCGGCCAGATCGGGCAGCGGGTCGAAGCGCTGGGCCTCGAAGATCCGGTAGAGGGTGTCCGCTTCGAAGGGCGGGTGGCCGGCCAGCATCTCGAACAGCATCACGCCCAGGGCATAGCGGTCGGCGGGCGGCCCCACCTTGGCGCCCAGGACGCCTTCCGGCGCGCAGTAGAGCGGCGTGCCGAGGAACATGGTGCCGGTGGCCGTGGCGCCATCCAGCATCCGGGCGATGCCGAAATCCATCACCACGGCGCCGTGCTCGCCGAGCATGACGTTGGCGGGCTTGAGATCCCGGTGCACCACGCCCTTGCCGTGGGCGTAGGCGATGGCCTCGGCGATTTCCGATGCGATGGCCACCGCCTGGGGCACCGGCAGCGGCCCCTTGCCGGCCATGAAGGCCTCAAGGGTGGTGCCGCGGATGAAGGCCATGGCGAGCCAGGGATCGCCCTCCTGCGGGCCCGGGTCGAGGATCTTCACCACCCGGGGGTGGTCCAGGAGGGCGCCCAGGGAGGCCTCGCGCCGGAACCGGGCCCGGAACTCCGGGTCCTGGGAGAGATGATGGTGGGGCACCTTGATGGCCACTTCGGCGCCGGTCTCCCGGTGGCGGCCGAAATAGGCGGTGGCGCAGCCGCCGCGGCCCAGCTCGTACAGGGCCGTGTAGGGGCCGAACGCCAGGCCGGGCGTACCCGCCTGGGTCACGGCGGCCGGCGCCGGCCGCCGCCGGCGCAGGATCGCGGCGAGGGTCGCCAGCAGGCCGGCCGGGCCCAGCAGCATCCAGGAGCGCCAGGGCCCGCGGCCGGGCGCTGGGCCGGGTGCGGGGCCGGGCGCCGGGGCCGGCGCGGACCCCTGTCCCGGCGCCGGGGCCGGCGCGGGCGTGGCCGGGCTGGGCGCTGGCGGGTGGCGCGGTTCCTGGCGCGCCGCCGGGTGCGGTGGCTTCACGACGGCGGGCGCAACGGCGGGCACGACGACGGGCACGGCGGCGGGCGGGACGGAGATCGCGGCCGGCGGCGCGGCCGGAGCGCTGGGTGCCGGAGGCGCGACCGGCGCGACCGGCGCGGGCGGCACGGCGGCGGGCTGGCGCAGCCGGCGCAGCCGTTCCCGCAGCGCCGCCCGCTCCGGAGCCGGTTCCGCGCCCCGGCGCTCGGATTGGTCCAGCGCGGCCTCGGCGCCGGCCAGGTCGCCCAGGGCCAAGGCGGATTCCGCCAGCCGCAGATATGGAAAGTACCTGGGCAGGAAATTGAGGCCGTAGGTCTTCACCCGCGACCCGGGCTGGGGTTCCAGGGCGATGGCCCGGGTGAAGGCCCTGGAGGCCAGGGCGTGGTCGCCCCGCTTCTGGGCGTCCAGGCCGTCCAGGTAGGCGGAAAAAAAGGTGGGCCAGGACTGCGCGGCCAGGGTGGCGCAACAGAGCGCGACCGGGACGGCGGCGGCCCTCCTCATGGCCTGGCTTCGCCGCCGATGAACGTCCAGGCCAGGGCCCTGCGCACCGCCTCCGCGTCCAGCTGGTAGATCAGGGAGACGTACAGGCTGCGCTCGGTCAGGCCTTCCTGGCCGAGGCCGGTGGCGGCGACCCCGCCGACCGGGGCGTCGGTGTTGTAGCGCGAGACGTAGCGCTGGTCATGGGCGTACTTGTACGCCAGGTCGAAGGTCAGGTCCTTGAACTTGATGCCGAACCCGGTGGTCCAGCCCTGCAGCACCCGCTGGGTGCCGGTGACGACGTCCACCACCGGCTGGGGCTCCCGGAACGCGCCGGCCCGGAGCGGGATCACCACGCTATCGCCGAGGTAGGCGATCCATTCGGTGCCGGCGTGCACATCGGTGGTGTCCCGGGTGGCGGTCGGGTTCTGGTAGTCGAACCAGTTCAGCCCGTCGTAGGGCGTTCCGGGGGCGGAGTAATGGGCGCGGGACCAGGGCGTGTGGCTCCAGTCGGCGGTGATCAGCAGCCGGGGGTCCGGGTGCAGCCCGAAGCCGAAGCCCAGGGTCTCGGGCCAGTTCACCTTGGAGGTGGTCTGCGGCCCGGTCTGGACCGTCGGCACGAAGCTGGTGCTGTCGACCGAGCTGTAGCTGTTGGTGAAGGTGTAGCTGGCGGTGAAGGGCGTGCGGTAGACCACGCCGAGGTTCAGCCATTGCGAACGCCAGATGAGCCCCAGGTTGGCGTTGATGCCCCGGAATTCGCTGGTTTGCGCCAGCACGGAACTGAACGGCACGCCGACCCCGGAGGTCTGGGCGGTGGAGCCGTACTGGAACCCGGACCGGCCGGCCCAATCGTTCAGGGCAATGCCCACCAGGATGCGCGAAGAGAGTTCCGCGCCCAGGGCCACCGAGTAGAGGTCGATGCCGCCGCTCTGGCGCACCTGCTGGGCGACGTTCTGCACGGTGGAACCGCCGCTGGCCGTGCCCTGGTAGGCCGCGGCGCTGGTGGCGGTGAAATCGAACAGCCGCTGGTAGCTCAGCAGGAAGGTATAGTTGAGCCCGTTGCGCTTCCAGGGGACGGCGAAGGAGGCGAAGGTCGGGCGGGCGTGGGTGTTCTTGGACCAGGTGTCGGTGAAGGTGGTGCCCTGATCCGGGGGCTGGCCCTGGAAACCGGTGAGCGAAAGGTCGCGGCTGACCCCCTGGCCCACCAGGGAGACCTCGGGGCGCAGAAGCTGGGCCAGCCCGGCCGGGTTGAACGAGACCGCGGTGGCGTCATCGGCCACGGCGATGAACGCCCCGCCGGTACCGATCGCCCGGGCCCCGGCCCCCTGGACGGTGAAGGCGGTGCGCGACTGTTCGGCCAGCAGGTAGTATTGGGCCGGGTTCAAAGCCTGTGCCTGGACCATCAGCGGGGTGAACGCCAGCCCCAGCCAACCGATTTTCCGCACCACCCCTCCTGAATGCAATTGTTATCGGGCATATGCCTTGCCCTTGAACCCCGACGGCGGAAGCAGACGGAGATTCTGTACCATTCGAATAATGTCGAACTGTACCATGTGTGGCCAAAGGCCGGATTTAAACTCTTCGTGACCTCGATCTCGTTTCATCGTGCCAAGGCCACCCGGCGTTGTGCCGAAGGCTCGCCTCCGGACCGGTGGCCCCTTTCCCAGGGAGAATCCCATGATCCTTTCCCGCAACACCTTCCGATCCGCGGCTTGCGCGGCCGTGGCCTGCGCGGTCCTTGCCCTCGCCCCGGCCTGCGGCGGCGGCGGTTCCGGGTCGGGCAGCACCAGCGGCGGGGCGGGCGGCACCGACATCATGGTCACCGACGCCCCTTCCGACACCTGGAGCACCGTCCAGGTGCAGGTGACCAGCGTGACCCTGCTCAACCAGGCCGACCACACCAAGACCGCGGTCGCCTTCACCGGCGCCGCCACCGTCAACCTGGTGGACCTGGACAGCGTCGGCGAACTGCTGGCCTCGGCCCAGCTGCCCGCCGGCACGTACGACCAGGCGGTCATCACCGTCAACCCCGATCCCACCACCATGAGCATCATCCCCGCCGGAGGCGCCTTGCCGGCCATCGCCGCCAGCAACATCTTCGTGGTGGGCAACGGCAGCGTCACGGTGGACCTCAGCCCGGTCCTGACGGTCACTTCGTCCGGCAGCAACGCCCTCCAGCTGGACTTCGACCTGAACCACCCGCTCTTCATCAACCAGACCGCCAGCGGCGTGGTGGTCGATTTCCAGGTCAGGCACAAGCCCAGCCCGGTTTTGCTGGGCCTGATCCAGTTGCACCGCCACCTGGGGACGGTCAGCAGCGTCAACGCCTCGGCGGGCAGTTTCGTCATGCGGACCCAGGCCGGCTACAACCTCACCATCAATACCAACGGCAGCACGCTGTTCTATGACGCCGACAACCATCCCTTCACCATCGGCAGCCTCGCCGGCATGGGCGCCCTCGACGCGGTGATGGTCGCTTCGCGCCTGCAGGACGACGGCAGCCTGTACGCCGTGCGGGTGTGGTACTGCAGTCCCGGCAACGCGGCCGGCCTGCCCCAGTGGTCGCCCGAAGGCCATGTGATCAGCGTGAACACCGGCACCGACCGGATGGTCGTGGACAACGCCGACGGCAATCCCCGCACCATCAGCGTCAATGCGGGCACCGTCTTCACCTTCCAGAACACGGTGGCCATCGGCACCGGCACCGCCTACCTGGCCGACGTGAAGCGCGGCTTCAAGGTCTCCGTCGGCGTGACGGATCCCCTTGCCACGCCCCTGGTGGCCACCTCGGTGAACATCGAACGGGCCGTGGACAGCGGCTACATCGATGTCGCCGGCACCACCGCCACCACCCTGGTCTACGGCCAGACGGCCCTTGCCAATCTGCGCAGCTACCCGTACGCCTCGCCCTTCAGCTGGTGGTACTACGAGCAGCCCACGGTCACCAATGCGTCTCCCAGCGCCTTCGCCGGTGTGCTGACCGCGGTGAACGGCGTCCAGATCGCCGGCATCAGCGACCTGGCCTGGAACGCTCCCGCCTGGGACGCCGCCACGGCCATCCTCACGCCGGTGGTCCTGCCGGCCGCCAAGATCACCCAGAACTACGCCAGCGGCACCGGCACCATGCAGATCACCTACACCGACCCGGTCACCGGCCCGAACACCACCCAGACCATCCTGCTCACCGCGGCCGCCGGCGGCGGCCAGACCCTGGTGATGAAGGTCCCCCACGCCATCAGCGCCGCCGCCATCACGCCGCTGGACCCGGTCGCCAACTGGCCCGCCGACCTCACCACCGCCTCCACCAGCGTCTGGGTCTCCGTGGTGCCGACAGCGACCGGCGACCTGGCTGCCTACAGTGTGCTTGTCCTGGAATAGTGGCTCCTTCCAGGGCAGCGGGCGGCGTCCTCCGGGGCGCCGCTTTTTTGTGCTTTTGCGGTTGACGCGCCCGGCATGATGGGCGAACCTCGGTGTGGGCCATTGGGCCGGAAAGGAGGTTGAGATGGGCATCCGTGAACAAAGCGAACCTCCGTCGTGCAGCCTCCTCCCGGGGTCCTGACCCTCCCATTCGGTTTGGCGAACCATGGGCTGCAGGACATCGGGCGGGGGTATCCCTGTTCTTCCTTTCCGCAACCCCAAGGGAGGTGACCCATGCCTTGCTCCATCACCGACGAGATCATCGACGCCATCATCCAGAACGAACAGCGCCACGTGTGCCGTCCCCGCGAATGGCACCCGGCGGCGCGCACGCGCGACTCGGCCGCCGGCGCGGTCCGGGTGAAGCCGGAGTGGAGCCAGCTTCACCCGGGCTGGGAGGAGGCCGACGCCTGCGAGGGCGCGGTCAGGCGCTGAGCAGGTCCTCCAGCTGGTCGGGCCGGGGCGCGGCCTTGAACCGGTAGCGCTCCGGGAACAGGCCGACCGGTTCCAGCAGGTGGCTGAGGCGGTGCTGCACCTTGGCCCAGGGCACCCAGGCCCGCCCGGGTTCCCGGCCCCATTCCCAGGCCAGCCGCACCTGGTCGGCCTCAGGCAGCCAGGCTTCGCCCATGGCGGGAGACCAGATGGTGAAGCTGGCGGCCTTGCCGGAGGCGGTCTTCTCCACCTGGAACGGCGCCAGGGTGATGGCCTTGCCTTGGACGCCGTGGCGCCGGTCCAGCAGGGCCTTCTGGTGGCCGTACTCCGTGAGCAGCCGGCGCTTGAGGATCCGGCCCAGCAGCGCCATCTCCTCCCGGGGCTGGAACGGTTCCCACTGGTAGTTGCGCAGGCGCAGGGGACAGCCGTTCAGCGACCGGGGATCCTCGTCGAGGAATTCCAGCGCGCCGCGCAGGGCCCAGTCCAGGCCCTCGGGGTCCTCGGAACCGACCACCAGCAGGGTGTCCCGGTTGGGCAGCAGGACCACCGGATCGCCCTGCAGCGGCAGGCGCTGCAGCACGCCGGGCAGCAGCATGCGGCTGCCGTCCAGGTTGTCGCGCCAGGTGGAGCGGAACCGGCCCGGGCCCAGCTGCTCGAACTCCTCCTCGGCGCCCCGGGCCAGCAGGTTGCGCCTGGCCTTCTGCAGCAGGCGGTCGAAGTCCGCGTTCCAGGCGGCCAGTTCGGCGGCGCCCACATCGATCTCCACGTCCGGCAGGTCCACCACCAGGCTCATGGCGAAGATGCCGGCCAGGGGCGTGAACACCGGGCCGGGCCGGCCGGTGCGCAGGCTCTGGGCCTCGTAGACGAAGCGCGGCCGCACTTTCGGCACCAGCCAGGGCAGGGCCTCCGCCAGCGGGATCGGCCCCTGGCGGAGGGGAACGGGTTTGATGGCTTCCAGGAATCGCTTGAACATCGTCGGACCTCCCGGATATCGCTTTGCTGCCCCCGGATCAGAACTGGTTCCAGAGGTACTGGTTGGTCACTTCGTGGTGGAACTGGATTTCGCAGGACTTGACCAGGCCGCCCAGCGCCTTGGGGCAGCGCTCGGCCTGCAGCACCTTGAGCTCGGCGTACTTGGCGTGCACGTCCTCGCCCAGGGCGTCCATGAGGAACTTGGAACCCTTGAAGAAGCGGATGGCGTCCTGGATGTTGTCGGGCAGGAAGCGGGTGCGGGGGCGCTTGGCGCTGTCCTCCAGGTCGCCCACGGGCCCTTCCAGGCCGGTGCGCAGGAGGCCGAACAGGTTCAGGTAGGGATTGGTGTCCGGCGCCACGGAGCGCACTTCCAGCCGGGCCGACTTGGCGTTGCCCAGGGGGATGCGGATCATGGAACCGCGATCGGTGGGGCTCACCTTGATCTGGTTGGGGGCCTCGAAGTGGGGATCGAGCCGGCGGTAGGCGTTCACGCTGGGATTGAGGATCAGGCAAAGGTCCTGGGCGCTGGTCATGATCCGCTGGACGAAATCCCAGGCCATGGGGCTCAGGCCCTCCTTGCCGTCCTGCTCGTAGAACAGGTTGCGATCCTTGCGGGCGAGGCTAAGGTTGGTGTGCATGCCGTTGCCGTTGACCCCGGCCATGGGCTTCGGCAGGTAGCAGGCGGTGAGGCCCATCTGCGCGGCGACCTGGCGGGTCAGCAGCTTGTAGAGCTGCACCTGGTCCGCGGCCATGTTCGCTTCCTGGTAGCTGAAGTTCATCTCGAACTGGCTGGGGGCCACTTCCGGGTGGTCCTTCTCGTTCTGGAAGCCCATGGCGCGCTGGGCCTCGGCCGAGGTGTCGATGAACTGGCGCAGCGCGTCCCCGGGCAGGCTGTGGTAGTAGCCGCCGGTGCTGATGAACTCGAACCCGCCGGTCTCGTTGTAGCGCCGTTCGGCCTCGGGCCCCTTGAACAGGAAGCCCTCGATCTCATGGGCGGCATTGCAGATCGTGGCGTCCTTGACGTAGAGACTCTCGGTGTAGGCCTTGAGCCGGGCCCGCATGTCGCCGGCGTAGGGGCTGTGGTCCTGGTTCTCCACCAGGCCGAACACCAGCACCTTGCCGGGGCCGAAGATGTCCGAGGGCATCCAGTAGAACGCCGGCCAGTCGATGGTCAGGCGCAGGTCGGACTCCGACTGCACCGCGAAGCCGCGGATGCTGGAGCCGTCGAAGGTGAGGTTGTCGCTGGACTTCATCAGGAACTTCTTGTCGTAGTCCAGCATGTGGAAGCGCCCTTCCAGGTCCGTGAAGCAGACCGTGACCGCCTTGATCCGCTTCTCGTCGGTCAGGTACTTCATGCGCTCTTCCCGGATCTGGTCCCCAGGCACCCGATTGATCCGCTGGCTCTGGGCCTGCAGATTCATCTCCTCCAGGGTGTCGTAGGGGATTTCCAGGAAGTCGCGCAGGGGGGAGGGGGACATGGGCTATTCTCCAGAATTGGGGGAAACTGTGCTTCCCGTATCCAGATTAAGCCTAAAAAACGTAAAAATAGTACTAAAATACATAACATTTAATAAATCAACCTACGGAACCCGCTTCTCCTCCAGGGTGAGCCAGGCCATTTCCAGGGCCTCCAGCTCGGCCTTGGCCGTCTCCCGGTCCTTGAGCGCCTGGTGCCCCGGGGCGTCGGCGGTGATGAAGGCCGCCGGGTCGCCCAGCAGGGCGTCCAGCTCGGCCATGCGGGCATGCAGCAGCTCCATGGCCGCCTCCAGTTCGGCCAGCCGGCGCTCCTCCTTCTGGCTGAGCCCGGGCTTCTTGCGGGCCTCGGAGCGGCTGGCGGGCCTGGCGGGGGTGGCGCGGGCGGCCTCCCGGGTGACGGCGGCGGCCTCCTGGGCCCGCTCGGCGCGCAGCCGGCGCACGGCGCTGGGGTCGCCTTCGTACATCTCCCAGCGCGGCTCTCCGGCCGGGTTCCAGGCAAGCGTGTGGGTGCTCACCTGGTCCAGGAAGAACCGGTCGTGGCTCACCAGCAGCAGCGTGCCGGGGTAGTCCATGAGGGCCTCTTCCAGGTTCTGCAGGGTGGGGATGTCCAGGTCGTTGGTGGGTTCGTCCAGCACCAGCAGGTCCGAGGGCTGCAGCATCGCCTTGGCCATCAGCAGGCGGTTGCGCTCGCCGCCGGAAAGCGTGGCGGCCAGGCGCTTCTGCTGGTCCGCGGGGAAGCCGAAGCGGGTGAGGTAGACCAGCACCAGCAGCTCCTGGCCGCCCACCTTCACCATGGAGGCCCGCTCGGCGATGTTGTCGGCGATCGACAGGTCGCCGCGCATCTCGCCCCGGCCCTGGGAGATGGCCGAGACCGACAGCTTGGGGTGGCGCCTGATCTCGCCGCCGGTGGGCTCCAGCTCGCCCAGCAGCAGCTTGAGCAGGGTGCTCTTGCCGCAGCCGTTCGGGCCGAGGATGGCGATGCGCTGGCCGCGCTGCAGGTACAGGTTCAGGCCGCCGGCCAGCTCGATGCCGGTGCCGGGGTAGCTGAACCGCAGGTCCTCCACCGTGATCAGCGAATCCGAGCGGTTGGCGCCGCCGGCGAAGGTGAGCGCCATGCGCTCCTCCAGGCGGGAACGGTCGTGCACCTCCTCCTTCAGGTCCAGCACGTCGTTGATGCGCAGCTTGGACTTGCGGGTGCGGGCCTTGGCGCCCCGGCGCAGCCAGGCCAGCTCCCGGCGCAGGCGGTTCTGCATGTGCTCGGTGAGGCGCGCCTCGCGGAACTCCTTGTCGGAGCGCTCCAGCAGGTAGTCGCTGTAGGAGCCGTCGTAGCTGGTGACCGAGCCGTTCTCCAGCTCCAGCATGCGGTCCACCACCCCGTCCAGCAGGTGGCGGTCGTGGGTGATGAGCAGCAGGGCGCCGCCGAACTGCTGGAGCCAGAGCTCCAGCTTCTCCACCTGCTCCGGGTCCAGGTGGTTGGTCGGCTCGTCCAGCACCAGCACGTCCGGGTCCTTGAGCCAGGCTTGCGCCAGGGCCACCCGCTTGCGCCAGCCGCCGGAAAGGCTCTCCACGGTGGCTTCCAGGTCGAGCAGGCCCCAGGTGGTCTGGGCCTCCTTGAGCCGGGGCTCCAGGTCCCAGCCCATGTGGTGCAGGTGGTGCTCGACCGCGTCCAGCTCCGTGTGCAGCCGGTCCAGGTCGGCCGCGGGCAGCTGCAGCGCTTCGTGGATCTCGGCGTGGCGCCGGAGCAGTTCCTTGTGGTCGGCCAGGGCGCTCTCCAGGGCGCTGCGGATGGTGGCGTCGGGGGCGAAATGCGGGTCCTGGGACAGGTGGGCCACGCGCAGGCCCTGGGTGAGCACCACCTCGCCCGAATCCGGGCTGTCCTCCCCGGCCAGCAGCTTGAACAGGGTGGACTTGCCCGCACCATTCCGGCCGATGAGCCCCACTTTCTCGCCCATCTGGAGGCCGAAGGTCAGGTCCTCCAGGATGGGCTGGGCGCCGAAGCGCTTGCTCACCTTGACGAGACCGAGTGCGATGGCCATGCAGACTCCAACAAACCTTCAGCTTCTCACGATGACGCTTGGGAACCATAGATTAATAAAAAATTTATAATATAATGACCCGCAGGCAGGCCGGAGGGGAGCGCATGGCCAAGGGACGAACGGTTTTCCAGCGCTGGATCATGGCCATGCTCCTGGCGTCCGGGTTGCTGGCCTGGGGCCAGGCGCCCGCCGAGCCGTTCCTGGTGAAGCCCTACCTGCAGCTGGGCGCCGTTCCGGCGCTGGATGCGCTCAGCCTGCTCTGGCACGCGGCGGATCAGGACGCGGCCTGGTCGGTGATCCTGCGGCCGGCCGGCCAGGGCGGCCAGGTCCTGGAGCTGCGGCCGACCTGGGTCCGGGTCGCGGTGCCCAGCCTGGACCCGCACCGGGTCTACACCGCGCTGCTCCGGCCGCTGCGCCCCGGGGCGGCCTTCTCCTACCAGGTGATGCGGGACGGCCAGCCGGTGTTCCAGGGTGCAGCCAAGGCCCGCCAGGGCGCCGGAAGCCCCAGCCGGGTGGCGGTGCTGGGCGATCTGGCCACCGCCGGCCCGGCCACCCGGGCCATCGCCTCGCAGCTCTACAAGCAGCGTCCGGACCTGGTGGTGGTGCCGGGCGACATCGTCTACGAGGACGGCCGGATCTCGGAGTACCGGCGCAACTTCTTCCCGGTCTACAACGCCGACCAGGACGGCCCGGCGCTCGGGGCGCCGCTGCTGCGCGGCACGCTGTTCGTCGGCGCCCTGGGCAACCACGACGTGGGCGAGCGCGGCCCGCGCTTCCCCTACACCAAGGAACCGGACGGGCTGGCCTATTACCTCTACTGGGACCAGCCCCTGAACGGCCCGGCGCTGCAGCCGGAGGGCCCCCACGCGCCGCCGCTGGTCCCGGGCCCGGCGTGGACCTGGCAGGGCTTCCTGGCCGCGGCCGGGCGCCGGTTCCCCACCATGGGCAACTTCTCCTTCGACGCCGGCGACGCCCACTGGACCGTGCTGGACTCCAACACCTACGCCCGCTGGGAGGCCCCGGCCCTGCGCGACTGGCTGGAGCGCGACCTGAGGCAGGCCAGGGGCGCCGCCTGGCGCTTCGTGGTGTTCCACCACCCCGCCTTCAACCTGGCCGAAGGCAATCGGTACGTGGACCAGTGGATGAGCCGGATCTGGCCGGTGCTGGTGCGCAACCGGGTGGACCTCGCCTTCACCGGGCACATCCACACCTACGTGCGCACCCAGCCCATCCGCTTCACGCCGGACCCCGCCAGCCTCGCCCGGCTCGACCCCCGGACCCAGCAGGGCGACGTGCAGGGCCGGCTGGCCTGGGACCGGCGCTTCGACGGCCGCCGGCGCACCCGGGCCCGGGGGGTGATCCAGATCATCACCGGCGCCGGCGGCGCCAACCTGCACCTGAAGGGCCGGGCCGCCCAGTTCCGCCCCAAGCCCTACGTGGCATGCACCGTGCTCGACGAGAACTCCTTCTCGCTGCTGGAGCTCCAGGGCCGCAAGCTGGTGTTCCGCCAGCTTGGCGACCAGGGCGAGGAGCTGGACCGGTTCACCCTCACGAAGTGAGATGCCAATCCCCCAGGGCGCGCACCAGGTGCTCCAGCTGCCCGCCCTCGGTGGTGTGGAACCGGCTCACCAGCTTCCAGCCCTGGGCCACCTTCTGGTAGCGGTGCAGCCAGAGGAAGGGGCCCTCCCACGGCGCGCCGTCCGCGGCCCGGGTCTTCACCAGGAACGCCACCGTGGTCCAGGGGCCCCGGGACAGCACGCGCCGGCCGATCTCCTCGATGCCGGTCTCGTCGTCGTGCTCCAGGATGAGGTCGTCGATGTCGGGAATGATCATGGCTGCTCCGTGGTTTCCGGTCCGAGGACCCGCACCGCCGGTTCCCCGCCGTCCAGTGACAGGATGGCTTCGCAGGGCCCCGGCGGCACCATGAACGTGAGGTCCTCCAGCTCGGTGATGCCGAGCGCGAGCTGCTCCAGCAGGGCGCGGGGATCGTGGTGGAAGGCGCAGCGGCAGGTCTCGGGGCCGGCGCCTTCGGCCAGGGCGGCGGAGCGGCCGAACCAGGTGGCCAGGTCGGCGGCGATGCGGCCCTGGGCCGGGTTGGGGTCGTCGGCGAAGGCCGCCACCAGGAAGCCGCACTGGGCCTCGGTGATGTCCCCGGCGGGGTGGCCGTCCAGGTAGTCGGCGAACCGGCCGAAGCATTGCGCGGGCGTGATGGCCAGGGCGGATAGCAGGAGGGCAAACCAGGGCACGGCCCGGCCCTGGTTGTAGAACAGGTCGCAGGCCCGGGCCAGCCGTTCGGCCCGGTCCAGATCGGCCGCGCCGAAGCCGGGGGTGGACAGCACCTGGTAGGGATTGTCCGGCTGGAACACCAGGCCGAAGCCCGCGGCGGTCTCCCGCAGCCGGGTGCCCGGCAGCACCGACAGCCGGAAGATGTCCAGGTGGTTGGGCATCAGCGCCATGGCGAAGTCCAGGCTGGCCCGGAAGCCCTCCAGGGTGTCCCCGGGCAGGCCGTAGATGAGGTCGAAGCCGTAGCTGGCCCCGGCCTGGTGCAGCAGCAGGATCTTGCCGCGGAAATCAACCGGGTCCATGCTCCGGCCGATGTTCCGGAGCACGCCGGGGTGGGCGCTCTGCAGGCCGATCTGCAGGGTGCACTTGACGGAGGCGAACAGCTGGGCCAGTTCCCGGTCCAGGCATTCGCTGCGGATCTCGAAGAAGAAGTGGATGCCGGGCGCGGTCCGGCGGATCAGCCGCAGCACGGCCTTGGCCTGGGCCTTGTGGTAGTTGAAGGTCGGATCCAGCACGAACACCTGGCTCACCAGGCACCGCTCGAACAGCTGGAGCTCGGCCTCCACCCGCGCCATGGGCACCCGCCGGGTGCCCGAGCCGCCCCGGGATTCGAAACAGAAATCGCAGGTGAACGGGCAGCCCCGGGACAGCTCCCAGAGCTGGCCGGTGTAGCGGCGCGGGTCCAGGGTGCCGTCCAGGTAGGGGCTGGACTGGGCGGCCAGGTCCAGCGCGGCGCCCTGGGGGCAGCCACGCAGTTCGGCCGGCGCGGCGCCCTGGAGCAGCCGGCCCACGGCCGCCACGATGAGCTCCTCGCCCTCGCCCGGCAGCACGAAATCCACCGACGGATCGGCCTCGACCCCGCGCGGGTCCGCCGTGGCTTCCGAGCCGCCGGCGAAGATGACCAGGTCCGGCTCGCGCCGCTTCAGGATCCGGGCGATCTCCAGCGTCAGGGTGCGGTTCCAGACGTACATGGAGAACCCCACCGCCTGCGGCCGCCCGGCCAGGATCAGCGCCGCGCAGGCCTCGGCCGGCTGGTCCAGGAACAAGTCCAGGATGCGGGTGTCGACCCCGGCGGGGTAGGCCCGCTTCAGGGCCGAGGCGAGCATGGCCGGCCCCAGGGGCACGGCCCGCGGGGACGCTTCGATGTGGATGGCCACCAATAACAAATCCATACCTGGATGATAGGCGACCGAAGGCCGGCGCCCGGATCATATTGGTCGGCACCGGACCAATATGATCGGCATGACCGTCCGGCCCGGTGCGGGTCCAGGGGGGGATGCCCCGGGTTATCCAGCGCATCCAGGGTGGCACACGATTTGCCCGGGATTTTCCCGGCTTCGGGCGATCCCGCCCCTGGCGGATCTTTGTACCGTGCACTCCTGGAGGTATTCATGAAATTCTACCGAAACTTGCCATTGGCGGCGATGCTCCTGCTGGCCCAGCCGCCCGTGCCCTTCACCATGCCGGCCGCTCCGGCGCCCGCCCTGGCGGACCCGGCGCCCGGCAGCGCCCAGGGCACGGTCGCATCCATCAACTACCGGCTGCTGGCCTCCGCCACCCGGATCGACTTCCACGGCACCACCCTGGCGCCCGAGGCGACCGGCCAGGCGAAGGTCAAGACCAAGGACGGCATCTCGACCATCAAGGCGAAGTTCAGCCACCTGCCGGCCGCCTCCACCTTCGGCGAAGCCTGCCTCACCTACGTGCTGTGGGCGGTCTCGCCCGAGGGCCAGACCGCCAACCTCGGCGAACTCCAGGTGCAGGGAGGCAAGGGCAAGCTCAAGGTGACCGAACAGCTGCCCGACTTCGGCCTGATGGTCACCGCCGAGCCCTACTTCGCCGTGACCCGGCCCAGCGACGCCGTGGTGCTGAAGAACGCCATCGGCAGGAAGACCAAGGGCGACGTCGAAGTGGTGGAGGCCAAGCTGAGCCTGGTGCCGCAGAGGCAGTACGGCCTGGACCTGGCCGCCGCCCCGCCGCCCGTGGGCAACCCGGAGGCCGCCATGCCCATGCTGCAGGCGCGCCAGGCCGTGCGCATCGCCCTGGGGGCCGGCGCCGCTTCCTATGCCAAGGAGCCCCTGGGCAAGGCGCAGAACTACCTCCAGCAGTCCGAGGCCGGCGAAGGCGGCGCGAAGGGCACCCTGATGTCCGCCCGGTCGGCCACCCAGAGCGCCGAGGAGGCCCGGCTGATGGCGGTGCACGGCAAGCAGGCCGAACAGGAAGCCATGGTGCAGAAGCTGGCCCAGGCCAAGCTCGAGCAGGCCAAGGCGGAGGCCGCCACAGCCGCGGCCGCCCAGGAAGCGGCCCTGAAGGAGGCCCAGGCGACCACCAAGGAGAATGAAGACCTGCGCACCCAGTTGATGGCCCAGCTGAACGGCATCATGGAGACCAAGGCCACCGCCCGGGGCCTGATCGTGAGCATGTCCGGCGTCCTGTTCCGCACCGGCCAGGCCAAGCTGGTGCCCGCGGCCCGGGAGAAGCTGGCCAAGGTCGCCGGCATCCTGGCCAGCCACAAGGGGTTGAAGATCGAGGCGAACGGCTTCACCGACAGCACCGGCCGGGAGGAGATCAACGCCAGGCTGTCGGAAAGCCGGGCCCGGGCCGCCCGGGATTTCCTGGTGAGCCAGGGGGTGGCGCCCGAGGCGATCGTTTCCAAGGGCTTCGGCGCCGAGCACCCCATCGCCGACAACGGCACGGTGTCCGGCCGCCAGGAGAACCGGCGGGTGGAGCTGGTGGTCTCCGGCGAGGGGCTGACCCCCCCCGAACCCTCCGAGAAGCACTGATCAACGGGGGAGTGGGCGGATAGACTGGAAGGCATGGCCACCCCCGTCGAAACCCCCCTCGCCATCTACACCGAACGCCTGCCCCAGGTCCGCCGGGTGTTCCACCTCTACCCCGACCGGGTGGAGGTGGCCGCCCAGTGGACCTTCGGCCGCAAGTTCAAGAACATCGTGAAACTGAGCGACCTTTCCGGCCAGATCAACCGCTTCGCCGTCAAGAACAGCTGGTTCCGCAAGGCGGTGCTGGTCGGCTGCATCGCCGCCGCCTTCGCCCTGGTGCTGTCCCGAGCCGGCTATGCCGAACTGCTCCGGCGGGTGGCGCTGATCGGCTGGCCGATCGCTGGCTTGAGCTTCGGGGTGGCCCTGTTCAGCCTGCCCCGGCGCCAGTTCGTGCATTTCCCCCGGGCCGACGGCCGGCCGGGGCTGGATATCTGCAAGGCCGGCCCGGACCGGGACCGGTTCGAGGAATTCGTCCAGCAGGTGCGCCAGCGCGTCACCCGGAGCTGAAACCGCGGCCGGAGTTCGAGATGCACCACGGCGGAACTCGATGCCGCGCACTGACAGGGGTCGGCAGGGATTGAATGGCCTCGAACGGCCCCGTTCAGGACGAAATACTTGTATTTATGGAATCAAACTCCATAATTACATACATGCTGTCTCGCCGCGTCACATCCCATCTGAATGAACTGCTTCGCCATTCTCCGGCGGTGGTCCTGCTGGGGCCGCGCCAAGCCGGCAAGACAACCCTCGCTTTGGCCATTGGCGAGCGGACAGCTTCCATCTACCTGGACCTTGAGGACGAGAATGACCGCGCCAAGCTCTCCAATCCCGGCAGGTATCTTGCGGATCACGAGGGTGAGCTGGTCATCCTCGATGAGGTTCATCGCGTACCGGAGCTGTTTCAGCCGTTGCGGGGCATCATCGACAGGGGACGCAGGCATGGAAAAGCCAATGGTCGCTTTCTCTTGCTTGGATCGGCCGCCATGGATCGGCTCAAGCAATCGGGCGAGAGCCTTGCCGGGCGGATTTCCTATTTGGAACTCGGTCCGCTGGATGCCCTGGAGATCGATCCGGCTTCACTTGAGACGCTCTGGGTGAGGGGTGGTTTTCCGCGCAGTTTTCTGGCCGAGTCCGACGACGTCAGTCTGACCTGGCGGCGAAATTTTATTCGGACCTACCTGGAGCGCGACATCATGCAATTCGGACCCCGGATACCCGCTGAGACCCTGCGGCGATTCTGGACGATGCTGGCGCACAACCAAGCCCAGGTCCTGAATGCGGCCAATCTCGCCATCGGTCTGGCGGTGGATGGCAAAACGGTAGCCAGGTACCTGGATCTTTTGGTCGATCTCCTGCTCGTTCGGCGCTTGCCGGCCTGGCATCGGAATGCCGGCAAACGGCTGGTCAAAGCGCCCAAGGTGTATGTGCGCGATAGCGGCATCGCCCATGCCCTGCTCGGTATTCGGGACAAGGAAATGCTGCTCGGTCATCCGGTCGTTGGCCAAACATGGGAGAGCTTTGTCGTGGAGACGCTGATCACCGCAGCGCCAGAGGAAACCGAAGCAAACTACTACCGGACCTCCAACGGAACCGAGGTGGACCTTCTGCTCACGCTTCCCGGCGGAGAGCTTTGGGCCATCGAAGTCAAACGCACATCGGCGCCGAAGGTCGAGCGCGGATTCCATTCCGCCTGTGCCGATCTGGATCCGCAGAAGCGGTTCTACGTTTATCCAGGCGCTGAACGATTTCCAATCGACGATCGAACGGATGCCATCGGTGTCGTCGAACTGGCAAAGGCGCTTGACGCGGTGGGCTCCTAAACCCTCAGGTGCGCCCGGTCCTGATGCGCCCATGCCCGGATCTGCTCGCCGGGCATGGGGCGCGCCACCAGGAAGCCCTGGGCCAGGTCGCAGCCCATGGCGCGCAGCGCGCTCCAGGCGGCCATGGTCTCGATGCCCTCGGCCACCGTGGTCAGCTCCAGCTCCTGGGCCATCTGCAGCATGCCCCGGACCATGATCATGGGCCTTCCGGCCTCGGGCAGGTACTGGGTCAGGGAACGGTCGATCTTCAGCTCGGTGAAGGGGACGCGTTCGAGCTGCTCGAAGGTGGCGAAGCCGGTGCCGAAATCGTCGATGCTCAGCCGGAAGCCGCGGATGCGCAGGCGGGACAGGTTGGCCAGGCTTTCGGCCAGGCTGGACATGGAGGCGGATTCGGTCACCTCGAAGATCACCGACCGGGGCGGCAGGTCCAGCCTGGCGCAGGCGTCGATCAGGTGGTCGGCGAACCCCGGGGTGCCGATGGACAGCGCCGACAGGTTGACCGAGACTTCCAGGTTGAGCCCGTGCCGGTGCCACTGGTGCCAGTGGCCCGCCACCTCGGCCAGGATCGCCAGGGTGAGGGCGGACATGACGCCGGCGTCGGTTTCCGCCTGGGGCAGGAAGGCCGCCGGACCCAGCACGCCGTGCTCGGGATGGCGCCAGCGCGCCAGGGCTTCCACCCCCTTCAGCAGGGCCCCCTTGAAGGTGACCTGGGGCTGGAAGTAGCAGATGAACGAGCCGGCCTTGATGCCGGCCGCGATCTCCAGGAGGCTTGGATGCTCCCGGGCCGGGCCGGAGGGGCCCGGGGCCGGCGGCACCAGGAGCGGCGCGGCCTGCAGCAGCTGGCGCAGCGCCTCCATTTCCAGGGGCTTGGTGATGATGCCGGGCACCACCAGGCCGTAGGTTTCCGCCATCAGCCGGACCGAATGCAGCACGGCGAAATCGTGCGAGCTGATGACGATCAGCTCCGGGCGGAAGCCCCTGGCCGCGAACTCGCCGATGAAGCGGACCCCGTCCATGGTGGGCATTTCCAGATCGGTCAGCACCAGGTCGATCCCGGGGTGCCCGGCCAGGCGCTCCAGGCCTTCCAGCCCGTTGGCGGCCTCCATGACCTGGGCCGCCCCCAGGCGGGTCGCCAGATCGACGGCATGGGCGCGCTGCACAGCGCTGTCCTCCACCACCAGGACCATCCGGCCCTGGAGGGGAAGCTGAGGTGTCTTCGGCGCGTTCCGCATCGTCCGCTCTGCTCCGGTCCATTGGATATTTCAATGAATGATAAGACAGTTTCCTGAATGTCGATTTCAAAGATTCGCTTCGGGCCGGCCCGCGGGTCAATAGGCCCATTTCATGAGCGCGCCGCCCCAGGTGAAGCCGGCGCCGAAGGCGGCCAGGATGACCAGGTCGCCCTGGCCCAGGCGGCCGGCCTCCACCGCCTGGTGCAGGGCGGTGGGGATGGTGGCGGCGGTGGTGTTGGCGTACCGGTCGATATTGACCATCATCCGTTCCTCGGGCAGTTCCAGCCGGCTGGCCGCCGCACGCATGATCCGCAGGTTGGCCTGGTGTGGCACGAACAGGCCCAGGTCCGCCGGGGCCAGGCCGTTGCGGTCCAGCATGAGCCGGGCGCTTTCGGCCATGAGCGGCACCGCGCGCCGGAAGATCTCCTTGCCGTTCATCGTGGCGCAGTGCTCCTTCGCTTCCACCGTGGCGCGGCTGGCCGGGAGCCTGGAGCCGCCCGCGGGCACGTACAGGAAGTGGGCCCCTGAGCCGTCCATGTTCTGCTCGAAATCCAGCAGCCCGTGGCCCTCGGCCACCGCCTCCAGGAGCACGGCGCCGGCCCCGTCGCCGAACAGGATCGCCGTCGCCCGGTCCTCCATGTCCAGCAGCGTGCTCATGACGTCCACGCCGATCACCGCCACCTTCCGGCAGGACCCCGCCGCCACCAGCGTGGCCCCCGTGGTCAAGGCGTAGAGGAAGCCGGAGCAGGCCGCGGAAAGGTCGAAGCCGAAGGCGTTGACTGCCCCGACCCGGTCCTGCACCAGGCAGGCCGTGGCCGGGAAGGCGTGATCCGGGGTCACCGTGGCCACCAGGATGGCGTCCAGCTCCGATGCCTTGAGCCCGCGCCGCTCCAGGGCCATGCGCAGGGCCGGCACCGCCAGGTCCGAGGCGCTGGTGCCCGGCTCGACCCAGCGCCGCTCGCGGATGCCGGTGCGGGTGCGGATCCACTCGTCGGTGGTGTCCAGGATCAAGGTGAGATCATCGTTGCGAACGATCCGTGGGGGGTAGCACTGCCCGGTGGCGGTGATGCCGACGGGGCAGGGAAGCCGACGAGCAGGCATGCCAAATGCCTCATTCTGAAATGCGAAACCTGATTTTAAATGGGAAGAGTGAATGACCTGGTACCCAGGTGCTGCCAGTAGCGTAACCGGCTTTGGCCGATCGCTCCAGCAGCAATCCGGCTCCTCAGTGGTGCACCAGCCGATCGCTCAGCACGGCCTGCAGCTCCTCCATCCGGCTGGTCCGTTCCCATGAAAATCCCATGTTTTCCCGGCCGAAGTGGCCGTAGGCCGCGGTCGGCAGGTAGCAAGGCCGGCGCAGGTCCAGGCCCTCCAGGATCGCCGCGGGGCGCAGATCGAACAGCCGGCGCACCATGGCCTCGGCCTCGGCTTCGGGCATCTGGCCGGTGCCGTGGAAATCCAGCAGCAGGCTGACCGGCTCCGCCACCCCGATGGCGTAGGCCACCTGGATGGTGCAGCGCCGCGCGGCTCCCGCGGCCACCAGATGCTTGGCCACCCAGCGCGCCGCGTAGGCCGCGGAGCGGTCCACCTTGCTCGGGTCCTTGCCGCTGAAGGCGCCGCCGCCGTGGGGGCAGGAGCCGCCATAGGTGTCCACGATGATCTTGCGCCCGGTGACGCCGGTGTCCCCATCGGGGCCGCCGGTGACGAAGCGCCCGGTGGGGTTGATCATGACCTTGGCGCCGGCCAGCGCCTCCCGGCCGAGCACCGGCACCAGGATCTCCTCCCGCACCGCCTCCCGCAGGGCGGCATCGTCCACATCGGGCGTGTGCTGGGTGGAGAGCACCACCGCGTGGAGCCCCACCGGCCGGCCGTCCACGTAGCGCAGGGTGACCTGGCTCTTGGCGTCGGGCCGCAGGAACGGCGCCCGGCCGGACTTGCGCACCTCGGCCTGGCGCATCACCAGGCGGTGGGCCAGGGTCAGGGCGCGCGGCATCAGTTCGGGGGTCTCGTCGCAGGCATAGCCGAACATCAGGCCCTGGTCGCCGGCCCCCAGTTCGCCCCCGCCGCGTTCCACGCCCTGGTCGATGTCGTCGCTCTGGCTGTTCAGGACCATGCGCAGGTGATGGTGGCCCGGGTCGAAGCCGGAGGCCGCGGTGTAGCCGATGCCGGTCAGCACGCCGCGCGCCAGGCCGGGGATGGCGGCCTGCAGGGTGGGGATCAGGTCCGGGATGTCGGCCCGGAATTCGCCGGCGATGGCGAGGAAATTCTTGGCGATGAGGGTTTCGCAGGCCACCTTGGCGTGCGGATCCCGCGCCAGCAGCCAGTCCAGCACGGCATCGGAGATCTGGTCGGCCACCTTGTCCGGGTGGCCTTCGGAAACGGATTCTGAGGTGAATAGGTACTCATTGGGCATGGGCGGTAACTCCAGGAAAACATGGGCAAAAACAAGGATGCCTGCTGGGGAAACGGTTCAGGTCATGCTGGGCTCCGGTTTCAGGTTGGTTCCTGCGCATGGAATCTTGCGATCCTGGGCACCGTAGCTTCCTGCTCGGTTGCCGGACCTCCCGCGGAGGCCACTCGCCATGCAGACGCCATTGTAATCCCATCGCTGAGCCCGTCAAGCCGCCCCAGCCGAAGGCCGGACCGATGGAACCCAAAGATCCTTACATTTAGGAGCACCGCCCGGAATAATGGGACCACACTAGCAACATCCGTTTCAATTCCCGCGTGGAGGCTCCCATGGATCCGAACCCCGCTGTCACCATCTCCCGCAGCCTGGGCAGCGGGGGTACCGAGGCCGGCCTGATGGTGGCCCGCCGACTGGGCTGGGCCTTCTGCAACCGGCGCATCCTGCGCCTGGCCGCCGAGGCCATGGGCCATTCCAGTGCCGGCCTGGCCGAGCAGGAAGAGCGGCATTGTGGCTTCCTGGAACAGCTGCTGAACATCCTCGGCTTCGGTTCCCCGGAAGCCTGCTACACGCCGCTCCTGGAACTGCCCGCCTACAGCAAGGACCTGTACCACATGGAGCGGCAGGTGATGCTGAAGCTGGTGGCCCACGCGCCTTCGGTGCTGGTCGGCCGCGGCGGCTTCTGCGCCCTGAAGAACCGCCCGGCCACGCTGCACGTGAGCATCCGGGCCGACCTGGACTTCCGCGTCAAGTACCTGGTCGCTCGGGGCAAGGAGCCGAACCCGGAAGCCGCCCGCAAGGCCATCGCCGTCTCGGACCAGAACCGCGCCGCGTTCATCCGGGCCATCTCGGGGCTGGACTGGCGGGACCCGCGGAACTTCGATCTGGTGCTGAATCCTTCCGGGCCCGGGCTGGAAGCCTGCGTGGAGCAGATCGTGGCCGAGGCGAAGCAGCGGTTCGGCTGAGCCTCTCCCGAAAGGCTGCCAGGCCTTGTATGCTATGTTCCAGTAAATGCTCCAGAAGCCGGGCAAGCCTGTCATGACGCCCTTCTGGGGAAGAGCAATTCATTTGGTAAATGAGACTTGATGGCTTCAGCGCGTTATTCGTCATGAAAATACCATTCGGTTGTGATCAATGCTGCCCAGCCTACCGGCAGGGTGAGTCCAGCAAGATCCTGGCTGCGAAGGGCGGCGGGCGGAGGCAGGCCGGGCAACCCGATGGGCTGTCCGTTGCGGACGGGAGATCATGACCGGCCGGGAGTCCGAAAGCCTGCTCCTCAAGACCCTGCGCCTGCTCTATGTGGAAGATGACCCGGTCCTGCGGGACAGCATCGGCGCCTACCTGGCGCACAAGGTCGGGAAGGTGGCCATTGCCGCCGATGGGGAGGAGGGACTGGCGGCGTTCAGGGCGCAACCGGCCCAGATCGTCGTCACGGATATCCGGATGCCCCACATGGACGGCCTGGCCATGGCCCGGGAGATCCGCGCCCTGGACCCGCGCGTGGGCCTGGTCGTCACGACCGGCTTCGATGACCAGGACGGCCTGTTCGGCGCGATCGCCGTGGAGGTCGATCAGTATGTCCTGAAGCCCATCCGGTGGGCGCACCTGGAATTCGCCCTGCTGAGCTGCGCGCGCCGCCAGCGCAACCTCGGCGGGATCCCGAGCGCCGCCCACCCCCTCGACGCCGATGGGATGCTGCGCCTGGCCCGGCTCACGCCGCGGGAACGGGAGGTGCTGGCCCGGGTCGGCCGCGGCCGATCCTCCCGGGACATCGGCCTGGAACTGGGCATCAGCGCCCGGACCGTGCACGTCCACCAGGCCAACCTGATGCTCAAGCTGGGCCTGCACAAAAGCACCGCCCTGGCCGTCTTCGCGGTCCGGGCCGGAATTCTGTGACAGGGAAAACGACCTGGACCATAATGTTCAGAATAAGCTTAATGATTTAACAAATTTACATCGCATATGGAATGCCATAGCATGGGCAGGTAACGAACATCGATACTCAGGGCTTGCATCGTCGGATTTCCGTTCATTGCGGTGATGAGCTTCTTCGCCATCGCCGACGGCGGCCAGAACGACCGGCTGAAAGCCGTCCGGGTCCAGCCGGCCCGGACCGAGGGGACCTTCACCCGATTTTGAACCAGTCGCCCGGCCTGGACCATGCTTAAAGGAATAAATTAATTATTTATTTAAAATTTAATTTCCAATATTCATGTCTGCAATCAATTTGCCGTAGATTTTCATGTAGGCAGGTTTCACTTTTGTCATGGGGAGGAAGGCCAGCGCCGCCGCCCCTCCGCAGCCCCTTTCTGGGCCAGGCCGCCCCAACCGGGCCCTGGCCCGGAACTGCTGTATCGATGAGCACAGGTTCCGCACCTGGCGGGGCTCATGTGCTCGCGGAGCCGGGATCGTAAAATCTTGGCCCCTATCCTCTGCGTTTATTTATCATAGGAGTTTTTCATGAATTGGTTCAAACGCCTCCGTCTGGCGGCGCAACTCATCTTCGCCTTCATCCTCGTGGCCATCATCGCCGGGGCCATCGGGGTCATCGGGATCACCAACCTCGGCAAGCTCGGCAGGAGCGATCGCTACCTGCATGATACGACCACCGCGCCGATGCAATACCTGGGCACCATCAACGCCGATTTCCAGCGGCTGCGGAACGACTACAGCAAGACCTGCTACGCCCCGGACCAGGAGCGGCTCAGCACCATCACGGCGCAGATCCCGGTGCTCTGGAACAGCATCCACGAAGCCGTCAGGAGCTATTCTGCGACGCCCCTGGACGACGAAAGCAAGGCTGACCTGGAGAAGCTCAAGGGCCTGCTGGCGAGGTACGACCAGGAAGTGGGAACGCCCATGCTCCAGGCGCGGTTGAGCGGGAAGATCGCGGACGAGATCGCCATCTCCTACAATCCGAAGGTCGGCCAGATCGGCGGGGAGGCCAATGACCTCATCGAACTGATGGTGAAGAAGAACGTCGACCGGGCCAAGGCCACTGCCATCAGCAACGGCCTGACCGCCGACTCGGCCTCCACGCAGATGACCATCGCCATGCTGGCGGGCATGTTGCTGGCGATCGGCCTCGGCCTGCTGATCACCCGCATCATCAAGGCCCAGGTGGGCGGCGAGCCGTCCCAGGCCGCCGCCATCGCCCGGAAGGTCGCCGAAGGCGATCTCGCCTGTGACGTGGCCGTGGCCAGCGGAGACACCACCAGCCTGATGGCCTCCATCAAGCACATGGTGGAGAAATTGTCGGGCGTGGTGGGCCACGTGCAGGAGTCCTCCAGGCTGCTGGTGGGCGCCGCTGAGCAGGTCAGCGCCACCGCCCAGTCCCTGAGCCAGGGCGCCAGCCAGCAGGCCGCCAGCGTGGAGGAGACCAGCGCCTCCATGGAGCAGATGAGCGCCTCCATCGCCCGGAACAACGAAAACGCCAAGGTGACCGGAGACATCGCCACCAGCACGGCCAAGGACACCGTGGCCGGGGGCCAGGCGGTGAGCGACACGGTGGGGGCCATGAAGCAGATCGCCCACAAGATCGCCATCGTCGACGACATCGCCTACCAGACCAACCTGCTGGCGTTGAATGCCGCCATCGAGGCGGGCCGGGCCGGGGAGCACGGCAAGGGGTTCGCCGTGGTGGCCGCGGAAGTGCGCAAGCTGGCCGAACGCAGCCAGGTGGCCGCCGAGGAGATCAGCCGGCTGGCCAATGGCAGCGTGGACCTGGCGGAAAAGGCGGGAGGCCTGCTGGCCAGGATCGTCCCATCCATCCAGAAGACCGCCGATCTGGTGCAGGATATCTCTTCCGCTTCCGCCGAGCAGAACGCCGGGGTCGGCCAGATCAACAGCGCCATCAGCCAGGTCAGCCAATCGATCCAGCAGAATGCCGCCGCATCGGAGGAACTCGCCTCCACGTCCGAGGAAATGAGCGCCCAGGCCCTGGAGCTGGAATCCGTGATGGCGTTCTTCACCTTGGCGCAAAGCCCCGCGGCCAGGCGCCCGGCACCGTCCCGGAGCACGGCCAGGATCGCGCCCAAGCCGCCCACGGGGGTGCTGAACGAAGCCGGGTTCACCCGATTCTAGGTATGATGGGGCCTTCCAGCGCCCGACGAAGGAGGCACCCTTTGGCAAACCAGGACACCGCCGCACCCATCGCCGAGCACTACGGCACCGGGGATCTCACCGCCCAGGTCGGCGCGGCGCTGCGCCGGGCCGGCCTGGACCGTGGCCAGGTGGCCTGGTCGGACCTGGCGCCGCTGGATCAGTTCCACGTCCGCGGCCTGGCAGCCACCGGGGAATTGGCCCGGGGCCTGGAACTGGCGCCCGGGGCGACGGTGCTGGACGTGGGCTGCGGACTGGGCGGCCCGGCCCGCCACCTGGCGGCCGAGTGCGCGGCGCGGGTGACCGGGATCGACCTCAGCCAGCCCTTCGTGGACGTGGCGCGGATGCTGACGGAGCGCTGCGGGCTGGCGGACCGGGTGCAGTTCCGCCAGGCCGACGCCCTGGACCTGCCCTTCGCCGACGCCAGCTTCGACCATGCCTGGACCCAGCACGTGGCCATGAACATCGCCGGCCGGGACCGCTTGTACCGGAGCATCCACCGGGTGCTGAAACCCGGCGGCCGGCTGGCCATCTACGACGTGGTGGCCGGCGAGGGCCCGGTGCTGTTCCCGGTGCCCTGGGCGCGCGGGCCGGAAATCAGCCACCTGCTCACCGCCGAGGCCATGGCCGAGGTGCTGGGGCGGAATGGGTTCCGGCAGGTGGCCTGGGCCGATCGCAGCGCCGCGGGCCAGGCCTGGTTCCAGGCGCAGGCGGCCCGGCCCGCGGCGCCGCCGCCGGTGCTGGGCCTGCAGGTGGTCATGGGGCCGGAATTCCCGGCCATGTTCGCCAACCTCGGCCGCAATCTGGCGGAAGGGCGGGTCCGCCTGATCCAGGCGATCCTGGCCGCGCTCTGACCGGTCAGAATTCGGTCCTGGTCTCCAGGGGCTTGGGCGGGTAGACCTGACCGTGGCAGGGCGGGGCCGAGTTGTAGAGGAAGTCCAGGTCGATGCCATAGAGGCCGGTGCCCTTGGGCTTGCCGAACCGGCCCCGGGCCAGGAAGCATTCCATCTCGAGGTTCATGGAAAAAACGGCGGCCGGCACGCCCTCGGGGATGGCGCGCAGGGCTACCCGGTAGGGCCCGGGCGTGAAGACGATGCGGGACGGGCCGGAACTCCGCGCCTGGAGCACGGGCACCAGCCGGGGGAAACCGTCCGCCTCCACGTAGGCCAGGAAATTGAGCGAGGCGAGGCGGTCCAGGATGCTCCGGGCGGCGGGGGCCAGGACCGGCTCTCCCGGGGCGGGGCGGCCGAGGCGGGCCTTGAGCAGGGTGGCGAGCGAAGCCAGGGCGATGGCTCCCGTGGGCAGGGCCTGCGGGCCTTCCACGCCCACCAGGTCGAGGTAGTGGACCGTGTTGATGCCGAAATAGGCGTTGTAGCGGAACATCGGCTGGCTGTTGTACTTGACGTATTCCGGCCCTTCCCGGGCGCTGCGCCGCCACAGGGCCCGGCCGCGCCACAGGCGGCGGTCGAGGCCCAGGACCAGGAAGCCGACCTTGGGCCGGACGGCCATGAACGCCTTGCTGAGGCCCCGGGAGAATTCGCCCAGGGTCAGGGCGCCGGGCCCCAGGGCGGAAAGGGTCGTGAGCAGGGTGATGTGGGGTTCGCCCGCATCATTCACGGTGGCCACCAGCGCGATCTTTTCGCTCGGCGCGAAGGCGGCGATGTCCGTTTCGTCCAGTCGGCTTCTCAGCATGGGCAGCTCCTTCAGGGTTCCATCCGGGTGGACCCGGTCCAGGTCACCTCGACCCGGCCGCCCGCGCCTTGGCGGGCCGCCGCGGCCAGGCGGGCCATGGCCCCGGCCGTCATGAGCGGCGTTTCGGCGTAGCGCCAGGTGCGCCCGAGCCGCCGGTACTTGTCGGCGCACAGGTTGTTGAACGCGCACAGCTCCCAGCGTTCGAGCCGGGGCGGGGCCAGGGCGGCGATGCGCTGGCCCAGGGCGAGCAGGTTCTCCTCCCGGTCGGTGGCGCCGGGGATGATGGGCGTGCGCAGCCAGAGCGCGGCCGGCATGGGCGCCTCGCGCATGAGGGCGGCCGTGCGCTCGAGGTTGGCGAAGACGATGCGGTTGTCCAGGCCGGTGAACGCCAGGTGCCTGGCCGGGTCGCTCTCCTTGAGGTCGTACAGGACCAGGTCGGCCTCCGCGAACAGGCGCCTGAGGGTTTCCCAGGACGCCACGCCGCAGGTGTCCAGGGCCGTGTGGATCCCGCTGGCGCGGCACAGCCGCAGCGTCTCCAGGGCGAAGGCGCCCTGCAGGCTCGCCTCGCCCCCGGACAAGGTCACCCCGCCGCGGTCGGAACGCTCGAAATAGGCCCGGTCCTTGAGGATCTCGTGGGCCAGCTGGGCCGCCGTGGTGCGGGTTCCGAGCACCTGCATGGCGCCGCCGGGGCAGGCCTCGGCGCACGCGCCGCAGCCGGCGCACCGCGCCCGGTCCACCACGACCTCCCCGTTCTCCCGTGCGAGGGCGCCCCGGGGACAGGCCCGCAGGCAGGCGCCGCAGCCGTCCGTCGTGGCGCCGGCGATGCAGCGGGTGCCCTCCCATTGGGTCTGGGGCCGGGTGTCCAGGCCCTCCGGGTTGTGGCACCAGGCGCAGGCCAGGGGACAGCCCTTCAGGAAGGCGGTGCTGCGCAGCCCGGGCCCGTCCTCGGTGGACAGGCGCTGGATCTGCATCACCACCCCTTCAGAAGCGTCCATGGCTCACCCGGGCGATGACTTCGTCCTGGAGTTCCCGGCCGATGGTCGTGAAATAGGCGTTGTAGCCGGTGACCCGCACCAGGAGATGGCGGTACTCCTGCGGGTGGGCCTGGGCATCCTGCAGCATGGCGGGTTCCAGCATGTTGATCTGCAGGGCCGTGCCGCCGTTCTCGGCGTAGCCCCGGAGGAAGGCCTTGAACTTGGCCCGGTGCTCGGCGTCCCGGAGCAGGGAGGGGTTGAAGGTGATGGTATGGCTCGCGCCGTTGGGCAGGAAGTTGCGGTAATCGAGGTAGTCGGCGCCTTCGGCCGAGCGCCCCCCCAGCGCCGTGCCCACGGAGTTGGCGTTGGAGGTGGGCCCGTTGCAATCGGCGCCGTTGGACGGGCAGATGGCGTTGGAAAGGAACTGCCCACGCTGCCGGCCGTCGGGGCTGGCCGGCATGATGGAGCCGTCGCCGGCCCAGTAGTTCCAGGAAAGCATGCCGGGCCGGAAACGCCGGCCGGTGCTCCGGGTGCGGTGCTGCCAGGTTTCACCGCACCAGAGCGCCATCACCGCCGCGGCCATGGCATCGGCCTCCTCGTCGTCGCGGCCGTATTTCGGGGCCTTGTTGACGGCCTTGGCCCTGAGCGCCTCGAACCCCTGCCAGTCGGCCCTGAGCGCCTCAACCAGCTCGCCCATGGTGCATTCCTTGCGGTCGAAGACCAGGTGCTTGATCGCCAGGAGCGAATCGACCGTGGTGGCGAAGGTCACCGCTTCGAGGGTGACGAACGACAGTTCGGCCCCGCCCTGGGTCACGTCGAGCCCCTTTTCGATGCAGCCCTTGACCAGGCACGACAGGTAGGGCGTGGGGAAGAAGCGCGCCCGGACGGCTTCGGAGCGCTCGTAGAGATCGACGATGCGGTCCACGATGAAGCGGGTCTGGGCCTGGTAGGCCGCCCAGAACGCCTCCCAGCCGGCGAAATCCCGGGGATCGCCGGTGGCCGGGCCCACCCGCTCCGGCCTTTCCAGCTTGCCGGTCATGGGGTCGGTCCAGGGCAGGAGGTCCTCGCCGCCGGTCAGGGCCAGTTCCACCGCCTTGAGCAGGTTCAGGTTGCAATCCACCGTGCCGGAACGGTCGTTGCCGGCCATGGTGTTTTCCAGGCAGCCCACGCTGGCATAGTCGTGCACGTTGTCCGGCCGGATCAGGCCCGCCGCGCCGCCTTCCTTGGCCTCGCGCAGCATGCCGGCCATGGACCGCTCGTCGAAGTTGAGCAGGAACGGTGCGCCCTGGCTCGCCTCGATCATCGCCACCACCTTGTCGAGCAGGGGTTCGGGCGAGTTGCGGTGCAGCCGCACGTTCGGCTTGGGTTCGAGGATGGGCGACATCTCGTCAATGACCTCGAGCAGCAGGTAGGTGAGCTCGTTGCTCATGTCCCGGCCGCCCGGGCCGAGGCCGGAAAGGCTGAAGAGCTGGCCGAAACCCGCGGAGATGCCGTTGTTGCCCGTGCGGATCTGGGCGTCGTAGGCGGTGTTGCAGTGGAACCAGAAGCAGCCCAGCAGCTCCTTGGCCTCGGCGGGGGTCATGCCCTGGGCCTTGGAGGCCTCCCAGTAGGGCAGGAGGTACTGGTCGATCCGGCCGAAGGAGATCCCCGGGCCCGGGTAGTTCTCGTCGGCCATCACCAGCATGTGGTTGAGCCACAGGGCCTGGATCGCTTCCCGGAAATCCCGGGCGGGCCACCAGGGCACCTGGTCGAGGGTGGCGGCCATGGTCTCCAGCTCGCGCCGGCGCGCGGGATCGGCGCAGCCGGGGGCCAGGGCACGGCAATCGGTGGCGCAGGCCTCGGCGTAGGCGCGCGGCATCCCGGTGGCGATGAGCATCGCCCGGAGTTCCCGGCCGGCGGGCCCCCGCAGCGCTTCACTCCCGAGGGTCGAGAGCTTCGCCGTCACCTCCGCCTGCACGCCGATCCAGCCCCGGGCCAGCAGGTCCGCATGACCGGGGATGAGGTGGCCGCTGGTGGCGCCGGCGTTGCCGTAGCCGTGCCGGTGGAAGTCCACCGCCGCCCGCCGCGCGCCTTTCCGGCCCAGGACCAGGCGGTCGAAGGCCCTGGCCTCGGCCCGGTCCAGGCATAGGGAGGTCTGGATGTTGAAGCGCGAGCCCACGAGCAGGTCGCCGGGCAGGAGATCCCGGGGGACATACCGGGTCATCACTTCCTTGACGAACCAGGCGCGGCGCTCCGGCAGCGACAGTTCCCAGAAGTCCGGCCGCAGCGCCACCGGCCGCGCCGCCAGCCTGAAGGAGGAGCGCATCGCCCCCATGAGGGGGTAGACCTCGGGGACGATGTAGTAGGTCAGCTCGTTGAACTGCACGTCCCAGGGCGTTCCGGTGGTCCACGAGGTGTACTCGTTGTTCCACCGCCGGTCGGCACCTTCGAAGTAGTAGGATCGCAGCTTCTCGATCCTGGGCGACAGGCCATAGGGCTGCTTGAGCGTGGGCATGGGCCCTCCTAGGAACTTCCGCGGGTTTTGGCATCGCCCTTGATTTGGCGCATGAGCATGGCGAAGGGCAGGGAAAGCAGCATGGTCACGGCCAGGAAGGCGAAGATGTCGATGAAGCTCATCAGGTAGGACTGCTGGACCAGTTCCTCGGTCAGCAGCCCCGCCGTCAGGGCGGGGATGGCGGCGGGGTGCAGCCCGGCCCGGGGGAACAGCCCGGCGGCCAGGGCGACGGCATGGTGCTGCAGGATGGCGTTGAACACGGTCACGTGCTCCGCCAGCCGGGCGAAGTGGAACTGGGAGCGCTGGGCCAGCAGCGTGGTGCAGATGGCGATGCCGACGCTGCCGCCCTCGTTGCGCATGAGGTTGAACATGCCGGTGCCGGTGCCGGTCAGCTCCGGCGGGATCCGGCGGATCGATTCGGTGGCGATGGGCACCAGCACCAGGCCCATGCCGAAGCCGAACACGCTCATCGCCTGGGCCATGTAGGCGACTTCCGAGCCGAGGCTGAGCCGGGTGAGCATCCAGGCGCCCCAGGCCAGGCAGGCGAAGCCGGCCGCCAGGATGATCCGCACGTGGACCTTGCCGATCAGGTAGCCGGCCAGGGCCATGGCGAACATGGAGGTGATGCCGCTGGGCGCGAGGATGATGCCGGCCCAGGTGGGCGTGAAGTTCAGCAGGCTCTGCACGAAGATCGGCAGGCACAGGAAGGTTCCGTACATCCCCACGCTGGCCATGAAGATGAGGAACATGCCGGAGGCGAATTCCGGCAGCTTGAAGATGCGGATGTCCACCAGAGGATGTTTGGCGGTGAGGGAACGCCAGATGAACAGGGCGATGCCCAGCGCCGAGCAGCCCAGGAAGATCTTGATGAAATTGCTGTTCAGCCAGTCATAGCGCTGGCCCCGGTTGAGGGTGACCTCCAGGCAGCCGAGCCCCATGGCGATGAACAGGAAGCTCCAGTAGTCCACCTTGCCTTCGGGCGCCTTCTGGTAGGCCGGGTCCTTGACGAACACCGCCGCCAGCAGGAAGGCGACGATGCCCACCGGCACGTTGATGAAGAAGATCCACGGCCAGGTCCAGTTGTCGGTGATCCAGCCGCCCAGCAGCGGGCCCAGGATGGGGCCGCAGATGGCGCCGATGCCGTAGATGCCGGCGGCGTAGCCCTGCTCCTCGGGCGGGAAGGCCTCGAAGGTGATGGCCTGGGACAGAGGCACCATGGCCCCGCCCGCCAGGCCCTGGATCACCCGCATCAGGATCAGGAAGGCCAGCGACTGGGCCGCGCCGGCGGCGAACGAGGCCAGGGTGAAGACGCCCAGGCAGGTCAGGTAGAGCCGCTTGCGGCCGAAGAAGTTGCCGAGCCAGCCGGCCATGGGCAGGATGATGGCGTTGGCCACCAGGTAGCTGGTGATGACCCAGGTGATCTCGTCGGTGCCCGCCGCGAATGAACCCTGGATGTTGCGCAGGGCCACGTTGGCCACCGAAGTGTCCAGCACCTCCATGAACACGCCCAGCATGAGCGAGAGGGCGATGAACCACTTCAGGGGCGAACCCCGGGGGGCGGCCGGGCCGGGCTTCATGGCAGCGCGGGCCCGGACCGGGTGTCAATGACGGCGGAAACGCTCAGCCCCAGGCGCAGCTTGTGCCCGGGATCGGCGCCCTCGGCCAGGCGGATGCGCACCGGGATGCGCTGGACCACCTTGACCCAGTTGCCGGTGGCGTTCTCCGCGGGCAGCAGGCTGAAGGCGGCGCCGGTGCCGGCCGCGATGCTTTCGACCACGCCGGGGATGCTGCGGTCGTCCAGGTCGGCCTTGAGCGCGACACGCTGGCCCGGGCGCACGTTGCGCAGCTGGGTCTCCTTGAAGTTGGCCTCCACCCACAGCTCGGCCTGGCCCAGGGGCACGATCGCCAGGAGCGGCTGGCCCGCGGCCACCACCATGCCCGGCTCGGCCATCTTGCGGGCGACGAACCCGTCGCAGGGCGCTGGGACCACGCAGTACGAGCGCTGCAGCCGGGCCTGCTCCAGCCCGGCCAGGGCCTGGGCCTCCTTGCTGGTGCTGACCTGGAGGGCGCCCTGGAGGGCGGACACCTGCTTGCGGGCGGCGTCCAGCTGGGCCGTGGCCACCTCGAAGGCGGTGCGGGCCTGGTCCAGCTTCTGGCGCGGGATGGACTGGCGGTCCACCAGGGTCTCCAGGCGGTTCCGCTCCAGCTCGGCCAGGCTCTCCTGGCTGGCCGCCGCCCGCACCCCGGCCTGGGCCTGGGCGATCTGGGCCTGGTTGAGGGCCATGGAAGCCCGGGCTTCGGCCAGGGAGCCCCGGGCCCGGTCGGCCATGGCGTCGTAGTCCTTGGGATCCAGCAGGGCGATCATCTGGCCGGCCTTGACCGGCTCGTTCTCCTTGACCTCCAGGGTGAGGATGGCGCCCGGCACCCGCGTCGCCACGGTCACCACGTGGCCCCGCACGTAGGCGTCGTCGGTGTCCACGAAGACCTGGTGGCGGCGCCAGCTGGCATAGCCCCAGATCCCCGCCGCGGCGGCCGCGGCCAGGATCACGGTCAGGGAAACCCACGTGCGCAATCGCCTTGCCATATCAATGCTCCACGGATGCTGCGGCATAGAAGGACTCGAGATCTTCGCCCATGATCGCCAGCAGGCCCGCCTGCAGGGCGTAGGCGCGGCAGAGGCAATCCGAAAGGCCGAACCGGCTCTCCGCCAGCACCGTCTCGGCGTCCAGGACATCGGTGCTCTTGGCGTAGGCCTGCTGGTACTGGTCGGTGACGATGCGCAGGTTCTCCCCGGCCGCCACCACGTTGGCCTTGGCCGTGGCCAGTTCGGCCAGGGCCTGGCGATAGTCCCGGTAGGCCGCGGCGGCGGCGTTCTCCGCCTGCCTGCGGGCTTCCAGCAGTTCGCGCCGGGCCGTGCTCTCCTCGGCCCGGGACTTGCTGACCCTGGCCGAGCGCGCCCCGCCGTCGAACAGCTTCCAGGAGACGCCCAGGTAGAGGCTGTTCTGGTCCGGATGGACCATGAACGGGTTCTCCTCGTAGGCGTGGCTGACCTGGGCCACCACGTCGGGGGCATAGTCGCGCTTGCGGAAGTCGACCATGTGCTCCGCCGCCTGGACCTTGGCTTCCAGCGCGCGCACCCCGGCGTTGGCTTCGGGGGCGCGGCTGCGCACCTGGGCTTCGTCCCAGGCCAGTTCAGGCGGAGGCGGGAGGGTTTCCGGCACCGTGGCGGGTTCCTCCGGCGCCAGGCCCATGGCGATGTTGAGCCGTTCCCGGGCCGACACCAGGGCGTTGTCCAGGGCGCGGCCCGCGTCGTCCACCGAACGCTGGGCCACCTCGGTCCGGAGCAGGTCGTTGCGCGCCACCACCCCCTGGTCGTACAGCGCCCGGGCGTCCCGGAGGTGGTCCCCGAGGGCCTGGCGGCGCTGTTCCACCACCTTGCGCCGGGCCATGAGGTTCACCAGGGTCATGTAGCGGCCGGCCACCTCCGCCTGGGCGCGGCTCACCTCGTCCTTGCCGCGCAGGTCCACCGCCGTCTCCTTGGCCTTGGAGGCGGAAAGGGCGCTGTCGCGCTTGCCGAAATCGAACAGCAGGTAGCTGGCGCTCAACTGGTAGCGCCAGGAGGCGTTCGGGGCCAGGGGCTGGTCCATGGAGGGGATGGCCATGCTGCCCAGGCCCGGGACGCCCAGGGTGTAGGAGCTGGTGCGCAGGTCCACCTCATGGTCCAGGCTCAGGTGGCCGCCCTGCAACTGGAGGTCCGGCAGGAAGGTGGACTTCACTTCGTCCCGGTCGCCCTGGGCTTCCTGCCGGGCCAGCCCGGCCAGGTCGGCCTGGACCGAGGTGGAGGCCGCCTTGCCCAGGGCCGTGGGCAGGGTCAGCACCGGCTGGGCCGCCAGGGCCCCGCAAACAAGGAATGCGGCGAACCGTGCGGGCTTCATGTCACTCGGTGCCGATGCCATGCAGGAGGCATTCCATGGCCCGGGCCACGCAGGGCCCGACCTCCTCCCGGGGGCTGCGGTGGTAGGCGAAATGGAGCGAAGCCTGGAGCACGTCCATGACCAGCTGGGTCAGGAATTCCGGATCCAGGGAACGCAGGGCGCCGCACGCCACGGCTTCCTGCAGGAGGGAGGTCACGCGGTGCCGTTCGGTCTCGTATACCTCCTGGTAGTGCCGGCGGAACCGGGTGTCGAAGCCGAAGTCGAACTGGACCCGGTCCCGGACGAACATGGGCAGGGTGAAGGGCACCTCCTGGAAGTGCTTGACGTACACCCGGGCCAGCACGTTCAGGCGCTCGATCGGGCTTTCCGGGGCCTCGGCGAGGGCCGCCTGGGCGTGGTCATGGAACACGCCCGCGTAGTAGAGCATGACCTGCTCGTACATCTCCTGTTTGGATGGGAAAAACTCGTAGAGTCCCTGGATGGATATTTCCGCCGCGGTCGCCACATCCTGCATGGTGGCCTCGTCGAAGGGCTTGCGGCCGAAGACCAGCCCGGCGGCCTCCAGGAGGACCTCCTGGCGTTTCGCGCGTTCTCGTTCTTTCCTGCTGGACATGCTTTTTCCTGCCTTGTCTTGAAGTTGAAAAGGCGCCGGGGGGGCCGGGAAGCCCCCCCGGCGTGGGGCTACGGTGCGGCGGTCAAGGTCTGGAGCGTTCCTTCCAACTGCTGGACCATGGGGAGCACCTGGGTTCCATAGCCGGCATTGCGGGTGGTCACGGCCGAGCCGAAGGTGGAGAAGTCCGTGAAGTTGGTCGTGGAGGCATACTGCGTTCCGATCTGGCTGCCCAGGCCGCCGGAGGCGGCGGGCGTGGTGAGGAAGAAGGCCAGGGCTTCCCACTCCTTGAGCTCCACCAGGGCGGCGGCGCCAGGGGTGGCGTTGATCCGGTTGGCCATGGCGGCCGTGAGGTCGGCCTCGGAAAGGACGGCCGTGCCCGTACTGGCGGCGTAGGGCGTGATGCTGATGCCGAACTGGCTTTCGATGGCGCCCATCATGAGGATACCATAGAGGTCGGCGGCGATGCGGTAGCGCACCGTGCCGTCCAGGGCCGTGGCGGGGCCCATGCAGGAGGGATCCGTGGCCGCGAAGGCGGAGATGTTGGTGACGGCTGCGATGGCGGCGTTCACGAGCATGGCGTTGAGGGTGCTGGAACCAGTGGCAGCGGCAGTTGCCACGGCGCCCAGGACCGGGAAGTTCGTGGCGGGGTCGGGGGAAGCTTCGTTAAGGCTGGCCATGGCGATGGCATAGGGGTTGCCCGCCTGCATCGCCGTCACCAGCGACGCGCCGCCATCCGTCCCAAGCGCGCCCAGGGCGGTCATGGCCGCGCCGGCCGAGGTGGAACCCGCCAGGGCCTTGTCCTGGGTCAGCTGCAGGATCGCCGCGGCGCTGACCTCCTTGAAGAAGGTGGCCAGGTTGGCCGCGCTCAGGCCGTAGCTGAGGCCCGAGAGGTTCAGGTAGTCGTCGGCGTTGATGAGGTTGGTCTGGCCCACCAGCTGCAGGGCACAGAGGGTCTTGAGATCGGTCAGGGTGAGGTAGGCGGACATCATGGGGTAGCCGATGGGATCGGCCTGCGTGGTGTCCGGGGAGATGCCCAGGGGCAGCACGTCATAGACATTGGCGAAGGACAGGGCGGGGGTGGTGCCCGCGGCAAGGGGGTCCCGCACCACACCGGTGGGCACGAGGCCGGCGGTGAAGGGCGTCAGGTCGTAGCCCGTGAGGTTGGCGGCCTGCAGGATGGCGGGCAGGTTGGGATCGGTTGGACTGCCCGTCCAGCCTGCCAGGAGCAGCTTCGCGGCCACCGTCTGGATGATGCCGTTGGGCACGTTCCGGTTCGCGTCGGCGCAGAGGTCGCCGAGGCCGTTGGGGCAGAGCACGGCGTTACTGTCGTTGCCGACCATGCCCTGGAGCGCGACGCCCATGGGGTGGTAGACCCCCTTGCTGAGGTCCGAGCCGGAGTAGTCGGGGAAGAAGGCTTCGAACATGGAACCGAGCCCGACGTTGAGCGCCTGGTCCGCCTGCCGCACGAAACCCGTGAATTCCGCAGAGGCGGTCACCCCCGCGGCGGCAAGGGTGGCGTCGGTCATGGGCAGGTTGCTGGAGGCGTCCACGGTGGTGTTGCGGGTTGCCACATGGTAGGTCAGGTCGATCCTGGATACGTTGGTGCCGAAGGCGCCGCAGGAAATGACCTGGGTGGTCCAGGCGCCGTTGACCACCGGGTGGTTGGCGGAGCCCGTGGCGAAGGGGTTGTGGGTGTGGCCCGAGGCGATCACGTCGATGCCGGTGACGTTCTGGGCCAGGCTCACGTCCTCGCCGGTGTACCCGCCGGTGGCGGCATCGGTGCCCACGTGGTCCAGGGCTACCACGACGTCGCAGCCCTCCGTGGTGCGGAGCATGGTCACCAGGCCCTGCACGGTGGGATAGTTCTTGCTCAGGGGTGGGAAGGAAACCGGTGCGGAATTGGGGGCGTCCGCGGCCGCGTCCTCGCCCATGAGGCCGATGAAGCCGAGCTTGAGGCCGTTGGGCAGGGTCTTGGTGTAGTAGGGCAGGATCGTGGTGCCCATGTACGGCGCCAGGTCCGTGTTCCCGTTGAGGTTCATGTTGGAGGTCACGATGGGGACCGCGAAGCCGAACGCGCCGGCCTTGGCCGCGGCCAGGATCGCCGCCAGTCCTTTGGGCGTGTAGTCGAACTCGTGGTTGCCCAGAGTCGTGCAGTCGTAGTTCAGCTCGGTCAGGAAGGTGAGCTGCAGCGGCGCGGACATGAGGGTCAGATCGTAGAGCGTCCCCATGGTCCAGTCGCCGGAATCTACGAGCACCACCGGGTGATTCGTGTCGGCCGCCGAGCGCACCGAGCCCACGTAGCCGGCGATGCGGGCGTAGCTGCCCTCCGGGCCCGGCGTGGAGGCGGTGGCGGTGGCGGACATGGGGCCTTCCCCGTTGGCGTGGCTGTGGAGATCCGAGGTCTGCAGGATGGTCAGGTGGGTATCCCCGTTGAGGACCGGTGGGGTGGAACTCGGCGGAGGCGCGCTGATGTTGCAGGCCAGGAACATGGACGCGGCCGCGGTGCCGAGCGCAAGCAGGCAGGTATTCCTTTTCATGAATGGCTCCTCCCTATAGGTGATAGTCGACGCCGATGGCTACGATGATGTATTCCTTGTTGTATTCCTTGGTCGGGCTGACGCTCACCCCCTGCGCCGCGTAGGCCGCCTGGATCGCCTGGTCCCCGGCGTCGGCGTTCTGGTAGACGTGTTGGAACCCGGTGTGGCCCAGGGCGAAATTGAACTTGGCCCGGTCCGAGACGGAGTACTCGAAGCCCAATCCTTCGGAAAGGTAGTTGGCATGGGCGCCGGGCACGGACGTGTCCACGGTGGCGGCCCGGGTCTGGCCGATCTGGTTGAAATTGACGCCGAAGCTCAGGAGCCATTTGGCGTTGACCCGGTACTCGATGGCCGCCTGCTCCTCGACGGTGTTCTTGTACATCTCGGAGGCGTTGATGTTGAAGGCGGGGTCGTTCAGCATCGCGTAGTCGACCTTGTTCTCCAGGTAGTCATTGAAGCCGAACGAGAGCCGCATCGCGGGCGTGGCCTGGTAGCCCAGGCCGATGCGCACCACCTGCGGCAGGTCCAGCCGGTTGTGCTGGCCGTCCACGAAGGTGCCGTTCAGGGTCTGGCCATCCTTCACGCTCCGATGGAAATTGAGCTTGGTGTTCATCTCATAGGTGAAATTGATGACCGTCTGGGGCGTGGGATCGTAATCGAAGCCCACTTCCAGGGAGGCGCCCACGGCCTTGTCCAGCACGTCCGCCGACGCCTGCTTCTGGGTGGTGAGGTTGTTGCCGTCCTGGTCGTAGGTGCAGGCTCCCTGGACGCTGGCCACGGAGTGCATCTCCGAGGTGACCAGGCGCACCGCCCCGGCCATGGCGAAGCTCGGGTTCACCTGGAGCGCCCCGCCGCCGCGCAGGGCGAGGTAGTAGGACGACCCTTTGACGAAGGAACTGGACGGGTAGTACTGGCTGCTCAGCCCGGCCGCCACGGCGGCCTGCTGGGCCTGGGCCGGCGACATGCCGTTGCTGATGGCCTGACCATAGGCATTGCCGGCGATGATGTTGCTGTTGGTGGTCGAGCCATAGCCCGCCATCTGCTTGCCCATGAGATCCAGCGTGGGCAGGCCGCCGGTCCATGAGCGGATGGCGGTGGCGCCGATGGTCTGCAGGGCGAGGAAGCCCGCCCAGTTGTTCTGCTTGTACGCCGCGTAGAAGTTGGGAAGGAACCAGACCGGGTTGTCGGACTTGTAATGTTTGTCGCCGACCACCGGGTTGTTGATGGAGTCCACCGTCGCCCATTGGAACAGCGTCTGGTTGCTGGCATTGAAGGTCCACCCGTCCTTCAGCCTGGGGGTGCCCGCCATGTTGTAGTAGACGATGTCGGCGTTGTCGATGGCGCTGTTCCGGTCGAAGGTCCGGATGTACTCGGCGCTTTCGTTGCTGTTCTGGAAGATCCCGCCCGCCAGGGCGGGCGGGAGCGCGCAAAGTACCAGCGAAGTTGCGAGGATACCCCTGTGCATGTGTGCGCCTCCCGATGAATCCCGCCCTTTGAGCGGAGATGACGTTCTGGATGACTTGTGGTGATGAAAGAATTGTCGTCATGTGGGTTTGTCCCTGTCAAATTTTTTTTCTGAAAAATCTTGACTGTCAAAAAAATCCATGATCTAAATACGTATTCTAAAAAATAGAAGGCGCATATGCATTCTGCGGTTCCCCCCTCTCGGCGTCCTGGACTGCCGAGTCGTGACCCTTTCATCCAGGTCGCCGTGTCGGAGGTAGGCGTGCTGGTTTCCCACGGCTTCACCGGCTCACCCGCCAGCATGCTGCCCCTGGCCCGGGCCTTCGCCGGCGCCGGCTGGAACGTCGAATGCCCGCTGCTTTCCGGCCACGGCACCCGCTGGCAGGATCTCATGGGGGTGCGGGCCGAGGACTGGCTGGCCGATCTCGAGGCGGCCCTGGAGCGGCTCAAGGCCCGGAGCCGGAAGGTGTTCGTGGCCGGCCTCTCCATGGGCGGCACCCTCGCCCTGCGCCTGGCCCAGACCGACCGGGAGATCCTCGGGGTGATGGTGATCAACCAGGCCCTGGTGTTCGGCCATCCCCTGGTGCGCTGCGCCGGGCTGCTGAAGCACCTGGTCCGCTCCGTGCCGGCCATCGCCTCGGACATCAAGGACCCCGCCCAGATCGAGCCGGCCTACGAGCGCACCCCGCTGGCGGGGGTGGCCGAGGTGAACCGGCTGGCGCGCATGGTCAAGGGCGATTTCCAGCGCCTGGAGGCGCCGCTCCTGGTCTTCAAGTCCCGGGAGGACCATGTGCTGCCCCTGCGCAACGCCACCCTGCTCATGGAACGGGCGGCGAGCCGGGACAAGGAACTCGTCATGCTGGAGCATTCCTACCACGTGGCCACCCTGGATTACGACGGTGACCTCATCAACCGCAGGTGCGTGGCCTTCGTCCGCCGGATCGCGGACCGCGCCGGCAGGGAGTAGACCATGATGCGCAAAGTGATCGTGTTGATGGCGGGCCTGACCTGCCTGTGGGGCGCGGCCCAGGGCCTGGCGGTGGGCCAGAAGGTGCCTGCCGTGGAGATCACGGACCGGGGCGCCCTGGTGCCGGCCACGCGCGTGGCGGACGGCCGGATGGTGCTGACCAGCCAGGAACTCGGCACCCGGACCTGGAGCCCCCGGGAGATGCTCGGGCGCGTCTGGACCCTCTACCACCTGGCGGCCCGGGTGGGCGTGGACGACATCAACAAGCCGTATATCGACGCCCTCATCGCCGCCCGCTTGCCGGAATTCACGCCGGACGGCGCCTACAAGACCGTCACCGTGCTCAACCTGGGTGATGCCCTGTGGGGCACGGCGGGCATGGGCCGGAGCCGCCTGGAAAAGAGCCAGCGGGATTTCCCCCACGCCATCCACGTGGATGACGAGAAGGGCCTGGCCCGCGTGGCCTGGGGCCTGCGGACCAAGGGCTCGGCCGTGGCGCTGGTGGACCGGGACGGCACCGTGCTCTTCCTCAAGGAAGGCAAGCTCACGCCGGAAGAGATCGGGAAGGTCCTGGCGCTCATCAAGGAGCGCCTGGCGCATCCATAGGCATTCATGATATTCCCCGCCCGAGCGGGGAAGGGGGAATCTTGACCAGGCAACGCAGCGCGGATTTTCACGTGGATGGCAAGAGCCTTTCCTGGAACGCCCAGGACCGGCCCTGGGCCATCGACCAGGCCATCACCCATGACTTCGACCTGGTGATCATCGGCGGCGGCATCACCGGCGCCGGCGTGGCCCGGGAGGCGGCCCTGCGGGGGATACCGTTCCTGCTGGTGGAAAAGGATGATTTCGCCTCCGGCACCTCTTCCCGCTCCTCCAAGCTGGTGCATGGCGGCATGCGCTACCTGGCCCAGCGGGAATTCAAGCTGGTGCGGGAATCCACCACGGAGCGCAACTGGCTGCGCGCCGCGCTGCCGAACCTGGTGCGCCCCCTGGGCTTCTATTTCTGCGCCTACCGCGGCGGCAAGGACAGCCCCGGGCGGGTGAAGCTCGCCCTGCGCCTCTACGATTTCCTGGGCAACACCTGCTCCCGCTTCAAATTCCCCCGGCACACGTTCCTGACCCCCGTCCAGCTGGCGGAACGGGAACCCGCCGCCAACACCGAGGGCCTGGCCATGGCGGGCCTCTACTACGACGCCAACGTGGACGACGCCCGGCTGACCCTGGAAGTGCTCAAGGAAGCGCGGGACTATTCCGGCGGCCGCTCCCAGGCGCTCAACTACGTGGCGGCCGTGGAGATCCTCATGGAGGCGGGCCGGGTCGCCGGCGTCAAGCTCCAGGACCAGCGCACCGGCAGGACCTTCGTCGTGAAGACCGGCTGCGTGGTGAACGCCACCGGAGTCTGGTCGGAAGCGATCCTGGACATGACCGGCACCCACGCCTCCATGATCCGCCCCACCAAGGGTGTCCACCTGGCCATCCCCAACGCCCGGCTGGGCAACCGCGCGGCCTTCATCCTCAGGTCCCTGGATGACGGCCGGAATTTCTTCGTGCTGCGCCGGGGCGACATCACCCTCATCGGCACCACCGACACCGACTACCAGGGCAGCCTCGACGAGCCCTGGTGCACGCGCCAGGACTGCGACTACCTGCTGCACACCGTCAACGCGGTGTTTCCCGGAGCGCGCATCACCGACCAGGACATCCTCTCCACCTACGCCGGCATCCGCCCCCTGGTCAAGGCGGAAGGCGTGAACGCCTCCGCCGTGTCGCGCCGGCATTCGATCAAGGACCCCGGCACGGGCCTGGTGACCATCGCCGGCGGCAAGCTCACCACCTTCCGGGTCATGGCCTGGGACCTGCTCACCCTCTGCTCCCGGCAAGGCTACCTGCGCCGGTTCCGGGGCCGGGAAAAGCGCCAGCACTTCTCCCGGCGCCCGCTCAAGGCCGGGGTCGCCTGGGAGGCGTTCAACGGCATCCTGCGCGACCAGGGGCTGGAGAACCTGGTGCCGGAGCCCGTTCTGCGCCACCTCCACCAGCAGTACGGGCAGGGCGGCGTGGCCATCCTGGCCGACATCAAGGCCGACCCCGAAGCGGGCCTGCCGCTCCTGGAGGGCCACCCCTTCTGCCCGGCGGAGATCCAGCACATCCTGGCCTTCGAGAACGCGCCGACCCTCATGGACCTGATGCTGCGCCGCACCGAGATGCAGCTCACCGTATCGCACCGGCTCCAGGGGGAACTGGCCCGGAAGGTCGCCGGGATCATGGCCTGCTGCTACGGCTGGGACGAGATCCGCGCCCGGGAGGAGATCGGCCGTTACCTCGACTACATCCGGAAGACCACCAGCTTCCTGGTGGAAGCCCATGGCTGACACGCTGCTGGCCTTGGACTGCGGAACCCAGAGCCTGCGGGCCATGCTGTTCGCCCCGGATGGCACCCTCCTGCACAAGGCGAAGGTGGAGTACGAGCCCTACCGGTCGCCCCGCCCCGGATGGGCGGAACAGGACGCGGAGATCTACTGGCAGAGCCTCTGCCAGGCCACCCGGACCCTGCAGGCGGAGGCCGGGGAGGCCTTCAGCCGGATCAAGGGCGTGGGGGTCACCACCCAGAGGGCGACCATGGTCTTCGTGGATGGCGCTGGAAACCCCTTGCGGCCGGCCCTCACCTGGCTGGACACCCGCAAGGCCCGGGCCGAATACCGGCCCTCCTGGATCAAGCGGCTGGTCTTCACGGCCGTGGGCGTCATGGAGTCCATCCAGAAGACCCAGCAGGAAGGCAAGCCCAACTGGGTGCGCCAGAACCAGCCGGAAATCTGGACGGCCACCGGCAAGATCCTCCAGGTGTCGGGTTTCCTGAACCACCGCCTGACGGGCCTGTTCAAGGATTCCGTGGCCAACCAGATCGGACACATCCCCTTCAACTACAAGAAAATGCGCTGGTGCACCGCGGGCGAGCTGCCCGCCCTCCTGTTCCCCATGGAGCCCGCCAAGCTGCCCGGGCTGGTGCCCGCGGGCGCCCTGCTGGGCGGCATCACCGCCGCGGCCAGCGCCGCCACGGGCCTTCCGGAAGGCCTGCCGGTGATCGCCTGCGCCTCCGACAAGGGCACCGAGACCATCGGCGTCGGTTGCGTGCGGGAGGGCATGGCCAGCCTTTCCCTCGGCACCACCGCCACCGTGCAGACCACCACGCCCCGCTACTTCGAACCCATCGCCTTCATGCCCCCCTATCCCGCCGCCCTGGCCGGCCACTACAACCCGGAAGTGGAGATCTTCCGGGGCTACTGGATGATCTCCTGGTTCAAGAAGGAGCTGGCCCGGCAGGATGTGGATGAAGCCCGGGAACAGGGCGTCCCGCCCGAAGTGCTGCTGGACCGCTACCTCCGGGAAGTGCCGGCCGGCTCCATGGGCCTGCTCACGCTGCCCCATTGGGGCCCCAGCCTCAAGCTGCCCGGCACCAAGGGCGCGATGATCGGCTTCGGGGACGTGCACACCCGCGGCTACCTGTACCGCTCGGTCCTGGAAGGCCTGGGCTTCGGCCTGAGGGAAGGCCTGGAGCAGATCGAGAAGCGGGGCCGGAGGAAGATCACCCACATCGGCCTATCGGGCGGAGCCACCCAGTCCAGGGAGATCTGCCAGCTCACGGCGGACATCTTCGGCCGGGAGCTGTGCGCCGGCGAAACCTTCGAGACCTCCGGCCTGGGCACCGCCGTGATCACCGCGGTGGGCGTGGGCCTCTACGGCAGCATTCCCGATGCCGTGGCCGCCATGGTGCGGGCCGGCTGCGTCTACCGGCCCCGCCCGGAGCAGGCCGCCCTGTACGACCAGCTCTACCGCAGGGTCTACCGGAAGCTCTACCATCAGCTCCGGCCCATGTACGAGGACATCCGGTCCATCGTCAACTACCCCGCGCGCGCCAGCGACGAACCTGCCGAAGACTGACAAGGACCCTGCCATGACCGAATCCGCGAACATCCAGCCCCACTGGATCCATGATGTGCCCCCCGCCCGTTCCTGGCGTTCCCTGCTGAAATGGGGCGACCCCGGCGAGTTCAAGCACCCCAACGCGCGCCTGTACCGGCTCATGAAGCGCACCTTCCACATGGAGGACGCGGACTTCACGACCCCGTCCCGCACCGGCGACCAGCCCGTCGAGCTCATCCGCCCGACCCGCCTGGCTCCGGAAAGCCTCGCGGCCTTCGCCGCCATGCTGGGGCCGGGCGGCGTCAGCACCGACGAATTCGTCCGGCTCCAGGCCGCCTATGGCAAGACCATGCTTGATCTCATGCGCCTGCGGGAAGGCCTCCCCGAGAACCTGCCCGACGCCGTGCTCTACCCGAGGAACCGCCACGAGGTGCAGCGGATCGTCGACTACTGCGCGCTCAAAGGCATCCCGGTCGTCGCCCGGGGCGGCGGGTCCTCGGTCACCCGGGGCCTGGAAGCGCCCCAGGGGGGCGTTTCCCTGAACCTCACCCGGCACATGGCCAAGGTGGTGGCCTTCAACGAGACCAACCAGACCATCACCGTGGAACCCGGCCTGTACGGCCCCGAACTGGAAAAGCTCCTCAACGCCGCCCCCGAGCTGTTCGGCGCCTCCCGGCGCTACACCTGCGGGCACTTTCCCCAGTCCTACGAATTCTCCACGGTGGGCGGCTGGGTGGTGACCCGGGGCGCGGGCCAGAACTCCACCTACTACGGCAAGATCGAGGACCTGGTGCTCTCCCAGGAATACGTGACCCCGGCGGGCGTGCTGCGCACCGGCAACTACCCCGCCGCCGCCACCGGCCCCGACACCGACCAGATCATGATGGGCAGCGAGGGCGCCTTCGGCATCCTCACCGAAGTCACCCTGCGCATCTTCCAGCTCATGCCCGGGAACCGGCACCGGTTCAGCTACATGTTCCCCGACTGGGCCTCCGCCCGGGCCGCGGTGCGCGAAGTCATGCAGTCCGAGGCGGGCTTCCCGTCGGTGTTCCGGCTGTCGGACCCGGAGGAGACCGACGTGGCGCTGAAGCTCTACGGCGTGGAGAGCCCCCTCGCCAACCGCCTCCTGGGCCTGTGGGGCCTGAAGCCGGGGCAGCGCTGCCTGCTCCTGGGCACCACCGAGGGCGCGAAGGGCTACGCCCGGAGCGTGCGCCGGCAGGTGGCCCGCGCCGCCCGGCGCCACGGCGCCCTGCCCACCACCGGCCTGGTCACCCGGAGCTGGGAGCATGGCCGGTTCCGGGACCCGTACCTGCGGGAGGACCTGCAGGATTTCGGCATCATGACCGACACGCTGGAATGCTGCGTCACCTGGGACAACCTGGAACGGGTGCACCGGGAGGTGCGGGCCTTCTGCCATTCCCGCCCCGACACCATCTGCATGACCCACATGTCCCACTGCTACCCCCAGGGGGCCAACCTGTATTTCATCTTCATCGCGCGCATGGCGTCCATCCCCGACTACCTCGCCTACCAGGCCGGCATCCTCGACGCCATCCGCGCCCAGGGCGCCTCCCTGAGCCACCACCACGGCATCGGCCGCATGACCGCGCCCTGGCTGGAAGGCCAGATCGGCCAGGCGCAGATGGGCCTGTTCCGGGCCATCAAGCAGCACCTCGACCCCCAGGGCATCATGAACCCCGGCGGCACCCTGGGGCTGGACCTGCCGGAGGCCTTGCGCCGGTGACCCCGGACTCAGACTTTGAAGTGCCCCGCCGCTTCCACCAGCGCGCCGGCGATCCGTTCCAGGCCTGAAACCGCCAGCTTGATTTCGGCGGCGGTGGCGGAGAGCTGCATGCTCGCGCTGGCGTTCTTGGCCGCTTCGGCGGCGCCCTGCGCCACTTGCAGCTCGGCTTCATGCCCGGTCCGGGCCTGCTCCTGGGTGGCATTGCCGATGCCCGAAAGCATTTCCCGCAGGGCCAGGGTCTGCTCGGCTCCTCGCTGAATCGTGTGGGTAAACCAGGGTTATAACCACGGTCCTTGGCCAGGCCGCCAGAACATCTTGGCCGGCTCACCCTCGCCAGGGTCGCGCCTCCGCTTCGCTACATCACG
>Ga0181535_10000118_pt1 | contig 118852 bp, 101 predicted proteins | sample PEATcosm2014_Bin_44_FD_119774 | JGI IMG/M metagenome (GOLD analysis project Ga0181535, IMG submission 119774) | Peatland microbial communities from MTU Mesocosm Facility, Houghton, MI, USA - PEATcosm2014_Bin17_30_metaG | ecosystem: Environmental > Terrestrial > Soil > Wetlands > Peat | place... | reverse complement strand
CCCGCCATTCTTGTTGGACGCTATGCAACCAAATCAGGTGGACGCACATCGAGCTTTCATAGTGAACAGCACAAAAGGAGCACGACTATGAAAGCTGCAGCTGTTGCCTTTCCTTGCCTTACGGGGTCTGTCGATCTGCTCGAGCTTGAGGCGATCGGCAGCGACGAGGCCGGCTATCTGCACAGCGAATATCCCATGGCCACAGCGACTGCGAAAAAGTAGACGAGCGGGATTTTCAGACGCGTCATTCAGCCGAAAGCACCATTCCGCTTGGCAGGCCCATTGCTGCAACTTTGGGGTCACGCAGACAGAGGCGATGTGGCGCAGCATGATTTTGCGGTATACTGGGCATACGCTCAGTGATTTGGACGCGAGTGACGATCTGGCCAAGAACATGGCCGGTCAACCTGGCAAGAATTTCCCCCAAGCCCCTACAGCGTGTACCCATTGGTCTCCTTCCCGGCGACTAAGTTCCCAACCGTGTGTCGGTTGGCGAATAGACAAGGCGCTCGAGTTTCATTCGGCGCAATCGACCGGGCCAAACTGGAGCAGGGTAGCCAGCCGGCAGTGAGCCGGCAGGCGTAATACAACAGCGTGGGTCAGCTCCGGGCCGGCAAGCACCGATGTGCATGTCAGCCAGTCCCAGGGACGAAATTGGTTCTCTCTTACGCATCATTTAGTGCAGGCGTGTGCGTGTGGTTCTGCGCACGCCTACAGTCAGGTTCCGTTTGCAGGCCCTTGGGAAAATGGGCTCCGGAACTCAAGGAAAAGACATATTTTGACGACTCAATTCTCACAGTTTTCCCTTTCGGCTTCGCTCATGGCGCGGCTCAACGCCAACAAGTTTCAAATCCCCACGCCCGTCCAGGCTGCGGCGATTCCGCCGGCTCTCGAAGGCCGCGACGTGCTCGCCACTGCGCAGACGGGAACGGGCAAGACCCTCAGCTTCCTCATCCCGATCATGGAGATGCTCGAGAAAAGCCAAGGCCGCGGCGCGCAAGCGCTCATTCTGCTGCCTACGCGCGAGCTCGCCATGCAGGTTGAAGCGGCGTTTCGCGCACTTCGCTCAAGCAATGGCCCCACGGCGGCCGTGGTCGTGGGCGGATTGTCCGAGCACACGCAGCTCGACGCCATCCGCCGCGGAGCACGCCTGATCTTCGCCACTCCGGGCCGCCTGGAAGATTTCCTCAAGCGCAAGCTGGTACGGCTCGACCAGGTCAAGATTCTGGTGCTCGACGAAGTGGATCGTATGCTCGATATGGGCTTTCAGCCTGCGATTGCGCGCATTGCGGGCATGCTGCCCAGGGTGCGGCAGACACTGTGCTACTCCGCCACGCTCGAGGGCGCGGTCAGGGATGTAGCGCGCAAGTACCTCAACAACCCGGTGCGGATCGAGATCGGATCGGTGCTCAAGCCGGCCGCGAATGTGGAGCTGCGTACCTTCGAAGTGGATCACGACAAGAAACAGGAGTTGCTCGAACACCTGCTCGACGCCGAGAAGGGCAGCTTCCTTGTCTTTGTGCGCACCAAGCATGGCGCCGACCGCGTTGCACGCCGCCTAAGCCGCTCGGGCTGGTCGGCCACGCAAATTCACGGGGACCGTTCGCAGGCGCAGCGAAATCAGGCGCTCAAGAGCTTTTCTGAAGGACGTCACCGGGTGCTGGTGGCGACCGATGTGGCGGCGCGCGGCATCGACGTTGCCAATGTGGCGCACGTCATCAACTTTGACATGCCCAAGCAAGCGGAAGATTTCGTGCATCGCGTGGGTCGCACGGGTCGAGCTTCGGCAAAAGGTGTGGCATCGACGTTTGCCATTCCGGCTGAGCGTGGCGACCTGAGAAAGATTGAGCGGACACTCGCGATCACAATGAAGCGATTCAGAGTGAGGGCTGCTGATTTGCAGGCTGCATAGCTGGGCGGTTTACCGTGAGGGGATTTCGCTGCTGGTGCTCTGGCGAATATCGAGCAATCACGCTTATAGTTGTGGTAGGCCGGTGCGGTTGGCGTGATGCCAACTGCAACGGCGGCAATCTCCAGCATGGTTTGCCTGTATCGATAGCTCTGGCAGCAACGCTCTGATTCCAAAGGACGTACGGTGAATCTGCCCAACTCCATCACCATGACGCGGATCATCATGATCCCGTTGTTCCTCTGGATCCTGTCGCCGCATTTTCCCTGGGCCGGATCGAGCGGAACGCAGGAGATTCTGGCATCGATTCTCTTCGTGCTAGCGTCAATCACTGACGGGCTGGATGGATACCTGGCACGCAAGCGCGGCCAGATCACCACGATGGGCATGCTGCTCGATCCACTGGCTGACAAGATCATGGTTACCGCGGCCTTTGTTGCTCTGGTCGCCTACAACCCTGAGGTGGTCAAGGTTTGGATCGTGGTGGTCATCGTGGGCCGGGAGTTTCTGATCTCGGGCCTGCGATCAATCGCAGCCTCCGAAGGGTTCACCATTTCGGCCAGCGAACTGGGCAAGCTGAAGACCGTGGTTCAAATTGTCTCAGTGGTCTCGGCGGTGCTGGCTCATCGCTGGCATCATTGGCAGATCGGCGTGGTCACGATTCCTGTCTACTGGTACGCTGTGGCCGCAATCTACTTCGCCGCTTTGGTCGCCACCATCTCGGCGGTTGATTATTTCATCGGGTTCTGGAAGCAGATTGACCACGCATCGAAAGATCGCCGCAAAGCCGCTGTTCTCTCGCGCGGCAAAAGCGTCCGCATCTCGTAGAGCAGTGATCAGTGGTCAGTGATCAGCTGCCTGGCGGAGCGCTACAGGTGGCGGGCGTGCTTTCCAGGCGGATGCCGGCGAATCGTTACTGAAGAACCGCAACGGCAATTTCGATTTTGATTTCGGGCGTCGAAAGCAGCGTGTTGTGAACCAGGCAATGGTGCACGCTGCGCATCATTCCTTCGCTTTGCTCGGCGGTGAGAGCAACAGGGCAGGTTACCACCACGCGGAAGTTGCCCAGCCTCGCCGGCTTGAGCAGCTTTTCCGCGGTCACTGAAACTTCGAGTCCGCTTTTTGCCAGATTCCGGGTTCTCAGATACTCCGCAGCATAAAAAGCAGCGCAGGAGCCCAGCGACGCGAGCAAGAACTCCGGCGGAGTCATGCCGCAATCGGTGCCGCCATTTTCCGCCGGCTGATCGCATACGATTTTGTGCGACCGCGCCTCGACATCGAACTTTACTCCATCAACCTGACAGACTTTGACTTCCATAATGCCCTCGTATCCCGTCAGGCAAAAGCCATCGAAGGATGATGGAATAGACGATAGTGAGTAATCTGTCCCAGGGATGTGACGGCCGACGCAGGTGTCACAAGTCGAACGCGCGCAAGGTCGGGGACTGCCGCAGTCGCAAAATGCTAGTCGGCAGCTGCGGTTTCAGCCATGGCGGCTGCCACCATGGCGCCAATGGAGTCGATCACCAGATCGGGTTCGTCAAGATGGATCCAGTGCTCGCTGTTGCGAGCGAAGACCTGTTGCACTGAGTCAGCAATGCGACCGAGATCTTCTTGAGAGAGCGGAGTGGTATTGACGGGAGTCAGCACGGTGACAGGGATATCGCGGATCGGTTCAACCCCATCCATCTCGATCACGGTTTCGGGAATCGACGAAATATGCTTGCGAATTCCGGCATAAAATCCGGGGCGCGACCAGTGCGCCGCAACAGCCGGCCACACTTCCCGTGGCATCTTTCTCACTTCGGTTTTGATCCGCGTCAACACATGCTTTTTCTGCGCGCCGGCGGCGCCAACAATCTGGTCCGAGAGATGACTCGCGCGGCAGAACAACAAGCTCACCATCATGCGCGCGAGCCCGCATGATGCAACCGGCATTGCGAAGCGGATCAGTCTGCGGCCCAAATCGATTTGAGATTGTTTTGAGGGGTCGAACGGCGGCCATTGATCGCAACGCATGGGATCGATGAGCACAACGCCTGCGACCTCATCGGGATAAAGCAGCGCGTAGCGGCGCATCACGAGCCCGCCAAACGAGTGTCCAACCAGGATAAAGGGCGGCTTGAGCCCGGCACGGTGCACCATCTGGTGCAGCTCCACGGAAATATTGCTGGGAATGCGGGACGTGCGGCAGCGGCTGCTCCAGCCCAGGCCGCTGCGATCGTACGAAACCGTTCGCGCCGACTTGGAGATTGCTTCCTGAATCCCTCGCCAGTTGAGGTGCGTGGCGCCAAAACCTGCTTCAAACAGGACAGTTGGCTCGCCCGTGCCCATCTCAAATAAATAGAGTTTGGACCCGTCCCCAATGGTCACCCAGCGTCCCGAAGCTGTGAATCGGCGCCGATCGCGCCGACCGCCAATCCATTGGTAGAGCACACCGGTCGCGAGCACGGCTCCTGCGAAGGCGGCGATCCAAAGGACGGCGTGCATGGGTCTCCTAAAAGTGTATAAGCGCGGCCGGACTGAAGTCGGCGGCCGTGAGTTTTGCCTTGGCGCTGCCCCGGTCGAAGATCAACAAGGTTGACCCGGCCTGGCCGCGAGCTTTTACTTCAACCTGGTGCGCGAACCAGTGTCCTTCTTCCTGCCGCACACCGTACGATGTGAATTCTTTCACTGCCCCCGAATCCTTGAGTGTCTTTTCGGCGTAGACAGGGAACCCGATCGTTGGATCTATCCAGGTTTTCACTTCGGCGTAGTGTGTTCGAAATTCTGCTCCCGGCGTGCTCTTGACCACATCGCAATTGCGCGCGCCGAACCTCTCCATGCCCTCTGACATTTGGCCGGGCCAGAAGTATTGCTGCTCGAGGAAGTCTTCGTAATCGAATCCCGGACCGAGCAGATCGTCGTTCCACTTCTCAAACGGCAGCAGGTGGGCGGATGCATCGCCGGGATCGGCGATGCGAATAGTATTAGCGCCATTGACGGGCATCACGAGGAGAACATGCTGGCGCATTTCGCGATGAGTCCCGGACGGCTGTCCGAGATCGACAAACATGCGCAGCTCACCAGGGAACCAGTGAGTCTTGATGGTGATGGGATAGCTCACGCGTGCGCCACTGGGGTCGATCGCGATCAAGTGGCCGCTGACGCGGAAGTCGGCGTTCTGGACTTGCTTTCGAACCGTGGCGAAAAGATCGTTGACGTTTGCGGTTTGCGCCGATAAAGCTGGAACCAGCGCCGCGAACCAAAATGCGAGCCGGGCAGCACGCGCGGCCCTCACGCTCCTGCCCTTTCGCTTTCGATCCTTCCGTCGCGGATGCGAATGTGGCGCGGCGCGCTTTCAGCAATGTCATTCTCGTGGGTCACGATCACCAGCGTCATACCGCGCTGCTCGCGAATGCCGCGCAGAATCTCCATGATGTGGCCGGTATTCACGCTGTCCAGGTTTCCCGTGGGTTCGTCGGCGAGAAGAATGGCCGGATCATTGGCCAAGGCGCGGGCAATGGCCACGCGCTGCCGTTCACCGGCCGAGAGCTCATTCGGATAGTGGCTCATGCGATCCTTCAGGCCCATCTCTTCAAGCAAAGCGGAGGCACGCTCCACGCGGTGGTTGGCGCGCTCGTTCAACGCCAGCATGGCCACCTGAACATTTTCAACCGCGCGCAAAGTGGGCAGCAGATGAAAAGCCTGAAAGATGAACCCGACCTGGCGGGAACGAAAGCTGTCCAGGTTGACCTCGGTGCCCAGGGGTGATCCTCGGAAGAGAACCTGGCCGCTGGTCGGCGAATCAAGGCCGCCGAGCATGTGCAGCAGGGTGGATTTGCCGCTGCCGCTGGCTCCGCTGATAGTGACGTATTCGCCGGCGTCAATCGATACGTCGACTCCGCGCAGTGCCGCCACGCGTCCATCGTCGTAGCTTTTGATCAACCCGCGCGCTTCCAGGATGGGGCTACTCATAGCGTAACGCCTCCACCGGAGAAAGCCGCGCGCCGCGCCACGCCGGATATGCTCCAGCAACCAGCCCGGATCCGACAGCGATGAGAAGAGATTCGACCAGATGAACTGGCGAGACCGACATCGAAACCACGCTCGCAGTTTCCGGCATAATGGAAAGAATCCACAGTGCGCCCACTCCCACTAAGATGCCAAGTAAGCCGCCGGCAAAGCCAAGAACACCCGCTTCCGTGAGAATAAGCAAAATCACGTGCCGGCCCTTCCAGCCAAGTGCCCGCAGTACGCCGATTTCGCGGGTCCGCTCAAAAACCGACATCGCCATGGTGTTTGCGATGCCCACGATGCCGATAAGCAACGCAATCGAGGACGTTCCCCAAGCCACGGCGTGGGCCATGTCGACGATCTGGTTATTAGATGCACGCTCCGAGGCAGCCTCGGCACGGATTCCGGGCTCAAGCGCGTCAATTTCCGCTTGCACCTTGGCCACGTAGTGCTCATACGATTCGCCAACCGGCGTGGGACGAAGGCGCACATGAAAGGCGGTCACCTTTCCCTGGCGGCTGGAGATGTTCTGCATTTGATCAAGCGGCATGATCACCGCGCCGGTTTCAAGCGCCGTGCCCCCGTGAAAGATCCCCGAAATCGTGAAACTCTCGCCCAGAATGGTAATGGTATCGCCGATTTTCTTGTTCAGATTTTGCGCCAGCAGGTCGCCGAGGACAACCTCGGGCTGGCCCGCATGAAAACGTGTGCCCGACGTGAAGTGAAGGGCGTCAAGCTCGTAGGAATCTGCGGGCCATCCGTAGACCAGAGCATTCACATCCGGCGTGAGGTCGATGAGATTAAAAACCAGCGGTGCAACCGCGGCTACCTGGGGAAGAGCCTTGATCTTCGTGCCCAGCGACTCGTCGAGCGAACTATTGAACAAACTCGACTGCAGGACGGCGATATCGGTGCCTGAGCTCTGATAGAGCCGTAGCCATTCGTGTTCAAATGAGCGGGAAAACCCCACTAACGCCACGAATGCCCCAATTCCCATCGTAATCCCACAGAGGGTGAGCAGGGTTCTGAGACGTCTCCGACGAAGGTTTTTCCAGGCGAAACCGGTGAAAGAGAGCTGCGAGGGCATGGCCTTGGAAAATATCCTTGTGAACACGGATGTGGAGGGGGTCCGTGTGCGTAGTTTAACGGGCGATGGGGCTTCTGTCCATTTCCGATTCGGTCAGAAGAGGATCTTGAACACACACCGTCAACCCGCCTGGGCGGACCGAAGGAAGATTCGCAGGCTCGGATTTGGCGCACAATCGCGAAGGGCAGTAAGGGGAGTTTGCGAGTGGGCGAATGAGCACGGAAAAATACCGCTCCAAGGCCGTGGCCGCAGACAGTGTTCTCCCGCACTCAATATCGATCAACCGAGTCGAAAGATGCTCATCCTCAGGATTTTCAACAAGCGGTCCAGCCCGCGCTCTCAAGCGCGGCTAGCGGCCTCTTCCCCCGCCTCCAGTGCCTTTACGCGCCGTGTAGCAATCGCGGCAATACACCGGGCGATCGCCACGCGGTTCAAAGGGCACGGTCGTTGGTTGGCCACAACCCGAACAAATCACAGGTGTTCCCTGTGAAGGAGCCGAACGGTGGCCGGATCCCCCTTGATCGGCCTTTTTTGCCTGGCGGCAAGGCTTGCAGCGCTTGGGTGTCGAGTAACCGCGTTCCTGAAAGAACTGCTGATCGGCAGAGCTGAAGGTAAATTCCTGCCCACAGTCACTGCATGTAATTTGCATGTCTCCGGCCATAAGACTCCTCGTGAGGGGATTGTACAGCCCAAACCATGCTTTTTCTGCAAGGATTCTTTTGGACAGGACAAAAAGTCTTGTTCATGCGGGCTATCTGTAGCGCCAAACTACTGGGTGAGGTGGGCGCGATATAGTTCTCTCCAGAAGCATTTCCGCGGTGCAGAGGCAATCGGCTCTCGATGAAGAACGTGCCTAATCCCGAGTTCGATACCGACTGTATCCGCCGCATCCTGGCCGGGGAAAGGCGGCTATTCCACGATTTGATTCGCCCGTGCGAGCGGCCTATCTTCTTTCTCTTAATGTCGATCCTGCGCAACGAGGCCGACGCCGAAGACGCGGCGCAGGAGGCAATCATCAAGATTTACTGCAATTTGCACCTGTTTCGAGGCGAATCTCAATTCCGTACCTGGGCGCTATCGATCGCCCGCAATGAAGGGCTGGGCCGCCTGCGCAAGACCGAAACTCGGCGCGAGGACTCTCTCGACGCGCTCACCGACGATCAGAGCGGCGACTTTACACCGGCCGTCCTGACCAGTTGGCGCGAGGTGCCGAGCCAGGCGCTTGAGCAAAAGGAGCTCGCGGCCGTGTTGCGCCAGGCCATCGACGGACTGCCGGAGATTTACCGTAACGTCGTACTGCTCAGAGACATCGAAGAAATGGACGTCCGCGAGACCGCCGCCGCGCTCGGCCTCACCGAGGGAGCGGTCAAGGTACGTCTTCACCGGGCGCGGGCGCTTTTGCAGCGCAGTCTGGCGCCGCGGTTGAAAGGGTTTGCGCCCAAGCGGGCTCGGCTGTTTGGGTGGGCCGGGGGCGAGGCACGATGAGGATCGACTGCAAACACGTTTGGGAGCACATCTCCGCCTACATCGACGGAGAGGTGGACGCCCTGCTGCGTTCAGACATTGACAAGCATTTGGAGACGTGCGAAATTTGCTCGGCAGTACTCGATTCCACACGAAATGTCGTCGTGCTTATCGCTGACGATCGCGTCTTCGAGCTGCCCGCGGGATTCAGCGAGCGGCTGCACGAGCGGCTGGAAAAAGAAATGGAAGTGTCCGGCCCCTAAGGCCGAAACGGATCACCACCACTGCTGCAGACGACGCCGAGGAAAGAAACTCAGAACGCGGAAGCCCCGTGATTCACGATCGGATGTGTGTAAATCTCGAGCCCAGCCAGCAACAGAGTGGCAATGGCCATCGCCACTTGCAACCGCTCTGACCAGCGCTGCTTTTTTGTGACCGGCTGTTTACGCCATTGCGACTCAGGCCGCGCGCGCAGATGCCAAATCCAAGCCAGCACAGCGAGATTCAACACCGCGCCAACCACCGCGATCGAAAGCATGGGGATCCGAATGGCGTCCCGGTGAAACGAGAGCAGAGGGGCGGCGATGCTGCTGGCGGCAAGGGCCGCAACTCCGATTCCCACACGAATTCCGTTGATGGTCAGAATTGCCGTGCACAAGCTCTGCAACAGCGCCATCACCATCGCCGTGCCTGACACCGCCGCCAATCCTTTTGTGCTTTGCAATCGACCTCCTGAACTTGCGGGCGCGCGGTCCGGCCCTACCCCAAAAAGATCCTTGCGATAGCAACCCGCAATCCTCCACGAGGCTCAAACAGGGTAACGCACAGCGTGCGCGGCAGCCAATCCACAATGGGACGACAATTCCGCAAGCCAGGTTACGCCCTGTAGTGATAAATTCATCCTGCCGCGCGTTTTTCGTTGTAACCTTTTTTCGCGCAGGCACTCAAAGGTTGCGTACCACCAATACTGCGGGGTGGACGAACTCGAGCGGTTCCACAATCGCTCCCGCCATCCTGCCTTCCCCAACCCGCGGTGAAACTCCGCTCCATCCCCATACGAGGTCAAAAACGCCATGAAGAACCAGTTCAATGCAATGCTGCTCACTGCTGCGCTCACCGGTCTCGCCGGCGGAAGCGCAGTCGCGGCCCACGCGGCCACCCAAGCCACACCGCAGGCCAGCCAGGTCAAAGCTGCGAAGGCAGGCCTTCGCTACACCAGCTTCGACCAGGACACCACCAAACACTCCTGTAAAGGCAAGAATGACTGTAAAGGCCAGGGCGGCTGCAAGTCCGGCGACAACGGTTGCTCGGGCAAGAATAGCTGCAAGGGCAAGGGTGGCTGCGCCACTGACGGCTCCGCAATGCCGGGCCTCGTCTAACCAACCCCAGTTCACAGTTCGCAGTTCGTAGTTCACAGCTCGGTCGGTGCAGCTTTCGCATCCTCAATTTGTGGACTCTGAACTGCGAACTGCGAAAACAGAACCGTCAACCGACAACTGTGAACTGCGAACTAAGAACTCTCTTTCTATGCCCGGCAACCGCTTCAATGCGTATCAGGACCACGGCGTTGGCATCGGCCTGCGCATTCCTCACTACGCGCACATCTTCTCCCGTAAACCCGTCGTCGACTGGTTTGAGATCATCTCGGAAAACTACATGATCGACGCCGGCCGTCCGCTGGCTACGCTCGATCGCATTCTGGAACAATACAGAGTCGTTCAGCATGGCGTGTCAATGTACTTCGGCTCGGTGACCGCGCCCGACCCGGAGCACTTGAAGCGCCTGAAGCAACTGGTGCGCCGCACCAAAACGCCATGGCTCAGTGACCATCTCTGCTGGGGATCGGTTGACGGAACCTACACCCACGATCTGCTGCCGTTGCCTTACACGTGGGAAGCGGTCGAGCGCACCGTTGACCGCGTGCGCGTGGTGCAGGACTATCTTGAGATTCCCGTTGCCGTCGAAAACGTCAGCTCGTACGCGGCCTTCACCGGATCCGAGATGACGGAGTGGGAGTTCTTGACCGAGGTTGTCGAGCGCGCCGATTGCGGCATTCTGTTCGACGTGAATAATGTCTACGTCTCGGCCATGAATCACGAGTTCGATCCCATGGACTACGTGAACGCGGTACCCGCGCATCGCGTGGCGCAAATGCACATTGCCGGCCATTCAAAGTACGAAAAGTACATTCTCGATACGCACGATCATCCCGTCATCGATCCGGTGTGGCAACTTTACGCGCGCGCCATTGAACGCTGCGGTCCCACGCCCACACTGCTTGAGTGGGACGATCACATTCCCAGTTTCGAAGAGGTTCACGCTGAAGCGAAGAAGGCCGAGCGGTATTTGAACCCGTTGCCTAAATCGGCGCCGTCGCCGGAATCGCAACTGGTGGGAGCCACGAAATGAGCACGAACGCGAATCAAAGTGCGGCGATGGACCTTGCCTCCCTCCAGCGGCAGATGGCCGCGGCTGTAATGCAGCCACTGACCAAAGAGGACAACATGCGCACCACCGCGCCTAACGGGCGGCCGATGGCCGAAGTTGCGTCCTCGTTCATCGCGCCCAACTCGCGGCTCACACCGTTCGAGCGCCTTGAAATCTACAACCGGCAGTATTGGTATCGGGTACTTGGAGCTCTGGCCGAGGATTTTCCCGCGCTGCGCGCCCTCGTCGGAGAGCGCCGCTTTGATGCGCTTAGCATCGCTTATCTCGCCGAGCATCCCAGCCGCTCATTCACCCTGCGCAACCTGGGATCGAAACTTCCGCAATGGCTCGCGGCTCACCCGGAGCAGACAGGCCGCCGTCGCCGGCTCGCTGTGGATCTCGCGCGGATCGAATGGGCATGTGTCGAAGCCTTTGATGCGCCGGAGCGCGACCCTCTCACGCAGCGCCAGATCGCCGCGCTTCAGGGTGAGTCGACGCTCGCTTTGCAGCCTTGCCTGCAATTGGTAGCGTTGAGCTATCCGGCAGACGACTTGGTCCTGGAATTGCACAAACGCGAGAAACGGCAGACAAGCGAAGCAGGGGTTGCACACGAAGATTCGAGCGCCGAGGTCGCAATTCCAAAGCTGCGCTCGCGGCCAACCTGGCTGGCCGTGCATCGCGTCGATCTGTCCGTATATTACCGGCGTATCGAGCGCGAAGAATTTCAGACCCTCGCCACTCTGCGCGATGGCCGCACACTCGGCGAAGCGCTTGAAGCTGGTTTTGACGGTTCGCGCATCGCCCTGCGCCACCGCCCGGAGCGCGTGCAACAATGGTTTGGCAGTTGGGCCGAGCTCGGCTGGATCTGCGCAGTTTAATCCTGGGTCTTCATCCCTGAATCCACCGCAATCGCAAGGAGCTTTATGTCCGCTCTTGTACGAACCGCAACCGTCGCTTACGGCGGCCTGCGTGCGTTTCTCCAAAAACTTGAAAGCCCGCTGTTGCTCGCCATCCGCCTCTATTGGGGATGGCAGTTTGCAACGGACGGCTGGGGCAAGTTGCACAACCTCAATCGCGTGGGCTTGTACTTTGAATCATTGAACCTGCCGATGCCGCACCAGACTGCTCTGTTCGTCTCGGTCGTCGAGTTTGCCGGAGGTATTCTCCTCGCTCTCGGGTTACTGACGCGCCTCACCGCGCTGTTGCTTTTCATCAACATGACCGTCGCCTTCTGGACGGCGGAAAAACCCGCCTTCCTCGGCGTCCTATCGAATCCAGATCGCTTTCAGGGAGCTGACGCTTACAACTACTGGTTCGCCGCGCTGCTGATCATGATTCTTGGCCCTGGCTTGTTTGCGCTCGACACGCCGCTCGCACTTCGCTTCTCGCGGCCAGCCACCATGGCGAAATCTGCGGTATCATCGATGCGAACAATCTTCAAGCAACGATAGGGGTCGAGCAAGGTTCGGGTCCCATGCGTATCGTCTACCTGCTCTCGTCGCTCGGCGTGGGCGGGGCAGAAAAGCAGGCGCTGGCCATCGCGGATCGCATGGCCGCGCGCGGCCACACCGTCCGACTGCTGGTGCTTATGCAGCGCCTTCCGGCGGAGTGGCCCACTTCAATTCCCACAGGTCACCTGAACGTGCGTAAAACGCCATGGGCTGCGCTCGCTGGTTTTAGACAGGGACGCGCATTCCTTCGCGAGTTCCGTCCCGATCTGACCCACAGCCACGGCTTTCACTCGAACATTTTTGCCCGATTGCTTCGGCTGGTTTCCGGGCGGTTCGTCGTGCTTTCCACCGTGCACAACGTATATGAAGGCGGATGGCATCGCATGCTCGCCTATCGTCTCACTGACCGTTTGAGTCCGCACACCGTCGCGGTCAGCCGGGCCGCGGCCGATCGTTTCATTCGTCTCGGTGCGGTGCCGCGCCGCAAGTGTTCCGTCATTCTCAACGGCATCGACGTCCACGAATTTGCGCCCAATGGAGAAAGGGGTGCGCGGATTCGATCGGAAATCGGCGTCTCTGATGCAAGAGAAGAAGCCGAATTCGTCTGGCTCGCCGTCGGCCGCCTCGTGCCGGCCAAAGACTATCCGAATCTCCTGCGCGCCTTTGCCCAAGTGAGATCCTGGCGCGGCGATGCTCGTTTGTGGATCGCGGGCGACGCCCCACTGGGACAGATCGCGGCGTTGCAGCAAATCGTGAGCGAACTCGAAATCAGGGATTCTGTTCGCTGGCTCGGCCTGCGGCGCGACATGCCCGCGTTGCTCGACGCGGCCGACGCCTTCGTCTCGGGGTCGGCGTGGGAGGGGATGCCGTTGGCCGTGGGCGAGGCCATGGCGATGGCGAAACCGGTTGTTGCCACGGATGTCGGCGGCGTACGCGAGCTCGTCGGGGACGCCGGCCTCATAGTGCCGGCCAAAGAATCAGAGGCGCTGGCTGACGCGATGATCGCAACGATGGGACAGGGCAGGGAAGCGCTCGCTGCCGCCGGCCGCGCAGCACGCCAGCGCATCGTCGATCACTTCAGCATGGACGCGACTGCGGACCGATGGCTCGCGCTCTACGAAGGTTTGCTTGGCGCAAGCGAATCGCGAGAAAGGGCCAATAGCAAATTTTGGCCTTTCTGATCCCTGGCATCTGTTCCCTGATCGCTTTTCTTAGAACTGAAACGCTGCCTGGAAGAAAATGCGCCGCGCCGCCGAACTGGTGGAGAAGATGCTTCCGGCCAGGCCATCCGATTTGCCGAACTGCGGCCCCGGCCCGTAAAGCCCGGTGCTCGGATTGAACGTCGGCTGAATGCCGCCCACGGGTGTGCCCAGGTCAATGTCGTTAAACAGATTCAGGGCCTGCACATTGAAATTTAGCGAATACTTTTTGGCGTTCGCATTCGTCATCCCGCCGAAGGGCCCTCCCCGTCCGCCGCCACCGCCAAACGGTCCGCCGCCAAATCCGCCGCCGAAGCCGCCACCACCGCCGCGCCCGCCGCCGCCACCCGGGGGTGGCCCACCTCCGGGCGGGCCGCCTTGTTGCGGGCCACCGGGCGACTGCACCTTTGGGCCGATCCCGAAGGTTCGCCCCACGCGCAGATTCACCGCAACCGATGAGGGGCTGTTGCCGATCGAAATGGGAATGATGGTGTCTCCGGCTCCGGGCACAAGGTTCAGCGTTCCGAAGCTCGTCCCGACCACATTACTCGTCGTCGCTGACGCGCTCGTGTACGATGGCCGGTCGTTGAAGAAGTTGTCGCCAGTCAGATCATAGGGCGACGTCACGTTGTAGGGGCGGCCTGCCTGAGCGATCAGAAACGGGTTGAAGGTGATTCCCCACGGCCCGTTGTAGTTGCCCATCAGGAACAGCCACTGCGGCCGAATAAAGGACGCACGCCCGTAATCCTGCCGGAGGTTGTATGAATTCGACGGGTTCGATCCGGCGCCGCCGTCGGAGTTCGCCCAGCTTGCGGCGTAAAAACCCATCACGCTCAATTTCGGCGACAAGCGGGCATTGATGTTCACGATCACCTGGTTCTGGTTCATCACCGCTTCGGGGAAGTATTGATCCACGATGCCCTCGGACGGATCGGGCCGCGGTGCGGTAATCGTGGGGGGGCCGCCGGCGTGATATGTGTAATCGCCTGGCAGATAGGCGTTCGAATCGCGCACTACCAATTGGTGCAGACCGGAAGTGTGCATGTAGTTGAAAGTAACCGTCGCCGCCTTGGTCACTTGCCGCTCCACGCTCACGCCAAGCTGCGCCAGATAGGGCGAGCGGTAGATCGGCGAAATAGCGTAGGTCGCAGATGTGCGCGTGTTGCCCGTGCCGCATGAGGCCACTCCGCCGCTGATCAAACTCAGGCTCGTCCCGCTGAAGCAGGTGGGGTCGGTGATGATGAATTGCTTCTGACTATTGGCGGTGCCGTTCAGCTCTTCCAAGTCCATCAGATCGCTGGTGGCGAAGCGGTCGTAAAACAAGCCGAACCCGCCGCGCAGGACGGTCTTGGGCGTTGATCCCTTCTTGTGCCCGTCGAGCGCGTACGCGAAAGCAACGCGCGGAGCCCAGTCGCTGTGATCGGCGATGTGGTTCTGCCCCTCCCATCGCAAGCCGCCGGAAAGTGTAAGCAGTTTGCTCACGGTCCAATCGTCCTGGAAAAAGAACGCGGCGTTGAATACATTCCCCTGAAACGCAAAGGGCCCGGTTGTATAGGTGAGCTTGGTCGGCAAACACCCGCCCGCGGTGTTCGCCGGACAGTTAGTACCGAGCGGCTGGTTGCTCGCCCAGTTGTTCCAGGTGTTCACAAAGGCCGTAATCGACGGAAAGGTAAAGCCGCCGTTGAAGTTCGCATCGGTCGACTGCGCCTCGCGGTCGTCACGCAGCCACGCGCCAATTTTGATGGCCTGCTTCCCCTCGCTGAGCGTGAGGTAGTTCTGCAGCTCGTAATGATCGTCGTGCGTCGAAGAGGTCTGGGCCGAGCTTCCGCCGGAACCAAACACCCTTGGCACGCTGATGCTGGGCGCCGTGCCGGCGGGGCCAAAGCCGGGCGCCGAGCTCACCGGTGACGTGGAAGAGTTGGCGCGCCGGTACTCGAAGCGCGTCTCGTCCACCATCTTGTCGCTGATCACCTGTGTGTCGTCAAGTTGAACGGAATGTTCGGTCGAGTCGCTGTTGTTGGAGGTCGAAGGCAGCGAGGTTGAGCTCAATGAGCCTTTCACATTGTTGAGGTAATACTGGTAGCGCAGTGTCAAAGTATTCTTCTGACCCAGCTGCAAATCGACGCGAGGCGAAACTTCGAGGTGGTTTGCAGGGCTGAAGAGACTACCCGAAACCACGCCGGGACTGATTGCCCACATGTCCGTCGTCGTGTCGTACACCGGGCCGTTCGGAATATAAAACACGTTGTCGGTTTGTGTATCCCGCTGTTCCACGCTGAAGAAGAACGATGCCCACTTCGACATCGCGCCGCTCACCGAGCCGTTGTATTGAAAGCTGTAGTAAGAGGGCAGCTCCGCAGTAAATGGATTGCCAGTGTTGAAGACGTTATCGTTTCCTTGGCCGAAGACGCGCCCATGCAGCGTGTCAGTGCCCGGCTTGGTGAGGATTTCGATGCGCCCGTAACCAATCTTGTCGAATTCTGCTGAAAATGGATTTTGGTTGATGCGAATTTCGCGGATAGCCGACTTCGGCGGCAATTGCCCCCCGGTGAAGCCATCGATATAAATCTGGCCGCCGTTGGGGCCTGCCGAAGGGCCGGCAAGCGCCGTCAATTCACTCGAGAGCTCGTCAGGATCGTCCGATAGCGCGTCGAGATCGCTGCCCTTGAGCACGATCGAGTTCGAGTTGGCGCCGGCCTCCGTGCTCACCGTTGGCGCGCCTTCGTCGGTCACGATCACTTCTTGCTGCGCGGCTTCAATCGCCATCTTGATGTCGATGTTTTTCGTTTGCCCCGCGGTCAATGAGATTGGAGCGGATACAAACGGCGCGAATCCTGCAAAGCTGGCTTCGATTACATAGTTTCCGGCCGCAAGTCCGCGCACCTGGTATCCGCCCGCCGAATCGGCAGTCGCCGTGCCCACTTGTTTCCCTGCTGCGGTGCTCACCTTCACCTCGGCGCCGGGAATGAGCGCGCCGGTGGGGTCGAGGATGTGCCCATGCAGCGTCCCTGCCACTGCTGGAGTGGCCTGGGCGCCGGTGGCCGGCGCAGGCGCTGAAGAGTTGGGGCTCGCCTGATTCGCAGGAGATTGCATTGCGGGCGCTGTTTGTGGAGCCGCACCCGCAGGCGCAGCTTGCGCACGCATAACCGTGCCGGAAAACGCTATCAATGAGGCAACGATAAGAGCAGTCAGAGGTTTCGATGATGAATGCAAAATTCCCTCGCTTTGGGATAGATGAAAAATGATGAAATTACTGGGCGGCAGCCTCGGAATCGCCCGAGCTCAGGCTCCAGTTCGAAAGCAGGTCTTGCGCCTGCGGCGCTTCAAGCAGGGGCTCCACTCCAGCCAGCAGCTTCACCGCGCTCACGTCTGAAGCATTTTTGGTAGCCACGATCATCACTGCTTCGCCCTTTTGCAGGCTGGCGAGTTGGATCACCGGAGCACGTTCCAGGATGGTTTCAAAATCCATCCGTCCCGCGCCGCCCCCACCGCTCTGGCTGAAGGCTTGCGGCCCGCCGCCACCGCCGCCGGTTCCCGCCCCACCGCCTGAGGGCCTTGCGCCCGTGGCGCCTTGTCCTCCCTTGAGCCGCGCGGCCAGAAATGCTGCAACTCGGTCGTCGAGGCGCCGCATCTGCGCGTCGGCGGAGATGCGAACGGTCACCGGTTTCTTGGTGGCGAGATCCTTCACCGTCACGGTAGAGGCGGAATTGTCGGTGGAGAGAATCGTCCCGGCGATCGAAAGGAAGCTCCCCGAGACAACGCCGTCGGCCGCGATTACGGTGCCGTCGGTGTTCCTGGAGCCGCGAGCCCACAACTGGTCGCCCGGCAAAATCGCGCCAATCGGCGCGGGCTGCGCTTCGTCAAAGCGCACTGAACCCGGTGCGTAGCGCTTGAGCACCGTCGAGCTCGTCGTATTCACCGTGACATCTTTCGTTACGGCGCCGGCCCGAACGCTGACGACGATGACTCCGGAGGCGGCGTCAACGCTCTTCACCAGGCCATGCACTCCCTGGTTCCATTGTTCGGTCTCGCTCTGCTGCTTTTTGGCCACGTCGGCCTGCTTGATGGCAATAATGCGCAGTGCCTGCGGGGTGCTTCCGGTTGCGTTGGGATCGAGCGTCACCAGAACGCGGTCGCCGGTGGCAATACTCGAGAAGTCGAGCGCTTCAGCCTTCGTCAGGTCTGTCTGTCCTGGCGCGATGCGCTTCAATTGCGCGCTGGACGGAACCTCTACTGTGTTCACCTGGCCAGCGTCGGTTTTTACCGTGAGAGTGTCGCCGCTGATGGCCGTGACCGTTCCCAGGTAGCGAGCCACTTGTGTTTGCGCCATAGCTGCAGTCGCCGAGGCAAGCACTGCCGCAACGGCTGCCCACCGCTTCAGGAACCGAAATCGCATAACTTCTTGCTCCTCAATGTTTGAGCGCGGGTGAAGGAGAAAGACACCGGCCCTAATTGGGTAGACGAATGACCTCCGCAAAAGGTCGAAACCCCGTCCCGGAATATGCGAAATGCGGCAAACAATGAAACGGCGATTCGGTCGGAAACCGTTAAGGGCACAGTATCTTCGCTTTGCGTCCTATTTTTCATCCAACACCTCAATCGCCGCGGTGGGTTGCAAGATTGGCTGCGGGGACGTGCTCCTGGTGAACCGAGCTAAGCACGCGGGGCTTCCAGTGGTCCGTGGCGCGGGCGACGAGGACGGGCGGGCACCGCATTGGGGCCGGATCAAACGATCGCGGGGGGACGCGGCACGGAGTGATTCTTGTATCCGGGGGTATTCAATCAACTTAAGTCTTTATAATCAGCAAATATATCGAAAAACTGCCAACAGATTGCGACGAATTTCGTCGATTTTTCATCGGTGCGATTACACGCCCAGCTCGTGCCGGATTGCTACCGCAATGCTGTCCGCGTGGCGTCGCATCGCCTCTTCGCTTTCTGCTTCGATCATTACGCGCGCCAGCGGCTCTGTGCCCGAGTAGCGAATCACGACGCGGCCCGAGTCCTCGAGCTCACTTTCGGCGGCGAGAATGGCGGCGGCGACGGACGGAATCGATTCGAGAGGCTTTTTCTCGCGCACTTTCACGTTGACGATGACCTGCGGGAAAACCTTCAGGTCGGCGGTCAGTTCCGCGATGGGTTTGCCCGATCGAGCGACGAGGTCGAGCACGACAAGTGCGGTGAGCAGGCCGTCGCCCGTTGTAGCGAGATGCGGAAAGAGAATGTGGCCTGACTGTTCGCCGCCGAGCGCGGCGTTTTCTTTCTGCATCATCTCCAGAACGTAACGGTCGCCGACTGGAGCGCGCAGCATCCGAATGCCCCTGCGTTTGAGCGCGGCCTCAAGACCCATGTTCGACATCGTGGTGGCGACGACGACATCGCCGGTCAGCATGCTGCGAGTCTTAAGATCGCGCGCAGCCATGAGCAAAATGGCGTCGCCGTTGATGACATTACCGCGACCGTCGGCGAGCATGCAGCGGTCCGCATCGCCGTCGAAGGTGATGCCGAGGTCCGCTCCGCGCTTTTGAGTTTCAGATGCCACAAACTCTGGGTGCAGCGCGCCGCACTTCGCGTTGATGTTGCGACCGTCAGGTGCGATGTTGAGAAACGTGATTCCGTCGAGCCGGCCGCCATTGAGCCGGCGCAGAAGCTCGGGCGCAATTGCAGCAGCGGCTCCATTGGCGCAATCGGCGATGATCTTCAGGCCTGAAAGAGAAAGTCCAGGCACGCAACCGATAAGAAACTCAATGTAGTCGTCCTGAAAGGCGGGATGGTCGTGAAGTGGCGCGAAGCGTTCGGGATTGGAAACTTTTGTTTGTGCGATGTGGCGCAGAATCTCTTCTTCCATGGCCAACTCGGCCGCATCTGGGAATTTGAATCCGTCGCCACCGAAGAGCTTGATGCCGTTGTCGGCCCAGGGATTGTGCGAGGCGGAGATGACTACGCCGGCTTGAAACCCATGCGTGCGCGCGAGGAATGCGACGGCCGGTGTGGTGACGACGCCCGCGCTTTCAACTGTCGCGCCTGCTTCGCGCAAGCCTGCGGCGAGCGTAGCAGCGATCCACGGGCCAGACTCGCGCGTGTCGCGCCCAATGAGTACCTGCGGCTGTGCGGCTGTTTTGCGTAAGGAATGCGCGAGCGCGAGGCCAACGCTGTAGATGGTTGTTGGATCGAGCGGCGATTCGCCCGCAACGGCGCGAATGCCGTCTGTACCAAAAAGTTTACGTGCCTTGCTAGCTGTCATTTTGGCGATCTCTTGCTGCGTTTGCCGGGTTTAAAAGGGCGCGCCGGATCCGGTGTGCCGGCCGAAACGGATTCGACGCGGCTTATGAAGGAGCCGTCGGCCAGGCGCGTGGTCAGCTCGTCGCCGGAATTGATTTGTGCAGTAGACCGAATGAGCGCGCCGGTGGACGAGAGAACGAGCGCGTAGCCGCGATCGAGTACTGCTAACGGTGAGAGAGAATTGAGGCGAGCGTCGAGCGCGCCAAGGCGCGAAGAGGAAGATTCAACGAGTCGTTCCAGCGAGCGGTCCAGTCGCGCCCGGAAGTCGGCGAGATGCTGGCGCGCATGGGCCAGCTTCTGGCGCGGGTCGCGATGGAGTACCGCGGTGGCCAGCGCCGCGATTCGATTCTGGCGCAATCGAAGTTGCTGTTGCACCGCGGCATCGAGACGTTGCAACGCGTCGTCCAGCCGCTGCTCCAGCCGGTGAAGCAGCGTGGTTACGCGGGATTCAACACGGCTAATCGGCAGATGGGCAAAATGCTGGCGGGCCTGCAGGAGCTGGAAACGGGCGGCGCGTTCAAGACGGTGCGATTGCGCGGCCAGATGCTCGGCGATCTTGTGCTGTGCCTCGGTAATGAGCTCGGCAGCCGCGGAAGGCGTGGGCGCGCGCAGATCGGCGACAAAATCCGCGATGGTGAAATCGGTCTCATGCCCCACTGCCGAGACGACAGGCAGCCGCGACGCGGCAATCGCGCGCGCCACTTGCTCGCCGTTGAAGGCAGCCAGATCTTCAAGCGAGCCGCCGCCGCGCGCGACCACGATCACGTCGACCAGACTCGTTCTGTTCAATTCGGCGAGGGCGGCTTCAATCTCCAGGGGCGCGGATTCGCCCTGCACGGAAACCGGATAGAGCAGCACGTTCAATCCGGAATGGCGGCGATTGACGATGTTCAGGAAGTCGCGGATCACCGCACCCGTCGGCGAGGTAATAATGCCGACCGTTCGCGGAAACAGCGGCAGTGGTTTCTTGCGATCCGCGTCGAACAGGCCCTCGGCCTTAAGCCGTTCTTTCAGTTGCTCAAAGGCAAGCTGCAGCGAGCCTGCGCCGACCGGCTCCATGGTTTCGGCAACCAGCTGCATCTGTCCGCGCTGCTCGTAGACGCTGACCCGTCCGCGCACCAGCACGTGCAGACCATCTTCCGGACGAAAGCGGAGAAGCATGGCCTGACGCCGGAAAAGAACAATGGGCAACTGCGCCTCGGCATCCTTGAGGGTGAAGTAGACGTGACCTGAAGGAGCCGGACGGTAGTTCGAAATCTCGCCCTCGACCCAGATGTCGCCATATTCCTGCTCAACCAGCTCGCGCACCTGCGCCACAAGCTCGCGCACAGGCCAGACGCGGCGACTCGGGCGCGGCTCCTCGAAATGGAGGCCCAGCTGCGAGCTCTCATCGTGTTCTCGCGCGAAGGTATCGGCGAAAGGGTCGTGGAGAGGCATTCCTTTCGAAGTGTAATTGGTCGAGTCCGGATCGTGCCGGGAATGGTATAAGGAGGCGATACACTCAGCTTTTTCTGAGTCGCGAGCACGGTGCGAAAAAAGGCGCAATGAAGCTACTGGCCAAATTCAATCTGATTCTGATCGTGGTTTACGGAGTCTGCGGGCTGGTGATCGCTCAGATCTCGTATTCCTACCTGATCGGCAATGCGCGGCGTGAAGCCATGGAAAAGGCGGAATTGCTCCTGGCCAGCGCCCAATCAGTGCGCGATTACACGGCCGACGATCTATCGCCGCTTCTGCAGCAGAATCCAAGGTACCGCACACACTTCCTGGCCGAGACCATCCCGTTCTTCGGGGCCACGACTGCCTTCAACAGGCTGCGCAAGGACTATCCAGACTACGCCTATAAAGAGGCGGCACTGAATCCGACCAATCCCGAAGACCGCGCTTCCGATTGGGAAACCGACATCATCCAATGGCTGCGCGACCATCCCAGCGAGGCCCAGGAAATTGGCGACCGTCCCACTCCTACCGGCGTTTCGCTCTACATTGCCCGGCCGATCGAGACCACCCCTGAGTGCCTGGAGTGCCACAGCACTCCCGCCGCCGCGCCCAAGGGGATGATCGTTGCGTACGGGCAGGATCATGGCTTCGGTTGGAAAAACCATGAGATCGTGGGAGCGCAGATCGTGTCGGTCCCCTTGTCGGTGCCGGAAGCGAATGCCAATCGGGCGTTCCACGGGCTTCTGCTCTTTCTCATCCTCACCATGCTGCTCACCATTGCGGCGCTGGATGCTGGCGTTTTCTGGTTTGTCATCCGTCCGTTGCGTAGAGTCTCCGACAACGCCGACCGCGCCAGTCGAGGAGAGAAGAACGTGCCCTCAGTCGAAGTGAGAGGGAAAGACGAAATTGCTTCCGTGGCCGCGTCCTTCAGCCGGATGCAGGTGAGCCTGGCGAAGGCGCTGAAGATGCTCGAAGAAAAGTAGGAGTGGATTTTAGCCGCCGCACGATTTGAGAAATCGATGCCGGTCTGGCTCTGATTCGATCTCCTGGGCCACGTTGCCACAGAGATCCTCGATAGAAGTGCAGCGCTTCGCCGCGCGTTTGACCACCAGCTCGGCAATTGGGCCGATATAAGCCGCGAGCCCTTTGGCCACGCGGTCCAGGATCCTTTGGTCAATCTCTGATCCGGCCAGCGCCACATCCGGCCTTGACTCGGTGGGATGATTTTGAGGCGACGCCTGTGCCGAAGGCGTCTCTTCGGATGTAGATGCGGAGTTCGCTTCCAGATGGGGCCGAAGCGCCTCGATTAGCGCCTGAACATCCGATTTCCAGCGAGTGTAGGTCAGTTCCACAGCATTCCTGTAGGCCAGCTCCTTCAAATCTTCAGGAAGCTGATCGGCTCGGGGCATCTTCGCGCTCCGTACCATCACCGGCACCACTGGAATATCGCGACGCAGCGCTGATGCGAGCTCGACGCGCACAAAGTCGTTCGGATCGTCAAGGCGGCGCTGGCCCGCCTCATCCTTCGCCTCCAGCCAGTCTCGTCCGATTACCGCGAGAAGCACGCTGCATGACGCCACACTCTGGTCGATCGCCTTGCGGAAATCTCGACCGGGCTCGATCGCCGCCACATCCATGAACACGGTATTCGGGCCGAATCGAAGTGTCAGGTCGTCGAACAGGCGTCCGGAATCGCCCTCCGAATCGCTCCTGCGATAGTTGAGGAAGATGGCGTTCAGAGCAGCCTCCCAAAATCGAACGGTAAACCCATTTGCAATATCGGCCAGATCGGGAACGCGAAGGTATCGTGCGGAGCCACTGAAATTGAGTGTAATTCTCAGGGCATCAGCGATTCGATTTGCGATCCTCGATCATGGTGCGCAACTCCGCCGCCATGGCAGCAAGTTGTTGCCCTGACGCGGCGAGCAGCGCGGATTCTTTGAAGTACATAAGCTCGATTTCGCGCGCCACATCGGTGCCGCGTGGCAGGTTGAACATTCCCAATGTGCCGGCTAGTTTATGGGCAGCGGCGTGGGCGGCTTCACGGTCCGATGCGCTGAGCTGATTCGCGGCGACGGCTAAGGCAGCCGCTTCAAGGACAGCGACGCGCTCGAGAATCTGCGAACGGTGACGCTCCCACATCCTGTCCAGGGCTATGGAGATTGCCGCATCGGGCGGAAGGGCGGGTTGGTCCGGGTTTCCCATCGTGAACGGCAATTACTTCCAGCCCAGCGCGCGCGAGATCTGCGCAGAGAGAGAAAGGGGATCGAAGGGTTTGAAAAGGACCGCCTCAACGCCGAGGTCGGCAAAGCGACGCTGGTCGGTGCCCTGAACTTTCGCCGTGAGCAGCAGCACGGGGATCGCGGCGGTAGCCGGATTCTTGCGCAGTTCGTGAAACGTCGCCGGACCATCCATTCCCGGCATCATCACGTCCAGCAAAATTGCGTCGGGATGATGTTCGGCGGCGCGGGCCACGCCCTGCGCTCCAGAGCTGGCCTTAATCACTTCCCAGCCGGCCACTGTCTCCAGGCTGAGCGATGCCACCTCGCGGATGTCGTCTTCATCATCGATAATCAGAATCTTTCGGCCCACGGCGGAACTTCCTCCAATCGGTTTTCTATGGCGCGTTGCTCGGTTATGGATGGGTTCCATCCGGCCATTCGTTATGCGTTGGGAACGATTGATTCCGGCAGGGGTGCGTCTTCTATCGAACGTGACGTACGCAGCATGGTGAGCACCAGGGCCTCAAGCTGCTGCGGCTGCACGCGAGTCTTGGCGAGGAAATACGTGGGACCAAGAGTCAATTGGCTGCGCTCTTCCTGCGAGAGGTCGCGGCCGGAGTAGACGACGAGCGGCAGTTGGGCCAGGGTCTTGTGCTGGCGCAACCAGTCGGCAACATTAAAGCCATCACCATCCGGCAGGCCGATGTCGAGCAACATGAGGTGCGGCTGAAAAGTGGAACAGGCTTTGATCGTTTCCTTCAGCGAGTGTGCCGTTTCCACCACGATGCTATCGCGCGCAAAGACTTCGCTGATGATATTTGCGAGGTCGCGATCGTCTTCCACGATGAGGACGCGGGCTTTTTCGCCCGTTCCGCAAAGGACGCGCGCCAACTCAGTGAGAAGCGCGTCCTCGTGCAGGGGTTTTGTGACCCATCCATCCGCGCCTGCAGGGAGCTGTTTAGGATTTTCCGGATCCTCGACGCTCAGCAAAACGACGGGAGTGCGGGACGAAGCATCCATGCGGCGCAGGAGAGGAAGAATCTCCCACCCGTTCATCCCGTCGAGAGTGGTATCGAGAAGGATGGCTTGCGCATCCTGGCGTGCCGCGGTCAAAGTTTGTTCCACCGTAGCGGCCTGAACGACGGAGTAGCCATGCCGCGCGAGTTGTGCCGCGATTCTGGGGCGGGATTCCGGGTTCGCGTCGGCCAGGACAACAGTGCCGTGGCCAATTTCGGGCTCCAAACCGCTGCCCGGCGAAACGGCCGGAGCAGGGTGGTAGGGAAGGAATATGCGGAACGTGGATCCGCGAACCGGATTTCGTTCGGCCCAGATTCTTCCTGAATGCTGCATCACGATGGTGCGGCAGATCGCCAGGCCGAGTCCCGTTCCGCCCTTTTGGCGCGAGTCGGAGGCATCAACTTGCTGGAACCGGCCGAAGATGGTCTCCAGCTTGTCGGCCGGGATTCCGCGTCCGTGATCGATCACGGAAATAATGACGCCGGTGACGCCCGGCCGGAGCATCACGCTCACAGGGGAATTGGGCGGAGAAAACTTGACGGCGTTGGAGAGAAGGTTGGTCACGACCTGTAGCAGGCGATCCGGGTCGGCGGAAATCTCAACCTGGGTGGAATCGTGAATGAGCTGCACGCCCGCCGCGTCAGCAACGGGTTGTATATCTTCGATGGCCTGCTTGACAATGCCCGCCAGTTGTACCGGGCGGAAACTGAGCGGCTCGCGTCCGCTCTGGATGCGCTCAAGGTCGAGAATATCGTTGATGAGCCTGACCAACCGATCGGAATTCGTGAGCGCGATGCGCAACAGATTGTTGGCTTTCTCGTTGGTCTCGGGGAGAATCCCAGAACTGAGCAGTCCCAATGCCCCGCGGATGGAGGTCAGCGGAGTGCGCAGTTCGTGGCTCACGGTGGAGATGAACTCATCCTTCATGCGGTCCAGGGCGTAGCGCTGGCTGATGTCGCGGAAACTGAGCACCGAGCCTGAAACGCGCCCCTGGGCTCGGATCGGAGTAAGCGAATACTCGGCGGGGAAGAACGTGCCGTCCATGCGAAAGATGTTCTCTTCGCCGCCGGCGCCGGTGACCTGAGCCGCCGCATTCAGCAGCGGACAATCCTTTCCGCAGGCGCGATCCGCTGTCGCGGCACCATGCAACAGTTCATGGACTGGCCTGTCAATTAACACATCGACTGGCGCGCCGAGCAGCCGTGCGGCCGCGGGATTGGCAAATGTGACCTTGCCCTGGCGGTCGAGTCCGCAAATCCCTTCCGCCACAGCATCCAGCAGTACCTTTTGCTGCCGGCTCAATTCCTCAGTCCGCCCACGCTCTTGCGTGCGCGCCAAAATTTGGCCCAATGAAGCCGCTGCAGTTTCGATTGCAGCCAAAGCTTCGCGATCCTCGCGCAAACGGAAGCGGCAATAAAACTCGAGCACAGCCAGAATCTTGCTACCGGTTCGCACCGGTACAGCCCAGCCCGACATCATACCCTGCTTGAGCACAGTGGTTATGCGGGCGGTTGCTGGCGCCTCGCCGAGGTCGGTGATCCACACCGCCCGGCCCTCTTTCCAGGCTCGCTCCGGCAACTCGCCTGTGCCTGCGAGCGCCAGGCCCATGCTGCCTTGAATCAGCGCTTCAGCTTCGCGGCCCGGAGCTCCCCACGCGGTACCAAACTCGAGATGCTTCTGCTCGGCGCCGACCACCCATTCGATTGCCACATCCCAATTCTGCGACAGGCAGAGGGCCTCGAGAATGCGCATGCCTTCGGACTCGGTTGCGGCATTGTCGCCCACGATCTGGCTCACCGCCAGCTGCAGAGCGAGGCGATTTTCACGCTGCTTCTGCTGCGTCACATCGCGCATCAGGCAACGCACCGCCAATGGAACACCCGTCTTCTGACGGCGGCTCAAGCTCAGTTCGAGATCGAGCACTCGCCCGTCCGGGGTATTTTGGCGCAGTGCAACGCGGTCGACCAACTCGCCATCGAGAGCGCGGCGGAAAAGCGCGGCCACCTGGCTACGGACGCCCTCTGAAAACAATTCCTCGAATGAACGCAGGTCGAGAAGCGCCGTCTGCTCCAATCCAAAGCAGCGTTTCCAAGCCGGATTGGCGTAGAGAAACTGCCCGGCCGGGCTCAAGGTGGCGATCATCTCACTTGAGTGCTCAAAGAGGTCGCGGTACCGTTCCTGCGACTCGCGCTGCGCTTGTTCGCGGTGCAGGCTTTCACTTTGGTCCACCGCGACCGCCACCATTCCGGTCAATTCACCGAGCGCATCTCGCAGCGCCGAGATGTGTAGTGTAACGGGGATCTGCACGCCGTCCCTGCGCCGTACCTTGGCATCAAAGCTCGGAACCATGCTGGGAGCCAGCATGCGCACACATTCCAGATAAGCAGACATGAGGCCGGCAGGCGTCTCTTCTGCTGGCTGGTTCACGCGGCAGAGTTTCTGCATCTCGGCAACCAGGCGTTCCGGCTCGCCGGGAGCGAGGATATCGATCGTGCCCCACAGTTCGAGTAGTTCAGAACTGCGATAGCCCAGAACTCGCTCCGTGGCGGGATTGCAATAGATCAGTCGGCCACTCAGATCAAGCGCCACAACGGCCGGCCCAGCCGAATCGAGAAGTTCCCGCAGCCCCTCGGCGATCGGCTCAGCGCCCTGAACGGCGCCGGCACGGAGCAGCCGCTTATTCAATAGGAGGGCGAAGAGCGCAGTCGCAACCACGGCGGCGACCACCGGCAGCGACTCCCAACGGAAATGAGGAAACAGCCGGGCCAGCGCCGCTCCAACCGAGATCGCCAGAATGGAGAAGGGAAGAATCAGCCAGAGCTGAGACACTCCCTCATGCTCAGCCGGCGCGGGCTGCGGTTGCTCGTTCTGTGCATCCGGCTGCTCGCTCATGGGCGCGCTCCCTCGATTCAACGCCTGGCTTGACATTGCGCAATACCAACCTTGGCGCTCGTACCCCTGCCGCCACCGGTGTTACCCGAGGCTCCCCAGAGTCCTCAGGACATACCACGGAGAACCCATTTGCGCGCCACGCACCGAGTGCGAGCGGCTCTTTCGCGGAGGACAACGCGATGTGCTGGTAGTATATGCGTTCGATTTCAGACTCTCCAGGCAAATAAGGCTGTGGTTGCTCGAGGCGAAACGCTCAAGTAACCATTCCGAGCGGAGCCGTCTTAGTGGGGCAGTTCGGAGCCTTCGTTCCAGACATTCCGCCCTTAATAGCTCCTCAAGCAGGGCCTTATACTGGCTGCATGTTTCGCCAAACTGCCACTTCTCGCTTGATTCGTTTTGTTTTGCCCGCAGTGGGGTCGTTTGCTCTAATCACTACCGCACCAGCCGCTCACGCATGGGAGCACGACGGCCACATCATCATCAACAAGCTGGCCGCATCCACGTTGCCGGCCGGTGTGCCCGCTTTTCTGCGCACTCCGGCAGCCATCGATGGAATGGCGTACCTGGGTCCCGAGCCGGACCGCTGGCGTTCACCCGCAGAACCCGAATTGAGCGCAGCGCAGGCACCGGAGCACTTTATTGATATGGAACTCGCCGATGCGTTGGGCCCGTTGCCGCGCAATCGCTTTGACTTTGAAGCAAAGGTCTTCGCCGCGGGCCAGCGGCCGGAGAAAATCGGTCTGCAGCCCTGGGAGACGGATGAAGTTTGGGAACGGCTGAAGGCGGCGATGCGCCAGTACCGTTTTCTGGCGGCGGGCGGCCAGGACACAAAGCCGGTTGAAGCGGCGATTATCTTTTACGCTGGTTGGCTGGGGCACTATGTCGGCGACGGCTCGCAACCCTTGCACGTAACCGTGCAATACAACGGATGGACGGGCCCTAATCCCAACGGCTACACGACCGGTCACCAGATTCATCACCAGTTCGAGGGGCCGTTTGTTGCCGACAACATGCATGGGCCTGAAGTGCAGGCCATGATGACGCCGCCGGTTGTGATTCAGGGCGATATGTTCGACGCGTACGTTGCTTATCTCCGTCACACAGCCACTTATGTCGAGCAGGTCTACCAGTTCGATAAAGCTGGTGCGTTTCTGGGAGCGGGTACGCCCGAATCGCGCGACTTCACGGCCTCGCGCCTCGCTGCCGGAGCCAGCATGCTGCGCGACATGATCTACACCGCGTGGATCGACAGCGCGCAGCCAGTGCCGGACCCGTATGCAGGAAAATGATCGTGTGCAATGTCCGGATGGAACCTTATACCGACCTCAGGCGTATAAAGGAGTAGTCATTTTCCCCGGGAGTCCTGCGCACGTCAATTGCGGGGCCGACGCGAAGCAGAGCCATAGGAACAGCGGCCAATAACATGGCTTCCGCGTTAGGAATGCTCGATGAGCGTTTTGCCGCGGTTTTCTTTTTCATCACTGCCATTTGTCTTTCTTCTTCATAATCGGCGCAAATCTGAGTCGCATTTCGGGTGTTGGCTGGCGGCGATTGCTGCCGTCCTTTGTCTGATTCCGCCCTTGGTGGCGCAGACCCCGATCGCGCCAGATGCATCCTCGACCGCTCCGCTCATTACTCTCGCCGTGGACGATGCGCAGCGCACGACACTCCGTGGCAACACACATCCCCTGATCCGGCGTGCAGTCGATCAAGGTGCCGCTCCCTCAAGCCTTCCCATGCAGCACATGATTCTGGTCCTGAAGCGCGGTGCCGAGCAGGAGTCGGCATTGCACGCGCTGCTCGACGCGCAGCAGACCAAGGACTCTGCGAGCTACCACCAATGGCTCGCGCCCCAAGAATTCGGAAAGGAGTTTGGGCCGGCGGACAGCGACGTTGCCGAGGCGGAGGCATGGCTTGAGTCGCACGGATTGAAAGTGGAAAGCGTTAGCAATGGCAGAACAGCGATCGAGTTTTCAGGAACCGCCGGGGAGGTTCAGGACGCGTTTCAGACGACCGTTCACAGTTATCTGCTGAAGGGTGAGCAGCACTGGGCCAATGCGAGCGATCCGTCGATTCCGTCGGCGCTGGCGCCGGCGGTGAAAGGCGTGCTTTCGCTGCATAATTTTCCGCGGAGGCCACAGTTCACCGTGGCGGGAGCGCAGAAGCAGACGGCAAATTCGGGAACGGGCGAACCGCTTTATACCTTCACTTCAGGACAGTCGACCCTCTACGCGGTGGGTCCGACCGACTGGGCGACGATTTATAACGTGCTGCCGCTGTGGAACGCTGGAATCGACGGCGCGGGTCAGACCATCGCAATTGTCGGCGAGACGGACATCAATCTAAGCGATATTGCATCTTTCCGCAGCTTGTTCGGACTGCCAGCGAATGTTCCGAACATCATCATCAACGGAACCGACCCGGGAATCAGCCTTGGAGACGAACCGGAGGCCGTCCTGGACGTGAGCTGGTCCGGAGCCGTGGCCAGGAACGCGACGATCGATCTGGTTTCGTCGGCAACCACGAGCACCGCGCTGGGAGTGGATCTTTCAGCGCTTTACGTTGTCGACAACAACCTGGCGCCGATCATGAGCGAGAGCTACGGCGAATGCGAAGCGACACTTGGAGACGCGGGCAACGCCTTCTACGACTCGCTTTGGGAGCAGGCCGCGGCGGAAGGAATTACGGTGGTGGAGGCTGCGGGGGACGGGGGCTCGGCGGGGTGCGACGACTTCAACACAGAATCGGCGGCGAGCGACGGGCTCGGGGTGAGCGGCTTTGCATCCACGCCGAATAACGTCGCGGTGGGCGGCACGGATTTCGATCAGACCGCGGCGACTGCGACGAAATACTGGAGCGCGACCAACTTTGGCGCCGCTGAGGTCTCAGCGCTGGGCTATATTCCCGAGACAACGTGGAATCAGTCGTGCGCGGGGCAGGGCCTGAGCGGCGGCGTAAGCCAGTGCACGGCGAGTTCAAGCGAGCTGAATATTGTCGCGGGAAGCGGGGGCCCGAGCAGCTGCGCAACCGGCGCCGATAGCGGGAATTGCGCAGGCTACCTCAAACCGTCGTGGCAGACCGGGGCGGGCGTGCCACAGGATGGCGTGCGCGACCTGCCCGACGTATCGCTTTTCGCGAGCTCGGGTTTCAATGGTAGCTTCTACGTCATTTGCGAACAAGATTTCTCGCCTTTTGGACCGATCCTCGGTCTCGACACGCCGTGCAGCCTGACCAATCAGACCTTCGTTGGGATCGGCGGGACGTCGGCGGCGGCTCCCTCGTTTGCGGGAATCCTCGCGCTGGTTGAACAAAGAACCGGCTCGCGCCAGGGAAACGCGAATTACGTTCTCTACAATCTCGCCGCGCAGCCCGGCGCTTCGTGCAATTCATCGACCGCGCCCGCCAACGGCGGGGTTTGCGTTTTTTACGATGTCACCAAAGGGAACGATGCCGTTCCATGCGAGGGAACACTGGATTGCGGGTTTGGGCCAAGCTCCAACGGGTACGGCATCATGATGGATCCAAATAATCCCCTGGTTCCGGCATTCACCGCGGCGGCGGGATATGACCTGGCAACGGGACTGGGCACCGTGAATGCGGCCAACCTGGTGACGGCGTGGAATAGCGCGAGCTTTTCGCCGAGCGTGACGACACTGGCGAGTCTGACACCGGTGGGCCTGACGCATGGGCAGGCAGTGAGCGTGAGCGTGACGGTGGCAGCGAAGAATGGCAGCGGCACGCCGACCGGCTCAGTGGCGCTGATGGCTTCGGCAAATGGCGGCACGAAGAGCGTAACTAACTTTCCGCTCGTGAACGGCGCGGCCAATGGCACAACGACGTTGCTGCCCGGCGGCACCTATAACGTGTCGGCGCTCTATCCCGGAGACGGAACTTTCGCCGCCAGCGACTCGGCGCCGGTACAAGTGACGGTGGGCAAGGAAAACAGCCAAACCGCACTTACGCTGGAAGCGTACAACCCAACTACTCAAACGTTTTCGCCGGCAGGCGCGACGGTCCCATACGGGAGCATTTTCTACCTTCGTGGCACCGTGACGAATGCAGCCGGCACTCCCTGCGCACCCAGCCCGCTTGAGACGCAAATTGCTTGCCCGACGGGAAGCATAAGCTTCACTGTGCCGGGGAACGCCGCGGGTACAGGAAGTTTGCTGCTGAACACGATGGGATACGCCGAGCAACAGTCGCTTTACGCGAACATCAAATCTGCCGGCGACTATGCCATTAAGGCGCAGTACAGCGGCGACACAAGTTACAACCCCGGAAATCCCGCCACAATGAATTTGGTTGTGACGCCGGCATCTACAGAGATGGACACTTTTGAGATTCCCGATCTTGCTGAGCAGTTCACCCCGAACGGGAGCAACTACGTTGCCGATTCCGGACAGACATTCCACGTGGAGACAGCGGTGACGGCTGATAGTGTGCTTCCTCCGCCCACGGGCAACATCGAGTTCCTCGAGAACGGCGTAGCGATCCAGGGAACGATTGCATACACTCCGTACAGCGACAGCCCCAACCCGTGGACGTATCTCAACGGTAACTTGCCGGTTACGATTAATACGCCGGGGACCTACACCCTCACGGCTTCGTACCCTGGAGACGGAAACTACGCCGCCGCGCAAACTTCCTATGCAATCACAGTCGTCGTCGCCGATCAGACTTTCCAGATCACTCCGCCGATCCCAAATGTGACTGTATCTCCCGGGCAAAGTGCGACGACTGGCGTGACCTTGACCGCAACGGACAACTTTGGCGGCGTGGTCAAAGTGACGTGCACATTGCCGACTGCAATGACAGAGGCGACGTGCCCGGCTTCGAGCGCTGCTCTGGGCAACAACGCGACCGCGACGGCGCCGTTAACGATTACAACGACGGCTCCGCATACGGTGACCTCGAAACTGGATCGCGGCGCGCCGCCTTACAGATTTGCCGTCCTGGCCTGCGTTTTTCTGCTTCTGCCGATGGGGTTCAAGCGCAAATTTCCGCTCTTGATCCTGTTCGTGGTTCTTGCGGTGAACTCTAACGGCTGCGGCGGTGGCAGTCAGGCCCAGAAGGATCAGGGAACACCGCCGGGCATATACACGGTGATGGTTACTGCAATGTCGATGAATATAACGCGGACATCGACGTTCACGGTAACGGTGCAATAGCAGAAGACGGCGGAGAAGGGGACAGGCTCTTCGGAGAGGATCGCTGTCTGGAGAAATTGAATCCCGAATCAGTCGCCGGCTTCGGCATTTCTCAGCACAGGAATGCGGCGCAGCATGAGGTTGAGCGCCAGGGTCATCAACAGGACCGCCGGTACAGCCGCGACCAGCCATGCCAGCAGTGCCTGTCCGGCTATTCCGCCCATGAGCGTTGCGATGTTGAGAGCCGAGAAGGGCTGGAGGGCATGAGGGACAAGATATCGTGCCGGATGCTCGCGCGTTGACACAAGCCAGCCGCCGAGCCGCACAAAAGGAACGATGAGAACCAACTGCAAGGGCATGGCTGCATAGTTTGCGACTTGAATGGCGGGGAGATTCAGTCTGAGTGCTAGCGCCAATCCGGCGCAGAGGACCGTGGGAATCCCTACTACCGGGATGCATCCGACCGCGAATCCGAGAGCGAGGGTCACCGCCAGACGCAGTGGGGAGATGCCTTGGCCGAGGCAGAGAACCGCGGTGCGTTTTGCGGCTTCCGGGATCAAGCGCATCGTTCTCTCCTCATCGAATTTCGTTCCCTCTAACTTATCGACACGGAATTCCGAGTTTGGTTTTCCCGCGATGAAACTTTAATTAATAGAACCAAACTCGTTATCAGGTTGGACGCGCCCGCCGCAGGATGGATGCCTGAATCTTTTGACACGAAGGTGTCATACAGGGTTCGCCCGATCGGGCTCGGAGCGATAGCATCATCGGCTGATCCAGCGTGCGATAAACTTGGACCCGATGAGGGTGTTTGGCATCGATTGCGGAACCGAGGTGACCGGGTTCGGCGTTGTCGACTCGGGCGTCGGCCCGCGCGACGTGCCGCTCCAGTTTCGCGCGATGGGCGCCATCCGCCTGACAAAGACGCAGACCCTGCCTTTGCGACTCGATCAGGTCTTCAAGGAATTGACCGCCGAACTGGAACGTTGGCATCCCGATGCGGTGGCCATCGAGGAGGTTTTCTACTCGGTAAACGCAAAATCGGCGCTGAAACTAGGCCAGGTCCGCGGAGTCGCGTTGCTCGCCGCGGCACGGCAGGGGATTCCGCTTGCCGAGTACGCTCCGCTCAAAATAAAGTCCAGCGTCGTGGGCTACGGCTTGGCGAAGAAAGAGCAAGTGCAATTCATGGTGGCGCGGTTGCTCGATCTGGCCGATCTACCGGAGCCTTCCGATGCGGCCGACGCTTTGGCCATTGCCATCTGCCACATACACACAGCGCAGACGCTGGCCCGCCACGGCGAGCAGGGAGTTCGGCAATGAGGGTAATTTGGCTCGCGGTGGCCGCCGTTGCGCTGGCCGCGCAGTTGCCCGCAGCTCCGGCGCCGGTTCCGGCCATGGCGCCCGATTCCGTCGTCCAGATGGACTTCTCTGATCCCGAGCTGTCGCCCCCGCAATGGGCACTTGTCTTGCATCCCGACGGGAGTGGCCATTTTCGTTCCCACATGGACCCGAAGCCTGGCGCCAAGGTAATTGAAGTCCCGAACGTCGATCGCGACATCGCAGTGAGCAAGGACTTCGCCGCGCGCGCCTTTGAAACTGCGAAAAGCCACAAGTGGTTTAATGCCCAGTGCGAAAGCCACCTGAAAGTTGCTTTCCAGGGATGGAAAACGCTCACCTACACCGGAACCGCGGGTCACGGATCGTGCACGTTCAACTATTCTCGTGACAAGGATATCGAGTCGCTCGGCGAGTCGATGCAGGCAGTGGCGCAAACCATCCTGGAGGGGGCGCGCCTGGAAGTGCTCTTGCAACACGACCGGCTGGGGCTGGATCAGGAGATGGAGTTCCTGACCGAAGAATTTCAGGATGGACGAGCACAGGAAGTTGACGCCATTCACGATATTCTCGAGCGACTGGCCTCGGATGACCAGGTGCTCGAACGGGTGAGAAAGCGGGCGCAAAGTCTGCTTTCGCACGGCACAACTTAATTCTCCGGCCTACCGGAGACTTTTTGGCTTGCAGCCGTGTCCAATCAATGCGGGGATCCGGATGTTTCGGGGTAGGGTGCCGGAAGGCGATGGAAAGGCGGGGCGCCATGAATCTCAAGGAAAACTGCAAAAGGATAGCAGGGCTGGCAACACTGGCTCTGACGGTGTTGTGCTTTAAGCCGGCCTTGCATGCGCAGGACCAGACTCAGGGACCGGGGCAGCCAGCTCGCGCCGTGCGGCTGAGCTATGTGGATGGCCAGGTGACGCTTTCGCAGGGCGGGCAGGTGCTTGCCCAGCAGGCCATGGCCAATGTGCCGCTGCTCGCCGGCATGCAACTGACCACCGCCGACAGCGGAAAAGCTGAGATTCAATTTGAAGACGGCAGCGTTGCGCGGCTCTCACCAGACAGTTCGCTGACACTCCAGACCCTTGAGGGAGCAGGCACGTCCGGCAATGCCGTCCTCCTGCTCAATAGTGGTCTGGCGTACTTTGAATTCCAGGGCGGAGGACAGGCTGGGCAGATGAGCGTGCAGTTTGGAGACGCCCAGGTGACCACGAGCGGCTTTACCGTGTTTCGTGTTGGCATAGACAGTCCTCCCGGCCAGGTCGCCGTTTTCTCGGGCAACGCACATCTTGCATCCTCGGGTGGTAACGTCGCAGCCGACCTGCACGGCGGAGAGAGTATAGCGTTGAACGCCGCGAGCCCGGCAAACTTTCAGCTTGCCGAATCGATCGAACCGGATTCGTGGGATGAATGGAACTCCGATCGCGATCAGGCGCTGACTGCGGAGGCGGCGTCGCAGACCGGCGCGAACGCGAAGCTGAGCGAGCCGCAGAACCCGGCGTGGAACGACCTGGATGCCAATGGCAACTGGTACGACGTTCCCGGGCAGGGCTATATTTGGTCGCCTTACGAAGCTGCGAGCGCGGGTTTCGATCCCTACGGCAATGGCAGCTGGATGTGGACTCCGGGTTACGGCTACCTCTGGGTGTCAGGGTATCCGTGGGGCTATATGCCGTTCCAATGCGGAAGATGGAACTTCTTTGATGGATTTGGATGGGGCTGGGCGCCTGGACCCGGCGGCTGTTCGCCGTGGTGGGGATTGGGCTTTTACGGTGGGCCGAGCTTCGGACGCACGCCCCCTGGCTATAAACCGATTCCGCGCCCAATCTTGCCGCGTCGTCCGATCGGTGGCAGGCCGGTACCGATGCTTGCTGTCAACCGCAGTCCTGTACCTGGCGGTCCGGGGCTTCCGGTGCGAAACCGAAACACTCCGGTCACGATTGGGGGAAACACGGTGGCGCCGCTGCGGCCGATGCCTTCCCGCCCTGTGGTTGAGCATGTTCCCTCAATGGCAGCAGGGCATGAGCCGCAGCCGGAAATTGGAGCCCCGTCGCAGCCGGGCGGACCGGGAGCCACAACCCGGCCTGGCTACAACATCACGCGGCCCGTGGCCCAGGAGCCCACAGAGGGGAACCGATCGGAGCCGTCGCGTCCTGCTTTCCAAAACCAGCCGGAGCCCAACCATGATTCAGCTCCGTCCCGGTCTAGCAGTGGCGGGTTTGGGTATCATCCATCGGGCGGATCGTCCGGTGGAGGCTCACCCCGCCCCAGCGGAGGCTCGTCCGGCGGAGGCGCACCGCACAGCAGTGGCGGAGGCGGTGGTGGTGGCGGCGGTGGCGGTGGCGGAGGATCGCATAGCGGAGGTGGAGGCGGCGGTGGTGGCGGCGGCAAACACTGAACCGGACCGCGGGAATCGCAACCTCTTTCGACCGACTCGACCGGCCAGATTTGCAAAACGCTCCGCGCTTGCGCGGGGCGTTTTCTTTTGGGAGTGCGTTCAATATGGAGTTGACGACCCTGCTTACCTTGGTGCGCCTATGCAGCGAATCCGGAATGGAAGATTGCTAGTCTAAGACATATGAGCCACGAGCAGGACACGCGTTTGCGAGTGGCGGCAATCGGATTCCTCAATCCTGCGCCGCTGATGTGGGATTTTGAGCATTCACCGCTCGACGAGGTGCTCAAAAAGCGCTACCAGATCGACCGTATGACGCCGTCGGAGTGCGCGGCGCGGCTTGCGGACGGGCGTGCCGATATCGGATTGATTCCGATCGCATCGCTTGCCACTACTCCGGGACTCCAGATTCTGCCCGGTTGCACGATTGCATCGAAGGGCCGCGTACGCTCGTTGATCCTGGTGCATCGCGCCAGCCTGCCGCTCGATAAGCTGCGCTCGGTCGCGGCGGATGCCGCCAGCCGGACGACTCTGGCCTATGCCCGCATCATGTTTCACAAATGGGGAAATCCGGATATTCCGTTTGTGCCCATGGTGGCCGATCTTGACGCAATGCTGGATCGCGCCGATGCGGCTATTCTTATCGGCGATCCGGCGTTGCTCGCGCTGGAAGAGCGGTATAACCGTCTGGAACGTACAGGCGAAGAACTTGTGTATCTCGATCTGGCCGAAAAGTGGCGCGCCTTGACCGGCCTCGTATTTGTTTCCGCGGTTTGGGGCTGCGTTCCAGGCGCCAGGATTTTGGACGACGGAGTCGCAGAGGATTTCACGCGCTCGCGCGATCACGGGCTCGAGAATATCGACGCCCTGGTGGCCGAATGGTCGCCGCGATTTGCGGTTCCCGAGGCGACCATCCGAACCTATCTCACGTCCAACATTCACTACGTGCTCGACGAAGACTGCTTGGAGGGAATGCGGGGGTTCTTCCGCTTGGCGGCTGAATGCGCGGTGCTGCCGCCCTATACCGTGAGGGTGCCCGAACTTGCGGCGCGATAGAGGCCGTGAAAACCTGGCTCGCGCGTGGCCGCTGACGCGGGTGTGACTTCTGTGAAAGATCTCCGCTGAGAAGATTCGCCTTTTTGTGGGATGGGGTTGAGTTGTGGCCGTCTTAGTTCTCGACGCTGGCTTGCAAGGGGCCGGAAAGTAACTGAACCATGGCGCCCGGCTGATGGCTATCCACAACGAAATCGGCCTCGGGAGGAATGTCGATCTCCAACGGGCTCGCAATAACCAGCGGCTTACCGGGAACCAAACTCTTGATTTCTTTCAAGAGAGTCGGATGCCCACGAAGGCAATGGATATGCACGAATACTGCATCTACGTTGGGGAATCTGCGCAGCAGGTCCATGCCCACGGCTGTGTCGTAAGCGGTGAGGACGTTATGCTTTTCGGTCTCAACCACAAGCTTGCGCGCGGAAAGCGCTTCCGGTTGTTCCGGCTCAATCATTAACAACACGAGCGAGTTCATGGGATCTCCTGTTTGAAGCGCGGGCTTAAAAACCCGAGCCCGAGCATAAGATGCGAGCCGCCCCGCCACCGACGCCACAAAACCACGCTGTGATTCGGGCCAAGCCGCAGAAGAGGTTGCCTGGCGGGCGAAAAAACTTCACGAATTTGTTTTTCTTTGATGTCACCGACAGGAAATGAAGCGTTTATACTCGGTCTCTGCATTTGTTTAGCAACCAAAATGTGGAGGCCCCCTTTGAACCGGATGATGAGCCGATTCATTCGCCAATCAAGCGTACTTTTTCTACTTGCTTTTGCTGCTTATGGTGTCGCGCAGACTGCGCCTCTCACTCCACCCGTTGCGCCGGTGAGGCCCGTGACCGACACGTACTTCGGAACGACGGTGGTCGATCCATACAGGTGGATGGAGACAAGCACCGACGAATTGATGGCGTACATGAAGGCTGAAAATGCCGTCACCGTTCAGGCGTTGCAGCCGTTCGCCATGCAGGACGAGACGATTCTTGCGGAGCTTACCAAACTCTCCGATACGGTCGACATTGTCAGCAACCCGGATCGGGAGCTGGACCAGTTCTTCTATCTCGAATTGCCTTCTGGCAAAAGCGACTACCTCTTGATGACCCGGGCGGCTGCCGGGGGGCCGTCGCGCCTGCTCCTCGATCCTGCGACCCTTGCCGAAGGCGGCAAGCATGCCGCGATTGACTACTATGTTCCGTCGCCTGACGGAAAATACGTGGCAGTCGGTGTATCTCTGGGCGGCTCGGAGAATTCTGTGCTGCACGTGGTGGAAACCGCGACGGGCAAGTTGCTAAGCGAATCGATTTCTCGCGCACAGGAAGCCAGTCCGTCGTGGACCGATGACAGCAGGGGCTTTTACTTCACGCGGCTGCAGGCGATGGCGCCCGGCGCCGCGGCGGCGACCAAATACGACAATGAGCGTGTTTATTACCATCGGCTAGGCTCAGGGGAAGACGCTGACCAGCCGGTATTCGGTCCTGACATTACAACGGATCCGGCGCTACCCAAGAACGGAAACGTTTTCGTCTCCGTTGTGCCCGGCACCGCCATGATTGTGGCCGGGCAGACTTCCGGAGTGGTGGAGACGCCCGCGCTGTGGGTTCGCCGCACAAGATCGGGCCCGTGGATCCAGGTAATGAAACACGAAGACGGAATGATGGACATCGCCCTGCACGGAACCCGCGCATATATCAGGACCAAGGGCGGACCAAACGGAGCAGTCAGCAACGGACGCGTGGTGACTTTCGATCTTGCCAGAGAGACGTTCGCTGCGGCGCGGGTCGTACTTCCCGAGAGCAACCTGATTCTTTCGGCTCGGACCGGCGAAGGCTTGACCTGCGCGAGCGACGCGCTCTACGTTCAGGGGTTTCGCGATGGTCTTGGGGTAGTGAAGCGGATTCCATACGGCGCGTTGTCGAAAGGGACGGAGCTGAAGCTTCCGATGAGCGGAACAGTCGGTGGCATCGACGCGGATTATCGGCGGCCGGGCATCACGCTTTCGATGGTGGGCTGGACGGCGCCCCGATTGATCTACGTTTATTCCCCAACCAACGGCTTTGCAGACACCCATCTGCAGATCCGGAATCCGATCGATATGTCGGCGATTCAGTCGGTCGAGGTCGAGGCCAAGAGCGCCGATGGCACGATGGTCCCGCTTTCGATTCTTTATAAGAAGGGCATGGCCCTCGACGGCTCGCATCCGGCGCTGCTTGAGGCCTATGGCGCGTACGGATATTCCATTTCTCCGTTCTACGCGTCGTCCTATCTGCCATGGCTCGACCGGGGCGGCATTTTCGCATTGGCACACGTGCGCGGCGGAGGCGAGAAAGGCGAGGCTTGGCACCTGGCGGGGATGAAGACGACCAAGCAGCACACGATCGACGATTTTGTGGCTTGCGCACAGTATTTGATCGGCGCTCAATACACTTCGCCCGCTCATCTGGCGATCGAGGGAACAAGCGCCGGAGGAATCGCGGTAGGTGGGTTTCTGACGCAGCATCCTGAATTAGTGGCAGCCGTGCTTTATCGCGTGGGCATCACCGATATTCTGCGCAGCGAGCAGCGGGCAAGCGGCGCCGAGAATGCTTTTGAATATGGCTCGGTCAAAGTCGAGCCGGAGTTTCGCGCCATGTATGCGATCAGCCCCTACGCGCACGTGAAAGACGGATTCAATTACCCAGCGGTGATGCTGGAAACGGGCGCGAACGATCCGCGCGTGACGAGCTGGATGCTGACGAAGATGACGGCGCGTCTCCAGGCAGCGAATACATCTTCCAATCCGATTCTTCTGCGGGTGGATTTCGACGCCGGGCACGGCATTGGCTCCAACCGAACACAGGCGCTGAAACTTGCAGCCGACGAATACACATTCCTCGGCTGGCGGCTTGGGTTGGATGGATTTACTTCCGCCGGAGGGGCAACTCCGACAACTGCAAAGTGAAATTTCTGGAGAAGTCGCTATGTTTTGTCCAGCTTTTGCTCGTTTGCGGCTGCTTTGTTCTTCTGCGTCTGGGCGTCCTGATAGGCCTGGTGATTGTGCCTCTCGACGGCGTCAGCAAGTACCCTATCCACGTTGAAGTTCTTCGGGAGCTTGTGCAGAACGATCAACTGTTTGAAATTCACTTTGCAGACCGGGCAGAACAGCGTGTACTCCCTGAATTCCGCACTCGCCATGATTCGACAATCGTAGCAGAGCGGGAAATCTCTAGCGTGCCACTGAGAAAAGAGGCCGCGTCCCGATCAATCGCCGCAGTCAGCCTTCGACGGTCTTGAGCAGAAAATCGAGCAGCGTTTTCTCCGCCCAGAATCCTTCGTCGCCGTGGTCGGGCGACAGAAACGCGCAGTGGCCCCCGTGCGGCGTCTCGACGAGCCGGACGCGTGGGTTGGCCAGGATTTTGGCTCGGGTCTCGGGAGTCATGCGGATGAAAGGATCGTCGAGAGCGTGCAGGATTAGGGTCGACACGGCAATGTCCTGCACCCAGTTGGAACTGGCAACGCTCGAGTGATAGTCGTCTGCGCTCGCAAAGCCGCCGTATCGCGCGACGATCTGCTCGTCGAATTGCCGCAGGGTATGAATTCTGTTGAGGCCTTCCACGGAGTACAGGCCCGGATAGAGTTCGGCCTGGTGGCGAATGTGCTCGATGAGGTCGCCGAGAAACCGCCTTTGGTAAAGGAGGTTCTGCGGTTCGTGCAACGCTGCGGAAGAGGCAACCAGATCCATGATGGGCGAGACGCCGACAACAGCCTTTAAATAGGTCGGCGCGATGGCGCCCAACTCGCCGGCCAACTTGAGAACCAGATTGCCTCCCATGGAATAGCCGACCAGCGCGAAGCTGCGAATGAAGTGTGTGCGGACCATCTCGGCCATCACAATGGCGACGTCTCCAGAGCGGCCGGCGTGATAAATGGTGGGAGAAAAATCTCTGCCCGCGCCACAACTCCTCATATTCATGCGGACGACGTTGCAGCCGGCTTTCCAGGCGCGGGCCGCGTTCCCGAGCACATACGGAGAAGAGGAAGACCCCTCGAGCCCGTGAACGATGACCATCGTCAGCCGGTCACATCGAACGTCGACAGGCTGCCAATGACAGTGGCACAGAACGAAGCTCGCAGGATAGGCGGACGTAGCCGCTTCAACCTCGATGAATTCGGTTTCTGGCTCGGGCAAGGAATAAGTGCGCGGCAGAAAGCTGCCGACAATGGTTTGCAGATGTCCGTTGCTGAGGAAGCGCCGCGGAACGAAGGGCCGCATCCACGGTGAGCCTTCGGTGGAATGCAACCGATCGTCCCCTGTGGTGCTCATGGGGTCCCTTATTCTCAATCACTAATGATTGTGAGGATACGCTTCCTGGAGATGGAATGTTGCAGCGTGGCAAGCGATCGGATTCTCAGGTGTTTTGCCAGTGTTCCGGGGAGAGCGTCACGGTGGCGCAGCCCATGCTGTAGTTGAACCATGCGTGCTCAGTCGTGGGCGTGGTGAAGAAGCCTTCCAGGTTCAGGCTGGAGCAAACGCGCGCAACAAGCGAGCGCTGACCGTAGAAGAGCGTGAAGAAGCTGTCCCAATCAACGGTGAAGAGAAACGAGTGGTCAGGGGCGAGGAGCGTTCCACGGGAGGGGAATGGAATAGAGCCGTTGCGGAGGCCGGCGATGGGCAACGTGACAATCGGATCAGACTTTGGGAACTCCGGAACGTAAATCAGCTCCGGCGCGCCAGCGATCGCAAAGGCGCGGAGGAGATCCGCGCGAAGCAGCGGCTCGAAGCGGCCTTCGACCGGCATCCAGATGGGCTGGGACTCAAGGAAGCTTCGAAGAACGCCGGAGGCGTCAGGATCGGCTAAATGATCGGGCAGCGAGCCGATGGAAGCGAGCAAAGCCTGGTGAATGCGTGCGCACGAGGCGAGACCTGTGTGCGATGCAATCTCCGACCACCGTTGTTTTGATCCCTGAGCGAGGATTTCTGCGTCGGAGGGATATTTGCGAACGGCGTACCACCCAAGAGAATCGGGAACGCGCACAAAGGGATGCAAAAGGATAAGGACGGATTCGAAGCGGCGGTCGTAGGCTTCGAGGAGCGGGATGCTGTGCGACGGATATGTGAATTCTTCGGAATGCACATGCGACGAATACCAGACGGACGCGGAATTGAACGGTGAGGGCCGTCACGGACAAGCGGCCGGAGAACAAGCGGACTGTGGGCCGTCGGCGGCCGTCGCATGTGGCTTAGCGTGGGGGCGTCGGCTGGTCGCGGTCGGCTTCGAGAGTGGGGGGTGCGCCGGGAAACTTCCATTTGCGCGCCTTGATGATGAACCAGACAAAGAGGGCAACGGCTACAGCCCATCCTGCTCCGTAGACCCACCAGAAGTAAGGGCTGTTCATGTTCATCAGCACCAAGGGCGCCGAGACGATCGCACACACCCCCAGGATGAAACCGATGGTGAGGAAAAACTTTGACCAGCTCCAGAGCCCCGCACGCTTCGCGGTCTTATAGCGAATGAAAGCCATGCCGAGGACGAGCGCGACAATTCCGAGCCAGTACATGATTGGTTCGCCTTCCTGCGGTGGTTATTGCCCCTGCCGATTGGTTTGAGCGGCGAGTTGGGCTGCTTGAGCTGAAGCGCGGTGCTTCATCCACCATTTGATTTCCCAGACAAACAGTACGATGAAAAGTATTCCGTCCAGCACGAGGGTCGCGATGAGCACCCATTTGTATTGCGGGATGGTTCTGGTAGAGAACGGCAGCGGGGACGGCGGTGGCGTAGAGGAAAATCACGGCTCCGATGGCAACAAGATAATCGCCAGCGGACAGCTTCATTCCCTGACGCTGGTAATGACGAATGGTGAACAAATCCCAGCCAATTTTGAATAGCTCGCCCATCCAGGTGACCCTCCGATTTGAAGATATGTTAGTAGGCTTTGGGCTGCGGTGATAGATCGGCTCTGAAAGAGCATTCTTCAGGGGCTTTAGGCCCGCTTTCCTGATCGGTCGAATGGACGGCAGAAACGCGTACATCCCGATTGACTACCACAGGTCCATGTTCGTGGCCGGTTATTCTGGCGTTCCGTTGCCGTGAACCTGCGTGGTCGGCGACCAGTTTCCCTGCAGGACGCCATTTGGGTTTAACCCCGGATAGTCCGACTGGAACCACTGGCTGCCGTTGGTCCAGGTCTGTGAAAAGCCGCTGGAAACCTTGGTTGTGCTCCCGTCGGGGTTCAGCACGGTTTCCTGATTCAGCGAGTAATCCACCCAATCTGAAGCAGCGGTGCTTTGCGCATTCATCGACGCATTGGCATTGTTCATCGCGCTCTCAAACTGCGACTCCTGCTGCTGCATGAAGGCCTGATGCTCAGCCGCCGAGCGCTGCATGATCTGCTGGAACTGCTGATAGATCATTTGGCTTTCCTGCTGTTCCTGTGCCGTCAAATTCGCCAGCGCCTGCGCCCCTTGCCGCTGCTGTCGCAGCAGTGCGGCCTGCGTCCATTGCGGGGAGTTCACGCCGTGCGGGAGATTGTTGTTATCGACCAATTGGACGAGTGCGTCAAGCCGGCCCTGGGGCGCCGAAAGAACGTCGACCCTGGCCCAGCATGTGCCGCCATAGAGGGCGTTGCTCAAGGCCGTGCTCCGATCATTATTCATTGAGCACTCCACCACGGTCCGCAACCGCTCCTCGACCACGAACGACCCATTTACCAGTTCGACTCTGATCGCCGCGGTGTCCGCTGCGTTCTGCGTTTGCATCGCCGGGGCCACTCGGCTGTTCCCTTGATTCTTTTGTGCGGCCAGTCCTTGAGCCCATTCGGAGTACGCCGGCGCTACAGGCATCGGGCCCACGACGTGCACGCCGCCCTGCATCGTCCCCAGGTAATACTGCAGGAAGGCGGCGGCGGAGACCTGACCAGAGATATTTGCACACCCGCTGTTGAAAGTGCCTTTCGCGTTGGGGTGCCACTGCCATCCGAAAACCGGCTCAGTGCGCATCTGCATTAATCCATCGGGCGAATAGGCGCGAAAGACGGGCCACGGCGAAAACGTGCATGGGCTGATCATGGTAACGCCTTGCAGCTTCCAACCGGCTGGAATCGTGAGCGTGGCCGACACGATGTTGTTCAAGGATGGATCAGTAATTTTCGCCGTTGTGAATTGATTGGGCAGCGGCGAGGCGGAGACGTACGTTGCGGCGCCGGGCTTGCCGCTGGATTGTGGGCCTGGGCCGCCGCTTCCGGCTGGGGCAGGGGACGTCGCACTCTGGGAGGACTTGCAGCCCGCCAGGAGAATGGTGATGGCACAAAACAGGGCGACTTGGTGACGCGCCTTTGGCATCATGGGGAAGATCTCCTTTGTTTTCGAGGGGGCACCTGAATTATATCCCGCGCTGTGTCAGTTGGGAAACGGAAAGACCCCTGTAGCGCATGCGGCTGTGGTGAAACCCCTCGACGAAGGGCGGCGACGGGGGAATCAGCTACCGGGTGCTTGCCTTGAAACGTCAAACATGACAACCTTGAATGAAGTGCGCAAGTTTTTGAGAAGAAGGAGTTCCAAAATCCCCATGCCTATTCAATCGACAGACAAGATCTGGCACAACGGGAACCTGATTGCCTGGGATCAAGCAAATATTCACGTAATGAGCCATGTGATTCATTACGGCTCGAGCGTGTTCGAGGGCGTGCGCTGCTATGGGCAGCCGCAAGGGTCGGCGGTTTTCAGGCTGCCGGAACACATGCAGCGCCTGCTGGATTCGGCCAAAATCTATCGCATGGAGGTTCCCTTCACGCTGGAGGAGCTATGCGCAGGCGTTGTGGAGACTATTGAGGCCAACGGCGTCGCGCCATGCTATATCCGGCCCATCGTCCTGCGCGGCTATGGGGAGATTGGCGTGAACCCCAAAGGGTCGCCGGTGGATGTGTACATCGCGAATTTCCCGTGGGGCAAGTACCTTGCCGGACACGGCGGCGCGGATGTGTGCATCTCGAGCTGGAACCGGCTCGCGCCGAACACCATGCCGGCGCTCGCCAAGGCGGGTGCGAATTACATGAACTCGCAGCTCATCAAGATGGAGGCTGAAGTCAACGGCTATCAGGAAGGCATTGCGCTGGACGTGAATGGGTTGGTGAGCGAGGGATCGGGCGAGAATATCTTCATTGTGCGCAACGGCGTGCTGTTTACGCCGCCGCTGGGCAGCTCCGCGCTGTCAGGAATCACGCGTGACAGCGTGCTGACGATCGCACGTCACCTTGGATTCACGGTGACCGAACAGGCCATTCCGCGCGAACTCCTGTACATTTCGGACGAAGTGTTCTTTACGGGCACGGCAGCCGAGGTGTGTCCGATCCGTTCGATCGACCGCATCGCGATCGGCGACGGCAAGCCGGGCGAAATTACGAAGAGGATCGCGGACGAGTTCTTCGGGGTCGTCAACGGACTGAAACCGGATCGGTTTGGCTGGCTTACTCCCGTGAAGGTGGACGCGAGCGAGACTGTAACGGCGTAGAGACAGGGACCAGGGAATAGGCAATAGGAAAGACAAAGACCAAAACCAAAGGCCCTTCGGCGTGCGCCGGAGGGCTTTCTGTTGGCATGGTTGGCGAACCGCGCGCGGCAAATCGGCATGTGCTCCAATTATGATGAGTCGGAGAGCCGTGTCGGCATCGCGCCAGACTTGAAGCCCTGCTGACCCGTTCGAAAGGAAAACTCCCGATCCGTGAAGCCAGACATGCGAGTCTCGATTGCCGGACTGGAACTGGTCAACCCGGTGATCGCTGCCAGCGGCACCTTTGGATACGGCATCGAGTTTGAAGAGATCGTCTCGCTTGACCGGCTTGGCGCGATTGTGACCAAAGGGATTTCGCTTGAGCCTATGGCCGGCCACGCCCCGCCGCGCATTGTGCAGACAGCGTCGGGAATGCTGAACGCGATCGGACTTCAGAATGTGGGCGTAGAGGACTTCATCGAGCGAAAGCTGCCGCCCATGGGCCGGCATCCCAGCTGCAAGGTAATCGTGAATGTGTTCGGGCACACGGTCAACGAATACATCGGTGTGATCGACCGGCTGAACGATGCGGAGGGAATTGCCGCGTACGAACTGAACGCATCGTGCCCCAACGTGCACGAGGGCGGAATGACCTTCGGCGCCGATCCGTTTGCGCTGGAAGAACTGGTGGAGCGGACGAAGAGAGTTGCAATACAACCGCTGATTGTGAAGCTCTCGCCGAACGTGACTTCGATTGGGCAAATGGCTCGCGTGTGTGAGGGAGCGGGCGCGGATGCTGTGAGCCTGGTGAATACGTTTCTGGCGATGTCAATCGATGCAGATGAGCGACGGGCGCGACTGAGCAATGCGACTGGAGGGCTTTCAGGACCGGCGATCAAGCCGATTGCACTGCGCATGGTGTACGAAGTGGCGCGGTCGGTGAAGATCCCGATTCTGGGGATGGGCGGAATTGTGACACCCGAGGACGCGGTTGAGTTCATGCTCGCCGGCGCAACGGCAATCCAGGTAGGCACCGCGAGTTATGCCGATCCGCGCGCGACGGAGCGCCTAGCCAAGGGAATGGAATCGTGGTGCAAGAGCCACGACGTGGCAAAGGTGGCGAGTTTGACTGGGGATTTGAAGGCTGGAAGTAGTCAATAGCCGTCGAAAACCGGATCCCCGGATTCTTTGCAGCTCAGAACGATAAGTCTGTTTGGAATCCGATGCTGCGGGTACCGGGGGTTGGGTTGCCGAACTGGCCGCCAGCGAGGGTTTGCGTTTTATTAAAGAGCGGCGAGAGCAGAACGCCGTTGGGCGTGCCCAAATTCACCATGTTGAAGACATCGTTGGCGCCGACGACGAAAGTAAGGTTGTAGCGGCGCGGGACGGTGGCGTCGAGTTTGATGGCTGGACCGCCTCCGCCGATGCCGCGATTGCTGACGTTGCCGCCGCCACCAGGAGTGAAGGTTTGGCCTTCGCCCACGGTTTTGATTTTTGGCCCGATACCAAAGACCTTGCTGATGCGTATGTGAACAACCGCATTGGCGGGCCCCAATCCAACGCCATAGGGAACGATCGGCTCATCTTTGCCCACTGGATCAGTATCCAAACAGCCGTACTGCGAGGTGACGACGCCGGGATCGCCGCACGTGCCGTAAGCCGGGCGCGCGTTGAACTGGTTGTTGCCTGTGAGGTCCTCGCCGATGGTGAGGTTATAAGGAGTACCGGACTGCGCGGCAATGTAAGCCCCGAGGACGAAGCCGTGCGGAGCGATGTAGCTGCCTACAGCAAGAAACTTATGACGGATGCCGAAGCTGGCGCGACCGTAATCGAAGCCGGGATCCTCGGCGACCGAGGGGAATGAGTTGATGCCCTGGGTATCGCTTTTTGCCTCGTTCAGCACGTAATTGCTGCTGACGGTGAACTTCTTGAGCTGCAATGCCGAAGAAACGATGAGTTGATTCTGGCGGTAAAAACCTTCCGACTGGAATTGATAGTTGTAGACCGAAGGATTCGGCCCCGTGATCGTGTAGTCGGAGAGGTCGAACTCAGGCGCGGTGACATTGTTCGACATGTATTGATGTACACCCTGGCTGTAGAGATAGGTGACGTTGCCGGTGACATGCTTGGCGATCTGGCGGTCAACGCCAATGCCACCCTGCATGTCGAGCGCGGCGTGAAAGTGCGCATCGACGGAATGGTACGTGGGAATGGATCTGGCTGAGGCACTGAGGACAGAGACCGGTTCGGACGAGTTGGGATTGTAGAACGTGGGATTTGCTACGGCATAAGATTGCTGGTTGATGCGGTTGTCGTGAATGGCCTCAATGACGTAGGGCGTCGTGCCAGAAGTGTAGGCAGTGTTCATGATAAAGCGGTTGAAGAACCAGCCGTAACCGCCTCGAATGACGGTCTTTGGCGGAGTCTTGCCGGGATGTCCCGGCGTCCAGGCGAAAGCGATGCGCGGCGCGAAGTCGGCGTGGTCGTGAATGTAGTTCTGCCCTTCATAACGGGCCCCCATGCCGAGAAGGAAGCTGCGGTTGACACGCCAGTCGTCCTGCAGGAAAAGCGAACCGTCGAAAAGCAACGCGCGCGCCAGCGGATTCTCAATGACAGTGGCCGAATAAAGCGATGGAGCGCAGTTGGTGGGAACGTATTGATCGGCCCCGCAACCGGAGTAGGACGGCGTGCCGGAAAAATAGTAGCTGCCGTTCTGTCCCGCAGTTGTGTAGTTGGCGTCGCGCCAGGCTCGGGCGCGCGCTCCGAAACGCAGGGTATGCACGCCGACAGTCGCAGTCCCATAGTCCTGAAGCACGAAGACGTCTTCGTGTTCGTTGAGCGTGCCGGAGCCGTTACCGCCGGTAGTGAATGCACCCTGCAGGGTAACAGCGGGCGTGGGGGAAGCAGAAGTGCCATTGTTGCCGATCCTACGCCACAGAAAGCGCGGCTCCATGAGGAGATGCGAGTTGAAGACCCAAGTGTCGTTTATTTGGACTTCGTTGCTCCAATTCAGGACGCTGAAAGCCTGCTCGGGAAGTACGAGTGCGCCCACCCTCTGGCCCTGCTCCGTGTAGCGGGTGTATTGATCGCGGATGCTGATGAAGTTGGATTTGGAGATTTGAAAATCGACGCGGGGCGTTAAGTTCAGGTAGTTCACCGGGTTGGGCTCGGCCTCGATGATGTTGGAATTGAGAGTGGACGGATTGAGGGCGTCGACGATGCTCTGGTTCTGGCGCTCAAAGTCCTGGGCGCTGAAAAAGTACGAAGCGGTTTTGGAGATGGGGCCGCTGATGTTACCTGAGTAGGAGTACTGATAGTAGCCGGGCTTTCCGGGGAGGAAGGGATTGGCCGTGCTGAACGCGGAGTCTGTGCCGAAACCACCGATGCTGCCCTGAAACTTCTGCGAGCCGGGCTTGGTGATGATCTCAATGCGGCCGTAACCGATGCGATCGTATTCGGCGGAGAAGGGATTTTGATTGACGCGAATTTCCAGGATGTCGGATTTGGGCGGAATCTGGCCGCCTTCAAAGCCGTCAATGTAGATCTGGCCGCCGTTTGGACCCGCGGCGGGACCGGCAAGCGCCTGCAATTCATTCTGCAGTTCTGTCGGATCGTCTGAGAGCGCATCGAGAGCGCTACCCTGGACGACCATGGAGCCGGCATTCTGATCGGAGCTGAGGCCAACGGACTGCGTTTCGCTCTGTACCTCAACTTGCTGGTTTTGAACCGCGATGGCGAGCGGGAGATTGAGAGATTTGGATTGACCGGAAGAAAGGGTGACGTTCGAAATGGTGAGGCGGGCGAAGCCCACGGTGGTGACGGAAACGGTGTAGGAGCCGGGCGCAAGACCGCGGATCGCGTACTCGCCGCCGGCGCCGGATTGAGTCTGGATGGGCGTAACGCCGCCGGTGAGCGAGATGGAGGCGCCAGGGATCACGGCGCCGCTGGGGTCAGTGACCTGGCCGTGGAGCGTAGCGGTTTGCGCGAAGGCGGAAACGGGCAGAAGCAGGGAAGCAGCAACCAGGCAGAATAGGGCAAAACGCAAGAAAGAATTCATGTCCACCCTTGGGAAGTAAACAGACAAGATGACGATCAAGGAATGCGCTACGCAGCGTAATGTTACACATTGTAACAGTAGAATGGTGGAAAGTCAAAGGCCTTTTTGGGGGAAGGTTGCGTGAGCATCTGGATTCACTGTTGGTTAGACCTCCAATTGTTGTTCACGGAATGCGGGTGAATGGATCTGTGACGAAGACGAAAAAAAGAGACCGTTACGCTCATTGGAAACTGCGCATGACGATTTGCAAGGGTTCCTTAATGCTTTCTTGACTAGTTGGACACCGTAAGCTGCTTTAGTGTTCCCATCATGTGACGAAAGGAAGCGCAGGCACTCTCAGAGGTTATTTCGCAAGGATGCCCGGTTCAGGATGCAGAACTCTAGATATATGGCGCTAGAGACGCTTGATGAAGGCGAGAGCTTCAGTGAGTTGGGGGAACCGGGATTCGTCGGCCTTGAATTCCTGAGAGTGGATACAGCGGCGCAGGCCGCGAGTCCTGATGGGGTGCTTGAGGTGAAGCATCTCGTGGTAGAGAAGATATTCGATGGCGTATCGAGGGCTGGACGGGCGGTCGAAAACGCGGCTGACGACGATGGTGTTGTGGGCGGCGTCGTAATGGCCGAGTGAGCGCTTGGCGTGGTGCTCGCTCCATGTGAGCTCGGGGCGGCCAAGCAGCCCGCCGAAAAAGCGCATGTTGAGCGAGTCGAAGACCTCATCGAGATTGAAGAAGCGGCCCTCGGGGCCGAAGTAGCGCTTGGTGCCGCGCGCGTGACGGATCAGCTCGGTTTGGCGCGTGACAGCGGCTGAAGAAGCGAAGCGCTTGTAGCGCAGATTGTGGCCGGCGTCGATCGCCTTCCGATAAAGCTTGGCAAGGAGAATGTGAGCGATGGCGTGCAGGACCGACTCAGGCGCGCCTTCGAGAAGGTCGGAGAGGCTGGCGTAGATTTCGCCGTCGCGAAGGCGGATGGTGGTGTTGAGCGAGGTGAAGCGACGGAAGCGAACGTGAAACGGTGGCATCGGCGCGCGTGGGCGAAGGACGCGGTACTCGAACTGAAAGATGGGGGCGAGGTCGGGGGCCACGAAAAGCAGAATAACAGTGCTCAGTGATCGCTGCGGTCACTTCGGCTCGTAGCGGTCCTGGTTTTTTTCGTCGGGGTGGGCTTTGAAGTAGGCTTCCTGATCGGCGGTTAGTTGTTTGGCCAGATCGGAAAGATCGCTTGCGCTGTCGAGAGCGTCCTTGAGGGAGAGTTCGAAGCCGGGCTCGCTGGGCAGGCCATGCAATGATTCCTGCCAGCGCGCGGCGCCTTCGGTGAGCGGCTTGAGCGCCTTCCGAATGTCCGCTTTGCGCTCCGCGTAGACGTCAAGGTTATCGCCGAGCTCGTCCATGAGGGCGGAGAAGTTCTGGAGCTCGCTGTTCAGGCGCCGGACCCGCGCCTCCGTATGCGCGCGTGGAATGAGTCCCTTGACCGTGTCGGAATGCTCATCGAGAAACTTGATGTAAAGACCGATCCGGACGACGGGAAAGATGCCGGCCTCGGCGATCTGGTCCTGCTGAGCCTCAGTCAGTGGCTCGGGCTTATCTTTCTGCGCAGCGAGAGGCGCGGAGATGAGCAGCGAAACGAGGATGACGGTTAGGCGGCGCATGGCAACGGAGACTCCAATCAGTTAATTCAAGCATAGGAGAGGGGGACGCGGACCCCGCGTTGCAAGGATGAGGCGAGAAGAGGTATCCGCAGCTCATTTACATAAGACGAAATGGCGCAGGCAAGGTTTGAATGTACTTAAGAGGGTGGTCGGGCCGACGAAGCCGTTTGCGCGCGGCGGTCTACTTTTGAAAGACCTGGAGCAGAGTGGCATTCTTCACGTCGGTGACCTGTGCCAGGGTCTGCTCGACGAGCGGGCGGTCTTCAACACTGCTGGCCTGAAGCATCTCGCTGAGACGGAATGCGGTGTGGCTCAACATGAGCTCGGCATTCTTGAGGCGCTTGTCGTTATTGGAAAGGTTCAGATGGATTTTCTTGGTGATGCGCTGAATCTGCTGCAGCAGGCCACTGGCTTTGGTCACCTCGCCAGCCTGGTATTGACGAATGCTCAGCTCGGTCAACTGCTGCACGAGTTGTGAATAGAGGAAGCACTGTTCGCGCGGTTGCGCCTGATCGGCCCGCGCTTCGAGCGCTTCAATCGTTTGCTGATCGGGTAAAGAGCTGTCAGGAGACGCGGCGCGCACTGAGCCGACGTTCAGGCTGAGAACGAGGAGCGCGGCGATGGGAACCACAGTCCGCATAGGGGAAACTCCTGTAACGCGGTTCTGCCCCCAATTTCAACCTATAGTACGCACATTGCGTGACGAACCGCAAGCATTAAGATGCACGATTTTGAGGAGCTGAAAACCAAGGGTACCGAAATGGGCGATTATTCTATGCGAACCGTGAAGGGAATCGCCCGACTTTCTGCTATCGGAGGAAAGCAGCCGAGGCGGGGTCGGCTACGGCACTCATTTGCTGGCAATTGAGAGACAATTCTATCTTTCCAGAATCTGGAGCCGTTGGCGGGCCTGCCATTCCTGGTTCGGAAGCTTGCCGGCGGAAGCCTCGAGGAAGCGGTGGTAGTACGCCGCGGCCTGCGTTTTCTGATGCAGGGAATCATAGGCGGTAGCCCAGAGAAAGAGGGTGGATGTGTTCTCTGGCAAGTATCGCGAACGCATGGCCAGCGCATGCAGGGTTACATCGGGATGGCCGAGACGCGAGGCCGTGAAAGCGAGTCCGCTCCAGCCATCGACGTTGGCCGAATCAGTTTGCGTGACCTTGTTGAAGACAGCGTAGGCCTGATCGAGCTGGCCCTCGTGGACGAGGTTCTGAGCGTGGGAAACCAGCAGCTCAGGGTCTTCGGGCGCTGCCGCGAGAAGCTGCAGAAAGAGCTGGTCGGAAGCGGCGAAGTTTCCCGCGTCGGCAAGGACCGCGGCTAGCATGCGCGTGACGGCAGGGTCGCCGGGATGGGCGGCGTGGAGCTTTTCGAGGAGCGGGAGTGCTTCGGCTTTGTCCTGATCGGCGAGCACAGTAGCGAGCTGAGCGGAGAGAGTGGGGTCGTCGGGATTCTTGAGGAGCGCGGCACGAAGGAGCGTTTCTGCCCCGGGATAATCTTTTCGCGCTATAAGCAGATGGGCCAGGCCGGCGGAGGCAGCCGGCGAATTGGGGTCCTTGTCGAGAACTCGGCGATATGCTGCTGCAGCGGCGTCCACCTGGCCGGTTTTTTCGGCGATTTCGGCGGCCAAAAGAGTGTCGGCTGAAGTCTCCGGTGTGAGCTTGAGAGCTTCAAGAAGGTCGCTGGATGCGGCAGTTGGATCCGATTCGCTGTCGATGCGGGCCAGTGCTCGCCACGCGCGAGCCTTCAAAGCCGGATCGGCGGCGCCGGGATCGAGAGCTGTAGCGGCAAGCAACTCGGGACGGGCTTCGACGAGTTTGTCTTGGCGCGCAAGGAGCAAGCCGAGCGAAATGTGAGCCTCGAATGATTTGGGGTCTGCTGCCACGGCGCGGCGATAGAGAGCGGCAGCGTCGTCAAGACGATTCTGGAAATCCGCGACATAACCGGCATCGAAGAGGGCGCGAGCATCGGTCGGGTGAGCGGCCAGGTAGACATCGAGTTTGGATTCAGCAGTTCTCCAGTCCGATTTCGCGATCGCCGATTCGGCGGAAGCGACTTCGGCCGGTGGGGGCTCTGGAGTTTTGGCTGGGGCACGATTGGGGGTCGCCGCTGGCGGCTGAGCGGAAGCCCCGGAGGATGAGGAATCTTGAGCGGAGGCTGCGGTCTGGCCGAAAATCAGCGCCAAAAACAGGGCGAAAAGAGCGAATCGAACCACAAATAGCCTCGCACAAGTAGTTTACTGGCCAAATGCGCTTGAGGCATTTCGAGAGAACGTTACCAAGGCCCCGTCCGGGCCAAAATGAGAAACAACTGCCCGCCATAGAGCGGCATCCACTTAGACAGAACGGGCGCTTTGGGGTCACGTTGTCCTGCGCTCTTGTTCGCCGGTAAAACGATTCATATTTAGGTGGCCACATGAATTTCAACCATATGCAGCATATCCCGCTGGCGTCTGCTTATCTGTGTCCAGACTGCAATTGCATTGGCAACTGCGCGAGCCAATGCCCAGCATGTGCGTCGCCCGTTCTGCTGGCACTTGCGAATGTCCTCGACCGCAAGCGGGAGAGGGATTCAGCCCTGCCATACGATTACAACAATCGTCACGCGGGCCGGCGCGCATTTCTTGTGGCGGGAAGACTTAGAGCAGTTCGCTCGCACACGACTGAGCCTACGCCGATCAGCGTCAATTCGGGCGCTCGCGCGCATGCGCCTTGGCGCGTCGTGCAGCGCGATATGGATGAAGAAGGGGTTTTCGGTCTTGGCGAAGGAGCCGCTAGCTGACCTGAATTGCCATTCCTTTATCTGCCATCGATGGGCCGCGAACATTCCTTTCCATTTCAACCCGCTTGAGCACCGTCCCGCCTGGGGTTCAGCATCTTTAATAGCCAGTGCATCAATCTCGGCGGAGAGCGCTCCCAGACTGCTGATTCCGAGAACCCGCTTGCATCGTTCAAAACAGGGTTGCAGGACAATTTATAATCAAGGATGGATGGTTGCGCCCTTAGGCTCACAGTGAGCACTGTGGCGCGACCGAAAGTTCTGTTGGGCAGATTCGGAGTTAACGTGCCGTCTGTGGGATCGTGCTGAGCGCCTTTTTCTTGGTGAAAAAGGCGCAGAACTGCAAGGGTTCCGCATGCAGCAACTCTGAATCTGCCGTATCGGTGCCTTCCCTTTGAACGATGCCATCATTATCCGCAATGCGCGGACGCACAACCTGAAAAATCTCTCGTGCGAGATACCGCATGGCAAGCTGACGGTGATCAGCGGCGTGTCGGGCTCGGGCAAGAGTTCGCTCGCCTTCGACACCATCTATGCCGAGGGGCAGCGGAGGTATGTTGAGTCCCTGTCTGCTTACGCGAGGCAGTTTCTTGAGCGCATTGAGAAGCCTGACGTGGATGAAATCGAGGGCATGGCGCCTGCCATCGCCATCAAGCAAAAGAACACCACGCGCAATCCGCGGTCGACGGTGGCGACAGCAACAGAGATTTACGACTACCTGCGGCTGCTTTATGCTCGATGCGGTGAGGTCCACTGCATTTATTGCGATGGCCTGGTGAAACGCGAGTCGGTGGATGAGGCCGTCGAGAAGATTCTCGCTCTGGGCGAGGGAACGCGATTAAATGTTCTTTTCCCGGCAACGAGCGCGGCTGTACCTGTAGCGGAGACGGAAGCGAAAGCCGCAAGCCGTGCGGCGAAAGGAGCCGGGAAGACCAAGGCCGCCGCAAAATCGTCCGAAGGGCTGCACGCGGAGTCAGTGAAAGCGCGCTTGGCGGAGTTGCGGGCAAGCGGATTCAACCGCCTGTGGCAGAAGGGAAGGCTCTTTGAGTTCTCGACGCCGGAGTCGCTCATCGATCTCGACCTTCTCGCGCCAGTGTTCGTGCTTCTGGACCGAATTGTGGTCAGCGCCGAGAATCGCGCACGGATTGTGGATGCCGTGGAGACTGGTTACCGCGAAGCAGGCGAGGTGATTCTTGAGGAAGCTTCTCGCGATGACAGTGGGGAGCGCAGGCGTTTGCGGTTTTCCGGGGCGTATGAGTGCACGGTTTGCCATCGGCCAGCGCGGGAGCCGGAGCCGCGCTTGTTCAGCTTCAACAATCCGTTTGGGGCGTGCCCGCGCTGCCAGGGTTTCGGCAACACGGTCGATTACGATTTGGGCCTCGTGATTCCCGATCAAGGACTTACGCTGGCGGCTGGAGCAATCGATCCGTGGAACCGGCCGAAGTATCGGCCATGGTTCAGCGAACTGCGCAAGCGAGCGGGAGAGTTGGGTGTGCCACTGGATGTTCCGTGGCGTGAGATGACCGAAACGGCCCGTGAGACGGTGCTGCGCGGTAAGACCGCGGCCGAGGGCAAGGATGCGTTCCCGGGAGTGATGGGCTTTTTTGCGCAATTGGAGCGCAAGAAATACAAGCTGCATGTGCGCGTAATGCTGAGCAAGTATCGCGGCTACGCCGTTTGCCCTGACTGTCGTGGGCAGCGGCTGCGGGCGGAGGCGCGGGCAGTCCGGCTGGCGGGAAAGAACATCTGCCAGGCGACAGCGCTGACGATTGCGCAAGCAAAGGAGTTTTTCGACGGCCTGAAGCTTTCGCCGATGCAGGAAGAGATTGCAGGTCCGATTCTGTTCGAAGTGCGGCAACGGCTCAGTTTCCTGGTGGCGGTGGGGTTGGAGTATCTGACGCTCGACCGGCTGGCATCGACGTTGAGCGGCGGCGAGGCGCAAAGAATTCAGCTCGCGACTTCGCTCGGTTCGCGGCTGGTGGGTGCGTTGTACGTGCTCGACGAACCCTCGATTGGACTCCACACGCGCGACACAGCGCGGCTGATTCATATCCTGGAAGAGCTGCGCGATCTGGGCAATACGATTCTTGTGGTTGAGCATGACGCCGACATTCTGCGCGCGGCAGATTATCTACTCGACTTAGGGCCCGGAGCGGGTGAGTTCGGCGGGAAGCTTTTGGCGGAAGGCGTGCTGGCGGAGATCGAAGCCAATCCAGCGTCACTGACCGGGCGTTACTTAAGTGGGAAGATTTCCATTCCCGTGCCCACCAGGCGGCGTGCCCCAGGACGCGAAAAGCTGGCTCTGCGCGGCGCCCGCGCTAACAATTTGCACGGGCTCGACGTGGAGATTCCGCTGGGAATGCTCGTTGCTGTCACGGGCGTTTCGGGGTCAGGGAAATCGACATTGGTGCACCAGGTGCTCTATCGCGCAGTCGCGCGGGCTCTGGGCCAGTCAGACGGCAGTGACCCTTCGGGCGTTTTCAGTTCGTTGAGCGGCGCAGAGCGGCTGAACGACGTCGTTCTGGTCGATCAGACCCCAATTGGCCGCACACCACGCTCGAATCCGATCACTTACATCAAGGGCTTCGATCTGGTCCGCGAATTGTTTGCCGCGCAGCCCGAAGCAAAACGGCTTTCGCTCACGCCGGGACATTTCTCATTCAATGTTCCGGGCGGGCGCTGCAACACCTGCGAAGGCGATGGCACGGTGACGGTGGAGATGCAGTTCCTCGCCGATGTGGAGCTGCCATGCGAGGACTGCAACGGAACACGCTATCAGGCGCGGATTCTTGGGGTCGAGTACAAGGGCAAGAACATTCATGAAGTTCTGCAGATGACGGTGAAGGAAGCACTACGCTTTTTTGCCGGACAAACGCGCCTGGTAGAAAAACTGGCGGTCCTTGATGAAATCGGTCTGGGTTATTTGCGTCTCGGCCAATCTGCGACAACGCTTTCTGGTGGCGAGGCTCAACGTGTGAAGCTGGCCGCGCATTTGTCCGCAGTACGCGCAGTGAACGCAACTGCGAAGCCATCGCAAGCGAGCCGCGTGCTCTACATTCTCGACGAGCCCACGACTGGACTTCACTTCGACGACGTTTCAAAGCTGCTGACAGCCTTTCGCAAGCTGATTGACGGCGGAGGTTCGCTCGTCGTGATTGAGCACAACCTGGACGTGATCAAGAGCGCGGATTGGGTGATCGATCTGGGGCCGGAGGGCGGCGAGGGCGGCGGAAGGATTGTTGTTGAGGGACCGCCGGAGAAGATCGCTGCGAACCTGCATTCCCACACCGGGAAGTGGCTGGCGCGTGTGCTGTGAAGATTAGCTGGTCCGTTCGGGGATGGGCACACAGCGTGAAAAACACCAGCCGTTGCCATGAAGCCAGCAGGTGTCGGTTTGCAGGTGGGCGTCCAAACGGAAAGATCGCACGCTGAAACCTCGATCGCGCTTCAGTGCCTTGGCCAGGTCATCGCTGACCCCCTGCTCGCGCGCTCCTTCAAAATCGACAAAGAAGACAGAGCCGCATAGTGTGGCAGCAAAGAGAAGTTCGCTTTGTTCTGTGATGGTTGCCATAGTGCCGGGCCCACGGGTGGGAGTGAGCGGGAAGAGAAGCTTGCCGCCGGGCTTGAGAGCTGCGAGCCACGCAGGTAGAGGATGCGTTGCGCCGGCGCTTACGACGATGTCGTCGGCTGGATCGAATGGACCACGCGCTCCGTCGGCATGAACGACAGAGACCTGCGGCCACGGCTCGAGCGCGATCCGGGCGCGATCTGCGAGGGATTCATCAATTTCGACGGCGATTACGCGGCCGGGCGGGCCCACAAGTTCGGCGAGGATAGCCGAGTAGTAGCCGGCGCCACAACCGAGATGAAGGACCGAATCGCCAGGCTTAACATCGAGCAGGCTCAGGTGAAACGCCCAAAGGCTAGGCTGCCCGTTGTTCAGGTGCTTGTCCGCGTTGAGAACAATAAGCGAATCTTGGTAAACACTGCGTGGCTCCGTGCTTTCAGTGAAGGACTTTGTGCCGCTGGCCTGGATCAACCACGGCCCCGGACCCGCGAATCGTTCGCGGGGAACAGTGGAGAATGCGGCCAGAATGGCGGGCGAAGCGATGGCGTTGGCTTTGCATATCTCTTCGGCGAATGAGTGGCGCGCGGATTCGATTGAAGCGGCTTCAAGCGGCTGCATTTTGTTGAGTGGAACAGATTCCAGCGAAGACTTGCGGGAATGAGACCACCTCACCGACGGATTATATGCGCAGAACGGAGAGCGGCGGCCGCAAAGCGGCGCATCAATTATGTCGAGTCGGCGACGGGCGTGGGGATCGCTGCTTGTAATGGCAATCCTGGGCGGTGCGGTGCTGACGAAACTCATGGGAGTGCTGCCACTGCGCGCCGCCTACCTGGTTCCCGTTGCCTGCTACATAGGCGTGGCGCTCTACGCTTGGCTGTTTGCTGAGGTAAAAGAGCAGCGAGTTGGCCAGTCAGCGAGTTAGCAGTCGGCGAGCGGCCGAATCGGAGGACTGATCGGCGTCGCAGGCGCCGGGTTAGGCCTTTCGCGCGTCGACGAGGACTTTTAGATATCTCCGGGCAGCTTCGGTGATCGTTGCTGGGTGGCCTGCGTCAATGGCGGCCAGATTGACAAGATCGCTACCCACACCCAGGGCGCGCGAGCCGGCATGGATGAAGCTCGCGGCGGTTTGGAGCGTGACACCACCAGTAGGTATGAGCTTGAGATGCGGAAAAGGAGCGAGCAGCGATTTTAGATAGCTTGCACCCCCAACTGCTGAGCAGGGAAAGATCTTGACGTAGTCGGCTCCCGAGTTCCAAGCCGTGATGACCTCGGTTGGCGTAAGTGCGCCGGGGCACGAGATTTTGTTGTTGGCTTTCGTCACGCGGATTACTTCGGGATGGAGACTCGGACTCACGACGAATTCTGCGCCGGCATCAATTGTCGCCTGTGCCTGATCGGCGGTGGTGACAGTGCCCGAGCCGAGCAGGAAGCCCGATGGGTAGGCTTTCTTAAGCTCTTTGATGAGATCGATGGCGCCGGGAACGGTCATCGTCACTTCAACGACGGTAACACCGCCGGCGACCATGGCGTCAACGACGGCGCGGCCTTGTGCGACACTCTTGGCGCGGAGAACTGGGATGAGGCCAACGCGTTCGATGATTTGCTGGGTGGTTTCGGCCATTGGAATAAACCTCACAAAAGCGGAGCTGGCGAAGCGAGCAGGCAAGCCGGTCAGCAAGCTGGCAGGTCACCTTGCAATTCGCGCCGAGCCTCCTTTGATGACGCGTTCGACCTCGGCGAATGTCGCCATGCTCGTATCGCCTGGAGTGGTCATCGCGAGGGCGCCGTGGGCTACGCCGCACTGGACGGCCCAGTCTATTCCTTTATTCAGGAGCAAGCCGTAGATCAGTCCGGAGGCGAAGCTGTCGCCGCCGCCCACCCGATCGAGGATATCGATGTCGCGCTGCGGAACGTGAACGATCTTATCTTCGTAGAGCGCAATTGCGCCCCAGGCGTTGCGGCTGGCGGAGTGGACGGTGCGCAATGTGCTGGCAACCAGTTTCAGGTTGGGATAAGTGCCGGCCACTTCTCGAAGCATCTCTTCGTAGCCGGCGATAGGCAGCTCGGCGAAGTCGTCGCTGACACCCTTGATGGCGATGCCGAGCATGGCGGAGAAATCCTCTTCATTACCGAGCAGAACGTCGACTCTGCGGACGATCGCGCGGTTCACTTCCTGCGCCTTGGCTTTGCCACCGATTGATTTCCAGAGCGAGTCGCGGAAGTTCAGGTCGTAGGAGATGGGCGTCATATACTTGCGGGCTGCGTCCATCGCTTCAACGGCCACGTCAGCGGTAGAAGCGGAGAGCGCGGCGAAGATGCCGCCGGTGTGGAACCACTTCGTGGCGTTCTGGTTTCCAAAAATCAAGTCCCAATCAAAGTCTCCACGCTTGACCTGGCTGATGGCGGTATGGCCGCGGTCCGAGCAGCCGGCTGCTGCGCGCACGCCGAAGCCACGCTCGGTAAAGTTGAGTCCGTTGCGGACGGTTCGGCCGACGCCGTCGTAGGGCACCCAGCGGATGAGCGAGGAGTCGACGCCGCCCTGAAGAATAAGATCCTCAACGAGGCGGCCCACGGGATTATCGGCGAGCGCGGTAGCGACGGCGACACGCATGCCAAAGCAGCGCCGCAGGCCACGCGCGACGTTATATTCGCCGCCGCCCTCCCACACTTGGAATTGGCGCGCGGTATGGATGCGGCCTTCGCCCGGATCGAGGCGAAGCATGACTTCGCCGAGGCTCAGGCAGTCCCATCGACGCTTGGAATCGGGAATCGAGAGCGGGTTCATGGGTCAATGAATACTCTAGCTCACTCGACCGCTGGCGGTCAGTGAGCCGAGACGCAAATTTGCGAAAGGGAAATGATTTAGGCTAGGGGTGTTTGACGATTGGCTTGAACGCTTGTTTTGTGCGGTGCGAACGAGCGATCGTCGAGGACGGCGGGGGTATTTATTGAAGGGGCAAGAGCTTTTTGAGTTGGACGGGCGGGTTGCGGTCATTGTCGGCGGGACGACCGGCCTCGGACGCGAGATTGCGTTGGGTTTCGTCGAAGCGGGCGCGGCTGTAGTGGCGAGTTCGCGAATGAAAGAGCACGTGGATGCGGTGGCCGCGGAGATCGAAGCTTTGGGCCGGCGCACGCTTCGCGTGCAATGCGACGTTCTGGATCGGCCATCCATCCAGCGACTGCACGATGCAGTGATTGCGGCGTTCGATAAGGTGGACATCCTGGTAAATGCCGCGGGCATGGCAAAGAAAGTGCCCACGCTCGACGAAGATGAAGACGAATGGTTAAGGATTATCGATACCAACCTGACGGGAACCATGCGCGCGTGCCAGATTTTCGGGCGGTCCATGGTCGATGCGCACTATGGACGCATCATTAACGTTGCTTCGTCGACGGCGTTTCGCGGTTCGTACCAGCTCGCGGCGTATGGCGCGAGCAAAAGTGGAGTGGCCTCGCTCACCAGGACGCTGGCAATCGAACTGGCGGAGTCGGGCGTAAACGTGAACGCGATTGCACCGGGTGTGTTTCCGACAGAAATGAGCGCGCCGATGGTGAAGGATACACAACGCGGCGAGGAATTGCTGATCCGCACGCCGATGCATCGCTTTGGCAAACCGCGAGAAGTGGTGGGCCCGGCGATCTTCCTGGCGTCGGAAGCAGCAGGTTTCGTGACCGGCGAAGTGCTTTCGGTTGATGGCGGCTATCTTGCAAGCGGAGTGAACGTGTAGAGGCAAGAAACAGCGAACAGAAAGAAAGCGAGCAAGGGAACTGAAGTGCGGTAGAAAGGGATCTGATGGCGGAAGAACGCAAGTTGCGCATGGGGATGGTCGGCGGCGGACCGGGCGCGTTCATCGGCCCCGTGCATCGTATTGCGGCGGAGCTGGATGGGAAGATCGAGCTGGTTGCGGGAGCTTTCTCACAGTCAGCGGAGCGCTCGCGAGAGGCGGGTGCGAAGTTCCACGTCGATCCCGCCCGCGCCTATGCGGATTACAGGCAGATGATTGAAGCCGAGCTCAAACGGCCGGATGGAATCGATTTCGTGACCATCGTGACGCCGAATCACCTGCACCTGCCCATTGCGATTGCGGCGCTCGAAGCAGGCATTCCAGTCATGAGCGACAAGCCGGCAACGGCGACATACGATGAGGCTCTTCAGCTAGAGGCGGCAGTGAAGAAGGGGGGGCTTCCCTACGGGCTTACGCACACCTACGCGGGATACCAGATGGTGCGCGAAGCGCGAGCGATGTGCGCGGCAGGCAAGCTGGGGAAGATTCGCAAGGTCGCGGTCGAGTATTTTCAGGGATGGCTGAGCCGGCCGATTGAGACCACTGGCCACAAACAAGCGGAGTGGCGGAGCGACCCGGCGCGAAGCGGGCCCGGCGGCGCGATTGGCGATATTGGCACGCATGCATTTCATCTGCTCGAATACGTGAGCGGCCTTGAAGTAACGCAGATCAATGCGACGTTGCGCTCCGTGGTACCGGGGCGCAGGCTGGACGACGATTGCAACGCGTTCGTGAGGATGAGCAACGATGCGGCCGGAACGCTGGCCTGCTCGCAAATTGCTGCAGGCGAGATGAACGAATTGCTTCTACGCATTTATGGCGAAGAGGGATCACTCGAGTGGCGGCAGCAGGATCCCAACCGGCTGATTGTGATAGGTATCGACAAGCCGGAGGAAATCTATCACGCGTCGACAGAATACTTGGCCCCTGATGCAAAAGCTGTGGCGCGCACTCCGGCGGGACACCCAGAGGGTTATCTTGAAGCCTTCGCCGTGCTCTATCGAGAGTTTGCAGAGGTACTTATCGCGTGGAAGCTGGGCCACACAGGTACCGATGAAATGCCGGCCACGCTGCCGGGCATTCGAGCCGGCGTGCGAGGGATGCGCTTTATTGAGCGCGCGCTTGAGAGCAATCGCAGAGGCGCCTGGGTTGATTTCTAGAGCCTTGCGCGATGCCGTGAGGAGGAAGAATGAGAACGATTAAGGGACCAGGGATTTTTCTGGCGCAGTTTGCCGGCGATGAGGCGCCCTACAACACGCTGGAGGGCATGGCGAAGTGGGCGGCAGGTCTCGGCTACGTGGGCATCCAGATTCCGAGTTGGGACAGGAGGCTTTTCGACCTTGAGCGCGCTGCCGAGAGCCAGGCCTACTGCGACGAAGTCACGGGAATCGCAGAGCAGGCCGGACTCGCGATCACGGAACTGTCCACACATCTGCAGGGCCAATTGGTCGCGAGTCATCCGGCGTTCGACACGCTGCTCGACGCCTTTGCGCCGCCGGAATTGCACGGAAACGCAAAAGCACGGACGGCGTGGGCAGTGGAACAACTTTGGTGGGCCGCTAAGGCCAGCCGCAACCTGGGACTGAATGCACATGCGACATTTTCGGGCGCGCTCGCGTGGCCGTTTTTCTACCCATGGCCGCAGCGGCCTGCGGGGCTGATCGGCGAGGCCTTCAAGGAATTGGGGCGCCGCTGGATGCCGATTCTGAATGCATTTGATGATGCTGGAGTGGATGTGTGCTTCGAGCTGCATCCGGCCGAGGATTTACACGACGGCGCGACCTTCGAGCGCTTTCTTGGCGCGGTCGGCGATCATCCGCGCGCGAATATTCTGTACGACCCGAGCCACATGGTGCTGCAGCAGATGGATTATCTTGCTTTCCTTGATCTCTATCACGATCGCGTGCGGGCGTTTCACGTGAAGGACGCAGAGTTCCGGCCGAGTGGGCGGTCGGGAGTTTACGGCGGCTATCAGGAGTGGGTCGACAGGCCGGGCCGCTTCCGCTCGCTCGGCGACGGGCAGATCGATTTCCATCAGGTCTTCAGCAAGATGGCGCAATACGACTATGCGGGATGGGCAGTCGTGGAGTGGGAGTGCTGCATCAAGCATCCGGAGCAGGGCGCTGCGGAGGGTGCGAAGTTCGTGCGCGATCAGATCATTCGCGTGACCGATCGGGCGTTTGACGATTTTGCGGGCGGCGACGCGGACGCGGTGCGCAACCGAAAGGTCCTGGGACTGTAGCGAAGTTGAATCAATCAACCGGCAGATTCTGTTGAGCCGACAATCGGCGAAGGAGTTTTGCCCGGTGCGACAATTCCATATTTTGCGTCGAGGAATTCCTGCAACGCCTCAGGAAGAAGTGCCGCTAATTCCTGCCAGGTGAGGACCTTGAGGCGCACACTTAAAGCGGCGCTTTTGACCGCTGCCATAACCTGAAACCATTCTTCGCGCAGGTCGGGGCGGCGCTCATCATGGATGACGCAGAAGCTGTAATCGCTGGCATAGGCGGCCAACACGCTGCGGATGAGCTGATAGGCAGAGTAGCCAGCTTCGCCGGGGGGACGAAAGATTGTATCGACCGCGGAAACGAGGGAGGGATCGGCGACAATGCTTTCAAACTCCTGTGAAGCATCTTCCGGGAATTCGCTGGCTCGCAGCCAACGCGACGTTGGGATTTCTGCGCGAGGCAGGCGTTCACGGTCGAAAACAATGTCGAAGTCGCGATAGGATTCGACGATGGACGTAGCGCGCGTCTGAAAGCCGACCTCAGTGAGTTTTGCTTCGACAAGCAGAGAACCGAAGCGTAAGTCCACCTCGGTTCGGTCGAAGCGGCCGTTGTTAAGTGGTACACGCGCTTTCCAGCCAAAGATGGGCTCGGCTGGGTCCTCGACGCCAAGCGCGTACCGAATCGCTGCGGAGTCCGCGACACCGGGTGTGCAGAATATATTCATCAACAGGGCGTCGGAACTCATGGAAGAGTCGAGCTCGCGCCAGCGGCGGATGGGGTCGAGCGCCGGCCGGGGAAGGGAACGTGCAGCCTGGGCGTGAATCTTGTCAAAGCGCCGCATCCAGGCGGGGTTTGCGACGATTGCGCTGTACGCAAGATCGACAAAATTGCCGTGGCGGCCACCGTCGGGCTCGTACACGACAACAGGTGCGCTGCCATAGCTCTCAACATATGCGCGTCCGCGCGCGTAGCTGCGATTGCGCAGCATGAGCTCCTGCCGAAGCTGTCCTGCATAGTTTGCTGGAGAGATCACGTCAATACAGGAACGTCTGCGAGCCCGGCGACGCCAAAGACGCGACGATACCGCTCGGCTTCGATGGGATCACCCATCGCCTTGGAGTAGTTGTCCGAAAGCTTGACTGCAGGTCTGCCGTCAACTTCGCTGAGCTTGCAAACCAGGCCGACGGGATTGAAACCGTCATTACCCTGGGGGTTGCAACCGCGAAAGTCATTGGTCAGCAGTGTGCCCCATCCGGCGCTGAAGCGAATGCGGCGATCGGGAATCCAGCGGTCCGGATCGTGAAAGTCACTTGCAGATCGGAAGTCGTCAGGCGAAGCGCCGTTGAGCAGTTTCCCGGCGAAGTAGGCGTGAAGACCGAGGATCTGCTCGACATCGAGGGCGTCACTGGCGATTAGCCGCTTTTGGCGCGGATCGCGGCCGTGGCGCTCAAGCCAGGCAATATACTCGTCGCCGGCGACGTAGGCATCCTTGCTGTCGATGCGCTGGCCGGTCCAGTTGGCCACCCAATCGGGAGCGCCGCGCAAAAACTGCGTGGTACCGAATGTATCAGGGAGCAAAATTAGAAGCTCGCCCTGATAGCTTCGTTGCCACAGCTCGAGCAGTGCGTATTGAGAGTTACGCAACTCGTCGTCGTCGCGCGCGAGCGCGGCCATGGCCATGGGCAGCTCATGGCCATTGGTGCCGATAGCTTCAAGATCGTGCTTGTAAGCCAGGAAGGCGTTGGACGTTCCGGAGAAGCCCAGGCCGATGGTGTCGAGCATTGCGTTCACGACATACTCGTGCCAGAGAAAGCTGTGCCTGCGGCGCGTCCCGAAGTCGCTGATGCTGAGATTAGGGACGCCGCGGAGGCGCTCCATTTTGTCCCAGAGCCTGGATTTGGCGCGCGCGTAGAGAATATCGAGCTCGAATTCGCTCAGGTGCTTGAGCGCTGCGCGCGTTTTGAGTTCTCCGATCTCCGAGAGCGCGTAAATTTCCCACATCGAAGTTCCGGACCAGAGGCCTTCAAAGCGAAGTTCCAGTTGCCCGTCGCGAATTGAAAGATCGAAGTCGGAAAGCTCGAATTCGTGTTCCAGCCAATCGAGAAACGCGGGCTCGAAGATTCCGCGGCGGCCAAAAAACGAGTTGCCGGCGAGCCAGACCAGTTCGGATTTGCGGAAGCGAAGGCGGCGCGTTGCTTCGAGTTGTTCCTGCAATTGTGCGAAGCTGACGATTTCGCCGAGCCGTGCCGAGGGGGTGCGATTGATGAGCGTGAACGTGGCGCGCGTGCGCGGGAAATTCTTCCAGATGAACTGGAGCATGAGGAGCTTGTAGAAATCGGTATCGAGCAGGGATCGAGTAATGGGATCCATCTCCCAGTTATGGTCGTGCGCTCGCCTTGCGAAGTCGACAATCACAATGGATTTACTTTACGCGAGACACGCAGAGAGTGGGAAGGGAAGGGCGGTCGGAATCGGGCCCGATCCTGCCGCCTGCTTGACGAGAGACGGGGATCGGGCATTCGAAATTCAGGCGACTCGTCGGAGAGGATTCAATAGCTCAGCTCCAGAACGTTCACCGAATAGGGCGCGAAGGTTTGCGTAAACTTTGGGCCCACAACAGAGACTGTGCGGGAGGACGGCTTCACGGCATCTGGATCTGCGATGGTGTTCGTCGCATTCGGCGTCTTGCCGCTCATCGTGGTGAGTGTGGCACTGTGCCCCAATTTACCTGCGCCTGCCAGGTCAATGGCGAGGGGTTGAGCAGTTGAAGTCGCGTTGACAATTTTGACGAAGAGCTTGCGCTTTGCATCGTCGCGGGTTGCGGAAGCAAAGACGCGCGGAGGAGCATTGGCGAGCGCGGCGGGCACAATCTCGGTTCCGAGATGAGAGGAGAACATCACCTGGGTCCAATAGCTTGGTGAGCCGTAGCTTGAGAGCGCGTTGTAACCGATGAGATCGGGCGCCCACTGCATGGCGCCGGGATTGACATTGACGAAGAGAGGGGCGTAGCTCGCCATGATGATGAGATCGCTGTTGCGCTCAAGACCTGTGAGCCAGGCGGCGTCACCCAGAGCCGCTTCGAGGTCTGGCGTGGGATCGCCCTCGCGCGTGGCCCACTCGCCGACAAAGATTTTCGGCCCTTTGCGATCGGCGGCGTCGTAATGATGTGCTTGAGTGAACGACTCCTGCGCCGACATGTAAAAGTGCTCATCGAGCACGTCGGGCTTGATGCTCTTCACCGGCGTTGTGGCGATGATCTGAAGGTCGCGATAGCGCTGTTTGATGGCGTGATAGAACTGCGCGTAACGCCCGTCATAGGACCCGGAACGATCGAAGCCGTCCTCATTGCCTACTTCGATGTAGTGGAGCGGGAAAGGGGTGGGATGGCCGTCTTTGGCGCGCTCGGCGCCCCATTTCGTGTCGACGCCGCCAGTGACATATTCAATTTCGTCGAGTGCGTCCTTGACATAGGGCTCTAGCGCCGGACCTGGATCGACGTGCTCCTGCGCCAGAGAATAGCCGGCATAGACGGCGAGCAAAGGCTGCATTTTCAGGTCCTCGCACCACTCGAGAAACTCGAGCAGGCCCATGCCGTCGGAGGAGCGGTAGTTCCACGGGCTTCGGTGTGTGGGCCGGTCGACCCATGGACCGATGGTCTTCTTCCAGTCGAAGCGCTCGGCGATGTGATCGCCTTCAAGATAATTGCCGCCGGGAAAGCGAAGGAATTTGGGCTGCATGGCGGCCAGGAGATTCATCAGGTCAACGCGATTCCCACCGGGCCGGTCATGATAGGTCGGAGGAAAGAGCGATACCAGGTTGAGCCACAACGTGGCGGGCTGGGCGATTGTGAGAATAAGGTGGTTACTCGACGAGACTGGCACATCGCCGGTCTTGAGGGTATATGTGAATCGCTTCCATTCGCCGGTCAGGCCGGTGACGGTGGCTGAAGCCGCGAATGCACCGGTCTGATCGTTTTGAAGAGCGATGGTGACATAAAGTCCAGGGCTGTCAGTCTTGGCATAGAAAGATCCAGAGTAGGCGGTGTGAGGCCGCACGGGAATGCCCCAGTAGCCCCCATTCTCGACACCTGCGGGCGACGCCGCGCTGGCCTTGGCGACCGTGACCCTAAGGCTGCGCGGAAGCGCAGCGCTCGGGCCGTCACTCTCGTCCGCGGACACGTTAACGATGGAATCGCCGCGCGCCACTATGGGCCAGATTCTTAGCGCGTCCCACACGCGATCCAACACGCGATCGCGCACCAACTCGGGGTAAAGGCCGCCGTCGTATGAGTAGTTAATCTCCTCGGTCATGAGGCCATAAAACGTTGGGCTGACTGTCGCGGTAGGATGGTCAACTTGAATGGTCAAAGAAGGCGCCTGGGCGATCATGGCGGCTGGCACGAAGGCCAGCACAAAGGACGCGAGGATTCGGTTGTTCATGACCTCGCCATCCTACTGCGGCAGCCCATGTTTGACAATCTGGAAAACGCTTACTCATCGCAAAGGGCCGATGAACATTTTCGGTCTTAGGATGAACGTCCGGTCCAGCGATAAATGGAACAATCCTCCCATCCGGGTGCCGCGTACTCAGCTCCTGGCTGGCGCTTCAGAATCGTGCGATCGGCGACGGCGTCCGCGTGAGAGCGCCTGATCCGGCCAAGAAATAATCGCTCGAATTCCGGCTCGCGACGAAGAATGCTCTCCTGCTCGTTGTTGACGTACATGATATCCAAACGGGCCGGGCGTTCGGCAAGAGTCCCCCTCCAGTTCCGCAAAAGTCGGCGCAGCACTGGTGCGCCAAAGGGATTGAATAGAAAAACGACAGTCGGGCCGTCGGGGAGCGGAAAATCCAGAGCGTCGCGGCAGAACACGCGCAAAGGCACGCGCGTGCGCCGGGAAGCGCGCCAAAAGGCGAGATTTTTCCGCGCAATGCGCGCCAGAGTGGGATGCAGCTCCACGCCGATGATCGCGCGAAAAGGATAAGCAGCGGCAAGCAGCATGGCTCGACCCATGCCGGCGCCGAGATCGACGAAGGTGTATTCATCGATGGGCGCTATCGGCCGGTGCCGCCGCCATTCGACGATCATGCCTTGAAAAACCGAAGGAGCGACCGCGTAGTAGGCGGTTACGTGGCGGTCGTTGCGGTGCCCGGAGCCAAGATGACGGCCCGCAACCAGGCCGCTCGTCCGGACGCCGAATTCGAGGTCGAAAGGATGGTGGATCAGACCATCCTTTTTGGTGAGGCCCGTCAGGCGGCGCCCACTTTTCTTTGCTTTTCTCTCTACCGAGGCGCCATCGTTCACGCTTGAACGTTAGCACATGCTGGGCGGCGGACCAGAGTGACTCGCCCGGGAAATGAACTTGAGGAGGTTTACATATCGCCCTTTCGAGAAGATACCGCGGTTCAAGTGCACGCGCCTTTTTGTGGCCAGATTTTTTCTTGACTCTGGGTGAGCCTGTCTGCAAGACTGCGTGGGCACCGCGCCGGGCATTTGGAGGCGTGGCGCTTGCGAACTACGAAACGAATTCTGTCAGCATCTACATGGAGGGAACGTGAAGATATTCCTTGCGGAACTGGTGGGCACATTCATCCTGGTGTTGTTTGGCGTTGGAACGGCGGTCGTCGCCGGCGATAAGGTTGGCATTGTCGGTATCGCCGCTGCGTTCGGCCTTGCTCAGGTCGCTGCGATCTATGGCATCGGCCCCATCTCAGGCGGCCACGTGAATCCGGCGGTGAGCCTTGGCGTCTGGGTCGCAGGTGGAATCAAGTTCGGGGCACTGATCAAGTATTGGATCGCGCAATTCGCCGGCGCAATCCTGGCGGCGTGGGTGCTACTGATGATCGCCGTTGGTACTACCGGATACAGTCTTGCAGCGAACGGCCTCGGACAGGATGGCTGGGGGCCGGGTTATCAAGGCGGATACAATCAGCCATCCGCCATCCTGTTTGAGTTTTTCGCGACCATGATCTTCGTGATTGTGATTCTGGGATCGACGCAGAAGAGCGCGCCGACGGGGTTTGCCGGGCTGGCCATCGGCATCACCCTGATGGCAATTCACCTCTTCGGCATTCACATTACGGGAGTGAGTGTGAATCCGGCGCGGAGCCTCGGTCCGGCGATATTTGTGGGTGGCCAGGCGATCAAACAGCTATGGCTTTTTCTCGTGTTTCCCAGCCTGGGCGGGATTGTAGCGGGCTTGTTCTTCCGCACCAAGTTACTGGCGGCAGACTGAGGCGGAGAGATGATCAATCGGGGAGCGGCCTTGCCACGGCTACTCCCCGGTTTCTGATAACGATCAGGTAATGATTTCTCCGGAATTCTTACTGGCTGTGTAAGTCGCAGTTTGTTACCCGGCTAAGTTCTGGGCGGTTGGGATAAACATCCGACAGAGACGAGTTACACCTTTGCGACGAAGCGCAGGCGAACATAGTCCGCTGTCCAGTGACCGTCGTGGCAACGAAGAACAGGAGCCAGCAGGGCGACTGCTTCTTCGACCGCTGTGATTCGCAGAGCTTCTGGAAGGGCATCGAGCGCGCCACGGTAGAAGGTATTGAGCCAGCCGGTCATGCCGCTGTCATCCAACGGAGTGGGGCGAGGGAAGAGAACGATCTTGTCCACTTTGAATCCGTGACGCTCAAGGCGGTTGCGATAGGCCTCCGACGTCGGGTAGTAGTTCCCGCGCTCGCCAAGGTCAGCGAATCCATGATGAGAAAGAACAGCCGCGAATGCGACGCGAATGGCGGCAATGTTGCCATGGCCACCCATCTCCGCAACAAATCGTCCGCCGGGGCGAAGCACGCGATGTACCTGCGAAAGCATTTCATCCTGGCCACGAACCCAGTGCAGCGCGGCGTTTGAGAAGACGGCTTCGAAGATGTGATCGGGATACGGCAGCTTTTCCGCGGTGCCCTGATCGACTTTTACTCCCGATGCCCGTGCGGCTTTCACCATTGCCGGGGAAGAGTCTATGCCGACGACGCTGGCGCCAGAAGCGGCGATGCGCTGTGTCAGTTGACCGTCGCCACAGCCAAGGTCGAGAATGCTCTCGCCAGGTTGGGCTGCGAGCCACTCGACTACGCCCCCGGCGAGCTCGTGCACAAAGGCGGCGTGCCGGCCGTAGGTTTCAGGGTTCCAGGTCTGCGGCATGGTCTGACCCCCGATATGCAGAAACTTCGTAGATCAATTTTTTGCAAGGACACTTGCAGTGGAAGAACACAGCGGAACTGGCGGCGTGGTCCGAAATCAGCTTAATTCTCTCATGGCAGCCGATCCCGGCTTTACGCAACAGTGATACGAACGCCTGAGGCTCGGCGAACGAGCGTGGCAAACTTTCCATCTTTAATTTGGCCGGCTCTCGCTGTTCGCGCGATGTGAGCTTCGCGGCTCTCGAGCGACGGCGCTTGTAACGAGTCAATCTCAACAGCACCTGATTTCACAGAACCGAAATCCAGGCGAACTACTAGATCGTTATTCAAGTCCTTGTTCAGGATGACAACGGAAGTTTGTCCATTTCTTAGCCTTGCGGCATAGGCCGTTGCGTTGATGCCGAATCCTTGAAGCTTCGAGGTCAGATCGGCTTCGATGAGTGTGGCTCCAGTCAGCTGTCCCGCAAAGATAAGACCGTAAGCAACGGGCTGCAGATCGAATGCGGAGCCAAATTGGGCAATCGGCGAATAGTAAGGATGTGGGTGGGTGGCTATCTGCTCCGGTGTAGCGCCGGCGGCTTTGAGAACTTCATCGCCAAACATGATTCCGCCGAGCCCGCTGGCGATGATGGGGCCTGTGCCGCCATGCAAATTAATTCCGGAGTAATTGTTCGAGGCGAGCAGAAGGGCATAATCGGCTGACCAGAGAGCTGCAGCAAAAACGTCCGAAACTCCGGGCTTACCGCCTCGATAACAAGTGTTGCCTTCGGTCATCCGAACGCGGACGCCCATCTTTGCGGCGGCGGCGGAAGCGATGTCGGCCATGCCCTGAACTTTGACCGTGGCTGCAGGCTTGAGCAGATTTGGGATGTTGACTTCAGGATTTGATGGCGGTCCGCCGAAGTAATGATGATGCGTAAGCCGAGTGACGTGCGGCGGATTTTGGACGGAACTCCAAGCTTCGGCAATCTCTGGCAGCCAGGACATATTCAAAGCGATATCGGGCATGCCGAAACGGGCGGTCGGCACGCGCGAAGAGATCGCGCGGGCGAGCGTGAGCCACTCGGCGAGGTAGGTCTGCGCGGACCAGGTTTGGGGATCGCGCAGGTGTCGGCCGAACAAATCGACTTCATTACCAATCTGGAAATATTGCAGGTGCGATCCCAGTGTTCTGGCTACGAATTCGGCTTCATCAGAGGCGCGAGCTGGTGTGTTGGTCCCCATGTTGATGCCATAGAGGCAGGTCCAGCCGGTTGCTTCAAGAAATGCGGCGAGATTGCGGATCGCTTCGGGAGTGACCGCGTAATAATTAGCCTTCGGTTCACCGACAACCTCGCGAGTGTGGGAATGCTCGGGCTCGGGAGAATTGGGAGCGGCCTTCCACCAGCCGAACTCGCCGGTATTGCCGCCAAGGCGCAGAACGCCCCGAGGGGAAATCTGTTTGAATGCGCGAATCAGGTCGATGTTCTTTGCAGAAAAGAAGTCCGGATTTGTGAGCTCCTGGACTTCGTAGGAGAGGCCTACGAAATCGTCGGGAATATGCGGCCCTTTTGCTTCACGCGGGATAACTAGACTGGCTTGGATCTGCGTTCGGTCTTGGGGGCGAAGGCGAGTAGAGGCGACCGTCAATGCGGTCGTGGCAAGAAAGCGGCGGCGGCTGATCGAATTCATGAAGACAACCTTCCCTGGACGATTCCGCCATCCATTCTAGATCGATTGGACGGGCAGCAGCGTGAGGTCGTCGACAAGGCCGACTTCTTTCTGAACGAAGGGTTCGCCGAAACGCACGCCGGCGAGCAATCCGTAATGCCGCGCCTCTGCAAAGGTCCGGTCGCGAATCTCTTCTTCCGGGACAAAAAGGTCGGACCCAGCGGGTTGGTTGGCATACTGCGAACGGTAAGCCATGAGGGCCTGATGGCGTTGCTCGATAAACGGCGTGATATCCACTATGAAGCTCGGCCGCACATCGGCGTACAGACTGGCGTAGACAATTTTGAACGGGCGATGAGGTTCGGTTCCGGTGTCGATTCTCTTCAGGCCGGAGAGGAAGCACGCTTCGGCGCCGAGCGTTGCGCTGATTGCGTGGTCAGGATGACGTGCCCGCCAGTACGGAAGGATGACAACGCGAGGCCGGACCTGACGCAGAATACGCACAACGGCCACACGATTTTCAAGATTGTTGGCGATGGCGCCGTCTGGGAGATCGAGCGCCTGGCGCCAGCCAACTCCCAGGATGCGGGCGGCTTCCACAGCTTCGCCGGCGCGCTCATCCGCAGTGCCTCGCGTTCCGGCTTCGCCTTGAGTCAGATCGAGGATTGCCGTGCGCAGGCCGCGCGCAGCCATCCGCAACAGGGTTCCTCCGCAGGTCTGTTCGACGTCGTCGCGATGCGCGGCGATGGCGAGAATGTCAGCTCGAAATTCGCTTGCCTCGGAGGGCATTGGGGGTCAATAGACAGTGTTGTTGGCGTCGGTGACCGAATCCATGTACGCGACATCGGAGGCGGTGCCAGTCACGGTCACGTACTGGTTGTCGATCGCGGAACCGTTCGTGGTGGAGTAGATGTACACCTGGCCGCCTTCAGCGGTGTAGATCTTGTGCAGTCCCGTGACCGCCGCAATGCCCGTCGCGTCACCCTGGTAGGGCTCCAGCAAATCGACGGTTTTTGTCGAGGTGTTGAACATGGTAAGGCAGCCGTAGCCGCCCTCCGGGTTAGTGGCATAGCGAACACCAACAGTGCAACCTGTCATTCCAATCCAGAGAGTATTGTCATCGGCTTCAATTAGGCGACTGGTCGCGCCGGGCTGGCCGTCGCTGATGGCGATGGGCCCACCGGCAGTGTTGTTGGCAAGGTTGACTACAGTGAGATTGCCGGCGTAGAGCGTTTCTCCCTGGATCAACTGCGGCTGTTGCCCCACGACGTACATGGTAGTGGAGTCGACCAGTGCATTGCTGGCTCCGCCGGGGACGGGGATGTTCAGCATCGGGGCATCGCTCGCATTGGGACACGAAGAGACCGAAGGAAGATTGCACGGCAACAAGCCCGATTGTTGACCCTGTAGAAAGATGAGCGGCGCAATCGGGACAACAGAGATGGACGCTTTGGATCCGCCGCACTCAGGGCCGCAGTTCAAAATGTAGGCGGTGCTTCCATCTCCCGAGAAAACGGCTTTGATGGGGCGGTCGAAGCTTAGAGGTGCGCCATAGTAGTTGCCGGTTACATCGACGTGGTCGGGACTTTGCATCTGGAAGAGACACCACGAAGGCGCCTGCTGTGGCTCGCAGTCAGCGGCGGCTTTAGGCCAGGTGGACGGCCCTCCGGAAAAAGCGATCGATTGCGCGGTCGAAAGCTGCCGCGGGTAATAGGCGTAATTGGAATTCTGGACGAATGCCAGCGCAACAGAACCTCCCGGATTCACGCTGACGCGGTACACGCCAGGAAGGCTGAGAGCCTGGGACGTACCCGCAGACTGATTCACTGCAGTAAAAACAGCAGAGGTCTGGCTGGCAGCGAAGACATATTGCTCGCTGCGGGTGATGAAGATGCTGGACGACAAGCCATTCAGGCCGCTGACAGTCGGGGTCGCCGTTTTTTCGCCCTGGTAGCTGATCAAGGCAAAGGTGCCATCGCCAGACCCGTAGACGGCTCCTAGTTGTTGCTCCGGCATACTCTGGATGGAAATGGGTAAGGCGCCACCATAGCCGCTAATGGAAAAGAAGGCCGGTTTACCGTTATAGCCAGCGCGCGTGTCGTAATAAGCGTCGACGATTTCGAGTTCCCCCTTGGTCAGCGCGTTGGGGTTCTGGATGGCAATCATGACGCGATTTTCCAGGCCACTGGGGGGTAGTACGCGGCCGGCATAGTAAAAGGTCTTGCCACAACCTGCTAGCGCGGCGGCCACCGCCAGAGCAGCGCCGGCGCTCATGAGGAGACTTCTGTTCTTCAAATTTCCAACCCTCGGTTGATCGAGCGGAAATACCCGCAACGTCGACGAATAAATGGCGTTATTGACACACGGAAGGGCATTGGAACGCGCAAGCCCGCACCGATTTCCCTGCTGGCGATGACTCCCGAAGTATAACAAAGCGACCCGGCTTCTTGGCGCCACCGGCGAGAAGACAAAAGCGCGGATTCGAGAAACATCAATAGCCTTGTTTGGGAGGACGAAGAATCGTCAGACATACACTTCGAACAGTGGATACATCCCCACTGGCGATGCGTTAGCATGACAACAGAATGAGCCGCTTCGCCGAAATCTTTCCCGACCGCCCCGTGCTTGCCGATGGCGCAATGGGTACGGTACTCGAAGCTCGCGGCGTATTCACGAACCGAAGCTATGACGAGCTGAACTTGTCCGATCCGAATTTGATTGTTGCTGTTCATGAAGAATACCTGCTTGCAGGCGCGGAGATTCTTGAAACCAACACATTCGGTGCCAACCGCTTTCGATTGTCCCGGCATGGGTTGGGCGCAAAGGTGGAGGAAATCAATGCGGCAGGTGTCCGGCTTGCCCGCCAGGCGGTGGCGCACCTCAAAGAGAAGCAGGCTGGTGAAGCGTGGGTGGCAGGTGCGGTGGGTCCGCTGGGTGTGCGGCTGGAGCCGCTGGGCAAGACTGGCCTCGATGAAGCGCGCGCGGCTTTCGCCGAGCAGATCGGCGCTCTCAAGAAAGGCGGAGTCGACCTGCTGATCGTGGAAACGATGCCCGCCCTGAACGAGGCGCGGGAGGCACTGGGAGCAGCGAAAGCAGTGGCCCCCGAGCTCCCGGTGCTGGTCATGGTAACGGTAGACGATGAGGGCGAGTGCCTCGACGGCTCTTCGGCGGCGCAGGCGGCAGCTTGGCTCACCGAGTGGGGAGCCGACGCCGTGGGAGTGAACTGCTCGACTGGCCCGGCGACAGTGCTGACAGCGATTGAAGAGATGCGCTCGGCAACCAACCTCCCCTTGGGCGCAATGCCTAACGCCGGACTGCCTCGCGCGGTCGATGGGCGGAACATCTACTTGTGTTCTCCCGAATATATGGCGAGCTTCGCGCGCAAGGCTATTGCCGCGGGAGCTCAGATGGTTGGCGGCTGCTGCGGTACGACGCCGAATCACATTCGAGCTATGCGGCAGGCCGTTCGTGCCATCGAGGAACAAAGCCATGTCACGGGGAAAGACGCAGCACCCACGATCATCAAGGAGACGCCGCCCGCCCCGCTGGCGCAACGCTCGCGCCTGGGCTCTCTGATCGCGGAACGCAATTTCATCACCATGGTGGAGTTCGTCCCGCCCCGCGGGATCGATTGCGCGAAGGAGATCGAAGGCGCGGCAATGATGGCGCGTCTGGGAGTGGACGCCATCGATGTGTACGACGCGGCGCAGGCGTCGGCGCGGATGAGCGGAGAGAGTCTCTGCATCCAGATTCAGCAGCACACGGGGATAGAGACGATTCTGCATTACACCTGCCGCGATCGCAACCTGCTGTCAATCCAGTCGGATCTTCTGGGCGCTTCTTCAATCGGGCTGCGCAATATTCTTTGCGTGACCGGCGATCCGCCGAAGCAGGGAAACTATCCTGACGCGTCTACCGTCTTTGACGTTGACTCCATCGGATTGGTAAACATCGCACGGCGACTGAACCACGGCCTCGATATCGGATCGAATTCGATCGGGGCGAGCACGAACTTTACCATCGGCGTGGCAGCCAACCCCGGCGTGCCGGACCTGGAGAATGAGCTGAAGCGGCTGGCTTACAAGGTTGAGGCAGGCGCCGAGTACGTCATCACGCAGGCCGTCTTCGACCTCCGTCTCTTGGAGGAGTTCCTGGAGCGCATCAAGAGCCTTCTGGGGGACCACCGCATTCCCGTGATCGCGGGTATCTGGCCGCTGACGAGTTTGCGCAATGCGGAGTATATGAAGAACGATTTACGGGTTGCGATGCCTGAAGAGATCATGCTTCGCATGGCGCAGGCAAATACGCCGGAGGCTGCGCGCATAGAGGGAATCGAGATCGCGCAGGAGATGCTGGCGGCGGTGCGGCCATTGGTGCAGGGCGTGCAGGTGAGCGCGCCGTTCGGGAATTATGAAACCGCAGCCGAAGTGATTGCCAGCGCACTGCCGGCAGGAACAAACGGGAAAAGGTGAACGCCATGCCATCGTTTGAAGAATCACTCAAAAAGCTGGAAACAATCGTCGAGAAACTCGAAAAAGGCGATCTGGCGCTCGAAGACTCGCTGAAGCTCTTTGAAGAGGGCGTGGGATTGTCTGCAGCTTGCAAGCAGGAGCTCGATGCGGCCGAGGGCAAGGTGCAGATGCTGGTGAAGCAGCGCGACGGCTCGGTGAAACCGGAGCCGTTCCTGACTGACAAATCCTTCTAGGCCGGTTCTTCAACCACGATCAATCTTCAATCGGACTTGGTGCCCTTTGTGCGCGCGCCGATCTCTGCGGCGAGCGCGAGCAGCGACTCGTCGTTACCGCGGGCTGCGGCCAGTTGCATGCCACCGTGCGCGCATGGGATAGCGATGGCCGGAACGCCGGCCAGGCTGAAGGGCGCCGTGTAACGCAACAGGCGCGCGCGGGTCTTGCTGTGGTCTGCGCCGACGGCCAGGCGCGCCACGGGAATCGACGGCAACAGAGTGAGTTGATGGGTAGCAAAGAGCTCATCCATTTGCCCGCGAAACGCTGCGTGACGCTGACGCAATGCTGATACTTCGCCGGAAGTGAGGCCAGCGCCCCAATTGAGACGGTCTCGTATGGCGGGTTCAAAGTGATCGAAGTTGCCGGCGTGTAGACTCGCAGCCTCAGAGGCCTGAATGGGCGCGAAGACTTCAACTGCGCCGCCCCACCAGTCTGCGTCGAGGGCGCGGCCCTCCAGGCCGAGAGCCTGAAGAATTTGAATGACGTTGCGGAAGCACGCAATTACATCGGGTTCGCAATCGTGGAGAAAGCTGTCGTCGACATAGGCGAAGCTGGTGAAGCGGCGGCCCGCTACGGTTTGCGCCGGTGCAAAGGGGCCGGCGAGAAACGGAGCGTCTTCAAGATCGCGAAACAGCCAGCCCATCGTGTCGAACGACTCGGCCAGGTGCGCGCCGCCGCGCCAATCGCCGCGGCCCAACGTGGCGCGATATCCGGCGAGGCCGCAAAGAGCTGCAGGCGCACGCACGGAACCTCCTGTGTCCGTGCCAATTGCCGCCACCGCCGACCGTTCCTGCGCGCTAGCCGCAGCGCCACTCGACGAGCCGCCGGTGAGCGCGCCGGAATCGCGAGGTTGCGCGCAGTCGCCATACTCTGGGTTCTCGCCCGTAATCCCGTATGCCAGCGGATGCAGATGAGTCTTGCCGACAATCACGGCCCCGGCCGCGCGAAGTTGCTCCACAAGCCAGGAATCGTGCGCAGCCACGCCATCGCGATCGCGATAGAAGTGGACACCGCAACTGGTCGGAGACCCAGCAAGATCGAAACAGTCCTTTACCGAAATCGGCAGACCCCAAAGTGCCGGCCGGCCGTCGCCGAACGGGCCACCGGCTGAAGGCGGCATCGATTCGGTGCGGGCTGCTTCGGCTCGCGTCCACTCGGGGTCCTGCCAAATGTAAGTATTGCGGCCCGCGTTTCCATTAGATTTCGCGAGCGCCGATTCCGCGAGTTGCGACGGAGTTTTTAATCCGGTGGCAAGCGCAGCGCGTAGATCGCGGACGGTCCACGAGGGAGTGGTCATCGTTCCATTCTAGAAGCCGCCGGCGGATGCAACGCCGTTGTCGCCAAGACTCCGAACCTGAAAAAACAGAAGGGCGGCCCATGCAGGCCGCCCTTGGGATGATGCTGTTGACGCAGCTCAGAAATCCAGATGCAGCGACATTTGAACCTGGCGCGGACTGCCGATGGCATGTCTTGTAACTCCCAGACCTACCGGGCAGTTGTAGAATCCAGAATTCGCGCCGTGAGGATCGGCGGCACAGTCGTTTGAGGGCAGCGGCGCAGTGCCGCCAGTGGGAACATTGTTAAAGAGCACGTTCTGATTCACATTGTTCTGCGGAATGTCAAAGCTCGTAGTGTTAGTGATGTTGTAAACATCAAAGGTGTAGCGAAGATTCAATTGGTCATGGATAGGCACTTCCTTTTCCAGCGAGGCGTCAGCACTGCGCTGCCATGACTGGCGGAAGATATTCCGCTCGCCGGAAGTAAAGTTGGTTTCGTAGGGATCGCCGTTGGGGACGCCCATGGTTCCAACCGGAATAAGAGGAATCTTAAAGCAAGTAGCCTTGAGTGCCGGATCCGCGCCGGTAATCGGGTTATAGAACGCCCCGCTCGCGCCCGTGACGGCGCTCTTTTTGGTGCATCCCGGAGCAAGAGAAAGGATCGGGTTTGTGATGCCGTTAAAGGTACTGTAGAAAATACTGCCGACTGCTCCGGAGTAGTCGATCACACTATAGGGCTGCCCGCTCTGGATGACAGCGACGCCATGAAGCGACCAACTGTCGAGCGCCTTGCCGGCAAATGTGTCTGTGGCAAATACCTTTGGGGATGTGAAGCCATAGGTAAAGTTAAGAACGTGCGTGCGATCGAAGTCGGCAGAGCCATAGCCGCTGCGCAGATTGGTGGGGTTATTCCCGTTGTAGAACAACCCCAAACCGCTCTGCTCGTCAGTCGCGTGTGAGTAGGTGTATGAGACGCCGGCCTGGAACCCATGACTGAAGCGTTTCTCCAGATGCGACTCGAGCGCGTTGTAGGCAGCGATGCCAGCTGCCGTGTAGGACTCGGACTCCGAAGAGTAGCCGAGGTACGGCACGCGAAGGTCGACGTTGCCGCCCTCATAGTTATTGAGCATCGTGCCGTAACTACAGTTCACTTCCGTCGGATCGTTGACGCACTGGGGATAGAACGTGTTCGGATCAAGCACCGTATAACCGTAACTGAAATACTGCGTGGCAAGGCCGCCGGGATGGGTTGGATTGCCCAAGGTCGCAATCTGGGCCTGGTTAAAGGGCACCGGGATGACCTGATGGCGGCCGAGATTGCCCACATAGCCAATTTCGAACATCACGTCATTGCGCGGCTGATATTGAATGTTGAGCGTGAAGTTCATGCTGTAGGGCAGTTTGTTGGTCCGGTTGTAGATGCCAAGCGTGTAGGGTTGATCACTGTTGTCGCTGTAGACCGTGCCGTCAATCAGGTCAGCAGCGGTGGGAAGATAATTGACGATATCGGCAGCCTTGGGGTTAGATGGCGGAGCCGAGCGACTAGCACCCCATGGGATCGACAGGTTGTAACCGCTGTTGTCGACGAAGCCTCCATTCCCGTTAAAACCGGCAGGGGGCAGGTTGTAGCCGCCTCCGCAGATCGGAAGGTAATTGAGGTAGAGATACGTTGGATTCGCGGCATTAAAGGATGAGCTATATGGGCAATGCTGTTGCTTGACAAAGGGCTCAGTCTGCGAAGCACCGAAGGGGCCGCCATCCACTTCTCCGGCCGCGTAACCGGGCGATAGATAAGTGAAGAGCTCGCCGCGATCGTAATAGAACCCCCCGCCTCCACGGATGACGAGTTTCGAGTGGAACATGGACGGCTGCCAGGCAATGCCGAGGCGTGGCGCGATGCCCCACTGGCGGCCGGTGAGCGTCGTCTTGCTCACGCCCTGGGTTCCGTTTTTGTTGTTCCCGGCGATGAGGAATCCGGAGCTGGTGATGGTGTCGGATGCAACGTCATAACTGTACTGTTTGGGATCGAAATTAAAGAGATTCCCGTATTTCTCAGTGAGTCCGCCGTCCCAGTCGTAGCGCACGCCGGCAGTGACGCTCAGGGTTGGAGTCATCTGAAACTTGTCTTGAATGAAGAGCCCGGTTTCATTGGCGCGATAGTAGCGACTTGCGTTGCCCTGTAGAAATGTGGTGGCCGTAAAGTTTTGTGTGGAATAGGGCGTGACCCAATTGTTGCCGAAAGTCACGAAGTCGGGCGTCGCGACATTGCCCGTACCAGTGCGATGGTCGATTGTATTCAACTGTGTGTAAGACCAACTGCCGCCGAAGCTCCATGTGTGGCGCCCTTTTGCCCAAATTGCCGTGCCGGATGGCATGATGCGGTTCTGAAAGACTCCTGTATTCGCTGCTTGGTACTCAGCATTGGGGCCGATGCCGAGTGAAGGCGCAGTCAGGCCGTAGAGCGGGCCGGTCGAAAGATCGTAGGCGTCGCCGATGGCATCGTTGATGGTGATGCCTGGGAAGTAAGTTCCGAAAGCGCCGCTCATGCCGACAGATGTCGGTCCGAATGCTTGATCGTTTGTCGCGTAGGCCTTCTCCCGGAGAATGCCTATGGTCTCGGAGATGCTGAGACTCGTGCCGATTGTCTGGACGTTATTGAGCGAGCCGACCTGGGAGCCGGTGTCCATATGCGCTGTGAATCCAGGCACGTTCGAGTAGGCATAGGGCGCGCTCGAAGGATCGTGCTGATAGTAGTACTTCGCGGCCAGAACGTCTTTGCTGGCAATATTCCAATCAAGATCGGCAACGGCCTGGTCGGACGTGAATCGCGACGTGCCGGGCAGGAATGCATTGTAGGGCGAATAAACATTCGGATTGGCATTAGGAAGCGCGCTCGGTATCAGGTAGTTTCCAGATTCGCCGGGCAGCGAGGGCATCGTGAAGAGAGCGTAGCCCACGGGATTTGACGCGGCATTGAAGCTGTTGACCGTTACGCCAGAGTAGCCTTCGTTGGCGGTCCAGTTGTTATTCACTGAGTCCAGCAGATTCGCTTCACCACGCGCATTGGGGCCACCGGCCGGCCCGGAGTTCAAGCCGGGCGGCACGTCGAGAAGTTCGTCGCCAGTCTCCTGATCGGAGATATGCAGGTGCTGGTAGCTGGCAAACCCAAAGAGTTTGTCCTTGATGAGCGGCCCGCCGAACTCGCCGCCCGCGGTATAGCGATGCAATTGCGGATTCTTATCGCTCGCGGGGATGTTCTGGTCCTTCTTGAAAAAGAAGGGCGCGGCATTGATCCAGTTGGTGCCGCGATGCGCGTAGACTCCGCCGTGAAACTGATTGGTTCCGGACTTGGTGCTCATGTCGATGTGCGCGCCGCTGGAGGAACCTTGTTGCGCATCGTACATGGAGGCGTTCACGCGGACTTCCGCGAGAGTCTCTGGCGCTGGCGTGGGAATGGCATTGCCGATGGCCAGATAGATCGAGGACGCGCTGGGCACCACGCCTCCCGCGGCGTTGTTGGCCTGGCCCGTGTTGTTGGAGACGCGGAATGAGTCGACCTGGCTCGTGGTCTTGCCGTTGAACAGATTGCTGCCATCGACGCCGTTCAGAAGGAAGGCGTTGGATGTATCGCGCTGGCCGTTGGCCCATATGGGTGCATTGCCCAGGCCGGAGTTTGCTCCGGTTCCTCCGGGTAACTCGGCGTCGACACCAGGCGACAGGATGGCCAGCCCGGTGAAGCTTCCAGTGGGAAGGGGAACGCTGTCGATTTGTTGTTGCTCCATCACGTATCCATTCGTGGTGTCGACGGCGTTCATCAACGGCGCCGCTTCCACTTCAACGGTTGTGGTGGTCTCGCCAACCTTGAGCGAAACATTCAACGTGGCGGTGCGATCGGCCTCTACCGTGATGTGCGGGGTTTTTTGCGCCTGATATCCATCGGCTGTGTAAGTCAGCGTATAAGTGCCGATGGGAAGATTCACAAAGGTGTATTCGCCTTGATCGTTTGTCTTGGTGGTGCGAGTCACTGAAGTTTCTTCGTGGGTAAGAGAAACCGTGGCGTTCGGAATCACTCCGCCCGAAGCGTCCGTGACTTCTCCCGTGATTCCGCCGAGCGTTTGTTGAGCTTGAAGAGGGCCGGTACACAGCGTCGCGGATGCCGCGATCGCAAGAAGGGCGGAAAACGGGAATGAAGACAAACGCAGAAAACGCCTCAATGGACTGACCTCGAAATAGAAATTTCCCCCTGAAACCTGGGGGATTCAATGACCGCTAAAATATTTTGAAATCTCGAGTTTCTTGAGCGTTGAATTGCTACGCGGGAGAATGCCTGGCGACGCGACCCGCGATGGTGGAATGGTCTTGCCTGCTCGCGCTGCAGGTTACGAGAATATTAATTGCCGCCGTATAAAGTTCACGTAAGGAATTTTGGTGTGCGGAGCGGGATAAAGGACGGCTTTTCCACAACGCATCACAGGGCTTGGGCTTTTCTTCGCCGCAGTCCGTACCAGGCGAGGCCGACCGTAATGTAGGCAAGATAGAGATAGGGAATTCGCGCATGGACGACGTCGGAAGCGGATTGAAGATCGAAGACCGCGATCATGACGATGACGGCAACGGTGACGACACTGACGGCTGTGAGCAAATGGGAATGCTGACCTGCAGCGCGTCTCGCAAAGGGAAGCGCAGCAGCGACCAGCGCATATGCCGTGAGAAATCCGAAGACAGAAAGCGATCCCAGCAGGTCATACATCGTCGATCCCGTGTCGCCAAGCAGAGCCATGGCTGCGGTCGCCAAGAACATGAGTGCGATGGACAACGCGACCGCTACTCCCGGCGTTCCGTGGCGTGAGCTGGTGCGTTTCAAGCCTGCAGGCAGCAATCCATCGTGCGCCATGCGAAGCAACACGCGCGAGGCAGCGGTTGCGCAGGCCAGCACGCAAGCGAACATGCTTACATAGGCGCCGCAATCGATAGCAATGCCCAGGCGAGAGACGTGAGCCTTTGCTGCCAGCATGTGCAGAGGACTCGTGGAACTCGAAAGGGCCGCCGCCTGGCCTCGAAATCCGAGCACTTCGGAGTATGCGCATAGCATGAAGAATCCGCCGGCCAGCAGCGCACACTGCAACACGGCGCGCGGAATGGTACGCAGCGGATCGCGCACCTCGCCGCCCAGCGTGGTTGCGCCCTCGAAGCCGACGAAACTGAAGATTGAAAGCACCAGAGCAGGCCCGAGGCCATTCAGCGAGACACCTTTGAGACGGAATTGACTCGTGTCGAGCTGAAACCCGATGTGTACCGGCAACAGAATCAGCACGATCGCAATCAGGCCGAGGGAGACGGCCTCAATCCACAGCATGACTTCGGCGGAAAGCTTGACATCGCGGTAGGCAATAAATCCAGCGACGGCGCAGACCACTGCGAGTGTAGGAATTGCTGGAGGCACCCAGCGCAGAAACTGCTCGGAGAGAACGCTCGCGTAGTACAGCGCTCCGCCGGCTACCGAAGCTCCGGTCGCGATGTAGGCGAGCAGCAATCCCCATGCGGCGGCGACGCCGAATGCCGGCGGAAGCGTATTCGCAGTGTAGGTGTAGAGCGAGCCTGGCGACGCGCTCAGGCGCGCAAATCGACTGATGCAGAAACCGACCAGCAACATCGCGATAGTGGCAAGAAGATAGACGAACCATGTCGCGTTGCCGGCGTATGCGAAGACCAGCGGAATGGTGAGACAAGCAGACGTGCTCGGCGCCATGGCGGAAACGGACTGAGCGAGAGTCTCAATCGGGCCGAGTACGCCCTTGCGCAAGCCGTAGCTTTCAGCGCCGCTGTCGCTCGCGTGCACGTTTCGTTCGGTGGTCGTGGATTCGGTCACGCGACGGCCTTTTGCGGGAAGTTATCGCTCGACAGTGGCCTCGATCGTACCATGCGGCTCATCAATGGGCACGAAGATGTGGTTCGGATTGTCCTGGCTGAAGCGGCTCAGATCAGCGAGCAGATGATGAAGATTTGGCATGGATAAACGAATGCGCGCAATCTCGGGTGCGGCATCGAGTGCGGCACTCCCCATATCGAACAACGTGTGCTGAACGCTCTTACTATCGTGCGCGGCAAACGTTTTGAGCAGCGCGGCAAGGATGCGTGCGCGAGTCTGCGCATAGTCCGGCGCGGCAGCAGCATAGTCCCACGTCACGGTGGCGCACGTACCGAGAATGCGATCGGTAGCCGGCTTGAGCGTTGTTAGCTTATCCACAATGTAGCCGGTGAAAGCTGAATTTGTGGTCTTGAGAATCGTAAGTCCATCCACGCCAGATCGTATGGACCACTCGCGGCCTTGATCGCGCACGGCGCGCACCGTTTGAAGTTCAGGACCGCCCAGCTTGAAAGTAGTTGCTTCAGGTTCGCCGCCGATTGTCATCCGCTCCCATGCGCGCTCTTCGATCTCGATCAGGACGCCCGAGACTTGCGCATTGTTGGCGAGGAAATAATCGCCCAGCTCCATGGCGAAGGTTTCGATGGTCGCTGCTTGCGAGCCGCGCGCCACGGAATACACGGTGTTCTTCATCGTGTCGGTCGGCAAAACCTTACTGTTGTCTGCTTTAGTGAAGCTGGCTTCGAAATCTCCCTCCAGCATTACGTGAACTGTCCATTCGTTGAAATCGTGCCGGCCTGTCGTGCGTGTGATGCGCGAGAGACGTACTCTTGATTTTCCATAGCTGTTCTCACCAAGCTTCGCCATTGGTCAGCTTCCCCTGTAAGTTGTGTAGCTGTTTTCGCTCAACAGCAGCGGCATGTGGTAGTGTGCATTGCCATCGCATGTAAACGCGACTGCAATCTCCGGATAAATACTGGCCCTCCCCATTCCCGCGAAGTAAGGACCGGTATCGAAAGCGAGGCGATACAGACCAGAGGCAGCGTCGCGGCCCAGGTCGCGGCAGCGGCCATCAGCATCGGTAACTCCGGCGGCAATCTCAATCCAATCGCCGGGCGCATCATGCGCGCGTTCGGCGGCGTCTCCGTTCGTCGCAATTTCAATCCAGCCGCCGCCCGTGAACTTCTCCAGCCGTACGGCAATTCCCGCGGCGGGTTTGCCGAGCGCCGTATCCAATACATGTGTAGAAATGTTGCTCATTCGGCTAACCACTTTCCTAATCGGATTTGCATGATCTGGCGTTGTTGTTCAGCCGCTTCGCGTAACTCGGACTCTCGATCGTTCGCCAGTCGCCGCTTGAGAATCGTGAGCATTTCGGCGGCGCTTTTTCCGGTCGCGCAGACAATATAGGTAAAGCCGAAGCGCTGTTCGTAGCGGTGGTTGTCTTCGGCAAGCTCGGCCAACACCAGTTCATTGGCCGCGCGGACTGACATTTGTTCTTTGCGGGACCACGCAGCTGATCGCTCCACGGGATCATGGGCCGTGTGAGCGGCAACGGGCGCGGGCTTGCGCTCGCCGATGCGCGGATGGCATGCAAACGCCTCCAGCCAATCCTGTTCCTGCATCGTGCTCCACACTCGGTCGGCAGTCTGGCTGAGAGCCCACACGGTCGCGATGGGACGCTGCGCCGTCATGGCCTCCGCCCATCGCCTTGAACCGCAACAAGCTAGCATCGCGTCCAGAGCCTCGGATTCGCCGGCTGCATTCCACGCTCCAAGCGCAGTATTCACGATTGCAATCCTTTCTGGCGAAGCGAGAACAGAAATTCATCGAGGAGATTCACGGTCACGCGGCGCCGGTACTCAGCCGTCGATCGAATGTCGGTGATCGGCTTGATTTCGGCGAGCAGAGCGCGGTGTGCGGATTTCACCGTCTCGCCGGTGATCGATTGACCGAGAAGCGCGGCCTCAGTTTGCCAGAGACGCGTAGGGAATGGCGCGAGGCTTGCGGCTCCAAGGCGAATTTCCACGATCACATCATTCGCAAGCAGAGCTGTCGCGCCGAGCGCAATCTTTGCGATGGCCATGGCGCGGCGCGTTCCAACTTTGCGCAAGTATCCAGCGTGGCGCTCAAATCGGCGATGCACATGAATCGCATAGATCAATTCGTCAGGCAACAGAACATTGCGCTTGTACCCGGCGTGAAAAGCGGAGTAGGGAACTCGACGGCGGCCGCGAATGGAGATGATCTCGATTTCGGCGTCGTAAGCCAACAGCGCAGGAGAAGAGTCTGCAGCCGGCGAGCCGTTGACGAGATTGCCGCCCAGCGTCGCGCGACCCTGGTTGGCGACGGAGCCGATCCAGCTTGCGGCTTGGGCGAGCAAAGGTAATTCGGCGGCAATGACAGCGTGCCTCCGCAAGTCGAGGAACGTAGCAGCGGCGCCAATGACAACGCTCTTTGGCGTGATCTCAATGGTGCGGAGATCCGGAATGCCCCAGAGGCTGACGAGCTTAGGGGCAGCCAGGCGACCGGCGGAAAACGCGACCATCAACTCAGTTCCGCCGGCAATCGGCGTCCATGCTCCAGGTTCGGCGGCAAGTAATTGAAGGACCGCGTCCAGTTTTCTCGGCGCGACCAGATCGTGCAGGTCCGCGTTACCGCGCATGGCGCGTGTGCTCCATGGCTGATTCGGCGAAGGGTACAACACTCTTGGAGGTGATCGTAGCCGCGACCGACTCGAAAATACGGATGAATCCCGTGCACCGGCAGAGATTGCCGGCGAGCGCTTCCCGGATCTGAGCGATGTCGGGATGAGGATTCTGTTCGAGCAGTTGTGCGGAGGCCATCAACATGCCCGGCGTGCAAATGCCGCACTGCGCACCTCCGTGTTCGAGAAACGCCATTTGCAATGGATGCAATTCGCCGCCTAGGGCCAGTCCTTCGACAGTTTGTAGTTCAGCACCTTCGGCCTGCAACACTGGAACCAGGCAACTGTTCACAAGCTCGCCATCCATGCGCACGGAACAGGAGCCGCACTCGCCTTCGCCGCATCCTTCCTTCGTCCCGGTCAAATGCAAATCTTCGCGGAGCACGTCGAGAAGGCGCTTCATCGGCGGAACCCTCACTTGTTTTGCGTCGCCATTGACGGAGAATCTAATCGCAGGCCAGAGTCTCTTCTTGCTCGCGCCTTCGTCTCTGCTCATCGCACTGCCAACTCTTCCGCGAGGTGGGCCGCGGCGAGGCCCGCATAAAGATCTTCAGGCAGCAGTGGAATTGCATTGAAAGCAACTCCTGTAGCGTCGCGAATTGCATTCAAAATCGCGGGCGGGGGTCCGTCATGGGGCAACTCACCAACCCCTTTGGCGCCGAATCCTCCGTATTGGAATGGAATCTCCTCAAAGTACACGTGAATCGGCGGAACATCCTGCGCGGTGGGCATGATGTAGTTGGTCATCTGATTGTTAGCCATGCGGCCGTCCTGCCAGACCACTTTTTCGTAGAGCGCATAACCGATGCCCTGTGCGATTCCGCCTTCAACTTGCCCAGCGGCCATCACGGGATGAATCACACGGCCAACTTCCTGCACGGCCCAGAAATCTTCGACTTCAGCGGTGTAGGTGATCGTGTCGACTGCGACCTGTGCCACGTAGATCGCCCAGGCATACGCGCCGTACGCCTCGCCGTGATACGTCTGATCGTCCCAGAAGATATTGGGCGGCGCTTCGTAGCGGCAGAACGACACGACCTCGCCGTGCGCTGCGCGGTAAGTCTCGCAGGCTGCGAAGAATTCCTTTTGCGAGTAGCTCGTGCCAAGGCCAGCGTGCTCGCGGAGAAGCTGAAGCAGCTGCGAGCTGGCGCGCTCGACGATGCGGCCGACGACCATTGAGGTACGCGAGGCGACTGTTGGTCCGCTGTTGGGCACCACACCCGTGTCGGGCGCAGCCATGATCACGGCGGCATAATCGATCCCCAGCGCCTCTGCTGCAACCTGCGTAAGAATCGTATTTGTCCCTTGGCCGAACTCAGTGTTTGACACGAGCACGCGGATTTTGCCTTCGGGTGTAACGTCGACTCCCGCTTGAGAGTTTAAATACACTTCACCAGAGCCGGTGAAACCCGAACCGTGATAAAACGCCGCCAACCCCATGCCGCGCTTGACGGGGCTCGTCGGATTCTCGCGGGCAAATTGTGCGCGTTTGGCGTAATAATCGCTTTCCTTTAGGGCGTGTTCGAGCAGTTGGTCGAGAATCACCGGCTCACGCATCTCCTGTTCAGTCGCATTGGTGTCGCCCACATGCAGGAAGTTTCTACGCCGCAGTTCTATTGGATCGATGCCGATCGCCGCCGCGATTTCATCCATATGGCGCTCCATGGCGAAGATGGCTTGTGGTGCGCCAAAGCCGCGAAATGCGCCGTAGGGAACGTAATTGGAAGCCCAGGAGCTGGCGCGCACGCGAATATTTGGACACAGATAGGGGCCAGTGGAGTGAAGTGTTGCGCGCGAAAGCACTGTGGACGAGAGCGTGGCATACGCGCCACCGTCGGTTGCTAGATCGATGTCGATCGCCAGCAACTTTCCGTCGCTGTTAAGCGCCGTCCGATGCCGGACCCGCGATGGATGGCGCTTGGTGGTTGCCGCCAGATCTTCCATGCGGTCGAAGACCATCTTCACCGGATGGCCGCTCTTCATCGCAAGAAGTGCGGCGTGGCACGCGAGTATGGAGGGATAGTCTTCCTTGCCGCCAAATGCGCCGCCGGTTTCGGTCTGGATCACGCGAACCTTATCTTCGGGCAAATCGAAAACCGGGCGCAGAGCCTTGAAGACATAGTAGGGGCACTGTAATGAGCCCCAAACCGTTACGCCGTCTTTCGCGCTGTATTCGGCGATCATGCCCTGGTTTTCGATGTAAAGATGTTCCTGCGCGCCGGTCCGATATTCGCCCTCGACAATGTGCGCCGCGTTAGCCCAAACCGCATCTACGTCGCCTTTGTCGAGAAGAAAACTTTTCAGCAGATTGTCCGCGCCCCACACAACGACATCTTGCCGCTCGCTCTCTTCGATTGTGAAGACCGGTCGCAGCGGTTCATATTCGATCCGCACCGCTCCGACGGCCTCGCGCAGTTTGTGTTTGTCAGGATGGGCGAGGAGCAGAATCGCCTCTTCGCAATGATTCACTTTGCCGTCTGCAAGGCAGGGCTGATCGGCAACGATGAGCTGGATGCAATTCTCTCCGGGAATGTCGGCGGCGGTGACGACCGCGAACTCAGTCCAGTCAATGAGGCGATCGAAAGCGATGGAGCGAATGAGTCCACGCGGGATCGAGCTGCGCACAGTGGCGCCGTACCACATTCCCTCACGCTCGATATCGTCGACGTAGCGAGCGCGGCCCAGCAGCTTGTCCGCACCCTCCTTTCGGGGGACGGAGGCGCCAACGATCCGAGTTGTCGAAGGCGAGTTCATGATTGCGGAAGTAGCAGAAGCCGAACTGGTTGAGGGATAGCATACAACGGCGTGGCAGTTTTTTTGAAATTGGAGCCGCTATGAGGCGAGCTCGGCCAACGTGCGCGAAAGCACGTGGACACCGCTGCCGATCCACTCGGGCGAAGCATACTCGTCAGGCCGATGGCTCACCCCGCCACGGCATGGGATGAACAGCATGGCCACGGGAGCGATACACGAGACAAACGATGAGTCGTGGTAGGCGCGCGCCACCATTTTCTTGTAGGTCTTGCCCGCCGCGAGGGCCGATCGCTCGAGCGCCGCAACGGTAGCAGGGTCGCACGTCGTGGGCGGGTCGGCGTTGATAAGTTCCGTGGTGATTTTAACTCCGCGCCGGGCACTTACTTCTTCCGATGCAGACGCGAGCGAGTTTAGAACGCCATCGCGGCGCGCACGATCGATGTCGCGCACATCCGCCGTGATGACGACGCGCGAGGGAACGCTGTTGACCGCGCCGGGAAATACATCGCAGATGCCGACCGTGCCGACCGTGTCAATTGCGCCCGTGGATTTGGCTGCTGACTCAAGCGCAAGGATCAGTTCAGCGGCTGCGGCAAGAGCATCCTTGCGCCCCGCCATCAGCTTGCCGCCGGCGTGCCCGCCCTCGCCTTCGATCGTGATGCGTTGGCTCGCGGGCGCGGCAATGTGCGTGACGAGGCCCACGTCGATTTTTTCCTGCTCAAGAATTGGCCCCTGCTCAATGTGCAGCTCGACAAATTGATGAAAACGGCCCCGCGGCACTGCGACGGAATCAAGCGGACCGCTGAACCCCGCCTGCGTGCGCCACTCTTCCAGTCCACGACCCTCTTTATCGCGGAGCGCCAGCGCCTGCTCATGTGTAAGCACGCTTGCCATCATGCGGCTTCCCAGGCATCCAATGCCGAAGCGAGTCGGCTCTTCCGCCGTAAAAACTACCAGCTCAATGGAGCGCCGCGGCTTGAACCCGAGCTTTTTCAAAACACGGATCGCTTCAAGACCGCCAAGCACTCCGACGCAGCCGTCGTAGAGACCCGCGTTTGGAATGGCGTCGATGTGCGATCCGGTGCCGATAGGTGCGAGCGAGGGCTCGCTGCCTTCCCATCGCGCGAATGTATTTCCGATGGCGTCTTGCCGCACCTTCAATCCGGCCGCTTCACACAATCCCTTCACATATGCCCGCGCTCGCAGGTCGGCTTCGCCAAAAACTACGCGTGTCACCACCGGGGGAGCCGCTTCAGAGATCTGTCCCAGAGCCATCAGCTCAGCGATCAGGCTGTCGATCGTGAGTTGCGGGCGAGTGGCTGTCATTCGCTTTCTCCAAGCGGATGGCGTCGCCAGTCCTTATAGAGGAGATACTTCGCTGGCCGCTTGCCAAGCGCGCCGAACCACTGTGGGCAGTAGGCGCGCATCCAGATAAAGTCGCCCGCGTGCACCGGATACCAGGAGTCGCCGAGGCGATAGATGCCGCCGCCTTCGAGCATGAGCAGGCCGTGCTCCATCAAGTGAACTTCTACCATTGGCAGCGACGCGCCGGGATCGTAAGTCATGGTATTCATGGCGAAGTCGTACGGTGGGCCATCGGGCATCAGCGTGCGCACCCGCAGCGCATCGTCGTCCATGACCGGTGCCGCTTTCACGCCCGATTCGTCACCGATCACGATTTTTGGCGCGGCTGTGCCGCCATGCGGTTCATAGAGCTTTTCAATCAATGCCGCGCGGGCAATTCCCGATGCGCGCACTGTGTGCGGAGTGCCTTGCGGCAGATAAGCAAACCCGCCTGGCTTGAGGATGTGTTTCTTATCCTCCACCTTAACTTCCAGCTTGCCGTCAAGGACATAAACAAATCGCTGCGCCTGCGCAGGACCCAGTGCGCCGCCGGCAACAAATTCGGCGGTCATCTGCGTGAATCGCGCGCCTAGTTGCGGAGCGGCGTGAATGATGAACTCCACTCCCCCCGCGCCGGGCAGTGGAGAGCGGATAAAAGTGTCAGGGGTTTGCAGAAGATGGTCCGGTTTCCGGCTGCTGCGCGTTGATCCAAGATGATGCACGTGCGACCTCAATCCAGGGGATGCGAAGAGTGTCTCGCAGAATTCTGATGCTCGATTCTATCCGACCCCGGCGGCCAGCCGCGCCAGAAATTTGTGACCGACATGGAGAGCGGCCTCAACATCTTCTTCTCGAACTGTTTCGTCGGGATGATGGCTGACGCCACCGGGGCTGCGCAGAAAAAGCATTGCGGTTGGCACACGGGCAGCCATGACCATTGCATCGTGTCCAGCGCCGCTCGTCATCTGCTTTTCCGGCATGCCGGCCGCAGCGATCGCATCAACCAAGTAGGCAGTCAGCCGTTCATCCATGGGCACAGAGGTTTGATCCATTTGCTTTGCAGTTCTGAGGCGGAGTCCGCGTTTAACGGCGATCGCTCGCGCTTGCTCGAGAAGAGATTCTACGGCGGCCTTCCGCTCGCGGTCGTCGGGATGGCGAGCATCCAGGGTCACTCGTGCTAATCCGGCGATCACATTGGAAGCATTTGGTTCGATCTCGATCTTGCCTACGGTTGAGACGAGGCCTTCCGTTCTTTTTGCCATCGACTCCACCGCGCCGATCCATTCCGCCGCGCCCGCGAGAGCGTCGTGACGCAGATGCATCGGCGTGGTTCCGGCATGGTTGGCATTTCCAGCGAATTCGAGGCTGAGACGCGTTTGGCCCGCAATCGCCGTGACGGCCGCGACGGAAATGCCCTCGGACTCAAGAACCGGGCCTTGCTCGATGTGCATTTCGATGAAGCCGAGCACGTCGGCATCGAGTGCGGCGTCGCCGATCTTGCCTGGGTCGAGCCCGAATGCGCGAATTGCACCCGCAAGCGTGAGGCCGTCGGTGTCTTTCAAATCGAACAGCGAACGGTCAAATCGTCCCGCGACGGCACGGCTGCCGATGAAGGGGACGCCGAATCGCACTCCTTCCTCCTCAGAGAATGCAATGATCTCGATCGGTAAAGCGATCTTGAATTCGCGCGCCAGATCGACCAATTCGAGAGCCAGCGCAACGCCGAGCACGCCATCATAAGCACCGGCATTGGGCACGGTATCGATATGCGAACCGAGAATTAAGCGTTTTCCTTGAGCACCCGGCGGCCTCCAATTCCCGCGAAGGTTTCCCGCCGCGTCGGTACGCGTCGTCATGCTGAGCGACTCCATACGGCTGCGCAGAAGCGCATGAACTTCGCGCATTGGAGGAGTAAGAAAACGGCGCGTAGTCAGCCCCGGCTCCTCGCTCATTTGAGCGATGCGCTTGCATTCTGAAATTGCCCGAAGCGCGCGGTCTCTCACGAGCGCACCAACTCTCTGCCCCGTGCGCTCCCCGCAAACTTGCCCGCCCGAAAAATCGGTTCACCACGCAGCCAGGTCTCGAGCACACGCCCGCGAAGTTTCGCGCCAAGGTATGGCGTGAGCTTGTGGCGGAAGTACAGATCGCCAGCCGTCACAGTCCACTCGGCCGCAGGATCGAAGACGGCAAAATCCGCATCGGCTCCGGGTTCGATGGTGCCCTTGCGTCCCGTCAAACCCGCCAGTCGCGCGGGCTTGGCAGCCATCCACTCACCAATTCTCTCCAACTTCAATCCAAGCTGTTGCATTGCAGTCCACATCACGGGCAGAGCCAGTCCCAGACTCGCGATTCCGCCCCACGCCTGATCCCATCGTCCTTCGCCCAAAGGATCGCCGCCGCGCTTCATCGAAGGCGGGCACGGGGAGTGGTCGGTAACCACCATCTCGATGAGCCCCTCTTCGAGCGCGTTCCACAACTCTTCGCGATTAACAGCGCCACGAATCGGCGGCGCGCATTTGAATTCCATTGCGCCGTCGAGAATTTCCTCGGTGGCGAACCACAGGTAGTGTGCACAAGTCTCAACGGTTACCGGGACGCCGCGATCCCGCGCCGCAGCGAGTAGCGGCAAGGCTTTTGCGCTGGACAAATGAACAATGTGGATAGGGGTCCGGAATTCCTCGGCGAGCCGGATCAGCAGAGCGATAGCGTCAACTTCGGCAGCGTCTGGGCGCGACGCCAGGTAGGTCGAGTACTTGCGCCAATCTGTGCCCATCTCGTTCAGTGTTTCTGTTGCCGCGTCGACAGGGCCGGCGACCTCAGCGTGCACCAGCAGGGGCAAACCTGTTCCCCGCAGCTTTGCCAACGCCAGACGCAAATCTGCCTCATCCACCCATGCAAACCCATCGATGCCCGAGTGAATCAGGAAACATTTGAAGCCAGGCACGCCCGCCAGCGTCAGGGTCTCGATCGAGTCGCTATTGCCGCGCACTACGCCGCCCCACGCAGCCCAGTCTACCCACGTTCGTCCTTGCGCAGCTTTACGTTTCTCCTCCAAAGCCGGCAAATCCACCGTTTCCGGCACGCAATTCAGTGGCATGTCGATCAGTGTCGTCACGCCTCCAGCGGCTGCAGCTTGCGTCGCCGTTTGAAAGCCTTCCCATTCTGTCCGGCCGGGCTCGTTGATGTGTACATGCGTGTCGACCAGGCCAGGAAGCAGCACGGCATCGCCAAAATCCACCTGCTCGGCACCGGGCGGGACTTCGCCCCATTCGCCGACCGCCAAGACGCGCTCTCCGTCCACAAGCACGGCCGCAGGCGCAAGGCCCGCAGGCGTCAACACGCGCATGGAACGAAGTGCCTTTGTCATCTTGTATGTACTCTCGCCTCTTGGGGACGCCAAGGGCAAGGGCCGCGTATTCGATTTCAGTGAATAGCTTGATTCATTTTCAGATGGGCTTAGGCCGAGCGGCCTCGAAATCCGAATTGAATCGTCGGTGCGGGGCTATCCGCGCAGCTTGGCCAGCAGGTCCTGCGGGTGCACAGGTTTGGCAAGAATGTCGAATTCGTAGCCCTCGGCGCGTGCTTTCTCGAGCAGATCGGCAGTAGCTGCCTGACCTGAAAAAAGCAGAATCTTGATCTTGGGAAGAATGCCGCGGATGCGGATGGCAGCATCGATCCCATTCAGATCGGCCATGATTACATCGGAGATGAGCATGTCCGGCTGAAAAGTTTCAGCAAGCTCAAGGGCTTTCTCGCCTGAATAGACCGCCCGAGCGTCGAATCCGCTCTGGTTCAGAATAATGGCCAGCGTGTCGGCGATCACTCGCTCGTCATCGGCAACGAGCACTTTCGGTTTTATCGTGTCTGACATACTCTCCTGTTGGGGGCAGGGCAGGGAAGAGATCGTAAATCGTCCAGTGGCTCCATCCAGACGCGAATGCGTGCGCCAGCCCGGAGATACGCTTTCATTACAGCAAGAATGGTACGCTTTACCAGTGTAAAGCACGGCGCGCCTCTTCCGAAAAGAACCGCCTCTTGGGCAGAAAATCCGCGCCGCGGAGCGGAATGACCTGGCCGCTTCGGGCGCCCGGTGAATTCATCTGCCATCAAATTTGAGCCTCTATACTGGCGCGAACACGCTGTAGCTTTGCCTGACAATTCCCACCCGGAGCATCGGAAATGCTGGAAACGACGATCCCTAATGTCACTCCCGAAGCGCCGCCCGCCGCCGATGCGATCATCCGCGCGGAAAAGGTCGAGAAATACTACGCGCAGCCGAGCCAGAATCGCATCCAGGTCATCTCGGCGACAGATCTAAGCATTGTGCCCGGCGAGATTCTTGCCTTGCTAGGCCCTTCCGGATCGGGCAAATCGACCATGCTGCGCATGTTGACCGGACTTTCCACCCCTACGGCGGGCCAGGTCTACTGGCATGGCGTCCCCATTTCGCAGGCAGAGATCAATGTCTCCATCGTTTTTCAGAGCTTCGCTCTGTTCCCTTGGCTCACGGTTCTCGAGAATGTTGAAGCTCCCCTGCAGGCTCGCGGTGTGCCGCCGGTTGAGCGGCGCGAGCGCAGCATGAAGATGCTCGACACAGTCGGCCTTGACGGATTCGAGGCCGCATATCCCAAGGAGCTTTCGGGTGGAATGCGGCAGCGCGTCGGATTCGCCCGCGCCCTAGTGGTCGAGCCCGAGGTTCTCTTCATGGACGAGCCGTTCTCAGCCCTCGACGTTTTGACCGCGGAGAATCTGCGCAGTGAATTGCTGGAGCTTTGGGCGAACAAGACCATGCCAACCAAGGCGGTCTTTCTGGTCACGCACAATATTGAGGAAGCTGTCCTGCTTGCCGATCGCATTATTGTCCTGGGCCGCAATCCAGGTCACATTCGGACAGACTTTCAGGTGCAGTTGCCCCAGCCGCGCGATCGCAAGTCCGAAGCCTTCACGAAATTAGTGGACTACATCTACAAGGTGCTGACCCAGCCCGATGTGACGCCGTCAGAAGCGCCGGGTCATGCGCCGCCTACGCGTGACCAGCGGCAGATGCGCTATCAAATGCTGCCCCATGCCCGTCCCGGCGGCATCGCTGGCTTGTTGGAGCTGTTACTCGACCGCGGCGGCCGCGATGACATGTATCGCCTCGCTGACGACCTCGCCTTTGAGATCGACGATCTGCTGCCTATCGTGGATGCTGCGCAAATGCTGGGGTTCCTCAAAATCGAAGAAGGTGACGCGGTCATTACTCCCAGCGGCGAAGAGTTCGCCAATTCTGAAATTCTGCATCAGAAGGAGCTCTTCCGCAACGCTGCGATCGAAAATGTACTCCTGTTGCGCCAGATTCGCCGCGCCCTCGACGCCAAGAGCGACCATACCGTACCCGAGGAATTCTTTCTTGACATGCTCGATGAGCAGTTCAGCGAGGAAGAATCGCAACTCCAGATACAAACAGCCGTTACGTGGGGCCGCTATGCCGAGCTTTTCGATTTCGATTCAGGCCGTCGCCGCTTCGTGATGCCCGACGCCCTCGAAGAGGGGATTGCCCCCAGCGGAGACGCAAAGTGAATCTCCCGCATCCCCTTGCACGATCTCTAGTCATCGCACGGAAAACACCGTTCTTCGTCGATCTTGGCGTTGCTGCGTGCGCGCTGGCCTTGTTTTTCGCCATCGTCAGCACCGGCGTTTATTGGTTCCAGAAGCCGATCCCCATCGTGCCGATCTCCAATTCCATCGGCGCGTTGCCCGTGTACGCGTTCTATTCCATCGTGCGCATGGCGATCGCCTACGTCCTCAGTCTGGCCTTCGCTGTCTCTTACGGCTATATCGCTGCCTACAATCCGCGCATCGAGCCATGGATGGTTTCGGTTCTCGACATTCTGCAATCGATTCCCGTGCTCAGTTTTCTGCCTCCGGTAGTGCTGGCCATGGTTTCGCTCATTCCCGGCCATCAACTTGGTATCGAGATGGCGGTGATCCTGCTCATCTTCACCGGCCAGGTGTGGAATCTCGCATTCAGCTTTTACTCTTCGCTTAAAACCATCCCGCGAGAGATGCTGGAAGCGTCGCGTGTCTTCCGCTATTCAAGTTGGCAGCGCTTTTGGCAACTCGAGATGCCATTTTCGGCCATCGGTCTGGTGTGGAATTCGATTGTCTCCGTTGCCGGTGGATGGTTCGCTCTGATTTTCTGCGAGACGTTCACGATGGGCTCGCGCAACTTTCAGTTGCCGGGCCTGGGAAGCTACATCCAGTCGGCGACAAACTCCGGTGATGTGCACGCTTTGCTGGCTGGCATCGCCACGGTGATTCTCATCGTGGTCGCGACCGATCAACTGGTATGGAGACCGCTGATTGCCTGGAGCGACAAATTCAAATTCGAGCAGGTGGAGTCGACCGAGCAGGTCACTTCCCCGATTCTTGAGGCGCTGCGCCGATCGCGGATTCTCGAATCGCTGCCCGGCCGCATATGGAATCGAATTGAAGAGCCGGTTTACCAGCGCATGGCGCGGACGAAAGAATGTCGTGTGGTGAGGCCGCTCGATGAGACGAGATCGCAGAAGGTCCCGCCCGGGCTCTGGGCAGTGGCCGCAGCGGGCGCCGTAGCTGTATGCTGGGCCGCGCTGCAGGCCATGATCATGCTCAGCACCGTCACCTGGTCGGACCTGCGGCTATTGCTTGAGGGCGCTGCGGCGACGTTCTTGCGCGTCAACGTCGCGTTACTCATTTCCGCAGCATGGACAATTCCTGTGGGCGTGGCCATCGGTCTCAACCCGCGACTGGCGCGCATCGTGCAGCCGTTGGCGCAGATTCTCGCATCGGTGCCCGCTACGGCTGTATTCCCCATCCTCCTGATTGGCCTGGTGAAGATCGGCGGCGGCTTGGGCATCGCGTCCATCGTCCTTATGTTGCTCGGCACGCAGTGGTACATCCTCTTCAATGTAATCGCGGGAGCCATGGCCATCCCCTCCGATTTGCGTGAAGTGGCGTCGCTCTACCACTTCACGCGCTGGCAGCGCTGGACCCGCCTTATCCTCCCCGGCATTTTTCCCTATCTCATTACGGGAATGGTCACTGCTTCTGGTGGCGCGTGGAACGCCTCGGTGATGGCGGAGTATTCCAAGGTCAAAGACCAGACGCTGCAGGTTGTCGGCCTTGGCTCGCAGATTCAGGCCGCCAGCGATAGCGGGCGCTTCGCCATGCTGCTTCTCGCTACGATCATGATTTCTCTCATGGTCGTCACCATGAACCGGCTCGTATGGCGTCGGCTCTACCGCCTCGCGGAAACCCGATTTAAACTGGAAGGCTAAGAGGGTCAATCTCAGAGGAACCCCGTCATGATTCGCGTCGGTCTCATCGGTTTCGGCATGGCCGGGCGCGTCTTCCACGCGCCGCTCATCTCGTCCGTGGAGGGCCTGGAGCTGGCTGCGGTCGTTGAACGAACGTCAAACGAGGCCGCCGCGCGGTACCCGGGCATCGTCACTCATCGTTCGATCGAGGCCTTGCTCGCTGACAAATCGATTCGGCTCCTCGTCGTGGCCACTCCCAATGGAACCCACTTTTCCATTGCCAAAGAAATCCTCAAAGCAGGGAAGAACGTAGTCGTCGACAAGCCGATGACTCTTACTTCGGCCCAAGCGGCGGAGCTGATCGCGCTCTCCTGGAAACACAAAGCGCTTCTGGTTCCGTTTCATAACCGCCGGTGGGACAGCGATTTCCTGACAGTTCAGAAACTGTTGGATGAGGGGCTGCTCGGACGGCTTGTCTCTTTTGAGTCGCGTCTCGATCGCTGGCGGCCGGCGCCGTTGACGAAGCGCTTGTGGAAAGAAAATCCTGAGTCTGGAGGCGGGACGCTTCTCGATCTCGGTCCGCACCTCGTGGACCAGGCACTCGTAAAGTTCGGCAAACCCGAAGGGATCAGCGCAGATGTTGTCCGAGAAAAAGACGGCCCCGGCGTGAACGACTCGTTCACTATCCGGTTGCGTTATTCGGCCCTCAGCATCACGCTCGGCGCCAATGGTCTGTCGCTGCCTCCTATGCCGCGCTTTCATCTTCGCGGAACGGCAGGCGGCTATGTCAAGAATGGCGTCGATCCGCAGGAGTCCGCGCTTCAGAAAATCACTCGTATCGAGGACAGCAATTGGGGCGAGGAGCCGAGACACGATTGGGGACTTCTTCACGTCGGCATCGATGGCGGCTCGATCAGCCGGCCAGTGCCCGCTCTGCATGGTGACTATCGCCGCTTCTACTTGGGCGTTCGTGACGCGCTTGAGGGTCTGGGGCCCGCGCCGGTTCCCGCCGTCGACGGTTGGCGCGTGGCTCGACTTCTCGAGTGGGCCGTGGAAAGTGCGGGAAGGCGCTGCGAAATCCAGTGCGACTGGAGCGGCGAGCCCGATTAGCGGTTCTTGACTTCCGCAGCCGCGCTTACCTCCGGCTTGGCTCTTTCTCAATCAGGGGCACCCAAAAATGAAATCGGGCTCCGCCACCGGAAACGCTGGTGGCCTCGATCCCTCCGCCATGCGCTGCGAGAATGGCGCGTGTGATCGCAAGCCCCATACCCGATCCTTTTTTCTTGCTCGCCCCTCGCTTTCCCCGGTAGAACTTCTCAAAGATCAGTGGCAGATCGTTGGCATCGATGCCCGGACCGTTGTCTTCCACGTAGAATTCGACACGATCGTCACTGCGTTTCGAGCTGAGTGTGACGCGTGTGCCCGCAGGGGTGTGGCTGGCCACGTTCTCCAGCAGATGTCGCAGAACCCTGCCCAGCAAGTGCGGATCGAACCATGCCGGCTGGTCGATCTGCCCGTCCTCCCCATTCGGCAGGATCGTCACCTTGTGGCCAACGAGAATCTTGCGCGATTCCTCGACAGCTTGATCGAGAAGGGCGCGAGGATGCACGGAGGACATCTTGACCTGAACCACGTTGGCGTCAATCTCCGCCATTTCCACGGCCTCGCCGATCAATAGATCCAGCCGCGCCGCCTCTTCGTCGATTACGCGCACCATCTCCGTGCGCCCGTCTTCGCCAAGCCCGTCGCCTTCGATCAGCGTTGTGGCTGCCGCCCGAATCGAAGTGAGCGGTGTGCGCAGCTCGTGGGTCAGGGAATCGATCAGCGCGGTGCGCAGCCGATCCGCCTCGCGTGCCGCTTCAATGCGCGTGGAAGCGGCAATCGCAATCGACCGCGCCACGGCGATGGACACCTGGGCCGAGACCGCGGTGGCGACCTCGAGCGAAAGTGCATCGGGCCGCCACGCCAGCGCGCCTACGGGCTTCAATCCCAGCGCGAGGGCATTGGTCTGGTATCCGGCAAACGGTGCAATGGTTGGATTCATCCCCTGTGCAACCAACTGCATATGTGCCCGCACGCTGGCTGAAACTTCGCCGGTCGAAGAGAAAAACCGCTCGCTTTCCCCAACATAGAGAACAACGCCCTCAAGAGCGAAGATGCGGCCGATGGCGCTGGCCAAATCGCGGAGAAGGCGATCCGCGTCTTCAAAAAGCATCATCTCCTGGCTCAGAGCGTAGAGCTTTCCCACGTCTTCCTCGCGCTGCTGCGCGCGAATCGTTTGTTTGCGCGCACGCTCTGCAAGCCGGGCCACGACCAGGCAGCTCAGTGCGAACGAGACCATTGCTACCCACTGCTGCGTACCCTCGATCCTCAGCGTGTGTACGGGAGGCAGAAAAAAATAATCGAAGCAGACGGCGCTAAGAACCGCGGTGTAAACCGACAGGGCAATTCCAGCCTGCGCTGCCCACCACACCACGAGAACCAGAAACACCATGCCCGCAGTGGTGGAGTTGGCGCGGAGCCACACGAGCAAAAATGTGGCGACGGCCGCCGTGGCCGTGGCCGCGAGCCAGCGAAGAGCCTGTCGTGCATAGGCGAGTTCGCCCATCGTATTCTCCAACCGAATCATACCTCTCCGTGTCGCCCACTGATGCCCCGCCTCGCAATGGTGTAAGCTTCCGATGGACGAAAGAAGCAAGACATGCCCGGAAGAATTCTGGTTATTGACGACGAGCCCCAGATCACGCGGGTGCTGCGCGCCGCTCTTTCAGCGCAGGGATACGATGTTCGCACGGCCAACGATCCTGAGGAGGGCTTGCGGCTTTTCCGCGATTGGGCGCCCGATCTCACCATCACCGACCTGATGATGCCGCTCATGAGCGGCGTTGAAGTCTGCCGGGCCATTCGCACGCTCGGAACAACGCCCGTGCTGGTTTTATCGGTTCGCGAACACGAACGGTCGAAGGTGGAAGCGCTTGATGCGGGCGCTGACGACTACGTCACCAAACCATTCAGCATTCAGGAACTGCTGGCTCGCGTAAGGGCGCATCTGCGCCGCGCTCCCGAACGCACCACGGCCCCGCTTGAGGCCGGCGACTTTGTAATCGACGTCCGGGCGCATAGCATCATGGTCCAGGGCAAGCCTGTTCACCTGACGCCCAAGGAGTTTGATCTTCTTTTGCACCTGGCGCGCAATGCGGGCAAGGTCATGACGCACCGAGCCCTGCTGACAGCTGTTTGGGGCGCTCAGTCTGCGCATCAGCCTGAGTACCTCCGCGTATTTGTGGGCCAGCTTCGCAAAAAGCTCGAGGGCGAGACTGGCCGCCAATACATCCAAACCGAGCCGTGGGTTGGATATCGCTTTGTGCCCGAGGGATGGACGGGAAACGAAGAATAACTGGCCACGAAGAGTGAGGGGCGCGGCTTGCCTCGCAACTCGTCTCGGATTGCGAACACCGTGGGGGTCCGCCGCCGATTTCAACAAGTTCTCGCCCTTAGGAATCAATCCTTACGAAATCTTTAGGTTTTCTTTTCGATTCTGAAACCTGACAAAGGACAGAATCGGAATGGAGCGAGCCCGACCGCGTCGGCTGGCTCTTGTGCGCTCTCGAAACGCAATCGAGTCGGTAGTCCATCGACTCGGAACACTTGGTTCCATCGAACCGTTCCGGCGTCCGTCCGAAGAGAAAAGGGGATAACCCGCATGCAGGATGCGTTGATGTTGCTCTACACCGTAATCTTCTTCGCCGTGGCGTTTCTCTACGTCAAGGCCTGCCAAAAGTTGAGGTAGCCCATGCACATGGATTGGATTTCAGCAACCGGACTTATCCTCTCGATTCTCCTGATGGTCTATCTCACCGTCGCACTGCTGTTCCCGGAGAAGTTCTGACATGTCTCTAAATGGCTGGCTGCAATTCGCCATCTACTCCGTCATTCTGCTGTTAACGGTACGTCCGGTCGGCATTTACATGACGCGCGTGCTCGAAGGCGAGCGTACCTGGCTCGACCCGGTCATTCGGCCATTCGAGCGGCTCATCTACAAGGTTTGTGCGGTGAAAGCCGACAAAGAGATGAACTGGCGCGAATACACGTTTGCTCTTCTCGGCTTCTCGGCCGTGAGCATGGTCCTCACCTATGCCATTGAGCGCTTGCAGTTTTACCTGCCGTGGAATCCGCAGCATCTCACCGGCGTAGGTAGCGATCTTGCGTTCAATACTGCCGCCAGCTTTACGACCAACACCAATTGGCAGTTCTATACACCGGAATCCACCATGAGCTATCTCACCGAGATGGCTGGTCTGGCGACGCACAACTTCTGGTCGGCGGCCGCAGGCATCGTGATAGCGATCGTACTGATCCGCGGCATCAAGCGGACCAGTTCCGGCACCATTGGCAACTTCTGGGTTGACATGACGCGGACCATGCTCTACATCCTGGCGCCCGCGTGCGTCCTCTACGCGCTGCTCTTGGTATGGCAGGGCGTCCCACAAAATCTGAACAGCTACACCGTCGCGCACCCACTCGAGCAGCCCTCTCAAACGCAAACCATCGGGCAAGGGCCCGTCGCCTCGCAGGAAGCCATCAAGATGCTGGGCACGAACGGCGGTGGATTTTACAACGCCAACAGCGCTCATCCTTATGAGAACCCGACGCCGTTTTCGAATTACATACAGATCATTTCGATCTTTGTTATTGGCGCAGGTCTCACCTACACCCTTGGCCGCATGACAGGTTCTCGAGGCCATGGCTGGGCTGTCTTCGGAGCGATGTATTTCCTGTTCGCGGCCGGCTTCGTTGTGTGCTACTGGGCTGAGGCGCACCCCTACATCATGGTTCACGGGGCGCAACAAACCCGGACTGCAACCGCGCCCGGCGGCAACATGGAAGGCAAAGAGGTTCGCAACGGAATCGCCGAAAGCGCTCTCTTTGCAACCATCACAACGGATGCCAGTTGCGGTGCGGTGAACGGGATGCACGATAGCTTCACGCCGCTCGGCGGCATGATTCCGCTGGCCAACATCATGCTCGGCGAAGTGGTCTTCGGCGGTGTCGGCGCGGGGATGTACGGCATGTTGATCTACGTCGTGCTCGCTGTCTTTATCGCCGGACTCATGGTCGGCCGCACTCCGGAGTACCTGGGCAAGAAGATTGAATCGTACGACGTGAAGATGGCCATGCTCTATGCGCTGATCTTCCCGCTCATCATTCTCACCTTCGCGGCAATCTTCGTACTGATTCCGGCCGGGCAATCGTCAATGGCGAACCCCGGTCCACATGGCTTCAGTGAAGTTTTGTACTCGTTTGTTTCCGGCGCCGGCAATAACGGCTCGGCGTTCGCGGGCCTCGGAACAAACTGGTGGTACAACATCGCGATGGGTTGGGACATGCTCATCGGCAGATTTCTCATGATGATTCCAGCCATGGCGCTGGCCGGAAATCTCGCGCAGAAGAAGAGCGTTCCGCCGTCGCCCGGCACTTTTCCGGTCAACACCACTTTGTTTGCGGTGTTGCTCGTTGGCACGGTTCTAATCGTCGGCGCCCTCACATTCTTCCCGGCGCTGAGCTTGGGACCGATTCTGGAGCACTTGCTGCTGCAGACAGGAAAAGTTTTCTAAACGCATCTATACCGCTTCAGGTCGAGGCATAACGGACGGTCATGGCTGAAAAAACGAGTCTCTGGAACACGCAGATTATGGCCCAGGCATCGCTGGACAGCTTTCGCAAGCTCGATCCGCGCTGGATGGTCAAGAACCCGGTGATGTTCGTGGTGGAAGTGGGCAGCGTTCTCACTTCGATCCTGCTCATTCAGAATTATCGCCATCATCCCGAGGCATTCGGGTTCAACCTGCAGATCACGCTTTGGCTGTGGTTCACGGTGTTGTTCGCGAACTTTGCTGAAGCCATGGCAGAGGGCCGCGGCAAGGCCCAGGCCGACACTCTTCGCAAAGCCAAGGGCGAGACCATCGCCAAACGCTACAAGGACGATGGCAGCTTTGAAGAGGTCGTTAGCGGAGCCCTTCGCTCCGGAGACGTGATCTACGTTGCGGCCGGTAACTACATCGCCGGCGACGGTGAAGTGATCGAAGGGGTTGCGTCAGTAGACGAGTCGGCCATCACCGGCGAATCGGCTCCAGTGATTCGCGAAGCCGGCGGCGACCGTTCTGCAGTAACAGGTGGCACGAAAGTTCTCTCCGATTGGATCAAGGTGAAGATCACTTCCAATCCCGGCGAGACTTTTCTCGATCGCATGATCGCATTGGTCGAAGGCGCCACGCGCCAGAAGACGCCCAACGAGATCGCTCTCAGCATTCTGCTTTCCGGATTGACGATCATCTTTTTACTGGCCGTTGTTACGCTCCAGCCTTTCGCGATTTATGCGAGCGCACCGCAAACCGTCTTCGTTCTCGTTTCTCTGCTGGTTTGTCTCATTCCCACAACCATCGGCGGGCTCCTCTCGGCCATCGGCATTGCCGGCATGGACCGGCTCGTCCAGTACAACGTGCTGGCAATGAGCGGACGTGCTGTGGAAGCTGCCGGCGACGTGAATACGCTGCTGCTCGATAAGACAGGAACCATCACCCTGGGCAATCGCCAGGCGACCGAGTTCATGACCGCGCCGGATGTAAGCCAGGAGCGGTTGGCCAACGCGGCCCAGCTCGCCTCTCTCTCCGACGAAACTCCGGAAGGCCGCTCGATTGTGGTCCTCGCCAAGGAGAAGTACAACCTGCGCGGGCGCGATCTGGCCGGAATTCATGCGGAGTTCGTTCCTTTCACGGCGCAGACACGGATGAGCGGCGTGAATCTTCCCGGCACGCGCATTCGCAAGGGTTCCGTAGACGCCATTGCGCGCTTCCTTGAAGAGCAGGGCTCCTCGCTGCCCCAAAAAGTTCGTGACAACGTGGAGGAGATCGCACGGCAGGGCGGCACGCCCCTGGTCGTGGCGGAAAACTCCTCGGCGCTCGGCGTGATTTATCTCAAGGACGTCGTCAAGGGAGGATTGAAAGATCGCCTTGCCCGCCTGCGCGCCATGGGCATTCGCACCATCATGATTACCGGCGACAACCCTCTCACCGCCGCCGTGATTGCGCGCGAAGCCGGCGTCGACGATTTTCTTGCCGAAGCCAAGCCGAAAGACAAGATGGATCTGATCAAGCGCGAGCAGGGGAAGGGAAAACTCGTCGCCATGACCGGCGACGGCACCAACGATGCTCCAGCGTTGGCACAGGCCGACGTGGGCGTGGCCATGAACTCTGGCACGCAAGCCGCCAAGGAAGCGGGCAACATGGTCGATCTCGACTCGAATCCCACCAAGCTCATCGAAATTGTCGAGATCGGAAAACAGCTCCTTATGACGCGTGGCGCGTTGACCACCTTCTCCATTGCCAACGACGTGGCCAAGTACTTCGCCATTATTCCCGCGATGTTCGCCGGGGTCTTCCCTGTGCTCGGCGCGCTCAACATCATGTATCTGCACTCACCGCAGTCAGCGATTCTCTCCGCAGTCATATTCAACGCGGTCATTATCGTTGCACTGATTCCACTAGCGCTGAAGGGCGTGAAGTACGAACCAAAAGCGGCGGATGTGCTGCTGCGCAACAACCTGCTGATTTACGGCGTCGGCGGCATCATCATCCCGTTCATCGGCATCAAGGCCATCGATCTTTGCCTGGTGGCAATGCACCTGGCGTAAATGCGCGGTTCGCGCAAAGGAGAATCATCGTGCATTCGGTTTCTATGATCGACGAAGAACTTGGAACTCGTGAAGGGCATCACGTTTCGCACGTGCAGGAATCGACGGTCAAACATTCGCTCTGGAGAACCTCGATTCTCTTCACGCTCGTCACCGCGGTCATCTTCGGCCTCGGCTATCCGCTGCTGATGACCGGCCTGGCCCACATTATTTTCCCTCGCCAGGCTGCCGGGAGCCTCATTACGGGCAAGGACGGTGCAGTGATCGGCTCCGAGCTTATCGCGCAGAGCTTTACTTCGGACAAGTACTTCCACCCGCGTCCATCGGCTGCGGGCAACGGCTACGACGCCACATCCTCCGGTGGCACTAACCTCGCGCAGTCCAATGCCAAGTTGCCGCAGCGCATGCAGGCCGACATCGACAAGCTGGCGGCGGAGAATCCCGGCAAGCCGGTTCCCATCGACGCGGTCACGTATTCCGCTTCTGGTCTTGACCCCGACATCACGCCCGACAATGCGTACTTCCAGGCGCCGCGTATCGCCAAGGCGCGTGGATTGTCAGAAGACGCGGTTCGCCAGCTGATCGCGCAACACATTCAAGGGCGCACGCTCGGTTTCATCGGCGAGCCCCGCGTGAATGTGCTGGGCCTGAACCTCGTGCTGGACAGTCTGGCGCACTAAGTTTGCACGCAGCGGCTCCCCAACTTCAGCGGGACAGGCTAACCAGCCCTCCCGCTTTTCTTTTCCGGGCAAGAAAAGAACACTATGTTTGTTGGTGGAGAATTTCAAATCATCACGACCGGCCTGTATCGTCCCTAAAACGTTCTTCGTCCCTCAATCGCGCGCGCCATCGTCACCTCATCGGCGTATTCGATGTCGCTGCCGGCGGGAACGCCCGTGGCTATTCGCGTAATCTTGACCGAAAAGCTGCGCAACGCAGTTGCCAGCCAATCGGCCGTGGCTTCGCCCTCCAGCGTTGGGCTCGTTGCCAGAATCACTTCGTCCACCTCGCCGCGTTCAGCGCGGCGCACCAGCGACTCCGCACGCAGTTGGTCGGGCCCCACTCCATGCAATGGTGAGAGCGTTCCATGCAACACATGGTAGACGCCCTGATAGGTTTGCGATCGCTCCACCGCGGCGATGCTGGTCGGCTCCTCTACAACGCAAACCGTGCGCTGGTTTCTTGAAGGGCTTGCGCAATAGGCGCAGGGATCGATGTCGGTGACGTTGTTGCAGATGGAGCAGAGGCGCAGGCTGGCCTTTAAGCCTTGCACCGCTTCGGCCAAAGCGATCGCGTCTTCGTCGCTTGAACGCAGGATGTGGAAGGCGTAGCGCTGGGCGCTCTTGGTGCCCACCCCGGGCAGTTTCTTCAGCTCTTCAATGAGCCGCGCCATTGGCTCGGCATAACGTGACACGTTGCGAGAACTCCTTCATGGGCTAAAGCCCTGGATTGCTTTGTTTGCTTCGTGGTCCGTCAGAAGTCGGTGCCCTTCAACGTCGAGGCCGCGCCCATTCAAGGCCTTTCAGCCGCCGAGCCCCGGAATCTTTAGTCCGCCCAGGATTCCCTGCACGCTCGATTTGATGGCCTCATCCGCTTTGCGGCCCGCTTCGTTGATGGCCGCGACGATCAGATCTTCGAGCATCTCCACGTCAGCTTGTGCGCCGCTCAGGCTCGTTACTGCCGACGGATCGATGCGAAGTTTCAGCAGCTCCTTCTTGCCGTTCATGGTCGCGGTCACAGCGCCGCCGCCGCTTGAAGCTTCTACGACCGTCTCGCCGAGCTTGCGCTGAACCTCCTCCTGCATCTGGTTGGCCTGCGAAAGCATCTCCGAGATTTTGAGCGGATTGATCATCTTGAATTCCTCTTCGCGCTGGTTATTTCTGGCGGAGATCTACCACGCTCCGCACCTCGGCATTGAAAATCTCCTGCGCCCTCTTTACGAGTGGATGCGCGAGCGCCGCCTCCTGCACGCTGCCAGAGGCGACAACCGGCGGCGCTGCGGCGGCCGCAGCTGTCCCCGACTCTCCCGAGACAAGAAATCGCGCCGGCGCGCCCAGCCTCAGCAACTCCGTCCGGATGATCTTTTCCGCCGCCGCGTTCACCGTCAAGCTGAGCATCTTCTTGCCCATGCCTGGAGCTGCGACGCGAACGGCGGCACTATCCATCGTCCACGCACCCGCTCCGAGCAACTGCGCGGCGGAGCTGTGCCCGGCATTAGCCAGTGCTGCCACAACCGATCCGCGCACCTGCTCAATATTCAGGCCATTCGGCGCGATGGTTGCTGGCTCCGGCGCCTTGGCCAGCGCACCCTCGGTCATATTCACCGTCGCTCCGTATCCCGTTTCCTGGCTGGCCTCAACAGGGAAGGGAGCTGCACGATACACGGACTCAGTTGTCTTTGCAAATGATCGACTTACAGGCGAAGTTTCAAGAGTTGCCTCCATCTTGACTCCGTCGCTTCGCTTTGCGGCGGGCTCTCTGCTCCAACCGCCCCTCTCCTGCGAGGGTGGAGTGGCTGGCAGCCCCGAAACCGGCGCCGGTCTCGCCGTGCTCTCGCTGGCGCGATGGGGGCCGGCTCCTGTGGTAGCTCTCAGCGCCGATCCGCTCGCAACGCCGCTCAGCAATTCCTCGATGGGCAGTAGCCGCTGCGCGTGAATCAGCTTCAGTACTCCAAGCTCGAGGTGAAGCCGCTGCTCCTGGCGATAATTCAGATCGTCAAAAGTCCGCAACACAATTTGCAGATTGCGCGTGAGCTCCTCTTCCGTGAAGAGAAGAGCCGTTCGCGTCGCACGTGCGCGCTCATCCGCTGAAATTTGCAACAGTTCTGTCTGCTCGCCGCCCAGCTTGGCCATCAGCGCATCGCGCAAATAGCGAACCAGTTGCCGCGCCAGCGCGAGCGGGCTGTGCCCGGCGTTTACGAGCGTATTCACCTCTTCCATCAGCTCTGCACTTTGACCTTGTGCAACGGCTTCCATCAGCCGCTCGAAAACGGTGTTGGGCACCGCTCCCATCAGTTCGCGAATCTGTTCCGCGGAAAGCACGGGGCGGCCGTCTTTCAGCGGCGCCGAAGCAATCGCCTGGTCCATGATCGAAAGCGCATCGCGCATCGATCCATCGCCGGCCTCTGCCAGGAGCGCCAATGCATCATCTTCAGCTGCCACGTTCTCTTCGGTCGCGATCATTCTCAACTGCGTCAGAATGTCGTCGAATTTGACTGCGTGAAAGCTGAAGTGCTGGCAGCGCGATCGAATGGTTTGGGGAATGTTCTCGGGCTCAGTCGTCGCCATCATAAAGATGACGTGCGCCGGCGGTTCCTCAAGCGTTTTCAAGAGTGCGTTGAAGGCAGCCTCGGTAATCTGGTGCGCTTCGTCGAGGATGTAGATTTTGTAGCGATCTCGCGATGGAGCGTATCGCGCCGCGTCGCGCAGCTCACGAATCTCGTCAATGCCGCGGTTAGTGGCCGCATCAATTTCGATCACGTCGACTGCGTTGCCCTGGCGAATCTCCGTGCAGGCGTCGCATGTTCCACACGGTTCCGGTGTCGGGCGCGCGGCGCTGCCCACTTCGGTCCGGCAGTTCAGCGCCATGGCCAGAATGCGCGCAATAGTCGTTTTGCCAATGCCGCGGTGTCCTGAAAAAATATACCCGTGCGCGATCCGGTTCTGCTCCAGCGCATTGAGCAGCGTTCGCGTCACATGGTCCTGGCCGGCCACGTCGGCAAAGCGCTGCGGACGGTATTTTCTGGCCAGAACCTGGTAACCCATGCGAACTTGTGCTCCTGTTTCACGCCTCGAACAACGCGAGGCCCAGAGGTGATTGTATCGGTTCTGGGAGGGCCGCCGCCGGGTGGAAATCCCCTCGTGAAAACCCGTATTTGCGCATCGCTGTCTGCAAGCGCAGGCGACGACAAGGCGCTTGCCGAGTCAGAATCCTGCCGGCCCCGTGTGGAACGCGGCCGTGCGCATGAGCCGATGAGTTTACCCCCATGGATGTGCGATCCTTTTTATGGAACTGTACCGTGGGCGGATCATAATCGTCACGCACCGCGTTCGGTCAATTTGCGTCAAATACTCTGAGGGTTGAACATGAAGCCGTTCTTTGGTGTCGCGTTGCTTGCAAGCTGCATTGCGATGTTGGCGCCGCAGTTCTGCGCGCATGCGCAGGGCGATGGAGGCCAGGCCGGCTCCAGCCAAAGTCAACCGCCCGCCAGTGCGCAAAGTACCGCTCCCTCGCAGCAACCCCCGCGCCCAACCACGCAGACAAATTCCAATCCATTTCCTGAAGACACATCTTCGGTTCCGGTCATGCCTACTCGAGTTCCATCAGACGTGGCGCCGGGCGACGACGATTCGCCCAGCGCACACGCATCCATGCCGGCCGAAGACGCCGATCCAGTCCGCAGTCCTGAAGATCAGGCGGATACTGCCAATTCGAGTAGCAGTAGTTCGAGCTCCAGTCTGGCGGGAATTGGCGATCTGGACCCGACCGACGATGACTCCGCGCAGCCCGGGAAACATAAGAAGAAGGGCGAGGAGGTCGTGCCCGAGCATCATGAGACCGCAGCCGAAGACGAAGAAGTCGGCGGCTACTATCTCACGAATAAGGATTGGAAAGGTGCACTGTCGCGGTTCCAATCCGCTTTGGTTCTCGATCCAGACAATCCTGACGTCTATTGGGGCCTGGCAGAAGCCGAGCGTCACATGGGCAACTTTGCCGAGGCCCGTGCGAATTACCAGAAGGTTAGGGAATACGATCCCGGAAGCCGTCACGCCAAGGAAGCTGCAAAAGCTTTGGAGGATCCGGAGATTGCCAACGCAAAGCCGGATGTGGCAAAACCGGGCATAACGGGGCAGCCTGCTGCGCAGCCTCACCCGTAGCAGCCGCGCAATCCCTGCTCGCTAAAAGCCCGCCCAGCGCAGATAAGCGTGGATAATTTGCTCTCCCCACATGCTGCTCACAATTCCGCCGACGCAAAGAAAAGTGCCCAGCGGCAACTTGATTTGCGCCCACTCGTTTTTGTCTTTGCGCATTGATGGCGAAAGAAGCAGAACCAGCGCAACCACAGCGCCAAGCAGAACACCGATTACAAACGAAAGCAGTGCACCCGGCAGGCCAAGCCACGCGGCCAGCATCGCCATCAGCTTTGCGTCGCCCAGTCCAACGCCTTCGCGCCTGCGGATGAGCCAATAGATCCAGCGAGTGACGAGGATGAGGCTAGCGGCGGCGAGAATGGCGAGAGCCTGAAGACCGAGCGCGGAAATCATGAGCGGAATCGAGGACGGCTTCAGAAAAGAGAAACTGTGATCAAGAATGAAATCGCCGAAGCGATAAATAATTCCGAGAAAAATGCCAGGAAGGGTAAGTTTGTTGGGAAGCCAATGATGCTCTGCATCCAGAACCAATAGGGCAATAAGAAGCCAGGTAAGCGCAAGCATTCCCGAGAGGCGGAGGGCATCGGACTCCAGCCATCGAAGCGGAAAATAATTCAGAGTGGGAAGGATCTGAATCAAGATCAAGGCCCTGGAAGCAGAAATCGCCCACAGCACTCCCACCGCCAGCTCCACCAGCGGATACCTCCAGCTGATCCTCGCTCCGCAGCTCCGGCAACGGCCGCGCAGCGCCACCCAGCTCACGAGCGGCACATTCTCCCACCAAGCCAGTGTTCGTCCGCAGCTTCGGCAATGCGAGCGCGGACGAACAACGCTCTCGCCCTCAGGCCATCGGCTCAGGCACACGTTCAGGAAGCTGCCGAAGGCCAGCCCGAGAAGTCCCGCAAAGAGGGTTCCAAGAACGCGAATCATGGAAGGAGTTGAGTATACGGTTCCGATGTCTGCTGCGTAAGACGCGCCGATCATCGCCGCCGCTCCAACGATGCGGACCCCACGCGGTAAAATAGGGATGGATGGATCTGCCGCCAGAGAGTCCCAGTGCGAAGGATCCCACGCCGCAAACCACCACCGATCCGGCGCGGGCAGCGGCATTGTTTGAGCAATCCGCGGCCATCATGGCTCGCCTCCGCGCCCCCGGCGGCTGCCCTTGGGATCGCGAACAGTCCTTTGACACCATTCGCAAATACACATTGGAAGAGGTCTATGAGGTCTTTGACGCTATCGAGCGCCGCGACTTTGACCATCTTGCCGAAGAACTCGGCGATCTGCTGTTGCAGGTGCTGTTTTATGCCGAGATGGCGGCGAACGAAGGCCGGTTCACCATTGCGGACGTTCTCGACCATCTGAATCGCAAACTCGTTCGCCGCCATCCTCATGTGTTCGGCGAGGAAGCCTCGCGCGCCGCCGGTAACAACGCCAATGTCGATGCGACAGTAGCAGGCTCTTCGTCCGCGGTCCTGCGCAACTGGGAAGAGATCAAAGCCGCTGAGAAGCCGGCGGCCGCGCCCCAGAATCACGGTGATGCGACCGGCGGGGAAGGGAATCATCCAGTCTCGCGTCTCGACGGCGTTCTTCGCTCCATGCCCGCGCTGGCTGAAGCTTCCAAGCTCGGTGCCAAGGCGCAAAAATCTGGCTTCGATTGGCCAAGCTGGCGAGAGCTCCTGCCCAAAATCGCCGAAGAAACCGCGGAGCTCGCCGCCGAAGCCGCCGATCCGCAAAACCGACCACGAATCGAAGCCGAGCTGGGCGACCTGCTCTTCACAGTCGTCAATCTCGGCCGGCACCTCGGCGTTGACGCGGAGATGGCACTTCGCAGCTGCAATCTGCGTTTCCGCCGGCGCTTCAGTGAGATGGAGCAAATATCCGCGCGACCACTTGAAGAATTGTCCCCTCCGGAGCTCGAGGCACTTTGGGAACAGGCGAAAAAAAGGCTTGTGCAAACCGAGAACCTCGGCCTCGATCCACCGGCGCGACCCGCATCGCAGGTTCGATCATGATCAAGATTCGCAGCTGCCGGGGTTTCGACGAAATGGAAGCATGCGTTCGGCTCCAGATTGAGATCTGGGGATACGACGAAAGCGATGTCACGCCACGAAAAACTTTTATGCTTGCTCAACGAATTGGAGGCCAGGTCATCGGTGCCTTCGACAACGACCTTGCCCCCGGCGAACCAGGAGATCAAGCCAAAGCGCTCGTTGGTTTCGCCATGTCTTTGCCGGGTATCAAATGCACTGAAAAGGGGCCGCAGCCCTACCTCCACTCGCATATGCTGGCGGTCCGGCCGTCCCACCGCACGCGCGGCCTTGGCGCACAACTCAAATGGGAACAACGTCATGAAGCGCTTTCCCGCGGAATCAAGAAAATGGAGTGGACTTTCGATCCGCTCGTAATTCCCAACGCTTTCCTCAATATCCACAGACTGGGCGCGCTGTGCCGCACCTATCTTGTGGATTTCTATGGTGTATCCTCTTCTCGACTGCAGGGTGGGCTCCCAACCGACCGGCTTTTGGCCGAGTGGGAGTTGGATTCCCCTAGAGTTGAGGCAACTTTTGCTCGACGCCCCGCGGCAAAACAGCGCACTCAAGAACGCATATTGGTCCCAGCTCCCATTGACCACTGGAAGACCAGCGAAGCAAACCGAGAAAGGGCCCTCGATGTCCAGTTAAAGAATCGACGGAAGTTTCAGGATGCTTTTTCGCGGGGACTGGTCGTACTTGGCTTCTCTCGCGATGCGGAAGGAAACGGAATCTTCGAACTGGGTTCCCTCACCCAGGAGCAATCGAATCTCGGTTCTGATGTTTCTAAGGAATGTAAAATTTTATGAGAATTGATGCGATCATTCTGCGTGAACTGCATATGCCGCTAGTGCGTCCATTTGAGACCAGCTTCGGCATCACCCGCAACCGGCGTATCGTGCTCGCCGAAGTTCAATCTGAGGGACTGTCCGGGTGGGGCGAGTGCACCGCCGGCGAGCGCCCGTTCTTTTCCGGCGAGTCGACCGACTCCGCCTGGCAGGTCTTGGTTCAGGAGCTCGCGCCCATGATGGCCACCGAGGCCCCCGAGCACGGCGGCGATTGCCCCGGTATTTTTCGTGCCGTGCGTGGCAATCCCATGGCCAAGGCCGCTCTCGAAAACGCCATATGGGACTTGGAAGCCCAACGCGAGGGCGTCTCGCTCTCCCGTCTCCTCGGCGGCGTGCGCGACAGCATCGTATGCGGCGTCTCCATCGGGATTCAATCTTCCATTCAGGAACTGCTTTCCGTAATCGAGCATGAATTGGCTGCCGGCTACCAGCGCGTCAAGCTCAAGTGCAAACCGGGTTGGGATGTGGAGGTTTTTGAGCGGGTCCGAAGCCGCTGGCCCGGTATTCTGCTCAGCTGCGACGCCAATTCGGCTTATCGCCTGCGCGACGAAGATCACCTGGTTTCATTTGACGCCTTTGATTTGCTTATGATCGAGCAGCCGCTCTGGCACGATGACTTTTACTTCCATTCGGTGCTGCAACGGCGCCTCAACACGCCCATCTGCCTCGACGAGTCCATTCGCAACCGCCGCGACGCTCTGGCGGCCATCGAGATGGAGTCCTGCAAAATCATCAACGTCAAGCTGGGCCGGGTGGGCGGCTTCTCCGAGGCCATCGCGGTCCACAACGCAGCCATGGAGCGCGGAGTTCCCGTCTGGTGCGGCGGCATGCTCGAGTCCGGCATCGGACGCGCGCACAATATCGCGCTTTCCACCCTTGAGGGGTTCACGTTGCCCGGTGATGTCTCCGCTTCGGCCCGCTACTTTGTCGATGACATCATTGAGCCCACAGTCACCGTCTCCGATCAAGGTGAGATTGCGATCCCCGACACGCCTGGCCGCGGTTATGAAGTGCGCTCAGACCTAATCGAGCGCCTGACCGCCCGCAAAGAAACCATCCGCGAGATGGCGCTGGTCGCCTAGGCCTCTCTTGAGTCTGCACACCCGGCGAGGTGCGTCCTCGTTGCAATGATTCGCCTTGTCCGGAACCGGGTCCGCTTCCAGTGCGTATTCTTGGTCAGCATCACCGATTCCTCGTCCAGACAGCCGGGCTCGAGGCTCCCTGCGAATGTTTTGTGACAAGATGCAAATCGGCGTGACAGAAAGCCCCACCCACGGCCACCGCGGTTTCGTCCGAGACCCTACAATCATTGATATTGTTTCTGGAGAGAGATCCATCCACATCACTTCCTGGAGGCTTTTAAAATGAATCGACTCTTTGGTGCGGCACTCCCGCTGGCCTGCGCCCTTTTTCTTGCGGTTCCGGTTCCCGCCGCCCTTGCTCAAGCGGCGTCCTCTACGCCCGACGATGCAAGTGCTGCCGTCAAGCTGAGTCCGGGACTCGACAAAGAGCTCATTGACACCTCGGCCGATCCCTGTGCCAACTTTGTGCAATACGCCTGCGGCAACTTCACTAAGTTGTATCCCACTCCCGCCGACCTGCCGGGCTACGACACCCTGTTCAGGATCCAGGACCATACGCAGATTGTGCTCCATCAATTACTCGATAAAGTGGCTGAAAAAAGCGCGCAGCATACGCCGAACGAGCAGAAAATCGGTGACTATTACGCCACTTGCATGGATCAGAAAGCAATCGACGACGCCGGCCTGAAACCTTTTCAACCCGAGTTCGACCGGATCTCCGCCGTGACCGGCAAAAAGCAGTTGACTGATTTGCTGGCGCATGACCAGATGATCAACGTTGGCGCATTTTTCAACTACTCCGAGCAGCAGGACTTTTCGGATGCGACCAAACAGATTGCCTCCGTCGACCAGGGCGGCCTCGGCCTGCCGGAACGCGATTACTACTTCCGGACGGACGACGCTGCGGAAAAAACACGCAAGGATTATATTGCCCACATCGCAACCGTGCTGGGACTGCTGGGCGAACCTGCCGATAAAGCATCCGCGGACGCCGGCAAAATCATGGCGCTTGAAACCGCGCTGGCCAAGGTGTCAATGGACGTAACCGATCGCCGCGACCCGCACAAGGTTTATCACATGATGCCCGCGTCGCAATTGGCCCAGCTCACGCCGGCCATCGATTGGCCGCAATTCTTCACGCGCACTGGCGTCCCGGGCATCGCCGATCTGAATGTCGCGAATCCGGATTTCTTTAAAGGGCTCCAGGACATTCTTAATTCCACTGACCTTGAAACAATCAAAATCTATCTGCGCTGGCAACTGGTGAACAATACTCCGTCCTACGCTCTACCCAAGCCCATATACGATGCGGACTTCGACTTCTATGGCCGCGAACTGAGTGGTGAACAGGTGGAGCGGCCGCGCTGGAAGCGCTGTGTAGCTGCAACTGACAACGGGCTTGGCGAGGCGGTTGGCCAGGTCTATGTGAACTCCCAGTTCTCCGCTGCGCAAAAAGCTTTTACCTCTCAAATGGTTGAGGACATTGAAAACGCCATGGACGGCGAACTGGACAAGCAGGATTGGATGAGCGCCGAAACCCGCGCCAAGGCCAAGGCCAAGCTGCGCATGGTTGCCAACAAGATCGGCTATCCCGATCACTGGCGCGATTACTCGAAGTTGTCCGTCGTGAGAGGCGATGCTCTGGGCAATGCTCTCAGAGCTGCGGAATTCGAAAACAAGCGCCAGCTGGCCAAAATTGGGAAGCCGGTGGACCGGTCGGAATGGATTACGACTCCCGCGACCGTGAACGCGTTTTACAACCCGTCGATGAACGACATCAATTTTCCCGCGGCGTTTCTGCAGGCTCCGGTCTATGATCCGAAGGCCTCCGATGCGGAAAACTACGGGCATATGGGCTTTTTTGTCGGCCACGAGCTGACCCATGGTTTCGACGACCAGGGAAGCCAGTTCGATGGTTATGGGAATCTCAAGGATTGGTGGACCGCCGACGATCGCAAGAAATTCGACGCCATGACGGATTGCGAAGTGCACGAGTACGGCAACTTCATCGCCGTGGATGATGTGAAGGTGAATGGAAAACTCACTCTGGGCGAGAACACCGCCGACAACGGCGGCCTCCGTCTTGCCTATATGGCCTTTCTTGCCGACGCCAAGCGCAAGGGAATCGACCTGACTGCGAAGGATGACTCCGGCTACACGCCACAGCAGCAATTCTTCATCGCTTTCGGCCAAGATTGGTGTGGAGGGTGGCGGCCGCAGCTGACACGATTGATCGTGCAGACCGATCCACACTCTCCGGATCCTATCCGTGCGAATGGCGTGGTGCAGAATATCACTCAGTTTGGCCAGGCCTTCGGATGCAAAGCGGGCCAGCCCATGATGCCCGACAATGCCTGCCACGTTTGGTGAGATTTGAGACATGTGCTCACCCAGGTCTAAAAACCGAGGCCTGGGTGCCCCGAGTAAACGGCGCGAGTAGTATTTACTTCTTCGATTGCGGGCGGCGCCAGTCGAAATAGTAGCCCAGAATACCCTTCACGATGAGATGGTCGGTTGACGCGGTGGCTCCCCAGCCGGCGCCAAGGTTGATTTCCCACTTGGGAGAAACAAATAAATTCACAACCGGAAAGATCTGGTGTTGCTGGTTGTGAAGGTTGACGAAGTGGCCGAATTCGCCCCAGTATCCGTAATACTCGATACCGATGTTGAATGTTTTCGCAGGCTGGTAGGTCACCGTCGCTGCCGGACCAAAGGTGACCCCGCGAGGTGACACATCGCGGTAATAATACTGCTTCTCAGCCCCCGTGGTTCCCGCCGGCAGGCCCGTGGGATGAATTCCCCAATTCATCGTGGTATTCACTGACCAGTACCATCTGCCCACGGTCTGGTCGACGATCGGCAAGATTTGCCATGACCATGTCGGATTGGCGTAGGCCGCCCTCGCATAGCCGATCTCGTTCGAAAGGCTGACGCCGACCGGCCAATGCCACGAGAGCGGCGCGCGAACGCGAGGGCGAATGTGGTCGCCCACCCACTGAATGCCTGTTCCGCTGCTTTCCTCGGTGAAGATGTAAAACCCAACCTCTGACCAGTTGTTAATTCCTTGTGTGAATTCGACCGTTTCATGTTCCTGGCCTTCCGTGGGAAGCATTCCATACTGCGTCGTCGTAGTGCCTTCGACGGTGTAGTTACTGTGAAGCTCGGTCAAAAGCACTCCGGGCGCCATGGTCTCAGATGGATAAACCTGAATCTCATAGTTGTCCTGGGCACTGACAACCGTGGCGGCGCTGAAGGCGAAAAACAGCGGAAGGGATACGCAGAGATTTCTCAAGAATGCTCCTCAGCGAATCGGGGAAAACGCAAAGCTCTCTTCTATTTGAAGCAATTCGAAGGCGATTGGGAAGGCCGACTAGTAATTTTCTGCCAAAAACGCGTCGACCTCAGCGCGCATCGGCATGGACGCGGCCGCGCCTTTTCTCGTGACGCAAATCGCCGCCGCGGCATTGGCAAATCGCGCCGCCGTCCACGGATCCTTGCCCTCGAGCAGTGCCACTGCGAATGCGCCATTGAAGCAATCGCCGGCGGCAACGGTGTCGATGGCGTCAACCCTGAACGGCTTCACCCATCCCGCCTTTCCGCCCGCAATAGCTACGTACGAGCCTTCGCCGCCGCGTTTGAGAACCAGCCCCCGCAGGCCTTTTTCATGCAGCCGCTTCGTGCTTGCCTCGACGTCTCCGCCATCGCCAACATAATGCGCCGCCTCGGTCT
>Ga0181535_10000116_pt1 | contig 119316 bp, 114 predicted proteins | sample PEATcosm2014_Bin_44_FD_119774 | JGI IMG/M metagenome (GOLD analysis project Ga0181535, IMG submission 119774) | Peatland microbial communities from MTU Mesocosm Facility, Houghton, MI, USA - PEATcosm2014_Bin17_30_metaG | ecosystem: Environmental > Terrestrial > Soil > Wetlands > Peat | place... | reverse complement strand
TGGCGCACGACCCCACGCAACTGAACCGGCAGGGACCGGATGTGGGTACGTCGTATCGCTCGGCAATCTTTTATACCGACGAAGAGCAGCGCCGACTCAGCGTTGCCTACATTGCTCAGTTGGACGCGGCGGGCGTCTTTCCCTCGCGGATCGTCACCCAGGTTACCCCCCTTGACAAGTTCTACGAGGCCGAGTCCTACCACCAGGATTACGCTCTGCATCATCCGGATGAACCGTACATTCAGGTGTGCGACCGACCCAAAATCGAGGCGCTGAAGCAGCAATTTCCGGAGCTTTTTCAGGAGTACAGGGGCAAATAGGGAAGGGTCGACCGAGAAATCCCGATGTGGGAGAATATCCGATGAATATCGGGGAAACAGGTAGAAATCCAGGTAATTATCTTGGTACGTTGAGTCCATGGAAACCAGAATGTATCTTTCCATCGATCTTGCTCCGGGAGCATTTCCGGGGCGCGAGGCCGAAGAGTATCTGGCGATCGAGGGATACCGGGCCGGCATGCTTTCGCACTTCCAAGCCAGTCAGCTATTGGGGATGTCGGGCTTCCAGTTTGACGGCTTCCTGAAGGACCACCACATTCACGACCACGCTTGCGACGTGGAAGATCTCGGCGTCACGCAATAAAGGGATTCCAGAGATTCAGTGCCCTTGCAAGGGGCGAGCAAGGTGTCATTTTCCAGAGGAAAATTTCACTTGAGTGCATCGCTGCCTTGATCAAATGACTCTGGACTTGCCGTAGGTCTCTTTGCGGGAGCCGGGAGGCTGCTGCAGTCAAGATCACTCGGTGGCTTCTGTCGAGCTTGAAGAAAATTCAGAGGTTCCAAGCAAAGAGGCCTTCTCGTGGAGAGAAGGCCTCTTTTCGTACCCCTGGCAAATCGTCTAGTAGCGCTGCAGGAATTCCGGCTCGACCGGGTTTTCGAAAAGCGAAGCATCGCGGGTGACAATCGTCAGGCCCGAGGGAGTGACGAAGTAGCGGCGCTTGTCTTCGACCGGGTCGTAACCGATCACGGTGCCTTCGGGAATCTGCACATCGCGATCAATGATGGCGCGCCGGATGCGGCAATGGCGGCCGATGTTCACGTGCGAAAAGATGATGCTGGCGTCCACGTCGGAGTAGCTGTTGACGCGCACATCCTGCGAAACCACGGAATTGGACACCGAGGCGCCGGAGATGATGACGCCGGCAGTGATGACCGAATTGATGGCCATACCGGTGCGTCCGGGCTCGCCGAAGACGAACTTTGCAGGCGGATACTGGCGAACGCGCGTGCGCACTGGCCAGGTCTTGTCATAGAGATTGAAGACTGGCGAGACCGAGCACAAATCCATATTGGCGTCGTAGTAGGCGTCAAGGGTGCCCACATCGCGCCAGTAGAGCGCATTCTGCTTGTTCTCATCGACGAAGCTGTAGGCCATCATCTTCTTTTTGCCGAGCATGTTGGGCAGGATGTTGTGGCCAAAATCGTGCTTCGAGGCGGGGTCTTCGGCGTCGGCGATCAAAGCCTTCAACAACACTTCGGTGCTGAAAATGTAGATTCCCATCGAAGCGTCGACCGCGCTGGGATTGACGGGCGAACGAAAGGTGGTGGTCACTGGCTTTTCGAGGAAGCCCTGGATCTCGCCGCTGCGGGCCACTTCCACCACACCGAACTGACGCGACTCTTCCGGGGCAACGGGCAGAGTCGCAACGGTGACATCCGCGCCGGTTTCCTTGTGGTACTCGAGCATGCGGCTGTAGTCCATCTTGTAAATGTGGTCGCCGCCGAGCACGATGATGTACTTGGGCTGTTCGCTGCCAATGGAGTAAATGTTCTGATAGACCGCATCGGCCGTGCCCATGTACCAGTTGCCGCCGGTCCGCTGAGTGGGCGGCAGCAGCTCGAAGAACTCGCCCAACTCCTGAGCCACAATCCCCGACCATCCTTCGCGGATGTGGCGATTCAGGGACAGCGCCTTGTACTGGGTGAGGATGAAGACCTTGCGCAACCCGGAGTTGATGCAGTTGGAAAGGGTGATATCGATAATGCGGTAATGTCCGCCAAAGGGAACAGCGGGTTTGGCGCGGTCGCGGGTAAGCGGGAAGAGCCGTTCTCCGGCGCCACCTGCAAGCAATACTCCAAGTGTGTCTCTCATAGCCGATTGACCCTGCCTTTGTATTCTTGCCTGTGCAGAATTCTAGAGCAAATCCAGAGTTGCGGCTCTGTCAACGGAAATGTGCAGGTTGCCTCTATTTGGCAGAGAAAAAGCAGCCTGAACCAAAGCCGGATCAGCCCGGAGCTCTCCATCTTGCATGCTCCGCGAACGAGAAGACCTCGCGGCCCCAACACTGAGTCTCATCCAGTGACACTTCTTTGAAATGGTCACTGAACGATGGAGAATATCACACGGAGATGAAGGTAAACCTCCTCCATTCAATTCAAGGGAGCGAGTGGGGAAGCTTGTCGAAGGTCGGGGCGAGAACAGAAACGGAGTTTCCCGCGGTGCGAAGGCATCACCGGAAACTCCGATATTGAAAAAAGCGGATCAAAGGGCGGACACAGCCCACTTCCGCGACCCGAAAGACGAGGAATCAACGCTTCTTCTTGAACTTGTATTCGACACCCACAGAGATGCCGAAGTTGACGTCGATCTGCTTGGTCTTGGGACCGTAGTTAATCCCGTAGTCGGTGAATAGAGCATCGGGGGTGATCCGGAAGACCCAGTGCGCCGAGCGGTTCAGGTCCAGATGCCCGCCGACGATCATCGCCGGGGCGAGCTGGTTGTTGTAGAAATCGACCACCGAGGGCGAATTGCCACGCAGATCCTGCTCGAAATTGCCATAGGCTCCGCCGACGAGGACATGGGCGAGAATCGCGCCATGTTTGTCGTGCGGCCCAAGCCATTCCGGACCGGCGGCAAAGATGTACTCGCTGACGAAGGGTCCGTCGATGCTCTCTTTGTTGGGAGCAGCTCCGCTGGTGCCCAGAAAGCCTCGGCCAGTAGCTTCGGCAGCCCAGTGCTTGCTGAACCAATAGGAGCCAGAAACGTCGATGCCGCCCAGATTGGCGCCCTGCAAGATATTCGGACCAGCCTTGATGTGCTGGTAGGCAAAGCCGCCGGAAAGGTCGTAGCGATTGTCGTAGCGGACACTGGCCAGCGGGTCGACCGCGATATAAGTGCCATTGCCGGCGGTGGGGGCAGCGGTGCTCTGCGCGTTGGCGCAGATTCCAGCGCCGAAAGCCAATGGGGCCGCGGCAAGAAGAGAGGCGATAAAACGTACGAAAGGACGCATCACTATCCAGCTTACAGGACCGCGCCAAAGGGGGACAACGCGACCCGGAGGGTATTTGGTTCGGTGAGAGGGGCTCCGCCCTTTTAGTTCCATAGGCATTCTGCGAGGAGACGCTCTCTCCCGTGAGAAAAGGCGGGCCAAGCTTCAAGAAAGCAGAGAGTTGTCGCTTGCCGAGCCGCTTCAAGGCTCGCAGGATTCAACCCAGCGTGCCCAGACCAGGTAGCGCAACGTCTTCAGTGTTTCGACGGCTGACTTGGCCTGTTGGTAAGCGGCGGATTCCGGCTGAAGCGCAGGGGCGGCGTGGGTTGACCAATCCATCGAGAGCCGATTGAAAATCAAGCCGGCCCGGGGCAAGTGGGCGCTGTCTGAGACCACCTCTGCCGAACGCCAGCCGTGCTGGTTGAGGATCCGGCTGGAATAACAGGCATTCTGAATCGTGTCGAGCGCTTTCGGCTCGACGAGAATTGCGCTTGCCGGTACGCCCTGGGCCTGTGCGGTCCGGGCCATAACGTTGGCCTCGACAAAATGGTTGTGCGCGGCTCCGCCCGTGAAAATCAAGTGCGAGGCCACACCGCGCTCATATTCGCGGACACCCTCGGTGATGCGCGCGAGGAGCTCGGGCGTCGGGTTTCCATCGCTGTCGACGGAGGTGCCGAGCACGATGATGGCGTCAAAACGGGAAGCGGAGGTGTTCGAAGAAGGAGCCAGCTGGCGGGCGATGGCGGCCGCTCCGAGGGAAAGCACAATGATCGCAGAAGCCAGAATCGCGATCCGCGCTCGAAGGGAGTAACGGGCACGCGATCTGGAAGCGGACCGATGACCGTGTTGCCGATTGGGGACCTGGCGGCGTAACTGCTTTGGGCGTGAAGAGCCGGTCAAAAGAGATCCTCCAGCCTTCAATGTATCTTGAAGGCCGAAGAGAGGCCAGCTGGAAATCAATCCAGATCGAAGGGCGTGTCCCAGGCGGAAAAGACCAATTCGTTCAAAGGCTTGCGCGTCCGGGGAGTGGTTTCAAGCGCGATCAGTTTGTCGTGCCCTAGCGCGGCTGGTTCGCCCTGGTAACCTAGGGCAATCACTGTTCCCAGCACGAATTCGTCGGGAATGCCGAACGCCTTGCGCGCCGCGTCCTGGTCAAAGCCGGCCAAGGTGTGGGTTGTCATCCCCTGTTCGGCGGCCTGGAGGGTAAGCATTGCCGCGGCAGCGCCCAGATCGTAGAGGGCATATGCATTGCTGCTTCTGTTGTGGGTGAACTGCGTGCTGGCCATCCCGAGAATCAAGACCGGGGCCTTGCCCGCCCAACTCTGGTTGAAGCCCATCAGGGAGTCACAGATCATTTTGTAAGCCTTCGAGCCACGCATGCCGACGATAAACTTCCATGGCTGCTCGTTGTAACAGGAGGCGGTCCAGCGCGCGGCCTCAAAGACGGTGGCCAAATCCTGCGGGCTGACGTCGCGGTCAGCAAACGAGCGGGAGCTCCAGCGGTTCAGCACAGCGGGCAGTACGCCCTCGACCGGCGGCGCTTGTTTCAAGCTGTGAACTTCATCAGCGGACAAAGCCATGATGCGTGTCTCTCCCAAAACAAAACTGCAGCTTTAGATTAGGGGAGTCGACGGCAAGATGCGCGCAGTCAGGAAAATTGTTCAAACAACTACTTCCCGGAATCTGAACTTTCACGGCTACCCCGGAATCCTGAATCGAGTTACGATCAACGGCAATCTCAGCCCAGGAAGGAAGCCGCGTCGCCGAACGACGAGAAGACGAACTCTTTCAAGGGCTTGCGGGTGCGCGGCGCCACTTCGCGGGCGATCATCTCCTCGTTCTGCAAGGCGGCCGGCTCATCCTGGTAGCCGAGCGCAATCACGGAGCCGAGGACATACTCCGCGGGGATGGCGAAGATCTCGCGGGCGAGGTCGTGGTCGTAGCCGGCCATCTGGTGGGTCGCGAGGCCGAGAGCCGCAGCCTGCAGGGTGAGATACGAAGTGGCCGCGCCCAGGTCGTAGAAGGCATAGGCGCTCGCGGCGCCATTATGCGCAAAGATGGTATGCGCCAGCCCGAGAATCAGCACCGGGGCAGACCCTGCCCACTGTTGATTGAAGCCCACCAGGGTGCTGAAGATCTTGTCGTGGACAAGATAATGGGCTGAATTCGGATTGGAAGCGCTCCGCACCCCGACCAGGTATTGCCAGGGCTGGCCGTTGCTGGAGGAGGCAGTCCAGCGGGCAGCTTCAAAGACACGGGACAGGTCCCCGGCGCTGACCTCGCGAGTGGAAAAGGAACGGGGGCTCCAGCGGTCAAGGAAGACGGGTAGAACGCCTTCGACATGCGGAGCCTGCTTGAGTTGGTTTACTTCGGCGGCAGAAAGGGGCATCACTCATCCTCCAAGGGGATCGGTACTGCGATTGTTGGATGGGCCTCCCGGCATAAACGATGCGGAATGCGGCGATTGACCTCCGCGGAGCGTCAGAAGGAAAGCGAGCCGCGCGCATCGAGGCTGAAACGCTGTACCGCAAGGTGCTAACCTGAAATTCCCGGACATTGGAGAAACTCTTTTGCAGCAAAGCAGCTTTGTGATCGCCCTTTTCGAATTTGTATTGCTGATTTTCTCTCTCAGCGTGCACGAGTGCGCGCACGCCTGGATGGCCTCTCGCCTGGGCGATCAGACGGCACGTTTGCAGGGGCGAGTCACGCTGAACCCGATGTACCATGTAGACCCGATCGGCACGCTGCTGTTTCCGGCGCTGATGATCTTCGGACCGTTGTTCGGGTTCAGCCTGTTTGGCGGCATGTTGGTGGGCTGGGCCAAGCCTACGCCGGTCATCACACGCAACTTCCGCAAGATCGTGCGCGACGATAACCTGACCACATTGGCCGGACCAGTCTCGAACCTCCTCCTCGTGGGGGTAGCCTTCGCTGTTCTGGCTGGGATGTCCGTCGCTGTTCCCAACGGGCACCAAATTGTGATGCAGTCCTTTGTTGGGGTGCTCACTGGAAACACCACCATCATTCCACATCCCCTGGTGCTGCTATGCACTCTGGCCATTCTCATTAACCTGTCGCTCTTCTTCTTCAATCTGCTGCCGATTCCGCCGCTGGACGGGAGCCGGGTGTTACGCAATGCCTTGCCCTACAACGCAGCGCAGACCTACGACCGGATCGGTGGTTGGCTGAGCTACCTGCTGATGATCTTTGTGGGCGGCTACGTCCTGAGAATGCTCCTGAACCCGGCGCTGGAGCTGGTATATTCCAGCCTGCTTCACATTTAGGGCGTCGCGCTCCGGTCCCCCAGTACAATGAATCGAGCTCTTTTCCTGCTTTTGCCTGGGAAGGGCCGCATCCTCATGGCGTCCTACCGGAATCGATAAGAAAAATGTCCGAGCCCCAAATCCCCTCTTCTCGGCGCAGTGTCCTCAGCGGCATGCGCCCCACCGGCAAGCTCCACCTGGGCAACTACATGGGAGCGCTGGCCAACTGGGTCAAGCTGCAGGACGCCTATGAGTGCTATTTCTTCATCGCCGACTGGCACGCGCTGACCACGGATTACGCCAACCCCAGCCGCATCAAGCTGAACACGCTGGACGTGGCGCTGGATTTTCTGGCCGCCGGCCTCGACCCTGAGAGATCCACCATCTTCATCCAGAGCCACGTTCCCCAGCACGCCGAACTCAACCTGCTTTTGGGAATGCTGACCCCGCTGGGCTGGCTTGAGCGGGTTCCGACTTACAAGGAACAGCAGGAGAACCTGTCCGGCAAGGACCTGACAACCTATGGTTTTCTCGGCTATCCGCTGCTGATGTCGTCCGACATTCTGCTTTATCAGCCGGAATATGTTCCCGTCGGGGCGGACCAGACAGCGCACGTCGAGCTGACCCGCGAAGTGGCCCGGCGCTTCAACTCGATGTACAAGACTCGTGTTTTTCCCGAACCGGAAGCGCTGCTTACCCCGACGGCAAAGCTGACCGGCACGGACGGACGCAAGATGTCCAAGAGCTACGGCAATACGATTGGCCTCACCGAGGCGCCGTCCTCGATCATCGCCAAAGTCGCGGCCATGTCCACCGGCGGCCAGCGCATTCGGCAGAGCGACGGCGGCGACGCGGAGCTTTGTCCGGTAGGTGACTTGCACACGGTCTTTGGTGCGCCGGGCCAATTTGCCGAGATCCAGCAAGGCTGCAAAGCCGCCTCCATCCGCTGCGAAAGCTGCAAAGCCAAAGCTACCGAGTCGCTGGTTGCCGTCATCAAGCCGATCTATGAGAAGCGCATGCAGATGGAAGCCAACATCGAGCAGACTTGGGAGATGCTGCGGGCACAGTCGGCCAAGGCGTCCAGGCGGGCAGAGCAAACCATGGTGGAGGTGCGCGAAATCTTCGATCTGTCGCACGAATTGGGAGCGGTTAAGCGCTATTTCGGGGCGTCGGCGGAAAAATTGCTGAATGCCCGTGATCTGAGTGGGAATATGGATTTGCTTGGCGCGTTTCAGGACGAGGCTGAAAGGATCAAAGACTTCCGCGATTACTGGCTAGAGAGTTTTGTGCCTCGCGATATCCCGCTCTCCGAGAGCAATCTGATGTTCACCACATTTGAACGGGAGCTTGAAGAACCGCTGATTACCGCGAAGAAAAAGCGGGTCTTCGTGACCGCGGCGATTGAAGTGGATGAGGCCTGGAACTTCCTGATTCCGGCCAAGTCGTACGAGGTGTGGACCCTGCTGGGCTTGGGCAGGAATCGGTGGCTGGAGGACTTTATCCTGCCGCAAAAGGTTTTTTCGCAACCCTTCGCGCAAGCCAAGAAGTCCCTGAAGAAGGATGAGAAGATTCCAGTTGTCCTGCGGAGGGACGGTGATCGCTTCCTGCTGAGCATCCATGGCAGCGAACCTGTCGATGTGACCGAACTGCGCAGCAACTACGCCCCACTGCAATAAGGACTACAGAGCTTGAGCGATTTGGAGCAAAACCCGGAGAGCACGACCGAGCAGCCTGTTGTGGCTGCCGAGCCTGTTGCCGAGAAGGCGACAGTCGAGCAGACCGAGCCGGTTGCTGCCACAAACTCCGTCGACGAGCAGGAGATTCCCGCCGAAGGCGAGTCCGCCGTGCGCGAAGCACCCGAAGGCGAGTCCGCTGATCGCGAAGTTCCCGTGCGCGAAGCACATGGTCCGCACCTGGTGCTCACCTCCAAGCCGGTTCCCGAGCCAAAGGCTGTCGATAAGAAAGCGGCGGACAAGGCTGCGGACAAAGCCGCCGCCAAACAAAAGGCCCGCGACGAAGAGGCCGAGCAGTCTCCCTTTTCGGTTTTTGTCGGCCAGGTTTATGACGGGCCGCTCGACCTGCTGCTTGATCTGATCCGCAAGCAGGACATCGATATCTACGACATCCCGATCGCCAAGATCACGGCGCAATTCCTGGCCTACGTCAACCAGCTCAAATCGACCGATGTGGATGTGGCCGGGGAGTTCATCTATACCGCATCGCTTTTGATTCACATCAAGAGCAAGATGCTGCTGCCCCGCGCCGCCAGCGGTCCGGAGGACTCGGCAGAAGATCCCCGCCGCGAGTTGGTGGAACGGCTGCTGGAGCACGAGCGGTTCAAGAATGCGGCCCAGATGCTGGCGCAGAAGCAGATGCTTGAGGCGGCCACCTGGTCCAATCCCGGCTTTCAGGAATTCAAGGACGCGGAAGGCACCGAGCCGGAGATCGCTGCCGACAGTGTCGACCTGGTGCGCGTATTCCGCGACATCATGGAGCGCGCGCGCAAGCGGCCTTCCTTCAATCTGAAGGATGACACGGTGACGGTGGGGCAGATGATCCATTTCCTGACCCGTTGCCTGGTGATGGAAGACCGGCCCGTGGCGCTGCACAAATTGTTGCGGAATACCCGCTCGGAGCGCGCACTGGTGGCGACTTTTCTGGCCCTGCTCGAACTGGTGCGCATGCAGGCGGTTCTTCTCCGTCAAGACAGCGCGTTCAGCGAGATCTTCATCAAGAAGCACACCGCCTTCGACGAGGTGGTGAACGAGGGGCTGACCCAGGCGCAGGACGACTGGCGGTAGCTGCACAAATATTGGTGCGGATGACCCACTTGCAAGGGGCTTTGCCGATCCAATCCGGGTATTTGACTGGCCCGAGCTGGCGTTTTCCCGCACTGGTCATCGTGCTCAATTGTTAAACCGGTGTAAAATCAGATGGTATCCCGGCTCAACTTCTTCCTCGCCGGGGAAGCAACCGTGAACTTATATGGTTGTTGGGGATTTATGGACGTCAGCAAATCTGGCTATACAGACCGCTCCACCAAGCTGTCTCTATCCTATTTTCTGTTTCACACCCCTTTTCAATTAGCCCCGAGGAGGTCCTGGCGCACCGGGAAAGATTCCGGTTGCCTGGAAAACCTCTGATGGCCGATCTGGCAACCATTATTGAATCCCTGCCCGCGAGCACTGCGGGCCATGGCTCCCCCTCTTTACTCGACCGCAAGATGAAGAAGTCCGGCAGTCGCCGGGGGCTGGCCTTTTTCTTTCTGGGGCTGTTGGGGAGCGTGGGCTACATTATTTTTCACGTGGCCAAGGATCTGGAAAAGGTATCCACGCCCACAGTCTGGCCGTTTTTTCTGCTTGGCCTGGCACTGCTGATTGCCCTTGGCTTCGAATTCGTGAACGGCTTTCACGACACGGCCAACGCAGTTGCGACTGTCATCTATACGCATTCGCTTGAGCCCAACACCGCAGTGGTCTGGTCGGGATTGTGCAACCTTGCCGGTGTGCTCACTTCCACCGGGACGGTGGCCTTTGCCATCATTTCGCTGCTGCCGGTTGAGTTGATCCTGCAGGTCAGTTCCGGGGCCGGCTTCTCGATGGTTTTTGCGCTGCTGATCGCGGCTATCCTGTGGAACCTCGGTACCTGGTGGTTCGGGCTGCCGGCTTCCAGCTCCCATACTATGGTGGGCTCCATCATAGGCGTAGGGATCGCAAACCAACTGTTGAACGGCCACAGCGGCACATCCGGCGTGGATTGGGAGCAGGCGACCAAGGTTCTAAAGGCTCTTGTATTTTCGCCGCTGGTTGGCTTTACTGTCGCAGCTCTGCTTCTGCTGCTCTTCAAGCTGCTGCTGAAGTATCCGAACGCAGTTGGTTCGATCACGGGTGCGATAGCGGCTTTTGGTTTGATGTTTACTCCGGGGAGCGCTCTTGGCGCGGACTGGGAACGGACTCCCTTGAGCGTGCACCTGGTGGTAGAGCTGTTTGTGGGGCTGGTGAGCGCAAGCCTGCTGATCCTGCTGGCGAATCTTCTGAAGGGCACCCCTCTGTTTGAGGCGCCGAAGGACGTTCAGCCTCCTCCCTTCCCGATTCGCGCCCTGATGGTGCTTACCTGCACCGGGGTCAGCTATTTCCACGGCTCCAACGACGGACAGAAAGGGATGGGCTTGATCATGCTCATTCTTATTGGTACGGTGCCGACAGCCTATGCCCTGAACCACACGGTTTCCGGCGGCGAGATGCAGGCGTTCATGGTGGCCTCCGAGGACGCCAGCCAGATCCTCGATAAGCATGTGGACCCGGCCGGAGTTCTGGGCAGCAACCCGCGCACCGAGGTGACGGACTACATACGTACCCAGCAGTTGCGTCCCGACACGATTCTTGCTCTCCGCGAACTGGTGACGGAAGTGAACCACGAAGTGGTCCTTTACAAGGAATTCAAATCGGTTCCGCCTCAGGACCAGGCCAATGTTCGCAACGATATGTATGTGGCCAGTGAGGCAATCCGCCTGATGCAGAAAAACGGCAATCCAAGCTTCACCGCAGCCGAGAACACCGTCCTGAAGGGCTATAAGGCCAAGGTCGATCTGGCCACGAAATTCATCCCACGCTGGGTGAAGATCGCCGTAGCTCTGGCGCTGGGTCTGGGCACGATGGTGGGGTGGAAGCGGATCGTGATCACCGTCGGCGAACGGATCGGCAAGGAGCACCTGACCTACGCTCAAGGCGCCAGCGCGGGCCTGGTCGCGATGGGCACGATCTTCGCCGCGAACTCCTGGAGCCTGCCCGTCTCAACCACGCACATCCTGAGCTCGGGCGTCGCTGGAACCATGGCCGCCAACGGCAGTGGCATCCGAATCAACACGGTGCGTAACATCGCCGCCGGATGGGTCTTTACCTTGCCTGCCGCGGCGCTGCTTTCGGGCCTCCTCTATTGGATCTTCCGCGCGGTCAGCTAAACCGAGGGGAAAGAGATTGAAAAAGGGCGTCCGAGATTAACGGACGCCCTTTGCACTTCTTCCTTGGAGACTGGACGATTTACCGGAGGGTCCCTCTGCGTCCTGAACGTCCGCAATCCACCTGCCGGCGCAGAAAAGAGATGACAGGCCCAGCGAGCGGATCTCCTTATCCGCCTGCCGGTTTCGCCGCTGGTGCTGGGGGGCGGACGACTGTGGCAGCTAGTTGAGGCGCTTGGTGCATGGTGACGATAATCGCGCTGGCCGGCCTCTTTCCAGCGCACTGATAGCTGTGCGGGGTGTTGGAATCGAAGTAGGCGGCATCGCCCGTCTCCAAAACGTACCGGACTCCTCCGTGGAAAAGCCCCAGTTCCCCGTGCAGAATGTAGAGGAACTCGAATCCTGGATGCAGGTGCGCACGGGACTCAATTCCCTTCTCTTGAGGTAGGAACTCCGCCAGATAGGGGTCCATCGCCCGGTCAGGGATCATGTAACCCAGGCTCTCGAAGAAGTAGCTGGGATTCTCCGCTCCGGTCTGCGGCATGCGGACGCGATCTTTCTGCCGGTGAATGCGGAAGATCGAGCTCGGCTCGGACTCGAAAAAGTAGGCAAGGTCCTTGGAAAACACCATGGCGATGCGCGCCAGGTTGCGCAAAGTCGGGATTACCCGGCCTGTTTCCAGTTGAGAGAGAAAGCTGGCTGAAAGGCCGGTGTGCCTGCCCAGTTCCACCAGCCCCATGGACTTCTTCAGGCGCAGCCGCTTGATTCGCTCGCCGATGTTCTTTTCAGCGATGAACCGCTCGGCGGTTTCCGGGTCGACTTGCGTCATTTGGGTAGATTCGCTGTGGGCGGTTTCGCTGTGCACTGGTATCAAATCGCTCATGGCTGCTCCGAGGACCCCTTTGGCTTCATCCGATCACTGCACGCAAGTGGCCTTCCAACAGAATGCACTGGCTGGGAAAATATTGTCCACATCAAAAGGAATTCGCGTCCTGCAAACTTTGGCGAGCATTCGCGTCAAAGTTTCGCAGCAGCATAAAACAATTTGAGCAGCGGTGGTTGCACCTGCACACAGCCCTCTTTCGCTTGCCGGCGTTATTCTAGAAGCGCCCGGCCGATGAAGCGCCCGGTCCATTTGCTATGGAAGCCGCGGCCACATCGGCCGCCAAGGATACCCATGTCTGAAGAAATCAATTCCTCTGAAACAGCCGCGATCTCAATAGCTCCCTTGGCCACCGTTGCCACATTGGGGCAGTTTGAAGGCCGGACCGTCACTCTGCGCGGATGGCTGTACAACATGCGTGAGAGTGGCAAGCTCGTATTTCCCATCTTTCGCGACGGCACCGGCACGGTCCAGGGAGTAGCCCACAAGTCCGGAGTTTCCGCCGAGGTGTTTGAGGCTCTGAAGAGCCTGACCCAGGAATCCAGCGTCATTGTGACCGGCAAGGTCCGCGCCGACCAGAGAGCGAAAGGCGGCTTCGAACTCGATGTGCGAGACATCGAAGTGATTCAGCGCGTTCCGGAGAGCGATCCGTACCCCATCAGCCTCAAGGAGCACGGCGTCGACTTCCTGATGGAGCATCGCCATCTGTGGATCCGCTCGCCGCGCCAGTCCGCCATTTTGCGCATTCGTGCCGAAATCATGCGCGCCGCCGCTGAGTATTTCGATACAAACGGCTTCATCCGCACCGATCCGCCGATTCTGACCCCGGCAGCCTGCGAAGGGACTTCGACGCTGTTCCCTGTGGATTATTTTGGGGATCCGGCTTTCCTGACACAGTCCGGCCAACTTTATATCGAGTCCACGGCGCTCGCGCTCGGAAAGGTGTACAGCTTCGGTCCCACCTTCCGGGCTGAAAAGTCGAAGACCCGCCGCCACCTGACCGAGTTCTGGATGATCGAGCCGGAAGTGGCCTTCTGTGACCTGGATGGACTGCTGGAACTGGCGGAAAACTTCCTCTCGCACATTGTGCAAAGCGTCCTGAAGAACCGTTCTGCGGAGTTGGCGGTGATCGGCCGCGATCCGGCAAAGCTGGAGGCGATCTGTCCCCCGTTCCCGCGCTTGCGCTACGACGTGGCTGCCGACATGCTGAACCAGGCGCACAAAGACGGCGTGCTTGAAAACCCTTTCGAGTATGGCAATGACTTTGGTTCGCCCGACGAAACCTGGCTCAGCTCGCAATTCGAAAAGCCGGTGATGGTGCACCGCTATCCGGCCGACGTAAAGGCCTTTTACATGGAGCCGGACCCGGCGGACAACCGGTTCGCCATGTGCGTGGATGTACTGGCGCCCGAGGGCTATGGCGAAATCATTGGCGGTTCGCAACGCGTCTCCAGCTTTGAACTGCTGAAGAGCCGCATCGAGCAACACAATCTACCCATGGAGGCTTTCCAGTGGTATCTGGATCTGCGTCGCTACGGATCGGTGCCGCACTCCGGATTTGGTATGGGTATCGAGCGCGCAGTTGCCTGGATCTGCGGCCTGGAACACGTCCGCGAGACTATTCCTTTCGCGCGTACGCTGCACCGCATTTATCCGTAAGGGACCGTAAGGGGAACGCGAAAACGGAAACGACGGAAAAGGCGCGGATCAACCCGCGCCTTTTCCGCTTTCTGGCAGTAGGAGCGATGAACACAGCGCCTGGAGATCGGGGTAGACTGGGTTGCAACCGGAAGCGTGCGGAGAATTGCAAAGCAGAGAAACATTGTTTCACCAGAGGTGTTTGCAGCGATGTGGCCTGGTTGTGGGACGGTTGGGACTCTGGACCGGGGAGTTCGAGAAAGAGGAACGGCAATGCGGAGATGGACTGTGTGCCTGGTTCTGCCGGGATTGGCGGCTTTGTTGGCGGCGGGTCCGGTAGAGGGGCAAACGTCGCAAGGCAGCCAGGGTGCAATGCCGGCAGCCGGACAAGCCGGACAAGCTGGACAAACAGGACAAGCTGGACAGGCTGAACAAGCCAAACAAGGGTCAGTTGCCGCCAGTGCGGACGGCGCGGCGCTGATGCAGGAAGGCGACAAAGCGGCAGCCGCGAACGACTACCGGACGGCGCTGGCGAAATACACCGCTGCTGCCCAGGCCGACCCCAAAAGCTACGAGGCCGCGCTGAACGCCGGCGACTCAGCCTATTCCCTGAAAGATGCGAAGACTGCGGCGGCTTGGTTCGAGCGGGCGATCAACATCGATCCGGACCGCGAGACAGCTTACCGGTTCTGGGGCGATGCACTGCTGCGGGTGGGCGGCGACGCTTCCGGCGCCAAACAGAAGTTCATCGATGCGGTGGTGGCAGAGCCGTATAGCCTGACTGCGTGGAAGGGACTTCGCCAGTGGGCGGCGATGGAGGGTGCCGCGATTGCTCCTCCAAGGATCGATCGGCCGGCCGCGCCGGAGGTGGACGAGAAAAACCCGAAGAGCGTGAACCTGCAACTCGACTTTGGCGGGACCGATGAGAGGCGGCATCCCGGCGCGTCGGCGTGGATGATGTATTCCCTCATTCGCGGCGGCTACCACGGCGACCAGTTCCACAAGGACTATCCCAAGGAGACCGAGTATCGCCACTCCCTCAAGGAAGAGGATGCGGCGCTGAGCATGGTGGCGGTGACGGTCGCGCAGACGGTGCAGGAAAAGAAGATCAGCCGTGAACGCCTGGACGAAAGCCTGCGCAACCTGCTTAATGTGAACGATGCGGGCATGCTGGACTGCTGGATTCTGATCAATGGCGCCGATGCCGGCATCGAGCGCGACTACCCGGCATACCGCGCGGAGCACCGGTCCCTGCTCCACGACTATCTGGATCTCTTCGTGGTGCATGGCGGGCAGAACTGAGGTCGAGTAGGCAGCGCGAAGTCGGCTGGCTGTGCTTCTCGAGTCCAGATGCCGGCTCCGCAGGGCTCAGAGCCGGCTTTCCTTGCAGGCTGGTATGTCTTTAACGGTCGGATGGAAAGCTGCCGACGAGTTCTCCCGCAGAGACCGTTTGCCCCGCCAGAACGATGGCGTGGCTGGCGATACGCGCGGCCGGTCCAATGACGGTGGAAGTCAGAGTGACTTCGCCGAAATCGTGCGTGGCGTGCGAGTGCGAGTAAATCCGCGCGTAAGAGCCGATCACTGCTCCCTTGCCGAGCGTGATGCCGCCCCGGTCGTTCAACAGAGCCTGCTGGCGAATGGTAACGCCCTCTTCTATGGAGAGGTTGTAGCCGAAGGTTAGGTCGACCCCGTGGTGAATCTTGACCCCGGCGCCGATGCGGGCAAAGATGTGGCGTCCCAGCATCCCTCGGAAGCGCAGGCCCAGCCAATGGTTGAGCCCGATCGGCGAACGATCGAACATCTTCCAGAACCAAAGCAATGGCTTGCGCTTGGCAAATTGCTCGGGATCGACATCCGGAAAACACTCTGCTTCGAGGGTTACGTTTTCGGGATCCAGCGAAAGGCTCAAGATGTTTCCGGGGAGTTCGCTGGTCAACGTGAGGTTGAGCTTTCCACCATGAGGGCGGCCCAGATAAAGCTGATGGAGCTGGTCGCGAACGATCTCGGAGCGACGCTCCGGCGATTGATGCCGGGTGAACTCCTCATCGAGGAAGTGTGTCCAGCGGCGAAAGACTTCTTCAGCTTCAGGCGTAGGATGCGGAGCATTGCTGGGAGAGTTTGCCATACGGATTGGACTTTACACCATCAGGCCAGAGCGAAACCAGAGTCCCAGTGCCCCGGCCAGTTTCGTGCAAGGCCGCCGCTCCCTGCTGGTCGCGTCGACTTTGCTGTAATGCTTCCGAAATACGCCAACTCTGGTTTCGCTATTGGGTCAATCGATAGCCGCTCTCACGAAGGTGATGGCAGTTGGTAGCAGAACGGGAAAGGGGCGGAACTCTTTGAGAAGAATTCCGCCCCTTATTTCATCGACAAGAACGATCAGAAGCGACTGTCTTTAGCTTCAGATTCCGTCATCGTCGTCCTTATCCGCAGCCGGTTTGGGCTGTGCTGGGGCTGCCGCATCCTTTACCAGGCCAAGGGGAATCTCCATGGTTCCTGTCTTGTTGGTGGCAGCGTCCAGTACGCCGGTGCGCAGGAAGTACTGACCCTTGGGCACATCTATTTCCGCGTGCAGCTGGATCCCATCCTGCGAGAAGGCTGCGTAGGCGTCGGGCTTGACGGCGAGAGCGACGCGGTGGTCCTTGCGGCTGGCAATGACGCCGTAGCGGTCAAAAACGATGAGCGAAAGATTCAGCGTTCCCTTGTGGAGGCCGTCCGCGGGATCCAGCTTCAGAACCACGTCTTTGAGGTCGATGGCAAAGTCCACGGAATAGTGGATGCCGGCCTTCTTGTCTTCCAGAGCGGCAGCATCCAGTTTGGGAGTCACGGACTGAACCCGCGTCTTATACAGAATCTGCTCGGTCTGCGGCATGCCGAATTCCATGAATGGCGCCAGCGGGTCACCGGAAGGCTTGCCATTGGCGACTTGACCGTTGCCGGGTAGATCGAGATTACGGGCATAGTAGCCATGACGGAAGGAAAGGTTATATTTGCCGCCGGACACCTTTATATCCACCTTCCGGAAGGTGTCGTCCATCTTGGTGTTGGTCGGGGCGTAGGACACGGTGTAAAAATCCGAGCTTTGGGTGACAACGTTGGAGATCACCTGCTGCAGGCCGTTGGTGTTGATGAATGCCTTGCCGCCCGTTTGCTCGGCGAGCATCTGCATGGTGGCCTGGTCGCTGTTCCTCTCGGAAGCTTCGGCAATATTTGGACTGCCGGCGGCATTCATGGAGGACTGCGGACCTTCCTGCATGGGATCGGTGGTTTTGGTGCTGGCTGCATCGAGGGCGCTTGTATTCAGGGCCGGATCGTTGCCCGGGTTGGTGTTATGTGTGGCAGTCATGCCGCTCATTGTTCCCGGCAGCCCGTTGCCGCCGATCGCGGCCTGCTGCGTTCCAGCGTCATAGAATGAAACCGCCTTCAGCCCGCGGGCATCGACCGGGAAAACGGCAACGCGTGCTGCGGTGAGCAGATTGATGGTCTTCTTGACGTCGCCTTCGAAGCGGGGATCGGTAGAGCCAAAGAGATTCACCGGGAAAGACTCGGAGAACCAGATCAGGTTCTTTCGGCCCGGAAAGGCCGCCAGAAACGTCGCGAGCTGCTGGAGATTGTGAAGGGTCTGATACTCGCGCTCCGATTGCTGGGCGACGGCTCCAACCTGAAAGAAGTTCTCCAGGGCGGCCGTCATGGCAGGATTGGCGGTATAGCCAAGATGAACGCCGCCATTTGGGTCAACTGCGACGCTGGCGATCGAGGCCATTGTGCTGGTCAGTACACTCTGGGCATCGGCCTCCTGGGCCGAGGCCATAAAAGCGGGCGCTTCGACGGTGTTGTTCTTCTTGTTGGCGAGGGCTGCGACCAGGAGGGCCGGGTCGTCGGTGAATCCCTGGACATAGTGCAGACCACCGGACATGGTGAAGATCGCCATCCGGTAGCCGGGCTTGAGGGTGCGGAGGAAGTTCATCGCCTGCTTGCGGGCGAAAGTCTGATCCTCGGCCGGCGTGTTCAAGGAATCGAGCAACAGGATGTTGACTGCGGCAGGCTGCCCTACCGGCGAAAAATTGCTGAAAACGTTTGGCGGCAGCTCAGGCATTCCGGCGGGCGGCGTCGAGGGCCCCTTGTGCTCTTCAAAGAAGGAGACGGTCTGCGGCTTGCCTTGCTCGGTGACGCTGAAGGCATCCTTTTTCAGACCGGTGACCGGGACACCCTCTTTGTCTGTTACCACGACATCGATCAGAACGGCATGGCTGGTGATGAACAAATTGGTTACCGGAGCGTTGGGGTCCGGTGCAGTGCTCTGAGCGAATGCGGGAGCGGTTGCCAGTGCAGTTACAAAGAATGCGATGAAAACAGAACGCTTCACAGAAGTGCCTCCTTGATTTCGAGCGTGCAATGCGGCCACCCCATGCGGGACAGAGTGTTACTTGGCGGCTACCTGGAGTGGTTTTACCTGGCTCAATGGGACTTCCATCGTGCCAACCTTGTGCGAGGCCTGATCGTAGATCCCTGCGCGCAGCCAGTATTGGCCTTTGGGAACTTCAATCGAATCATGAAGCTGAACGCCGGTTTGCTGAAAGACGGTGTAAACGCCAGGCTTGATGTTCAGAGCGATCACGTGATCCTTGCGGCTGACGACAGCGCCGTAGCGGTCATAGACAATGAGTGCTTCATTCAGGACTCCCTGGTGGGTTCCATCCGCCTCCGGCCTCAGCCGAAGGTCGTCCCGATTGATGGCAAAGTCGATCGAGTAGTGGCTGAGCGCTGCCTTTTCCGCCGTTCCGGCAGCTGCGTCCTGCGCGGCTGGGATGGGCTGAATCAGCACCTTGTAAAGAATCTGCTGAGTCGGCGGCATGCCCAGATCCATAAAGGGCAACAGCGGGTCGACGGCGCCCGGGTTCTTCGTGGCCAAATTTCGAACGGCCTGGTTGCGCAACTCCTGCGCGCTTCCGGGCAGATCCTGGTCGATGGCATAGTAGCTGCGGCGATAGGAGAGGTTGTACTTGCCGCCGCTGACCTTTACCTCCATCTTCCGTTCGCCGCCGTCCATCTTCTGATTGGTCGGAGTGTAGGAGAGGGTATAAAAGTCGGAGCCGGTCGAAGCGATATCGCCGATCACCTCCGCCAGGCCGTTGGTATTGACAAAAGCCTTGCCGCCGGTATCGTAGGCGAATCTCTTCATGCTCTCTTGAAGGCTGTCGCGCTGCGAGTTTTCACTCATTACAGAAGTTGCGCCGATGCCGCCTCCGCCGACCACCTGCATGGGGGTGGAAAGGTAGGCCGACGGATTGTTGTAAGCCTCATACAGGGCGTGGCTGGCAACGCCGGTCGCGCTGACCGGGTAGACGGCGACGCGCGCAGCGGCCAGCATGTTCATAGTCTTGAAGTATTCCTGCTCAATATGCGGGTCCAGAATATTCGAGGTCAGGAAGGGGATGGACTCGGAGAACCAGATCAGGTTCTTCCGCCCGGGGAAGGAACTGAGGAAGGTCGCAAGCCGCTGCAGGTTGGCCAGAGTCAAAAGCGCTCGATCCGTGGTTTGCGAATCGTCGTTCTCCTGAATGAATTTCTGCAGGTCGGTGAGCATAGCCGGGTCTGCAGCCGTCCCGCCGTTTCCCTCGACCTCGCTCATCATCCCGAACAACACGGCCTGCGCGTTGGTCTCCTCCTGCCCCTTGATCATGACGGATTCCTGAACCTCGTTGTTCTTCTTGTCCGCCAGTCCGGCGACCAGAAGAGCAGGGTCGTCGGTGAATCCCTGCACAAAGTGAAGACCCAGAGCCATGGTGAAGATGGCCATGCGCGAGCCAGGTTTTGCGCCTTGCAGGAACTTGAGGGCCTGTTTATGCACAAAGCTTTGATTACCGATCTGGGTATTGAGGGAATCCAGCAACAGTACGTTGACGGCGGCGGGCAGGGGAAACGGCGAGAAGTTGGTGAAGACGTCCAGAGGGAGAGTGGGCATCTCCACCCCTTCAACCTTTTGCGCGGCGCTGTGTTCCTCAAAATAGGAAACCGCCTGCGGTTTTCCTTGCTCAGCCACTGAGAAGGCGTCCTGCTTCAATCCGGTGACCGGCTTGCCGCTGTGGTCTGTGACCAGCACATCCAGCAACACGGCGCGGGTGTTGACACGGAGGGTTGCGGCAGGGCTGACGGGCTCAGGAGAGCTAACCTGCGCCAGCAGAGGACTGGCGGCTAGCATGCATGCGAAAACCGGGAAAAGGCCAAAGCGATTCATTGCAGTTCCTCCACGGGCATAAAAAACAGCTCAGGAATCCGTGCGCGTCCACGAACATCGTAGACTGCCCAGTTCCAAGGTCGACGGACCAGCGGATTGTTTCAGACTGCGGCCGGACACTGCCGGGTACACTTGACCGAATCCGCTAGGTTCCAAATCAAATCCATCAGACGCTGCGAAATGTTAGACAGGCATTTCTGGGGGTTGTCTTGCCGGATCGGAAAAGAACACTGGAACAAGGGCCGATATCCCGAGGCCGGGACTGGGGTGCAAGCGCGAGAAATCAAAAGCCCCACCCAGAGTTGCCTGAGCGGGGCTTTTATTGGTATGGGAGCGGCAGCTGTGGGCTAGCGCTTGCCCTGGATGGTTCGGGTTGGGGGGCCTGGCTTTTTGGTTGACCGCTTGGCGGCGATTGCGTGCATCTCCTTGCCCATCCGGGACTGGTTGATGGCCAGCTGCATGGCAAGGTTGATCAGGTTGCCGGTTCCCCAATAAAGCGAGAGCCCGGAAGGGAGCTGCCACATCATGAAGCCCATCATGACGGGCATCATGAATGCCATCATGCGGCGCTGGGCGGGATCCATGCCCGCGGCCGGGGTGATGATCTGCACCAGGAACATGCTGACGATGATCAGGATGGGCAGAATGTGCAACGGATCGGCCGAGGAAAGATCGGTGAGCCAGAACCAGTGTGCCTGACGAAGTTCGACGGCGTTGGCCAGCACACGGTAGATGCCGTAGAGCAAAGGCATCTGGATCAGCATGGGCAGGCAGCTGCCGTACATGTTGACGCCCTCGGTCTTGTAGAGCGCCATCATCTCGGTGTTCATCTCGGCTTTCTTGGGATCGGTGGCCTTGAGATGCGCGTATTTGCGCTTGAGAACCTCGACCTTCGGCTGGATGCGCATCATCTTCAGCGACGACTTCATCATCGCCATACGAGTAGGCAGCATGCAGAGGTTGATGAAGAAGGTGAGGATGATGATCGCCCAGCCCCAGGTGTAGTCCCCGGAACCGAGCATGTTGCGCAGGAAGCGAAGCGCGAGATAGAGCGGCTTGGCAATTACCGCGAGCCAGGTGTACTGGATCAGGGGTTCGAGGGTGGGGCCGGAGGGCGTGCCATCCTGGGCAGACGCGCGAACGGACTTGAGGACGTCCAGTTCCTTGGGGCCGACAAACAGGCGCAGGCGAGTGGGCCCGGTCTGGTCACCCACTGCCAGGCCGATCACGTCGGCCGGAGTTTTCGGACTGTTGGGATCGTTGAGATCCTTGGGCAGTTCGATGGTGTTGTGAAGAGTTACCAGTGCGCTATGGCTCGGGGTATCCGGCAGGAAGGCGGCGGCGAAATACAGATCCGCCACGGCAGCGTAATCGTAGGACGAGGTCTGCGTAGCGTTGCCGCTTACCTTGGACGCCTTCAGAGAGTCCTGCTTGCCGTCGATGGACCAGGCAAACATGGAATTGATGGACGTGCGAATGCGGAAACCGGTGCTGCCGGGCTGCGGAGGCTGGAACTCTTCCATGTCGCCGAGTGCGGAGGGCCATTGCACCAGAGCCTGCACCGGAGAGCCGTTGCGGGTGACAAGGGACTCGATCTTGACCACGTAGCTCGAATCGAAGCGGAAGGTCTTCACCACATCCAGGCCGTTGGCGGCGTAGTGGAAAGTGATCGCGCTCGTTGCCGGCACCTGAACAAGTCCAGTGGCCGAGGGTTGGGCTCCGGTCACGGTCATCTGGTAGAGCGACCGGTTGAGCTGGTCATCTAGATCCCGATGATAGGTGTACAGCGAGAGCGGCAATCCGAAGCGGGCCGCGGCCTGCGCCTGGACCAGATCGAGCGGCTTGCCGTTCGAGTCGTTATAGTGTTTCAGAATCCAATGCTTGACCTGGGCGCCCTTGTTGGTGAAAACGATCCGGTACTGACTGTTCTCAACCGTGGTCTCAGTCTCCGCAGCGGAGGAAATTTGCGGCGTAGCCGGCAGAGCCTGCTGCGCAGCGGGGACCGGAGCGGCGGCCTGAACGGAGCCCGGAGTGAGCTGCGAAGGGGCGGTCTGTTGCTGGGCCTGTTGCTGGGTTTGGGCGGGGGGCGCTGGTGCAGCCGGCTTGGGCCGGAAATAGTCGAAAGCCAAAAGGACAATCAGCGCGACCATGGTGAAAGTCATCATGATGCGCATGTCGCCGCCGCCGCCGCCGGAACCTGCGGGGCCCTGCGTCTGAAGATTGGGATTGCGAATTTCTGCCAAGGGATACGTCCTGTCGTTGAGGAGGGTCGGGCCGTCAGGCCGTCACTTCTCCTATGGTAATTGTTTGTGGGGAAAATGGCGTGAATTCACGGCCGGAGGCACGGGATCGAGGCCGCCGGGAGCGAACGGATGGCAACGCAGCAACCTCCATCCAGAGAGCAAGATCCCGCGCCATGGGCCATGCGTCGCGATGGCCACGGAAGCGTACTCGGAGCAGGTGGGCAGAAACTTGCAACCCCAGGGGCTGACCGAATGCACTACCGGGGAGATCCAACGGCGATAGAAGTCCAGAACGGCAAGAAGAATGCGGGTCATAGTGATGGCGAGGGCGCCGGAACCGCAGTCGCGGGGCGTGACGCCTGCCGGATGCGTGCAGCTTCGGACCTTGCCTGATGCAGGATACGCACAATTTCCGCTTCGAGTTTCACGAAATCCATGGTCATCACAAAGCGGCGGGGATGAAGGATGAGGTCGAAACCCTGGGGAAGCAGGTCGACGTGCAAGCGCACAACCTCGCGCATCCGGCGCTTGATCCGGTTGCGTTCGTGCGATTTGCCAATGACCTTGCCGACGGTGAGGCCGACGCGCGGACCAGGAGGCAACTCGGCGCCCGCATAGGCGGGCGACTGAGGGGCCAGAAACCAGCTCATGGAGGCGGATGGGCGCTTGCGGCTTGCGGCATAGGCGCGCTGGTAATCGGCGTGCTTGCGCAGGCGCGCCCCAGTCAGCGACAAAGACTTTGCTGGGAGCGAGGAAGCCTTGGGAGGGGTGTTCATGGCAGTGCCGGGTTAGGCCGAACCAGGCGTGCTGCGGAGAGCGCACAGCCCGGTCCAAACAGAACGGCAGTTGAATTAGTCGCGGAATCCGGCGCTGACGGCAACGCGCTTGCGGCCAATGGCGCGGCGACGGCTCAACACGGCTGCGCCGCTCTTGGTTTTCATACGGGCGCGGAAACCATGAGTCTTGACGCGCTTGCGGCGATTGGGCTGAAATGTGCGCTTGGGCATGTTGATGCGCTCCTGTTTTCTGGTGGAAATCTTCGCCTTGACGGCAAGTTTCAAGTGTACCGTATGTTGGCCCAGGAATCCAGTCGGGCGCAGGAGGCGGCGGAGACCGGCAGAGTTCAAGGATCGAGGCGGCGTTTGGTACGAGACACCATTACCTGCGGTCCGGGACCTCTAGTGAAGGGATTTATCAACACAATGGTAACTGAATTGCGGAGTTTCACCAGCGATGGTGCAACGTATAAAACGCAGATTACGGTTCTATGAAAGACTGAGTAAAAGCAGACCGAAATGTGCTACTATCGGGACCGTTCAATAAAGTTTCCAAGCGTCCCGACATAGCTGTTTCACCCCTGGACTCCGAGGATCGAGCCAGGGAATGGTCATCGGTACTCAGGCGGATTTTGTGGAGAGATCGGACGAGGGGTTTGTGGCCTTTCGCCCATGTCGATCTATTGCCCGGACCGGATAAACCAACGAGATTCGCAGCAAGGAAACGACGCAGGCAAGGACTGGCGCAATGGCATTCGCAGTATCACCTCCAGCAGCTCTCAACCCCTGGCTTCAAATTCTGTCAGCTTTAGAAAAGAAAGTCATTCGCCAGTCGTTTGAGACATGGTTGAAGCCGACGCGTTTTAGCCACGCGACCGGCCGGACGCTGTACGTGCGTGTGCCCTCGGCGGAGTTCCAGCACATCGGTGACAAGTACGGAGACCTGATTCAGGAAGCAATCGACCTGCAGTCGCTCGAGTTCGACGACGTCTCATTTGTAACTGCGGAAGACGACCCCTCGATTCCGCCGCAGCGCAAGGACGGCGGATTCGGCCCGCTTCCGACTCATGCGCCAACGGCCCCGGCTCCTCCGCGTTCGCCGGAGCAGGCGCGATTCGACTGGTCGTCCGCGGCGCAACTGAACCCACGGTACACGTTCGATAATTTTGTGATCGGCAACGGCAACCAGTTTGCCCGCGCAGCGGCTCTGGCAGTGGCTGAGCGCCCTTCGCGGGCCTACAACCCGCTGTTCCTGTATGGCGGTGTGGGCATGGGCAAGACCCACCTGATGCACGCCATTGGCCACGAGGTGAAACGCCGCCAGCCGATCGCAAACATTTGCTATGTCTCCGCGGAAAAGTTCACTAACGAGATGATCACCTCGGTCCGCAGCGACCGCATGACCAGCTTCCGCGACCGCTTCCGCACCGTGGATGTGCTGCTGATCGACGACATCCAGTTCATCGCCCAGAAAGAGCGCACGCAGGAAGAGTTCTTCCATACCTTCAACGCTCTGCACGAGAGCATGAAGCAGATCGTGATTGCCTCCGACCGGCCCCCGAAGGAACTGGCAGAGATCGAAGACCGCCTCCGCTCGCGCTTCGAGTGGGGACTGATCGCCGACATCCAGCCGCCCGATCTTGAAACCAAGGTCGCCATTCTGCAGAAGAAGGCGGAAAGCGAGCAGGTCGAGCTCCCGACGGATGTCGCCATGTTCGTGGCTTCAAACGTTCGAACCAACGTGCGCGAACTGGAAGGCGCAATGACCCGGCTGATTGCCTGGTGTCAGGTCAACCGCGTGGAGATCACGCTGGCGACAACGCAGCAGTGCCTGAAGCACTTTATCGATATCCAGGTGCGCAAGATCAGCATCGAGGCGATTCAGCGCTCCGTAGCCGAGCAGTTCGGCATGCGCGTCACCGACCTGAAGCAGAAGAACAACTCGCGCAACGTGGTGGTGCCGCGCCAGATCGCGATGTACCTGGCCAAGCAGATGACCGAAGCCAGCCTGCCCGAGATCGGCCGCCAGTTCGGCAACAAGCACCACACCACGGTGATGCACTCGATCAGCAAGATCGACGAGCAACGCCGCACCGACAAGGATCTGCACCGGATGTTGAACAAGCTGCAGGACAGCCTGAACGGATAGAAACTCGCAGCTCGACAGACTCATGAACCTGAAAACAGAAAGGCCCACATCCGCCGATAGATGTGGGCCTTTTGAATGCAGATGACGATTGGGACGCGGCTGGCCGGATCAAGGCTTAGCGCCGAAAATCGCGCCCTCCGCGGCTTCCACCGCGTCCACGGTCGTTGCCACGTCCCCGATCATTGCCGCGTCCGCCACGGTCATCGCGCCGGTCGAAGCTGCTGCGCGGCTTGGGCGGAGCGGTAACGGGGAGATCGGTCTTGCCCGCTGGGAAGACGGCCAGAAAGCGGTCCTGACCTTCGCCGTGGCTGACTGTCTCGACGCCCGGAATCGACCGGAAGGCGAGGTGAAGCAAACGGCGCTCGTGGCTGTTGCTGGGAGGAAAAGCGAAGGGGATCCCCGACTTGAGGACCTTTTCCGCCGCTGCCCGGGCGGTCATGCGCATCTCGTCGGCGTGCAGGGCCTTGAAGTTGCCGGCGTCGAAGCTGACCAGGGAGTGCTCCCGCTGATCGAGACGAAGAATCTGGGCAGCGAGGGTTTCCATGGCCCGCAAGAGCTCCCCGTTGTGCTGCGTGAGCAGCGGCGCGTCCGGTCCGGAGAGCTCAACGCAGAGCTGGGCGGCTTCGGCGCCCTCCGGGTTGTGCGCGGCGTCGCCTGCGAAGATGCGGTACTTGAGGCGCATTCCACCGAGGGTATTCAGGTTGGTGAGGAAGGCGGCAATTTTTTGGGCGGCGAGTTGCAAATCTTCAATGGCCATAACTCGTTAGTATCGCAGAGCGGGGGCGAAATTGGTGCGACGAGCGAAGGGAAAAACGGTCGGTAGGCCAATTTTCCAAAGGAGGCGCCGCTAGAATCGCCGCGGGCCAATTTCTATTTGTCTTTGGGACCCGCGCTGGGAGAAGGAGACAGGCCCTGGTTCAACTGACGGCGCGCACCCCGGGAGTGAGATACTCCGGCCCGACCGGGTCGGTGACGGACTCGGCCACGATGCGGTCGATTTCAGCAAAAGCCGTGGTGTCCAGTGTCCAGCCCATGACGCCTGCGACGGCGTCGAGCTGTTCGGGACGCTTGGCTCCCCACAGAGCCACGGAGATCCCCGGGCGGTCCAGGACCCAGCGGGCTGCCAGTTCCAGCACGCTCTTCCCGAAACGCTCGCCTGCCAGCGCGGCCAGCCGCTCGACGGCGGTCATGTACTGGCTGAAGCGGGGCTCCTGGAATTTCGGGTCCACGGAGCGGATGTCGCTTGTCTCGAAATGCATGCCGCGATGGACGCGCCCAGCGAGCAGGCTGCGGCAGAGTGAGCTGTAGGTCAGCACGGCAATCTGGTTCTGGCGGCAAAAATCCAGAACACTCACGCCGTCCTCGGAGTCCTCGCGATGCGCGGAGCATTCGCAGGGCGCGCAGCCCTCGATTTGGCGTTCGAACAGGTTATAGGGCGGCTGGTTCGAGGCGAGAGGGACGACCGAGCGAAACGCCCGCATTTGCGCAACGCTGAAGTTGCTGACGCCGACTGCGCGCACCTTTCCTTCGCGCTGGAATTCGGCCATCAGGGCGGCGGTCTCGGATACCGGAATCAGCGTGTCTGGCCAGTGAATCTGGTAAAGGTCGATGTAGTCTGTGCCCAGGCGGCGCAGGCTGTCTTCCAACTCCTGACGCAGGCGCGGTTCGGTGGAGTCGGAGAAGACGCCGCCGCTGCTCCAGGAAAGGCCGGCCTTGGTAGCGATGAAGAACGCGTCGCGCCGCCCATGCGCGCGGATGGCCTTGCCGACGAGTTCTTCGGCGCGGCCGTGGCCATAGATGGGAGCCGTGTCGATGAGGTTGATGCCGCGATCGAGCGCGCCGCGGCAAGTGGCGATGCCGTCGGCGTCGGAGACAGCGCCCCATTCCGATCCGCCAATGGCCCAGGTGCCCAAGCCGATGCGCGAGACTTTTGCGCCTGCAATGGTTGTGGTTTCCATGCTGAACATCTTAAGCTCTCTTTCAGATTCGAATGGTACCCTGTGCGCTTACAAGTGTGACCACAAACGAATCTCATTCGCGGAGTACCAAAGCTATCCGAAGTCCAAGGCTCGTCCTTTTCGTCGTACTGTTGGCGTCCGCTGCCGGCGCTTCTCTGGCGCATGCGCAGGGCGGACCGCCGTTCATTACAGACGATCCCGGCACTCCCGGCAATCGCCACTGGGAGATCAATCTGGGCTGGATCGGAGACCACAATCCGGCCCATGCCAACTACCAGCTGCCGGACATCGATATGAATTACGGTTGGGGCGACCGCATTCAACTCAAATACGAACTGCCCATTGCCGCCGCTACCGACGCAAACAACACCACGCGGGCTGGACTGGGCGAATCGCTGCTGGGCGTGAAGTGGCGACCCTACGAACATCACACAGCGGGGGAACCCAAGAGTGACGAGAATATGAACTTCTCGCTGGGGACCTATCCGCAAGTCTCCATCAACAATCCCACGAGCGCCGTGCGCCGCGGGGTGGTGGAGTCGGGGCCGCAGTATTACTTGCCCATGGAAGCCACGGCGAAGATTGGCCCCATCGCGTTCAACGGCGAGATTGGCCGCTGGATTGGCAACGCCAATGTGCCGAGCCGCTGGGGCCGGGGGCTGATTGCGGGGCACGAGTTCAGCGATCGTCTGGAGTTGTACACCGAGATCTACGACCTGCAGGATGTAAACAGAATCGCTGGAGCGCCCAAGCAGCGTGAGCTGACGTTGGATATCGGTGGCCGCCAGTCGCTGGACAAAGGTGGACACCTGCGGCTACTCTTCATGGGCGGACGCGGCATTCAGGCAGTGACGCGACAGAATAGCGAACCGAACTGGATCGCGTATCTGGGTGTGCAGATCCTGCTGGGGCCGCGGGAAGCGAAGTAAGGACGCGGGGGCGAGCGAATGACGACAGAGGAATTCGACGAAGAGGATCCGGCTCGGCAGGAGACTGGCGAGTTGGAACTGGCCGAGCAAGAACCGGCTGAAAATGAAGTGGGTGAACCCGCCGCGCAGCCTGCGGAGCTGCCGTTCCGGTTGAATCCCGCGCAAGCCCGCGTGCTGGGCGCGCTGATGGAGAAGGAAGCCACTACGCCCGACTACTACCCGCTCTCGCTGAATGCGCTGGTCAACGCGTGCAATCAGCGTTCGAACCGCGAGCCGGTGATGGATCTGGACGAAGAAGAGGTCCACCTGGCGCTGCGCAATCTGGAAGACAAGCACCTGGCCGGCCGGGCGCGCGGAGCCGATGGGCGAGTGGCCAAGTATGAGCACTGGCTGGGCGAAGCTTTCAACTTCACTCGTGCCGAAGGGGCGCTCATCTGCGTTCTTTTGCTTCGTGGACCGCAGACGCCGGGTGAGCTGCGCGGGCGCACCGAACGGCTGCACGCCTTCGACGAGATCGGGGATGTGCTGGGCGGGCTGCAAAAACTGATGGATCGAACCCCGGCGCTGGTGGCCGTGATGCCGCGGCAACCGGGAACCAAGGAAGCGCGCTACGTGCATTTGCTTTCGGGGCCGGTGGCTGGCGCCTCGGGAGCGCTTTTCTCTCCGGTGCAACAGCGCGGCGCGGTGGCTCCGGCGAATTACACCGCCGCAATCAGCCTCGGCGCAGGAGCGGAGGAGCGTATCGCGCGTTTGGAGGCGGAGGTTGCGGAACTGCGCCAGCAGATGACTGAGCTAAGCGCGAAGTTCGACGATCTGTTTGGTGATTGAGGCGCGGGCTGTGCCTGCGCCTCAGCTCAAGCAGCCGTTAGATCAGCTCGTGCCCGGCGAACCAGTAGCCGATTTCGAAAGCTGCCGTCTCTTCGGCATCGGAGCCGTGAATGGCGTTCTCCTGGATGGAGCCGGCGAATTGCTTGCGGATGGTGCCCTCGGCGGCGTTGGCTGGGTTCGTGGTACCCATCAGCGTGCGCAGATCGGCGATGGCGTTTTCTTTTTCCAGCACCATCAGGAAGAGCGGCCCCGAGGCCATGAAGGCGCAAAGATCCGTGAAGAACGGGCGCTCCTTGTGAACGGCGTAGAAGCCTTCGGCCTGGGCCACGGAAATGTGCTGCCGCTTGACGGACACGAACTTGAAGCCGGCCTTTTCGATCTCGGCGAGAATACCGCCGGTAAAGCCTTTGCGGACCGCGTCCGGCTTGACGATGCTGAAGGTGCGTTGTGCCACGGTGAGTGCTCCTCTGGGGAATGTCGCTTGCTCCCCCATTGTAGCGGCCTCGCGATAGCCCGGGCGAGGCAGTCTGGAAACCAAAAACACAGCCCATTGAGCCGCAGATCTGCTAAAGTTTCCGCATGTTTTGCTCAGCCGATTTGCCTCATCGCCGCTCGACTCTCCTGGCCGCTATCCTGACCGCAGGATTGGCAGTTGTGCCCGCCTTTTCCCAGACCGCAACCCTGGCATCGGCATCTGCGGGAAACTCGCCCGAACTGCGGGTCTTCGATCCGACGCTGATTGATCGGACTGTTGACCCCTGCGAGAATTTTTACCGCTATAGCTGCAACGGCTGGTTCAAGCGCAATCCGCTGCCGGCGGATCAGGCTTCGTATGGGCGCTTCACCGAGCTGTTCGAGGTGAACCGCCTGCACTTGAGGCAGATTCTGGAAAGCGCGGCGCAGTCTTCTCCGACGCGCACGGCCAACGGTGCTGCGCGCACGGCGAGTGAACAGAAGATTGGCGACGAGTACGCCAGTTGCATGGACACTGCTGCGATCGACAAGCAGGGGCTGAAGCCACTGCAGCCGGAACTGGACCGGATCGCCGCAGTCAAGAGTGCGGCCGAGCTGCCCGCGTTGATCGCCCACCTTCATACCATTGGAGTGAATGCCTTTTTTGGCATGGGCTCCAATCAGGACTTTGCCGACTCCAGCAAGGTGATCAGCTACTATGACGCCGGCGGCTTGGGGCTACCCGAGCGCGATTACTACACGCGCACCGACGCCAAATCCGTGGAACAGCGGCAGCAGTATGTAAATCACGTCAAGAACATCTTGGTGCTTGCGGGTGAGTCTGAAGCGCAGGCTGCTAAGGACGCCGAGACGGTTCTGGCGCTCGAGACCCGGATGGCGAAGGCGTCGCTGACCATTACCGATCAACGCGATCCGCAGAACCTGAACCATCCCACCGATGTGGCCAGCTTTGCGAAGGAATTGCCGCACTTCTCGATCCCGGCCTATGTCGCGGCGGTGCATGGACCCGACACCGGCAAGATGAACGATGCCCAGCCCAAGTTCTTCGCGGAGTTCGACGCACTGCTGGGTGATACACCGATCGACGCGGTCAGAGTTTACCTGCAGTGGCAACTGCTGCACGCTTACGCGGGAACCAGCCTGCCGGAGAGCTTCGACCATGAGTCGTGGAACTTCTATGCGCACATCCTGAACGGCGCGGAAAAGCAGCAAGAGCGCTGGAAGCGCTGCACCAGCCGCGTGGACCGCGAACTGGGCGAGGCGCTGGGGCAGGTGTATGTGGCCAAGTATTTTCCGCCTTCGGAAAAGCAGCGCACGCTGGATATGACGCTGGCGATCGAACAGGCAATGGAAAAGGACATCGACTCGCTGGACTGGATGAGCGCGGAAACCAAGGTCAAGGCCAAGGAAAAGCTGCATGCGGTGATGAACAAGATCGGCTACCCGGACAAGTGGCGCGATTACTCCACCGTCAACATCGTGCGTGGAGACGCCTTGGGCAACCAGATGCGCGTGCACGCCTTCGACGAAGCGCGCGACCTGGCCAAGATCGGCAAACCGGTCGACAAGGGCGAATGGCAGATGACGCCGCCCACGGTGAATGCCTACTACGATCCGCAGATGAACAATGTGAACTTCCCGGCCGGATACCTTCAGCCACCGTTCTTCAGCGGCAAGGAAGACGATGCGGCCAACTATGGCGACATGGGCTCGACCATCGGCCATGAACTGACGCATGGCTTCGACGACCAGGGTCGCCAGTTCGACAAGGACGGGAACCTCGCCAACTGGTGGACCAAGGACGACGAACAGAAGTTCACCGACAAGTCCGACTGCATGGTGAAGCAATACGACGCCATCGAGGCCGTTCCGGGCGTGCATCTGAACGGCAAATTGACACTGGGCGAAAATCTGGCCGACCTGGGCGGGCTGTGGCTGGCGTGGCTGGCGTGGCTGGACAAGGCGCAGGCCGTGCATGTCGATATGACCGCGAAGATGGACGGCTATACCCCTGAGCAGCGCTTCTGGATCGCCTATGCCCAGCAGTGGTGCACGCAGACCCGTCCCGAGCAATTGCGCACACAGGCTCAGACCGATCCGCACGCGCCGGACGAATACCGCACCAATACCGTGTTGCAGGATCTGCCGGAGTTCGGCAAGAGCTTCAACTGCAAGAAGCCGTCGCCCATGGTGATCGCCAACCCCTGCCGCGTCTGGTAGCACCTGCGGTGCGGCAGCCGCCGCTTGCGCGGCAGAGCATTCCCGGCCCGCGCCAATAGAAAGGCGCGGGATTGAGATTGCCGGATTGCGAGTATGGGATTTGGAACGAGGAGAAGCGGAACCGCCTGCGACGGGGTTCCGTACGTCTCTTCGTTGCGTCGGATGAGGGTTTATGGCGCTGAATGGCATTCCGCAACTGGAAACGCTGACGGATGCCACGGCATCCGCCGTTCAGGGTGCGTGCGTTTCGGGAATAAGCGTGTCCATGGTCTGCAGGTGGATACTGGCTTTTCTTATCGGCTTGGTGCTGGTTGTCCTTTCGGAAGCGGAGTTTCTGGTGGAGCTGGCCGAAGTGGGGCCGACGCTCCGGCAGGCGCTCAACGGCAAGAACCGACGGGGTTTACGTGTCGAAAAGAATGTCTGTTGAGTCCCGAAGATTTGCTCAGGCGGGCTTGGAAGGGTAGTAGTGCAGGGTGCCGAAGATGCAGCAGCCGGGCTGCTTCTTTGCCTCTTCAATCTGCTCGGCGAGTTCATCGGCCAGAACGGTGACGTGGGCCACGCGCCGGCACTGCATGATGCTTACGACCGACCAGTTCCTGCGGCCCAGGATCATGCAGATGTTTTCCGAGAAGCTGGCCGGGTTCATTCCCCATGCGACGACATTTGTCCAGCACCGTGTGTCGCCGAATTCAGTTGGCGGCGTCAGCAGGTTTACCTGTGCAGTCCACAAAGCGTCCGTTATGTTTGGGTTTTCCATAGAAGAACGGCCACCATTCAGTTGGACGATCTGGTTCGCAAATGCCAATGCAACTATCGATGGGCGCTACTGAAGCGTATCAAAAACACAATAATTCAGGCGAGTATCTGGCGCGGCGTCGGCGGCAGATGGCGGAGTTGCTCGACGCTTCGGCAACGCGCTGGAGAGCTCCCTCATCGCCTTCATTCAAGCACAAAGGCCCACCGTAGCGGTGAGCCTTTGTGTCCTGCAAGCATTGGAGCGTCTATGCCTTGCCAATGACGCGGGCAAGCGCCGCGCCGATCTCCGCGGGGGAGACAACGACGTGGATGCCGGCGGCTTCCATGGCTTTCATCTTGTCGGCCGCGGTTCCCTGGCCTCCGCTGATGATCGCGCCGGCGTGGCCCATGCGGCGACCGGGAGGAGCCGTCTGGCCGGCGATAAAGCCCACCACGGGCTTCTTGACGTATTGCTTGACGAACTCGGCAGCGGCCTCTTCGTTGGTGCCGCCAATTTCGCCAATCATGATGATCGCTTCGGTTTCAGGATCGTCGTTGAGCAGGCGCAGCGCGTCGATGTGCGTGGTTCCGATGATCGGGTCGCCCCCTATGCCGATGGCGGTGGACTGACCGATGCCGCGCTGGGTGAGCTGATGCACTGCCTCATAGGTGAGCGTTCCCGAGCGGGAGACGATGCCGACGGAGCCTTCCTTGTGGATCCGGCCCGGCATGATGCCGATCTTCGCCTTGCCGGGCGAGATGACACCGGGGCAGTTGGGACCGATCAGCCGGGACTGCGAGTCCTTTAACTTTGCCCAGACTTTCACCATATCAAGAGTGGGAATGCCCTCGGTGATGCAAACGACCAGCGGGATGCCGGCATCTTCGGCTTCCAGAATGGCATCGGCCGCAAACGGCGGTGGGACGAAGATCATGGTGGCGTTGGCGCCGGTCTCGTTGACCGCGTCGGCCACGGTGTTGAAGACCGGCCAGCCCTCGTGGGTGCTGCCGCCCTTGCCGGGAGTGACGCCGCCGACAACGTTGGTGCCGTATTCGGCGCAGCCCTTGGCGTGGAATGTGCCTTCCTTGCCGGTAAGGCCCTGAACGATCAAACGGGTGTTTTTATCTACGAGTACCGCCATCTTATGCCCCCACCTTTGCAGCTGCCTTAACCGCCAGATTCGCTGCTTCCTTCATCGTTTCACCAACAAGAAAATTCAAACCGGACTCGGCAAGAATCTTTCTGCCCTCTTCGACGTTGGTGCCTTCGAGGCGCAGGATGATGGGCAGGGTGACATTCAGGTTGCGAGCTGCGGCGACCACGCCTGTGGCCAAACGGTCGACTCTCAGGATGCCGCCAAAGATGTTGATGAAGATGGCCTTGACGTTCTCGTCGGAAAGCAGAATGCGGAAGGCCTGTTCGATCTGTTCCTGGGTCGCGCCGCCGCCCACATCGAGGAAGTTGGCGGGGCTGCCGCCCGCGTACTGAATAATATCCATCGTCGCCATGGCCAGACCCGCGCCGTTGACCATGCAGGCGATACTGCCGTCGAGCTTGATGTAGTTGAGAGCGAACTTGCTGGCTTCCACCTCAAGCGGATCCTCTTCGGCGGTATCGCGCAGGGCCTTGATGGCCGGATGCCGGAAGAGGGCGTTGTCGTCGAATGTGATCTTGGCGTCGAGGGCAAAGAGCTTGTCGTCGGTGGTGGTGATGAAGGGATTGATCTCCACCAGCGAGGCGTCGGTTTCAATGAACGCCTTATAAAGGCTCTGCAGAAATGCGACGGCGGCATTGATCTGGGTCGCCTTAAGTCCCAGCGCGAATGCTAGTTTGCGCGCCTGCCAGGCTCCGAAGCCGACCGCCGGGTCGATGGATTCTTTGAAGATGGCTTCGGGAGTCTTGGCGGCTACTTCCTCGATCTCCATGCCGCCCGCTTGCGAGGCCATGAATACCAGCTTGCCGGTGGCGCGGTCCAGAACGATGCCCAGGTACAGCTCGCGATCGATGGACGCGGTTTCTTCGACCAGCAGGCGCTGCACCTTCTGTCCTTGCGGACCGGTCTGGTGGGTGATCAGCGTCATCCCAAGAATGTTCTTCGCGTGAAGCTCGGCGTCCTCGCGGGTGCGGGCCACCTTGACGCCGCCGCCTTTGCCGCGACCACCGGCGTGAATCTGGGCCTTGACGACAACACCCGAGGCGCCGTCATGAAAAAGCTTGCTGGCCACTGCCGAGGCTTCCTCGAGCGTATTGGCCACTTCGCCCCTGGGCACGGCAACGCCGTATCGCGCCAGGATTTCCTTTGCTTGGTACTCGTGAATCTTCATGGGTTGTTACGACCATCCTGCCACTGTTTGAAGGGATCGGGATCGGGCCCGGTGTGCGCCAGGTCAGAGGTGCCGTGTCAGCGGTAAACAAATACTATCCTGCGCCCTGAAGGGACGTAAACCACATACGTTGGGGCGGGAACTGCGGGAGGTTTCGTCTGGATTCAGGGAAAGGAGTGAGCGCCTCTTCCCGATGGTGGGGAATCCCATCTCATGCTTCGTTCCGAGCAGCCGATAGCGCTGATATGAGGGAGTTTTCTTCGGAGGATGCAAGGTGCTTTCGATATCTACTTCCGACTGGTCTCTGACCCGTCACGTCTATTGGGAACCAAGTAATTCGCTGCCGCCAGTGGACGACCCGCGGGAACTCGATCAAGTTGCCGAAGCGCTGATGACGCCGCAGGAAGCGCAAAAAGCGGCTTCCACATCCGCATTTTCGTCCGCAAATGGTGACGGGGTGAGCCTTTCTCTTAGTCAGGAAGCGCGGTCAGCTATTTCCAGTGGATCGATGCAGCTCTCCATTTCTTCAGAAAGCTCGACTGGATCGAATCCGACACAGAACCTGACCATTCAAATGAGCGGCGAGGCCTCCTTCACCCCTACGGTGATTGGCTTTGCCCAGGATGGCTCGATCCAGATCTACCAGGGTGGGTCGGTTAGCGAGGACTATCAAGCTTCCGCAGCGATATCGGCGGACGGCTCCTCATTGCAGATGGCTACCAGCATGAATGCTGCTGAACTAGTGACCAATGGAGAAGTCCTGCAGCTCAATTCCGCCACGTATGACAGTTCTTTGAACTTACAGGTTTCAAGCGGCCAAAGTTCAACCCAACAGACCGGCAGCGGGAGATAGGCGCGCTGTCTTTGTGCTTGCCGCGCAGCACTCCTTCGCTCTGCGATAGCCGGCTCCCCTGCCTTTGGATGCTCGAAAGTTTAGGATAGTGAGCATGGCCTCTTTGAGAGAACATCTGAAGTTGCTGGCCGAAGACGGCGCGGCATTGACCCAGGAGCAGGCTTCGGCCGTCCTCGTCGAGATTCTTTCCGGCAGCGTTCCGGAAGTTGAGACCGCGGCCCTGCTGACGGTGATGGCCACGCGCGGCGAGCAGGTCACGGAGTTGGCCGGCTTCGTGGAAGCCATGCGCGCCCGGATGAAACCAGTGCCCCTGACCGATGAGGAGCGCGATTTGCTGGTGGATACCTGCGGAACCGGTGGCGGAGGCCCTCTGACTTTCAATATTTCGTCAGGCGCGGCCCTGGTGGCCGCAGCTGCCGGCGCCAAGGTGGCCAAACATGGCAATCGCGCTGTTACCTCCCGCTGCGGATCGGCCGACGTGCTGGAAGCCCTCGGCGTCCCGATCGACCTGGAACCGGAGATGGCCGCTAACTGCCTGCGCGAAACCGGCTTCATGTTCCTGTTTGCGCCGCATTATCACCCGGCGATGAAAGCTGTCGGTTCGCTGCGCCGGGCGCTGGGCTTTCGCACCATCTTCAACCTTTGCGGCCCGCTCACCAATCCGGCCCGTGCGCGTTCGCAAGTGATTGGCGTTCTTGCGCCCAGCAAGGTTCTGCTGGTGGGCCGCACGCTGGCGTCACTGGGAGCGAAGCACGCCTTCGTGGTGCATGGGACCGACGGCATCGACGAGTTGACGACAACCGGAGAGTCGGTTGTAGCCCGGGTCTTCGAGCAGGAAGACGGCACGTCCAAGCTGAGCGCCGCCCGCGTTACGCCGGAGATGTCCGGACTTCCGAGGGCCACGCTGGAGCAATTTGTCGGCGGCGACGTGCAAACCAACGCGTCCTACCTGTACGACATTCTGACCGGGCTGCCGGGCGCGCGCCGCGATATCGTGCTGCTGAATGCAGCGGCTGCGCTGGTGGCCGCCGGGCTTGCCGGGGATCTGAAACAGGGCGTCGCCATGGGCGCGGAGGCTGTCGACGCGGGCGAAGCCGCGGCGACGCTGGCCAAGCTGCGTCAGTTCGGAGAGAAGTACGGGAAGAAGGCATAGGCGCCAAAGAGCTTACAGCAGCCCGGAACGCCTTGTCAGAGTCCGTGAGAACAACCAGCAGAGCAGTGAAATCGCCAACGCTCCGGCGACCCATCCAGCGGACTCCAATGGTTGAAGGTCAGAGGCTCGGAGCGTGACCAACGGCATCTTTAGCGTGGTCAAGGCGGCCCAGACAGGTCGAGTCAACTCGAAGCCGCCCCACCCGAATACAGCGAGGGCGAGCAGGATTCCCGGAATGGCCCGCTTCCACGGGAACGAAATAGGCGTGGGCGCGACCACCCGTGCAGCTTCTTCCTGTACGCGATCCATGACCGAAGCAAGAAAGCCGGAAGTAGGCAGAATCTCTTCTTCTGTTGCCAGAGCCATGTCGAGCGCAGAGGGCAGCGCCGGGTCCAGATCCGCCTTGTGGGGTTCTGCGCGTTCCGTTCGGATTGATTCTGTCTTCAGACGGTTCATCGTGTGACCTCCGTACCTGTTCCGACGCCCGCGACACTATCGGGCTCAATTGAAGTAGATCCATAGGCGGCATGTTCGGAGGCAAGCTGCGGAAACCGTCCGCGCAGTTGCGCCCTTCCCCGGGCAAGCCGCGCCTTGAAGGTTCCCTCGGGCATGCCCATGGTGGCCGCCGCCTGCGCCACGTCCATCTCATGAAAATAGAAGAGGATGACCGGCTCACGGTAACGTGGCGGCAGCGCCAGCACTGCCCTGCGCACCGTCTCGGCGCTCTCTTCCGTCGCCAAGGCGTGAAACTGCCTGGCTGCGCGGGAGGGTTCCTTCGCCGCATCCAAGGGCAAATCCACGGTGGGGAAGCGCTTCAACTCGGAACGAAAGACGTTGGCAGCCAGCGCGAATAGCCAGGTTGAAAAGCTGGACTCTCGCCGCCATTGGGACAGACCGCGCCACGCACGGAGAAAGGCTTCCTGGGCCATCTCCTCAGCGCGGGCACGGTCGCGGCAGTAACGCCAGGCCAGGTTGATAAGCGGACCCTGCCACCGGCGGACAATCGCTTCAAAAGCACAAACATCGCCGGCGAGCACCCGCTCGACACATTCCAGATCGCTTGCGGCCAGATCGGCGTGCGAATTGGCGGCTTTCTGACTCAACCAAGATGTCCTCTGTGCGGTGGGACTGCGGAGGAGAGAAGCGGGTTGCATTTTCTTTGTGGCGCGCTCCATTCGGCATTGAGGAGACTGGGAAGCCGCGGAGGCGGGTAAGAGCCTCCGCGGCGTTGAAGCTCAGCCCAGCGACGCGAGGGCGCGCAAGATGTCCGCACCCTTTGTCTTCCAACCCTTGCCCATCGCCTGCAGTGCAAAGTCATCCGGCCGGAAGCCATGATGAACAAGGTGCAGAACGGTTCCTCCATCCGCCCGGGCGTCGAGCGTCCAGGTGACGGTGGTTTCGAGCCGATGGCCGTATTCTTCGTTCTTGCCCGATCCACCGTTCCATGTGTAGACGAGCCGGCGATGGGGCACTACCTCGAGTACCTCGCAATAGACGATGCCGTCCCAATCTCCCTGGGGCTGGGCGCGGAAGTTGAAGCTGTGACCGACGATAGGCGCTATGTCATTCTTCATCAACCACATGGCGAGCAGGTCTGGTTCGGTCAAGGCGCGCCAAACCTTTGCGGGAGGCTCGGCAAACTCATAATCCACAACAATCTGTTCGTTCCCTTTCATCCGGCATCTCCTTTATCTGTTTCACTCGTTATCTGTTGAAGCACCGCTCCAAGGGTGTTGAGCCGTTCCGGCCAGAAGCGCTGATAGTGGCTGAGCCATTGCACCAGAGGCTTCAAACCTTCGGGCGTGGCCCTGTAATGCGCGAAGCGGCCATCGCGGCGCTCGCTTACCAGACCGCACCGTTTGAGTACCCGCAGATGCTGCGAAATCGCAGGCTGCGAAACGCTGTAGCGGGCGTGGAGCTCGGTCACCGTGTGTTCGCGGGCGCAAAGCTGCTCGAAGATTGAAAGCCGCGTCCCGTCGCCGAGAGCCCTGAGCAATTCCAACTGCATGGGAAATGTATAAGCAAACGCTTATATATTGTCAAGAGCAACTTTTTGGCCGCTCCTTGCCGGCATGCGAAAAGCCGCCCTCCCAAGAAATGCAACCGGAATCCGCAGTCTACGGTCCCACCGATTGAAAGCAACAATTTCAAGTGATTTCAATCAGGAGGGCGTTATGGAACAACTCGCGATGTATCTGGGGCACATTTTTTCCAGTTCCGACGATGTGGCATTGGGGAACGGGATGTGGATCTTTCTTTCCGTGGCCTCGGTTGCGCTTTTCGTAGTGTTCATTCCAACGGTGTCTTGGATCGACGGCCGACGCAAGGAGCGCGAGGCTTATTACAAGGCGGAAACGATGCGCAGGATCACCGAATCGTCACCCGATGGAGCAAACGCGGCGCTCGAAATGTTGAAGGAAGAGGGCAGGCAAGAGCAGATCAAGATCCAGGAAGGGCTCAAAATTGGCGGGCTCATTACCGTTGCTGTAGGTATGGCGCTGGTAATTTTCCTGCGCGCGCTCCTCGGCAATGAACCTGTCTATTTGTGCGGCCTGATCCCGGCGTTCATCGGAGCAGCCATGCTCGGCTACGTATATTTCCTGGCCGCGCCCGTAAAGTAAGCGGCTGCTGACCGCCATCTGGCTTAGAGCGGTTCCAGGAAAGCTATCCCCAGTCCGAATTCGTGCAGGGTCGCCACTCGCTGGGGCTCGCGTCGACTTGTGGGGGTTGGCTCCGAGGCACACCATTCCTGGGACCGCTATAGCCCGCCCGAAAAGAAAGTGCGCGACCGGGCTTCTGTCCTGGCCCACAAGAAAAATCTTCTGCGCCGGGTGAATCCAGCCTCCAGTCCGCGCCATCGGAGTAATAGGTGTTCAAACAACTATATTCCGATAGCGTTCCTTTGCGGCCAAAATATAGCCCTTCAAGACTGGAGAGGATTCCCCATGGCCCCCAATGCACTGCGTCAGCCAACCATCTTTCTTCCCCACGGCGGAGGCCCCTGCTTCTTCATGGACTGGACGTGGGGGCCGGCCGACACCTGGAACGCGCCCCGGCGGTTTTTGGAAGGGCTGGCAGCAACGCTGCCGGCTTCGCCGAAAGCGATCGTAGTTGTCAGCGGCCACTGGGAAGAAACCGAGTTTACGGCCAGCGCCGCTCCCAAGCCGGAGCTGATTTACGACTACTCTGGCTTCCCGGAGCACACCTACAACCTGACATGGCCAGCGCCGGGCGCGCCCGATCTGGCGCACCGCGTCGCGGACCTGCTGGGCAAGGCCGGGTTACCGGCGGGGATCAGCCCCAGCCGCGGCTTCGATCATGGGGTTTTCGTACCCCTCAAAGTGGCTTTTCCCGAGGCCAAGATTCCGGTGGTTTCGCTTTCGCTGGCGGTTCCGCGTCCGAAATCTCCTTTGACCCGCGGCGGGTTTGATCCGGAACTCCACCTGGCGGCGGGCCGCGCGCTGGCTCCCCTGCGCGACGAGGGAATTCTGCTGATTGGCAGCGGCATGAGCTTCCACAATCTGCGCGCGTACCTTCAGCCGCAAACGCTGGTGAATTCCCGAGAGTTCGACCGGTGGCTGACCGCGGCCGTCGAGTCGCCTGAGGCGGAGCGGTCGAAGCTGCTGGCAGGCTGGCGCGACGCGCCCTCCGGGACCTTTTCCCATCCGCGCGAAGAACATTTGATTCCCCTGCTAGTGGCGGCTGGCGCAGGAGGCGAGGGTCCGGGACGCCGCATCTTCACCGATGAGCCCATGGGAGCGGCAATAAGCGCTTATCGTTTCGGAGATTGAAGGGCTTCGGCGCGCATAGCAGGAGGCGCGAACTACTCAAACGCGGCCTTGCAACAGAAGTCCCAAGCCAGCCGAAGACAGAATTAGCCATGTTGCGTTGACCTTAAATCGGATCAGCAACAGGGCGGACGCTCCGGCCATCGCCCAGGTCCATCCGTCAACGAGTGAAGCGCGGCCAAGCGGAAGTGCAACGGAGGCCATCAGTGCGACTGCTGCGGCGTTTACGCCATCCAGAAATGCGCCGGCGAGACTGGACGCGCGAATGCGCTCGGCTAAAGCGCCGACCAACCCCGCCATGACGAAAGAAGGGAGGAAGATTGCGAAGGTTGCGAGCGCCGCTCCGCTCCATCCGCGCAGCAGGTAGCCAAGGAAAGTGGCCGTGGCGAAGACTGGACCAGGGGTCAACTGGCCCGCGGTGACCGCGTCGAGCAGTTGCACAGGAGTGATCCAGTGCAGCCGGGCGACCAGATCGGCTTGCAGGAACGCTAGCAAAACGTACCCGGAGCCGAAGACAACCACCCCAAGCTTGAGGAATACCGCCAGCAACGAGAGCAGGCCAATGCCGCCAACTGCTGCCGAACCAACGGGAAGAGCTGCCGGAGAAAAAGAAGTGGCGAGGACGGCGAGGCTACCTTTCGACCCATCCGGGTAAGGTCGCAACTTGGCCAGCAAAGTTAGGCCTCCCGCGGCAATCAAAACCAAAAGCGGATGCAGGCCGAACAAGGCTGCGGCAGCACAGACGAGGCTCAAAAATGCCAGCGGAATCGTGCGCCAGGCCGAGCCTCCGAGCTTCCAAACGGCCTGGGCGAGGATGGCGAGCATGACGGGCTTCGCCCCATAAAGGATTCCCTTGGTGATCGCCATATTGCCGAATCGGACATACGACCAGGCCAAGCCCAAAGTAGCGAGCGAGGCGGGCAGGATGAAGCAAACTCCGGCAACAAGCAGGCCAGGCCATTTGCGGCGGCTGTAGCCGAGTGCCATGGCAACCTGGGTGGACCCTGGGCCGGGCAGCAGATTGCAGGCTCCCACCAGGTCGAGAAAGCGCTCGCGGGTCATCCACTTTCGGCGCTCAACGGCTTCGGATTGCATCAGGGAAAGATGAGCGGCCGGTCCACCGAACGCGGTCATGCCGAGGCGCAGGAAGAGCCGGAAGATCTCGCCCAGTGAGGTTGGCTCGGAAGGGGGAAAACCCGGGCCGGATGCGGGGTCGTTCACAGTGGGGAGCATGTGGCCGTACCTTGGTTCAGCGATCGCGTTCCTGATACCATTCGCGCCTGCGACCGATTTGCAGGCCGGAATCCACCAGCACCGCCAGCGTGCCAAAGATCATGCACAACTCGACGCGCGCCTCATGCAGAAAACTGAGAAGGCCATAGTGTGGCAGCTTGAGCAGCGCAAAAGGTCCGAAGGGCCGGCCAATCAGGACTGGGACCTTGGTGGTCGCAAGTGCGGAGATCATCACGATGAGCAGGACAAGCGCCGCATCGCCGGCGAAGAAATTGAACAAGATCGCGAAGCCGCCAACGATTTCGATTCCTCCGACGAGGGGCGAAACCACATTCGCGAAGGGGAACCCGATGGAGGTGAAGAAGGCGACGCCGAACTCATCTGGAAAGACAAACTTGAGAGCGCCTTCGAGGAGAAATACGATGCCCACGATTATGCGGATGAGGATCATCGGCAATTCTCGGCGCATCACAGCCTCCCGGCCCGAGCGGTTTGGCGAAGGCTTGCCCTTGGAAAAAGGGAAGGAGCACTCGTGGAGCCAGACATGAAGAAGCATACCTCAGTGGCCAGATGGGTTTGGGGAAAATCCGCGCGACCAAAGGTGCAAGGCCGGAATTCTTCGAAATTCCGAGGCTTGTCAGCACTGAAATAGAACAAATCAAAAGCGCTGAGGGGCTGGGAAAGGCGATTACATGGGTGGCGAAGGCAGATCGAGAAGGCGGTCAATGGCGGGAATCAGCTTTTCCGGCCTCGTGAAGGGGGCGTAGCGGGCAATGACGCGGCCGTCCCTCCCGACCAGAAACTTCGTGAAATTCCATTTGATGGATGAAGTGCCAAAAAGCCCCGCTTTGGACTTTCGGAGGAACTGAAAAAGTGGATGAGCCTCGGGTCCGTTGACATTCACCTTGGCGAAGATCGGGAAGGTGACGCCAAATCGGGAATGGACGAAAGCACAAATTGCATCCCCGGAACCGGGTTCCTGGGCGCCGAACTGGTTGCAGGGAAAGCCCAAAACAGACAGTCCGCTCAACCCGCGGCTGAGATACAGCTTTTCGAGTTCTTCGTATTGGGGGGTGAAGCCGCAGTGGCTGGCGGTGTTCACAATCAGCAGAACCTGGCCCTGGAACGCGGCCAGGCTTAACCGCTCCCCGGTCATCAATTCTGCTGAAAAATCATAGATTTCCGACCGGAATTGATCGTGCACGAAAAACCTCGGTGCCAAATGGATGTCCTGCATCGATTCGGCGCGTCTAAAAAATGGAACCGAGCACGGACCGGGAGGCAGCAGTTCCAAACCGTTCTGTTCCGGTAGACTGTGAATCAGGCCCATGGGGGTCGTTTCGTGTCCGCTAAGGGCAATTGCGGCAGGAAATGCGAAAGAAAGTGATGGTTGGAGCGGTCCCAGAACTCTCGTGCCGTTGGTGGAATCGCACAAGGTGTCACTTTCTTGAAAAAGATGACACTTGAGTGCACCGTTTCCGAGGCACAGCAACTGTGAAACAGCTGTCGCCGGCCGCAAGTCAGCCCTGCCGTTTGGGCGGGATGGGTGCGGTCCAATATAATCAGTCTTTCGCCAAGGCAGGACCAGATTTTTTCAGCAATGAGGGTGTGCATATTCTTCCCGTGAAGCGTAACCATGGACCGCACCAGTATTCGTGCTCGCCGCTGGGCTCCGGCCCAGTGAAGACCCAGCACACTTTCGCCCGTCGCGCTCTCGGAGCGGCAAGCCGCGCAAGCGTGCTGGGCTTTGCTCGCGTGATATTGATCCTCCTGTTGGTTTCCGCAGCAGTTGCAGTCGAGGCTCAACAGCCGCAGACGATCGAACAGATCCGCGTAATCGGCAACCGGCGCATTCCCAAGGAAACCATACTGGCGCGTCTCTTTACCCACCCCGGCGACACCTACGATCCGGTCTCGATCGAGCGCGATTTCAATTCGCTTTGGAACACCGCTTACTTTGAGAATCTGCGCATTGAACGCGAAGACTCCGAGAAGGGCATCATCCTGAACATTTTCGTGAAGGAAAAGCCCACGATTCGTGAGATCAACTACAAGGGGAACAACTCCGTCTCGAACTCGGACATTCTCGACCGCTTCAAGAAGGAGAAGGTCGGCCTCTCGGTCGAGAGCCAGTACGACCCCACCCGCATCAAGCGCGCCGAGACAGTGCTGAGGGACCTTCTTTCCGAGCACGGTCACCAGTTCGCCACCATCAAGACCGAGGTGAAGACAATTCCCCCGGCGTCGGTCCAGGTCAATTTCAATATCAAAGAAGGTCCGACCGTAAAAGTTGGCGAGATCCACTTTACCGGCAATGAGCACATCAGCAGTCTGGCGCTGCGCCGCTCGATGAAGAATTTGAAGCCGATCGGGATTCCCTACTCTCTGATTTTCGAGAATCTGTTTTCGCAGACATTTGACGCCTCCAAGCTTGAAGAAGACACCGAGCGCGTGCGTCAGGCGTATCGCGACAAGGGCTATTACAACGCTGCGATCGAAGAGCCGAAGACCCAGATCCGCGATCAGGGCGGCCTGAACCTGCTGACCTTCCGCCCCAACAAGGGCAAGCGCATCGATATCCTGATGCCCGTCGAAGAGGGCGCCCGCTATCGTCTGGGCACCATCACTTTCACCGGCAACAAGGCGGCCAGGAACGAGAAGGCGCTGCGCTCCACGTTTGCTGTAAAGGATGGCGAATGGTTCAATGCCACGATTGTGGGCAAGGGCCTGGAAAACCTGAAGAAGGCTTACGGTCAGATGGGCTACATCAACTTCGGCGCTATTCCCAAGCCGATCTTCGATGAGGATAAGAAGACCGTCTCGCTGGCCATCGACATTGACGAAGGCAAGCCGTTCTTTGTGTCGAGGATCGAGTTCACGGGCAATACAGTGACCCGCGACAAGGTAATCCGCCGCGAACTGATGCTGGACGAAGGTTCGGTCTACAACTCCCAACTCTGGGAATACAGCCTGATGCGGCTGAACCAGATGGAGTATTTCGAACCCCTGAAGGTGGATCAGGACTCCGAAGCCCACCAGGACGCAGACGCCGGTACAGTCGATCTGCTCCTGAAGGTGAAGGAAAAGGGCAAGAACTCGATTGGCTTGAACGGCGGCATCAGTGGCCTGTCGGGAGCATTCCTGGGCGTCAACTACCAGACCAACAACTTCCTTGGCCTGGGCGAGACCCTCAGCCTTCAGGGCAACCTGGGTAATGTGAGCCGCCAGTTCATGTTCGGATTCACGCAGCCCTACATCCACAATCGCCCACTGAACATGGGCTTCCGCCTCTACAACACCAAGCAGGACTTTAACGCGGCCAAGAACTATCAGACGGGCGCCGGCGAATCGGCGAACCTGACCTCGGCTCAGAAGTCTCTGTCGCAGAACTACAACCAGGCATCCACCGGGTTGGACTATTCGGTAAGCTATCCCCTGCGGCGTCACGCTTTCCAGAGGGTGGGTTTTACCTATGCGTTGAGCAAGTCCTCGATCACCGCCTTCAGCACCGCGTCGCAGACCTTCTTCCAGACCATCAGCTTCCGGTCTGGGATTCAGGGCTCGAATGCGCTGAATGGGATTTTGAATAGCTCCGCGTCCTTCAGCTACGTGTACAACACGGTGAACAACCCGATGCGGCCTCGCACCGGCAAGGAGTATTCGGCTCTGCTGCAAGTGGCAGGTCTGTACGGAAATGTCCGGTATTTTACTCCGTCGCTGGCCTACAAGGGATTCTTCCCGATGCACTATCTGACGCCGAATGCCGGCGGCCGGAACGTGCTGGGTATTCGCGCCCAACTCAGTTATGTCCAGGGCTTCGGCGGCGATGTGGCGCCTCCCAACAACCGCTTCTACTCCGGTGGCGAGTCGGAACTGCGCGGCTTCGATATCCGCAGCGCGACACCCTATGGATATGTGCCGAGCCGAACCACCGTGCAGCTTACCAACCCCGACGGAACGCCCTGCGTGCCGCGCGACCCGACGAACCCGCAGCTGAGCCAGTGCATCAATATTCCACTGCCCATATACGGAGTGGCCTCCATTGGCGGCGATACCAATTTCAACTCCAACATGGAATATCGCATTCCAATCGCGGGACCGGTTACGTTCTCGTTCTTTAACGACTTCGGAGTCGATGTCGCCTTGAACAAGGGCCAACTGAAGCAGAGCCCCGAAGGCTTTGCGTCGTTGACGGCGCCGCTTTATGGCTGCCCGGTCTACAACAACGGGTCCTGCCAAGGCGGCATCCCGGGATCCCAGGTCGGCTTCCAGCGCGATATCCGGCCGGTGTCTGGCGCCAACTTTGTTCCCCGCATGTCGACAGGCGCCGAGCTTGCAGTGATTATGCCGGTCATCAACGCTCCGTTCCGCCTCTACTATGCCTACAACCCGCTGCGCCTCTACGAGCGGCCGTATTGCAACGATGTGGTGCTGGGAACCAACAAGGGAAGTTGCACAGCGGAACTGATTACCCGCGATATGTTCCCGGTGGGTGGTGCGGGTGACTACACCTATCAGGAGGCCATGCAGGCCTACGGAACACGTTATCTGTTCCGCGAGCCCCGCAAGACTTTCCGCCTCACAGTGTCAACCACTTTCTAGCGCCGGATTTGACGATCGAAACGAATGGCCGCCCACACCGGGCGGCCATTCGCGCAAAGGGAAGCAGCCGAAGACAATGCGCATGGGTAGAAAAGCAGATCCTCGATGCAACTCAGTGAGGATGCCACGCGGGTTTGACGCTCCCGGTGCGCCAACCTATAATCCAACCTGTCCCTGTCTGCGATTCCGACCGCGTCCAATACTCAGCCCTGTTCGACGCGGGGTCTTTCGAGAACAGCGATGGACTGTACGGGGGATAGGACTCATCTCGCGCCAGGGCGCGTCCAATCTATAGCAATCCCGAAGGAGTTCTCGAAACAAATGAAGCGCACTTATGTTCTCATTGCAACGCTGGCCTTGGGCACCGTCCTGAGCGCCGCCGCACAAACCACGCCCGCAGCAGCAGCGGCGCCAGCCGGCTCAGTCAAGGTGGCCGTCATTGCCTTCCAGGCGGCCGTCAGCCAGACCAACGAGTTCCAGCGCAACTTCGGCGACTTGCGCAAGAAGTTCGAGCCGAAGCTGGCTCAGCTGAAAACCATGAGCGACGAGATTGAGACCCTGACCAAGCAGCTACAGGCACAGGGCGACAAGCTGAACGAGGCTGATCAGGCGGCCAAGGCGCGCGTGATCGAAGACAAGAAGAAGCAGGCGCAGCGCTTCAGCGAGGATTCGCAGACCGACTACCAGCAGCAGGTACAGGAAGTCTTCAACAGCGTGGCCTCCAAAGTGGGCGAGGTCCTGGTGAGCTACGTGCAGCAACAGGGTTATTCGATGGTCCTGGATGCGACGCAGCAGCAGCAGCAGGCGCCCATTGTCCTCTATGCCGCTCCTTCCAGCGACATTACCCGCCAGGTGATCGAGGCGTACAACGTGAAGTCTGGCGTTCCCGCTCCCGCTCCCGCACCGGCGGCTCCAGTCCAGAAGGCTCCAGTAGCTCATTGATCGGGAAACAGGCAAGAGTCAAAAGGCCCCGCTTGGCGGGGCCTTTTGTTTGCTGAGTCGATGGCCGAACTTATGCGCGGCAAAGGGCAGAATATTCATGATTCCGTGGTTTGACGCCCCTATTCTGCCCCCCTATAATCCAGATTAGTTCCCGCTGGCGTCTCCGTCCTCGCCTCTTCTTGTCTCTGCTCCGACCGGAGTGGTTCTTCCGATGAAAAGGCGGTAAGGTTGTTGAGGAGCCCCTGGCTTGTTCGTGCCGCAGAGTTCAGCCAGCGCACGGGAATTCTGAAGGAGTTTTTCATCCATATGAAGCGTTCGCTTGCACTTGCAGTTACGCTGGCCTCGGGGTTTGTCCTGAGCGCCGCCGCCCAAACACCGGCCGCCCCGACAGCGCCTTCCGGTCCGACCAAGATCGCCATTGTCGCCTTCCAGGCGGCAGTGGCTCAAACCAACGAGGGCCAGCGCAACTTCGCCGACCTGCAGAAGAAGTACGATCCCAAGCGGCAGCAGCTGAAGGGTCTGAGCGACGAAATCGATAGCCTGAAGAAGCAGTTGCAGGCGCAGGGCGACAAGCTGAGCGACGCCGAGCGCGCGACGCGCGCCAAGACCGTCGATGACAAGGAAAAGCAGCTCCAGCGCTCCGCGGAAGATGCGCAGAACGACATGAACCAGGAGATGCAGGAGCTCTATAACAACCTCGCCTCCAAGGTATACGACGTGATGGCAACTTACGCGCAGCAGCAGGGTTACACGCTGGTCCTGGACATTGGGCAGCAGCAGAGCCCGGTTCTGTATGCCACGCCGACGATCGATATTTCGAAGGCTCTCGTGGAAGCGTATAACGTGAAGTCCGGTGTGCCTGCTCCCGCGGCCCCTGCCGCCGCCCCCAAGGCCCCAGCAGCTCACTAATTCAGTTCAGGAAACGCTGACGCTTGAAACGGGCTCCGCATTGCGGGGCCCGTTTCAAGTTCGAAGGATGCAGACCTCGAAACCCAGGTTGTATGGAGAAAAATAATTAGGACCCACAGGTACCCTCCTGTGGAAAAATCTGTGGAATAAATCTCTCAATACCCGCGAAAAATCTCTGAATTGCCTCTTGCCTTTCGTGGGGCTCAACTGGTACAAGGCGTAGGTGGCTATTTATCAATGATATGTAGATGAAAAATAAGGGGGCCAGTGGGCTTGACACCAAAAAAAGGAAAAGCGCGCCGAAACGCGCTTTCCACAGATGCACATCAATAGCAGGTGACTTAAGGATCAACGTAGTAACGGGAGAAGCTACTTCTGCGCATCTTCGCCGATGCGCAATACGGCTAGAAACGCTTCCTGAGGTATATCGACCTTGCCGATCCGCTTCATGCGCTTCTTGCCTTCCTTCTGCTTCTCCAGCAGCTTCCTCTTTCGGCTGATGTCGCCGCCGTAGCATTTCGCAAGCACGTTCTTGCGCAAGGCGGCTACGGTTTCGCGGGCGACAATCTTGGCGCCGATGGCGGCTTGAATGGCCACTTCGAATTGCTGTCGAGGGATCAGCTCGCGCATCTTGGATACCAGCGCCCGGCCTCGATCGTAGGCGAAATCTTTGTGGACGATGATGGAGAGCGCGTCAACCGGCTCGCCACCGACCAGAATATCCATCTTCACCATCGGCGAGACCCATTCGCCAGCGAGTTGATAGTCCAGCGAGGCATAGCCGCGGGAGACAGACTTCAGGCGGTCGTAGAAGTCGAGCACGATCTCATTCAGCGGAAGCTCGTAGGTCAGAAGCACCCGGCTGGAAGTGACGTACTCGAAGTTCAACTGCTTGCCGCGTTTTTCTTCCACCAGTTTGAAGATGCCGCCGACATACTCCTCATTGGTGAGAATCTTGGCGGTGATGACAGGTTCGCGGATGCATTCGATATTCGTCGCGTCCGGCCAGCGGGAGGGGTTATCGACTTCGAGGACCGACCCGTCGGTGAGAGAGATGTGATAACGCACTCCCGGTGCGGTGGTGATGAGGTCGAGTTCGTACTCGCGCTCCAGGCGCTCCTGAATGATCTCCATATGCAACAGGCCTAGAAAGCCGCAGCGGAAGCCGAAGCCAAGAGCGACCGAGCTTTCCGGCTCGAAGAAGAACGAGGCGTCGTTGAGTCGCAGCTTTTCGAGCGCGTCGCGGAGCAGCGTGTGCTCGTGCGAGTCAACCGTATAAAGCCCGCTAAAGACCATTGGCTTGAGCTCTTCAAAGCCTGGCAACTGCGCAGAGGCAGGATTGGCGACGTCAGTAACCGTGTCGCCGATCTTAGTGTCGCCAACGTTCTTGATGGTTGCTGCGAAGAAGCCCACCTCGCCGGCGCGCAACTCGGCAATCTCGACCGGCTTGGGCATCAGGACGCCCATGGAGTCCACGTCGTACATCTTTCCGTTGGACATGAAGCGGATGCGTTGACCCTTGCGCAAAGTGCCCTGCATGACGCGTACAAGCACGATTACTCCCCGGTAGGCGTCAAACCATGAATCGAAGACCAAAGCCTGCAGAGGGGCATCTGCATCGCCCGTAGGGGGCGGCAGGCGGTGCACGATGGCCTCCAGGACAGCGTCAATGCCAACGCCGGTCTTGGCGCTCACGGGAATGGCATCTGTGGCGTCCAACCCGACAGCTTTCTCGATTGCTTCCTGAGTGCGGACAATGTCGGCCGAGGGCAAGTCGATCTTGTTGATGACGGGAATAATCTCCAGCCCGTGATTGATGGCCAGGTAAGCGTTGGCGAGGGTTTGTGCCTCAACGCCCTGGCTCGCGTCCACCACAAGGAGTGCGCCTTCGCACGAGGCAAGGGAGCGCGACACCTCATAACTGAAATCGACGTGCCCGGGCGTGTCGATGAGGTTGAGCTGATAGGTATTTCCGTCTTGCGCCTTGTACATCATCCGCACGGCGTGGGCCTTGATGGTGATGCCGCGTTCGCGCTCAAGATCCATGGCGTCCAGGATCTGCGCCTGCATGTCGCGGCCGGTCACTGAGCCGGTGAATTCTAGAAGGCGGTCGCTCAGCGTCGACTTTCCATGGTCGATGTGGGCGATGATTGCGAAATTTCTGAGGAAGCGTGAGTCCATGAGGGGTAGCGAAAGAGGGCGAATTGCGCCGTCCTGCGCGCGGAGCCTCCATGGCATAGCTTATCATCGGCATAGGTTCATCAGGGTTCTTTCGTGACCGAGGCGTCAGCAACATCGATGGGGAAAAGTTTGAAGCGGTTCTATCTGCACACGCCGGCGCTGCTGGCGTTGTCTCTGGCCGGGTGTTACCCGTCGCAACCTTCGGTGAATGCGGCGGGCGCGAGCCCTCAGGCCACCGCACCAGCGTTGCCCGCGCCGCAACAGGCGTCGGCGCCCGCAGTCTCTCCTGCTCAGTCTGCAGATGAAGCGCGTCAACAGCACTTGCACGAACTGATTCAACAGGTGAATGCAGCCTTTGCCAAAGGCGAAGCCGCCTATCGCAAAGGCCAACTTCCCGAGGCCAAAGTGGAATTCGACCGCGCAGTGGACTTGATGCTGGTCAGCGGCATCGATATCCGCACGGAACCCCGGTTGCAGGAGGAATTCGAACGCATCGTCGACGGGGTGAATGCCCTCGAAATGGAGGCGCTCAAGCAGGGAAATGGATTCGAAGCGAAGGCCGAGTCTGCGCCCGCTGACGTGGCCGAAGATGTGACATTCGTAGTGGATCCGAACCTGGTAGCGAAGGCCAAGGCGGAACTGGCAACCACCAAGTCCGACTTGCCTCTGGTGGTCAACGACTATGTGGCGGCCTTCATCAATTTCTTCGCGAATACACAGAGGGGCCACTACACGCTGCTGCACTCGTTCCAGCGCGGCGGCCGGTACAAGGCAATGATTGAGCGGGTAATGGCCGAAGAGGGAGTGCCGCAAGATCTGATCTACCTGGCGGTCGCCGAGTCGGGTTTCAATCCGCGCGCCATGAATGCCAAATCGCACGCCGGCGGAATGTGGCAGTTCATGCCTTCGGGCAGCTACGGGCTGGTGCGCAACAGCTACGTGGACGAGCGTTTCGATCCGGAAAAATCCACCCGCGCCTATGCCCGCTACATGAAGTTCATCTATGACCAGACGGGCGACTGGTACCTTTCAATGGCCGGATATGACTGGGGCACGGGCAACGTACAGCGCGCAGTGCAGAAGACTGGCTACGCGGATTTCTGGGAACTGTACAAGCGCAACAATCTGCCCATCGAGACGCGGAACTATGTGCCTGAAATTCTGGCCGCGATCATTATCGCCAACCATCCGACGCAGTATGGTTTCGACGACGTTACGCTTGACCCTCCGGTGCTCACGGACACGGTGACGATCAACTACTCCGTGGATCTGCACCTGGTCTCCGATATTGTGAAAGCGCCGATGGAGGAACTGACGGCGCTGAACCCGAGCATGCTGCGGGTCGTGACGCCACCAGAGACATCCTTCGATCTGCATCTTCCGGCGGGCACGGCGGCACTGTTTGAGAAGGCGATCGACCGGATTCCCGAGGCCAAGCGCAACGCATGGCGCTATCACCGTGTGCAGTCCGGCGAAACACTGACAGCGGTTGCGCGTGAGTACCACGTTACGCCCGCCGACCTGGCGGAAGCGAATCAACTGGAGCCGAGCGCCGCGCTGGATAACGTTGAGGCGCTGGCGGTGCCGACCGCTCCAGCCGCCGCACCGAGCATGCGCACACTGATGTACACAACGCGTAAGGGCGACACGCTGGTGACAATCGCCGATCGCTTCGGCGTATCGCTGGATCAGCTGCGCCGATGGAACAAGATTGCTGGGTTCAAGGTGGAACCAGGACGCCGTCTGCACGTGGGAGAAGCCGCGAATCTGACTCACGCCACGCGCGGTCATCATCGTGCGGCGTCGGTGACCGTGCACGATGAAGGCACTGCGAAACCGCATGAATCGCCGTCGGCCAAAGGGAATGCGACAAAATCTGCCGAACTATTTTCAAAAAAGGAAAGCGGTTCCGCGCACCATGCTAAGACATCCAGCGCCAACAGCGAAAAGCGTGGAGAGAGCGTGAAGTCCGCAACTGGAGCGAGGAAGAGCGGGAGTGCGAAAGGGAAAATGCACACCACTGCGAAGACCTCGAAGAAGAGCAAGGCGCCTGTCCCGAAACAAAAATAGACAGGGACCTCATTACATACTTGTCATCCGGTAGGCTTTCCGTGCAAGCTATTGCTACAATGGCTTCCGCGAACGGAAAGTACTTGGCCGTTGTGCGAAGGATCAAACTGATTGAAGAGCAGCGGAAGACCGCTGGAGGCAAAGGATGGAAGAAGTATTCAAGATGTATGCGATGGGAATCGGCGATCCGGATTCGGAACCGGCGGAGCTTGATCCGGATAACGAAGAGGATTTCGAAGACGATCAAGACGAAAGCCCTGCCGTTCTTACCTCTTCGGATGACGACGAGGGAGTGATTGGCGAGGTTGTGATCGAGGTCGTTGGAAAGCCAGCAGCCAAGCCAGCCCGCAAGAAAGCCGCAAAGAAGCAGGCGGCGAAAAAGGCTGTAGCGAAGGCTGTATCGAAGGCTGTAACGGAGGCTCCGGTCACGAAGGCTCCGGCCAAGAAGGCAGCCGCAAAGAAAGTCGTGGCCAAAAAGGCCGCAACTAAGTCCGCCGCAAAAAAGAAGACCACTGGCGTGAAGAGCGGAAAGGCCGTAGCCAAGAAGGCTGCAGCCGGTAAGAGCGCCAGCAAACCAAGCAAACGAGGTACAACATTGGCCGTTAAGAAAGCAGCAAAGAAGGCGCCCGCCAAGAAGGCAGTCGCGAAGAAAGTCGTCGCGAAGAAGGCGGTAGCGAAGAAGGCACCGGCAAAGAAGGCCGTAGCCAAGAAGGCAGTTGCCAAGAAGGCTCCGGCCAAGAAGGCAGTCGCGAAAAAGGCTGTAGCCAAGAAGGCAGTTGCCAAGAAGGCTCCGGCCAAGAAGGCAGTCGCGAAAAAGGCTGTAGCAACAAAGGCAGTCGCGAAGAAGGCCCCTGCAAAGAAGGCCCCCGCGAAGAAGGCCGCACCCAAGAAAGCAACCAAGTAGGAACCGCAACAGGCAACGCAAGGCAAGCAAAAGAGCCCGGCAAATCGCCGGGCTTTTTTGCGTCTGCAATCGGTTGATTGTCTATCGAGTGGTGGTCCCGGAGAGGATCTGCACAAGGTGCCCGCGATGGTGAGCCAAATAATCCTCGATCAGAAAACGCAGCGACACCGGCGCGTTTTCGCCGACCGTGCAGCGCGCATCCAAAGCGTCGGCCGGGATGTTCTCTACGACCGCGGCCAAGATCTGGTTCTCAGTCTGCCACCATTCGAGCAGCGTGGGCCATGACTGACTCTGGTAGCCGTGCATGTCGACCCAGGCTTCTTGCCGATAGCTGGGCCCGGAATAAGATCCTTCCGTCGCGGCACGAACAAACCGCTGGCGATTGTTGGCAGCTGAGTCCATCAGATGCCCGAGAATCTCTTTGCGCGTCCAGCCGCCTTCATGCCACGGCACATCCGCAAGCTCAGCCGGCATGCTCAGCAAAGCTGCGCGCATGGATTGCAGCTCGACCCGGAATTGCAAGGCAAGTTCAGTGGGCATCTATCCTCCGACACGAAACAAGCTACCCGCAACAGAAGAACAGCGGCCATTCACGCAACCGTCCAGGTCCGTCTGGTCAGGCCCGTCGGCTCAGGTCCGAGGGTGCTCTATTGACCGCCAGACGCGGCACCCTTGAGCGCATCGATTGCCGCCAGCACTTCGTCAGAATGGTGCTGAACCTCGACCTTGGTCCACACCTTCACGATCTTCCCCTGCGGATCGATCAGAAAGGTGTTGCGATTGGCAATCTTGAACGTAGCAAAGCTACCGAGGGATCCGTAGGCGTCGACCACTTTGTGCTCGGGATCGGCGAGCAGGCGGAAGGTGAGGCCCTCCTTGGTGCAGAATTGCTTATGGCTGTCGGGAGTATCGAGGCTGACGCCCAGGATCACGGCATTGTCCGCATCGAACTTGGCTTGGTCGCGTTGAAAATTGTGAGCCTCGATGGTGCAGCCCGTGGTCATGTCCTTGGGATAGAAATAGAGAACGACCCATTTGCCGCGAAAGCTGTCGAGAGCGATTTGCGAGCCGTCCTGGGAAGGCAGGGTGAAGGTTGGGGCAAGCTGTCCGACCGTGGGCATCATCTGGTCGGCGGCGTGGACAGAAACCAGCGCAGCAGCGCATACAGCGGCGGCTGCAGCAAAAAACAGAATCGACTTGCGCATAAGAAAACCTCCGAAAGGCAGGAATCAAGGAACAAGGCACAGGAAAAGAGCTCCTGAGCCGGTGAGCGTCACTCCTGATGCTGGAACAACAGTGGGGAAGTCCTGTTGCGATCCAGCACAGGCACAAACGTTCGATGCGGAACCAGGGGCCCGCGTCTCAGAATCAATTCCGCGATTCACAAGAGCTGCCACCGCGGCGATGCGACGATGGAGATCCCAGCCGCGTTGGCCCGCGCCAGCAACGCCTCGCGGTCAAAGAGCAAGGTACGGTCCGCTTCCAGCGACAGGCAGGTTGCGCCGGCTGCGATCATGGCCTCGATGCTGCGAATGCCGATGACCGGTACGTCGAAGCGCATGTCCTGGTTCGGCTTGGCAATCTTGACTACGGTAAGTTCGCGCCCCAGAGTGGACGCGTCATCATCGAGCGAACGCATCAGTTGCCCGGCGCGCTCAATGGCTGCGTCGGTTCCTTCCATGGCTTCCACCGCGACGCATGCCTGTGCGGCCACGACAACCGTCTGCCCGATATCGAATCCGGCCACGGCCCACGCGACGCTCAACCCGTAGTCGATACTTTTGCGCTCGTCCTCGCTGGGAGCTCGCTCGGTGAGGATGCCTTCGCGGGCCAGCAACGGCTCAAGGAAGGAAGTGGAACTGATCAGCTCAATTTCCTCGTCGCCCAGCACCTTGGCTACCGCGCCCAGCAGCATGTCGGTGGAGCGGGTACGCAGATTGAGCAGCAGCTTGGCCAATCGCCAGTCCGGGCGGATGCTGCTGAAGATCTGCTTGTGCTTGACCTGGCCCGCCATGACGGCCTTGCTGACGCCTTCCTTGTGGAAGGTGTCAATGAGACGCGACAGCTCCCCCAGGGAGAGCCAGTAGACGGTAATCTGTTCGTCGGCGGCAGCCCGTGCGTCGATCTCGGGATCGGTCTCTTCGCGGATCGCCGCCACTACAACAGAGTGCCCCTCGGCCCGCGCCGCGTCGAGCAGCAGAAAGGGAAAGCGGCCATTTCCGGCGATCAGACCGAGTTTCATTGAGCTGCCACGCTTCTCGACATCTGTTTACTTGATCACTCCGCGATGGCTGCGCTCGATGAAATCGACCAGGAGCGCCGCGTCTTCGCCTTCCAGTTCCTTGATCTTCTCAACTGCCTGCGTGGTGTTGAGCTTGGAGACCAGAAGAAGGCGAAAGGCCTTCTGCAGGGTCTTCAGCCGTTCCGGGGTAAACCCGCGCCGCTCCAAACCAACCTTGTTGATGCCGAATGCCTTGTTCTCGCGCCGGGCCGCGGTCTTGGAAAACGGCAGCACGTCCATGGTGACAATCGTGCCTCCGCCGATGAACGCGTATTTCCCAACAGTGCAGAACTGGTGCACGGGGCAGAAGGCGCCCACGGTCGCAAAATCCTCGATGACGACGTGTCCGGCAAGAGTGGCCAGGTTGGCGAGAATGCAGTGACTGCCAACCTGGCAGTCGTGGCCAATATGGACCCCCGTCATCAGCAGATTGTTTGACCCGACCCGCGTTATGCCGCCACCGCCCGCAGTGCCGCGGCTGATGGTCACGCTCTCGCGGATGGTGTTGTTGTCGCCCACAACCAACCTGGTTGGTTCGCCCCCGTACTTCAGATCCTGGGGAGCAACGCCCACCGCGCAAAACGGATAAAGGGTGTTTCCAGCTCCGATACGGGTGTGTCCGTCCAGCACCACGTGAGAGACGAGCTGGCATCCCTCGCCCAATACAACTTCAGGGCCGATGGTGCAAAAGGGGCCCACGGTGCAGGAATCGGGAATCACGGCCCCGGCAGCGACAATTGCGCTGGGATGGATGCTCACCGTGCAGCCTCGGAGGGAGTTTCTGCAACGACGCCGTTGGCTTCGGCTGGCGCAGGTCTCGCTTCGCGGGTGCGGGGAACCACCTGGCAGGTCAAAGTAGCCTCGCAGGCAAGCTTGCCGTCCACGTATGCCTTGCCTTCCATACGGCCGGCACGGCTGCGCAACGCCAGCACATTGACCTCGATCATCAGCTGATCGCCGGGGGAGACCGGGCGGCGGAACTTGGCGTTTTCGATACCCGAAAAGACGACCAGCTTCTTTTCGCGGTCTTCCATGGCGGCGGTCATCAGCAGGCCGCCGGCCTGCGCCATCGCTTCTACGACGAGTACGCCGGGCATGATCGGATAGCCGGGAAAGTGACCCTGGAAGAAGGGCTCATTGATGGTTACATTTTTGAGAACCACAACCCTTTTGGAAGGTTCAAACTCGATCACCCGATCGATCAGCAGAAAAGGGTAGCGGTGGGGCAGGAAATTCATGATTTCCTGAATGTCAAAGCGTGCGGCAGACGTCATTCTTGAGCTCCAGCGAGCGAATGGGCTAGAGCGGTTCCAGAAAAGCTATACCCAAGCCGACTTCATTCAAGGTCGCGCTCGCTGGGGCTCGCGTCGACTTCCACCCCAGCGACGAATACCTATCGCTGGGGGCCCGGACTTGAGGGTATAGGTGCCGAGGTGCACCATTCCTGGAACCGCTGTAGGCCCGATTGCACTCGAATGGATTATAAATCGGCATTGCCTTGGCGATCTCGTCATGCCGCGAGAGGTCTACTTCTTCGCTCGGTGCGCCACCGCATCCACATTCCAGAAGTCGGCATCCAACGGCTGGTTAAACTGGACCCGCGTGATGTACTGCTGACGCACCATATCGTCGTTCTTGAACCGGCTGATGGTGAAGGGCGTCGGAAAGCCCCCGACAACGTGGTAGTCGTCGTACTCTTCAGCATCCACATTCTTGTCCTTGTAGAGCGGGTCGCGCCACTCAAAGCTTCTCCGCAGCGGCAGATGCGTCTGCACATCCATGAGAATCGTGACGCCCTCGTTGTCGCCGGAGATCAACGTTACCTGTTCGGCCAGATGCCGCGCGGCCAGGTGCTGGCCCTCATAAACGAGAATGGTGCGTGGATCCTTGAGCCAGACTTTGACGGCCGTTTCAATGGAGTGGTCTCGGCGGCGTAGAAAGTCGTCGACCTGATCCTGCGGCAATGGTCCCTTGCCCTTGTAGGTCACCTCCCAGCCAGTGCGCCCAAGATAGAACTGGAGCACATCGCGGTGCTTGGTGTACTCATAGCGGTCTTTGTCGGGCCAAGAGTGGTACTCCCAAAAAAGCGTCGTGCCGACATCGGGGTTGCCATGAAAAAAGGCGGCTACATGTCCCTCGCGCATCTGGTTCTTCATGTCCAGCCAAGCTTGCCCGCCCAGAGCCTGCACCATCAAGTCCAATGCGGCACGCGCCTTTTTTGCATTGTCTTCGCCTGGCGCCGCAGCCGCGGTCTGGGCCATAGCAGGCCTGGAAACAGCAGGAACGAGAAGGGCAATCGTCGCCAAAGCGATCGGCAAAAGGCTGCTAAGTCTGCGCATCTGGATTGTCTCCTGAACCGCTTCTGAGATTGAGTATGCTGCAACAGTTAGACGACAGGGAAACTGCTTGGATTGTTTCGCGTTTGCAGGACCACCGCATACAACGGAGGCCAAACTCGAACAGCTTAACCCACTAATACGGCCCCGCCGTTGACATTCAAGATCTCGCCCGAGATGAACCCCGCCAGGGGCGTGCATAGGAAGAGCACTGGTCCGGCAATCTCCCAGGGATGCGCAGGCCGGCCCACCGGAATGCTGCCGGCGATCTTCGGACCCAGTTCCGGATCGTTCAGCGTTGCGGCTGACATCTCCGTGGACACCCACCCCGGTGCAACGCAGTTGACGCGAACGCTGCGCGGGGCCAGCTCGCTCGACAAGCTCTTGGTCAAACTGATCAAAGCTCCTTTGGATACGGCATAGTCCGCGTGGAAGGCCTCGCCTCGCTGCCCGGCGGTTGAGCTGATCAGCACAATATGCCCAGCTGCCTCGCCTGTTGTTACCGGACCTTGTCGATCGAATTGGGCAACCGAAGCCTGCACTAGCCCAAAGACCGCGTCGAGGTTGACGGAGAGGGTACTGCGCCATTGCTGAGCGGTCATCTCTGCGATGGGGACGTCCTGAGGCGGCCAGATGCCGTGATTGGCCACCAGGCAGTCGAGGCGTCCAAAGGCGTCGACAGCGGCCTCTACGAGGGCGCGGCCGTCCGCGGTGGAGCTCAGCTCCTGCTGGATGGCGACGCAGCGCTCCGGGCCGCCGCACTCGGCCACCAGCGCATCGGCCTCTTTGCGGGCCCGCCGGTAGCTGAAGGCGACGCGCGCACCGGCCTGGATGAATAAACGAACGGTGGCTGCGCCAATTCCGCGTGAGCCACCTGAAATGAGGGCGACCTTGCCCTCAAGGACCAAAGGAACTCCTGACATAGCCCCAAGCTACTGCATCGCCAGATGCTGTGTCGAGCAGTGAGAACAAAGGCCGGGGGCGGAGAAGAAGGGCATGCGGATGGTGTAGCAGGCAAATCGGAATAACACGCTCAAATTGCGCGCAGCATCCGGGCCGGCAGAGAAAAAATGGCCTTCATCAGATCCAACACGCCGCCGACCGCGATTCCTGCCAGGCGAAAAGGCAGTAGCAACAGCCACACCAATGGATAAAGAACCAGCGCCGCAAGGGCCAGCGGCCAACAAAGCACAAACAAGATGCACCACAAAAGAAACTTGACCATGGACGGCCCTCCAGAGCGGGCATCCACTCGCCCACTGTCTTCTACGCGGAACGGGTGCTGCCGGTTCCGTTCCCGGTATCTAACGTACTTGCGCCGGGGTCCCTGAAACGGGGAGGGCCTTGGCCTGACCTGCGTCCTTGGGTGCTGCGGGCGCGGCGCCGGACCTTTGCTTCGTCTTTGGCGTCGGGGCCGGACGGTCGGCGGCTCGACGCCGCGACGCGGCGGGTTTGGGCTGGGGACTCGCATCGGCGGTAATGGAAGGCGGCGATGGAGGCGCAGCTTCCAAACTCACCGGGATCTTGGGGGCCGGCGGCGCCGGTGAGGAGACCTTTGCTGTCTCGGGCTTCTTCTGGGCGGCTAAAGCAGCCAGCCGATTCATGGCATCCCGGGGAGACTCTCCGGGCCTGCGAGCATGCAAGGCCCTGCGGGCCGAGGACGCGGGTGCATCGGGCCCGGCTGGCGCACTGCGAAGTGAAGCGTTGTGCAGGATCGTGGTCTGGACCAATGTAGGCTGTTTCGCATCCGCTGCCGGGGCCGCAGAAGGAGCAGCGCTTGACTGCGGAGACACTTCGGTCTTGGGTGCGGCCTGCACGGCCGAAGGGGTAGGCTGTGCTGTAGGAGCAGCCACCGCCACGGGAGGCAAAGCAGGAGGCTGAATCAACGGCGCGACAACCGGCGCAGGCATCACAGCGACCGCGGGAGAAGAACTCGTCGCAGGTTGTGGCGCAGGTGCCGAAACAGTGAGCGGGACAACCGGATCCTTCGCCGGTTGAGACGCGGGTTTTGCCGGATCTGTGGCAATGGCCGCGACTGCCGGAGTCGCGGTCGCAGAGGGCGCAGGCGGAGCTGCTCTTGGACTGGCAGGAACTGGCATCTTCGGAAAGAGGAGCTTCTTGGACGGTTTCACGAAGACGGTGAATGTGCCGGGCTCGTCGACAGAAGTAGAAAACCCGCACTGATTCGGCGTGCTGAGCCCATCGCGTCGAACGCGGTCCACACTGAAGGCCTCGCTACGCGGCTTGCGCTGACAAAGTGCCGCACCGGTCACCCAAACCTGCAGAAATGGCAAATTGGAGATGCGATTCGAAAGCCGGGCTTTGCCCTCCTCGTCGGTGAGAGCCTCTTCGTGCCAGGTCTGTTCGCGCAGGTCGTGCTCGTCGTACCCGGCAACCGCAAGGATATGCGCCCGAGGAACCGGCTTGCCATCGAGTCCGGAGCGGATTTGAACTGTGATCGGCGCGTCGTGAATTGCCGGGAAGGGCTCGTTCGCACAGGCGAATGTGGAGAGACCGAGCGCCAGTCCAACTGAAAGTGAGCTTACGAGAATTCGAGCCACACACGATGCCATGAGAAGATTATCCGCCCACCTATAGGAATCCAGAGTTCCCTAATCGCTCCAGGTGAAAAGAAGCCGTCTTTCAGTCCTGCATGCAGACTTGGGAACGCCCGCGGGAACCGGCCGCGCGAAGGTACCTCATTTCGTCTTGACCTTTTCCCGTTCCGCGAGTATCTTCTTTCGCTCACGGATGATCTTTGCGCGCTCCTTTTCGGGTGAGGCGAGCACGGCCTTGGTTCGCTTGGGCAGCTTTTCATAGATCAGTGAATGCGCGCGGCGCAACTCGTCCTCGATCTGGCGCGCAGGCAGAGTATCCCACCGCTCGAGGGAAACCCAGAATACCCTGGCAAGGTGAGGGGAAGCGAAGACGCCTTCGTTCTCCTGCAATTCATGGAAGCGCTCTGCCCCGCAGTGGAACCAAAGCACGCCGGGGCTCACACCATCCACATCGGTCATGGCGAACATCTTGCCGCCAATGGAGCGGTCGCCCACCCAATAGACCAGGTGGTGGCCCCAGTTCAGGGTTTCGGAGACATAGGGAAACGCCAGGCAGATTTCGCGAATGCGCTCGTTATCCATGGGAAGAGTGTAGGACGGAACGAGGAAGCGGAAAAGGGGAAAGAAGGCAGTGATCAAGCAGCCCGGCCGCCAGCAGAAAGCCGGACTGCTCTTGGCTTAATATCGGGCTTCGAACTCCCGGAAGCGCCGCTCCAACTCCCACTGGGCCGCGGCCTTTTCGTTCGCGTCCAGAAATGCCTTGCACGTTGGTGTGGGCGCGACAACTCCGAGCGGCTGGCCCGCGCAGGCAGTCACGGAAACTCCGAACGCATCCGGAGCAGCCCAGAGACTGGCGCCGGCCAGGAAATCATGCTCCAACCCGGTACGCGCCAATTGCTTCAAGTCCGCGTAGCTGAGGTGGTAATCCAGAGCCGCGCGCACGTATTCCTTGGTGATGTCGATGCGGCTGACGCCCTCATCGTCTGTCGACAGGGCGACCGGGACATGAGCAGCGCGGTATTGCGGAAAGGGATGTTTGGCGCCGTCAATCCCGAGAATCTGCTCGTTCGAACTGAGATTGATCTCGACCATCACGTGCTTCTTCGCCAGTTCCGCGAGCAGTGCCCGCGCGTTGTTCTCGTACATCACGTCCACACCGTGCCCGATACGCTCGGCATGACCGAGCTCGACAGCCTGGCGGATGTGAAAGCGAAGCCCCTCGGGAGGCACGATTCCGGGAGCCAGCTCGCCGGCGTGCAAGCTGATATGCACCTTGGGATATACCGAATGCAGGTATTCGAGCATCTGCATGTGCAGCGTGTAGTCCCGCATGGAAACATAACTGTCCTCGGGCTGCACAAAGTTGATGCCGACAAAATCGCCCGGCTGGGTCTTGCCGTTTGCGCCGGGGGCTGAGTCTTGGATGGTTTCAAAACCCAGCAGTGTCTGGGCGAAAACCTGCTCGGGCGGGAAGGCGCGCAGAATTTGATAAATGGAGCGAACTTGCACCGAGCAGGCCGGCGCGGCCTGAGGGGTCTCGCAATGCTCCATCTCGCGGCGTTTCGCTTCAGAGGCCAGGACTTCCTCGCGGTCAACGGCGACTTCGTCCCGCAGTCCATGGTCGAGCAATTGCTGGCGGAACTTTGCAAAGTCAGGGTGGTTGGGGTCAAGGTTCCAGCCGATCTCGTGCGCAATCTGTGCGGCGCGGCTGAACGGCGGGGTCTGCATCAATTCCAGGTATTGCTGGTTTTGAGCAGCGGCAAGGCTGGCAGTCTCATCGATCCACTCGGCATTGTGGCGCTTGTTCAGCCCGCCGAAGCGCCCAAAGGTTGCGAAGAACTGGTCGTGGCCGCTTAATCCGGAGGTGGGAACAAAACTGCGCATCGAGAACGCGTCGATCAGCCGATCGTACAGGTCTTGATTGCTAGGGACCAAGACAGCAGGGATGAGCGGAGCGGCACAGGGAGGCTTGGCAAGGCTGAGCGCGGTTGGGTCGACACAGAGCCCGTCCTCACCGGCGGCGCGGATGAAGCTCTCCGCATACACCGCCCCGGAAAGGTGGACATGCAGGTCGGCCCCCTTGGGGAACCCGGACAGAAACACACGCAGAGGAAGCGGGCCGCCGTTAACCGCAACCTGATAGGCACGGGCCGCGCGGGCTTCCAACTGCGCGGCGGGAAGCTGAACACCAGTGGGCTGTGCAGGAGGAACGGCCGCGGCCTGCGAAAACGCGTTCGGGGAGAGGCTGACGGAAATGGTGAAGGCTAGGAGCTTGAGACGAAGGGCTTGTCTGCTCATGATTCCTCCCAGTTTAGTGCAGCCCTCGCAGACGCGTAACGGAATTCCTACCGTCGTGTTTGGCGATGTGGAATTGAGTTGATATACTGAACCAGTCGTTGCAAAGGCCTCTCAGCCGTGCAGCACAAGTTTGCGCTGAGGCCAGATAGCTCAGTGGTAGAGCGCGGCCCTGAAAAGGCCGGCGTCGGCGGTTCAATCCCGTCTCTGGCCACCACTTTTCCTTCCCTCCCGAAAACCAAGCGAACAAATATCCCTGTTGGGCGGGAATCCGTGCGTGATCACCCGGCGAGAACCGCCTTGAACGCCTCCCGGGCGGCGATGATGGTGGCTGACACCTCGACTTTGCCATGAGCGGTGCCGAGGAACATCGCTTCGAACTGCGAGGGCGGGAGCCAGATTCCCTGGTTGAGCATGGAAGCGTGGAAGCGCCCGAATGCGCCGGTATCGCTGGCAGCGGCCTGATCGTAGTTGGCGACGGGGCCGGAAGTGAAGAACCAGGTCCACATCGCACCGACGCGGTTCAAGGTAAGCGCGATTCCGGCTTTCTCGGCTTCCATGGCCACACCTTCGGCAACTGCCTTGGCCGTTGCTTCAAGCTGGGGGTAAATCTGTTCCGCATTCGCTTGCAGATGGCTAATGGTGGCGATTCCGGCAGCCATGGCCAGTGGATTGCCGCTCAGAGTTCCGGCCTGGTAGACCGGGCCCAGGGGCGCAAGAAGATCCATAAAGCGGCGCTTGCCGCCGAAAACGCCCACCGGCAGACCTCCGCCCACGATTTTGCCGAGAGTGACCAGATCGGCGTCGATTCCGTAGAGCTCAAGCGCTCCGCCCAGAGCGACGCGGAAACCGGTCATTACTTCATCGACAATCAGCAAAGCGCCTTCGCGGCTGGTAAGTGCGCGCAGGCCGGCAAGATAACCGGGGGCGGGCGCGATGCAGCCAGCGTTGCCGACAACCGGCTCCAGAATAACGGCGGCGATGGAGTCGCGGTGGGCAGCGAAAGCAGCTTCCACGGCAGCCAGGTCGTTATAGGGCAAAGCAAGAGTCAGGTGCGCGATCTCTTCGGGAACCCCTGCGGATCCGGGAATGCCCAGCGTCGCGATTCCTGAACCAGCCTTCACCAGCAGGCCGTCCGAGTGGCCGTGATAGCAGCCCTCGAACTTGAGGATGACTTTGCGGCCGGTGGCGGCGCGCGCCAGCCGGATGGCCGACATTGTGGCTTCGGTGCCGGAACTTACGAAGCGCATCTTCTCGATGGCCGGGAAGCAGGCGACGATGCGCTCGGCGAGGTCCGCCTCGGCGGCTGTGGATGCGCCGAAGCTGGCGGAGTTTCGCGCGGCCCGTTCGATGGCTTCGACGACAGGCGGAAAGGCATGGCCGAGGATCATGGGCCCCCAGGAGCCGAAGTAGTCGATATAGCGGTTGCCGTCGACATCCGTCAACCACGCTCCCGAGGCACTGGCCACAAAGGGCGGCGCAGAGCCGACAGCCCGGAATGCGCGCACGGGTGAGTTGACTCCGCCGGGAAAAAACTGCTCGGCGCGCAGCTGAAGGGCCTGAGAACGGGTGCGAACGGGGGCGTCGGCTTGGGTGTTCATGATGGGTTCAGTATAGTAGGCGCAAGGCGGTCGCGATCATTGAGGCAAAGATTGAAAGTCGCTCCCGTTGGCCCCTCCATCTAACGACCAGGCGGAGGAACCGTGAGCGCCCCTGGAGAATCAGATGGCCGGCTGATCGTCATCTTCGATGGCCGCTGCGGGCTGTGCAACGGCTTGGTTCAGTGGCTGCTCCGGCGCGACCGACAGGACAGGCTTCGCTTTGTGGCCGTCGACTCCGCGGCAGGCGTTGCGCTCCTGGCCAAATACGGCTTGGATTCCGCAGAAGCTGAGCGCACGATTCTTTTGGTTCACGAAGCCGATCAGTGGCAGGGCGCGCTCATCCGGACGGAGGCTGTCGTGGCCCTGTTGAAGGAGTTGCCGTCGCCATGGCCATTGGTTTCCTGGGTGTTGCGCTGGATTCCGTTGCCAATGCGCGATGCGGGTTACCGGATCGTCGCTCACATGCGCTACCGCATTTGGGGAAAGCTGGAGCATTGCCCGTTGCCCAGCGAGGACGAACGCGAGCGGTTTTTATAGCTGCTTTTCCCTTGACGAATTTGCGCCATTAGCATTACCGCGGCAATCGCTTCGAGTGTGACGGCCAGGCCGATGCAGAATCCATGGGCGAAGTCGTCCAGGTCGGACGAGAGATGAAGCAGGGGCGAGAGGGTGCGCTGCCAGTCGATGGCGCAACCGAGCAGGAGTAATCCAACGGCGAGCAGAAGCATGGCGGTTAGCCGAGTCTTCTTTGATTGGGTCAGTGAATCAAGCAAGATCATCATCCTCTCTGTTGCAATTCTCCTGTAGGCGCGGGCGGGCGTGGACCGGGAGGTCAACGCTGCAGCCGGCCAGGAGGCTGGCGCTACAAGTTCTTTTGCCTCAGTTGCCGGGATGAGCATTCGGGCTGGGAGCGAGTGCGCGGCGGGCCAAGATGCGCAAAAGCTGGAAGCCGGCCAATACGTCGAGGGAGCAGCCCAGTCCCGCGCAGACGCCGCGGCAGGCCTCGTTCGTTTCAGGCGTCAGATGGAGCAGGGTGAGCAGCGGCAGTGGCCAGCTGAAGGCGCTGGCCAGATCGATTTGCGCAACCACCAGCAGGGCCAGCAGCAGGGGCAGAGATTTCGACAACTTGCAGGAGTCGAGCAGGAACACGGTGCCTCCTTTCAGGCGCAGGAGTCAGATCGGCGCATGCGCCGCAGTGACCAGAGTTGAAACGTGATGGCGACTCCGAGCAAGAAGCCGCGCAAGGCATCGAAGGCATCTGGATGAAGAGGCCGCCAACTCGAAGCGAACAAGTTCATCGAGATGCCCACAATAAGGCAGAGATTGCCGCAGACCCAGATGCGGCGGGTCTTGGGGTCGGCATTACGGATGTTGCGATGTGCAAGGCACATGGAAGGCTCCTCCCGAGGGTTAGTTTCTGAAGCGATACCAGAGCATGAAGGCGAATTTGGTTGCGCCCATCGTGTAGATCAAAATCAGCAGATCCCAACTAATGAGGTGCTGGACCAGCAAGTGGAACTCGAGCAGGGAAAAGACGGCCAAAGTGCCAGCAACGGCAGCATACGAGGTGGAGCGGCGGGCATGATCGAGCAATCGCTCGTCGGCCATGTGGTCGAGCAGGAGAATGCGGTTGAGCAGGCTGCGGGTCATTGTGGGTTCTCCAAGGTGAAGATTTCGTCGGTGGAGCGGCCGAAGACGCGGGCGAAGAGGAGCGCCAGCTCCAGGCTAGGCACGTAGCGGTTGCGCTCAATGGAGTTGATGCTTTGGCGGGAGACGCCGACGGCCTGCGCCAGTTGCTCCTGGGTCCATCCAAGGTCGGAGCGAAGTTCCTTGATGCGGTTTGTGATGATGGGCGTCATGTAAAGTTGGCTTTCCAATTCAGGGTAAGAAAAATGCGTTGCAATGTCAAGCCGGCTTGTCATTTTTTTCGAGGGAATCTCTGGGAGGGCCGGTTCGACGCCCGAACCCGAAATCCTCGCGAGCAGCTCGGATCGGTCGCTAAACCCTGCAAAGGCTGATAAAATCGAGCTTTCGGCGCAGTGCGCCGGCGGTTATCTGGTCAAAGCATTTTCGGAATTGGTGAAGACCGAAAGCACACACCCAAGTGGTTTTTCCTCATCCGGGGTCCCCGCGGACAGGTCTTGGTCTGCGGGGTGGAAGTAAAAGCCACCTTTCACAGCGCTCAAAAAGCCTACGTGTATTCCGAAAATGCTCGAAGAAATCCATCCGCAGAAAGTTCTCGCCGTGGCAGAGAAATCCAAGTCCAAACCCGTGACTTACGCCGATGCAGGCGTAGACATCAGCAGTGGCGACCGCGCCAAGGAACGCATCAAGTTTCTGGCGCAAAAGACCTTCAACCGCAATGTGCTGGGTGGGATTGGCGGCTTTGGAGCGCTCTTCCGGCTCGATCTGCAGCGCTGGAAGAGCCCCATCCTGGTGAGTTCTGCCGATGGCGTAGGTACCAAGCTGAAGCTCGCCTTCGAGATGGGCGTACACCACACGGTGGGCGCCGACTTGGTGAATCACTGCGTCAACGATATCGGCGTGCAGGGCGCGACGCCGCTCTTCTTTCTCGATTACCTGGCCAGCGGCAAACTCGACCCGGAAGTGACCGAATCCGTGATTACCGGAATGGCTGAGGCCTGCAAGGCCAACGGCTGCGCGCTGATCGGCGGCGAGACCGCGCAGATGCCGGGCTTCTATGCCGATGGCGAGTACGACTTGGCCGGCTTCATCGTTGGGGCAGTCGATCGCGAGAAGATGGTGACCGGCGCGGAGATCAAGGTGGGCGACGTGCTGATCGGCCTGCCCTCGACAGGGCTTCACACCAATGGTTATTCGCTGGCCCGCAAGCTCTTCTTTGAGGTTGCCGGTTACAAGCATTCGCAGTACGTGACGGCCATCAAGGACAAGGCCGGCACGGCGCTGATGAAGACCCATCGCAGCTACCTGCCGGTCATTCAGAAGATGGTGACAGCGGGCGTGACCACCGGCATGGCGCATATCACCGGCGGCGGAATTACCGAGAACCTGCCGCGCATTCTGCCCAAGAACGTTTCGGCGCAGATTGAGATAGGCTCTTGGCCGGTGTTGCCGATCTTTGAGCATCTCCGCGATCTGGGCCAGGTCTCGGACGAAGAGATGATGCGCACATTCAACATGGGCGTTGGACTCATCGCGGCCATTCCTGCCGAAAAGTTCAAGAAGGCCAAGGCCCTGCTCGACCGCGCGGAAGAGAAGTTTTATGTGATCGGTCGCATCGTCAAGGGCAACCGCAAGGTGCAATACACGTGATCGCAGCGGAGCCTGAACCAGGGAATTCTGGCCCTGTGAAGGCCGGTCCCATGCGCCTCGGCATCCTGCTTTCCGGCCGCGGGTCGAACTTCCTGGCCATTGCCGAGTCGATCCGTGCTGGCCGCCTGAAAGGCGTGGAGATCGCTGTCGTCATCTCCAACGTCGCTGAGGCCGAGGGCCTGGAGGGGGCGCGCAAGCTGGGTCTGCCGACGGCGCTCTTTGTTTCCAAAGGCCGCAAGCGCGCCGAGCACGATGCCGATGTAGCCGCCTGCCTACGCGAGCACGGGGTCGATCTGGTCATCCTGGCGGGCTACATGCGCCTCCTGTCGCCGGAGTTCATCGCCGCGTTCAAGGATCGCATCCTCAATATTCACCCCTCGCTGCTGCCGGCCTTTCCGGGCTTGGACGCGCAGACCCAGGCTTTCGAATACGGAGCGAAGGTTGCCGGTTGCACGGTGCATTTTGTCGATGAGGAGCTGGACCACGGCGCAATTATTCTGCAGCGCGTGATCCCGGTGATAGAGAGCGACGACGCTCACACGCTTGCCGACCGGATTCTTGCGGAAGAGCACCAGGCCTATAGCGAAGCGATTGGCCGGGTGGTCAGCGGTGAGTACGAGTTGCGCGGACGACGTTACACGCTGCGCTCACTCTGACATTTTCCCTGAGCGTCTCGGATAATTTAAAGGGGCTGGCGCTCGTATACCGCGCCAACCCACTTTCCTTGAATTGCAGTCGAGCAGCCTTGACGCTCTAGCCGATCTTCTGCACGTAGAGCCGCACCATTGTCTGATTCAACAACTGATGTGCGATTTCGCCAAAGGTAACAGGTCCGGTAACGGTTCCAGTCTGTTTCCCTTCAAGTCCGCCATACAGATAATTAAGAATGCAGTTGCAGGCGAAATCTGGCACGGATCCTCCGGCGGAGGCCTTGGCGAACGCGCTCACGTAGTCGTCCACCGGCTTGGCTAGGCGGTAGTCGACACCAGGAAAGACCGGAGCATAAAAATCCACCGTGTGCGCGTTCGCGTCCACCTTCAGGAACGAGACATTGATGGAACTTCCGTTATAGTCGCCCACCAGCGGAAACTCGGTGTGAACGGCCTTTGCAGCCAGGTAATCGGCAAGATTAGCCGTCTTGCCTCCGATCAGGCAATTGGTGACGTGCGCGCCGGCTTCTTCGAAGCGGATTACATCTCCGTCGCCGCTCTCGAAGATATTCACGGTGTCCAGATCGGCGATATGGTCGGCGGGCAGCGCGACGTGGAGCGCGACGCATTTGTCTTCCATCACGGCTCCGGTCTTGCCATTGAAGACGGCGGGCGTGTCAACTCCGATGCGGTCGACTCGGACGCCGGAAACCCACCCGACGACTGGGCGCATCAGATATCCCTCGAACGATGGCGCCCGCTCGGCAAAGGACTTCAAAACCTCGGACGAAGCCGGCAACACGACAAAAGTGAAGCCGTTTTCCGGTGCGTCCCGGTAAAGCTGGGCGAGGTTGCCGGCGCTGTATTCGGCTGCCTCGGCGCCCAATGCGCTGGCAGGAACAGGAGTTACGAAGATGCGGTCCTCAGACAATTGGCCGCCCTCTTCGGTCACGAAATAGGAGATGGTTCCGCCCACCCAGTTCCCCTTGGGCAGCTGGCCGAGAGATTCCCGGCTACCGGCGAGAAACAGAGATTCACCGGCAGAAATGGCCGCCTGCACTTCGGCGATGGAACACAGCTTGGAGCTAATCTTCGTTGTCATGGATTCCCCTCATGCCCTACTGGCAGATTTGTGCGATTTCGTTCGGAAAGATGGATTCGTACTGTGCGAAGAACTTATGTGTTCTTTCAACGAGTTGCTTCACATTTTCGGGCGACGGATCGCGTTCATAGCTTGATTTGTTGTTATGGATCATCATGTTGACAGTCGACTTGGTGGATTTCATCGGCTTGCTTCCTGTGACAATCCGCATCCATACGGGATGGCTGACATCTGGCACCATCGGAAATCCTCTCTCTTGTTGCTTGGTCTCGGTATTTACAGATATCGGTTAAAATTCGAATTAAAATGAGCGATAGTTAAAACCCGTACCATATCTCGGTAAAAATGTGGTTTTCCTCGATTCGAGAACTATTATGGCCGAGAGAAATTCGTTCAAGCGGTTCCAGGAATGGTTTACCTGGCGCCAGCCCCTACAAGTCGACGCGACCCCAGCGAGTGGCGACCTTGAATGAAGCCGGATTCGACATAGCTTTCCTGGAATCGCTCTAGAAACACACTTGCAGCAGGATCTTGCCGACCACGGCGAGTTCCAGAGGCAAGTTCCATGAGACGGCTATCCGCAAGGCTCCTGGGCTGCTTCTTTTGGTGAGAGCAAATCGCTTGTCAAGCAGACGATCCCTCCAGTCACTCTTAAGTACATGATCCTTCGGTAATTGATCGGCTGCGGCCAGTTGCCGAATATATGCAGCAGATTGCCTACGATCTAAGCTGACCAAACGAAAGACGGAAGTACCGGATCCGGCGAATGAGTTCGCCCTCCTTTGCGGAGGGTGCCGGGATGCGGGACCGTCTCTTGTTGGTCCATTTGATCCGGAAGCGTAAGCGCTGTCCGAAACCACGGCGCGCTTCGTGGCGGGAAGCTGTGGGCGTTGTGCCAGAGCGAAACCAGAGCCCCATGTCCCGATCAGTCTTGTGCAAGGTCGCCGCACCCCGATGGTCGCGTCGACTTTGGGGCGGTGCCTTCGGGATTCACCAGCTCTGATTTCGCTGTCTGCGGCCGGACCTGGAAGAGCCGGCCGCATTCCCGCTTTGCGTAGAATGGCGATCTGACCGTCCCTTCGTTGCTCACGCCCCATGCCGGGCCGGAGCACTCCGTCTCTGAAAACCTCGATTCAACCCAAGGCGGCCATAGCGAAACCAGGGTGACCGTATCCCGGAACTGCAGCGCTACAGCGGCTCCAGAGTTGCCATACCCAGGAAGCGATGCTCCAAAGTGGCATTTTCCTTGAGAAAATGACTCCTTGCACGATTCCAACAAGGGCACAGGAACTCTGGAACCGCTCTCGAGTCGACGCGACCATCAGAGAGCGGCGACCTTGCACGGCACCTACCGGGGCGCGCCAACTCTGGTTTCGCTCTATTGCCGCCTTTTCTTTGCTAGGAGTTCCGCGCATGAATTCAGTTGCAAACATCTGGAATCACCCGAAAACTTCGGTCGCGGGCCTGCTGATTGCCATCGCGACCATTGCCGGCGTCTTGTCCCAACACGGGATCACACTCGGAACCGCAGGCAGCGGGACGGTGGTCTCGCTGCTCGGCGCACTGGCGACGGCATTGCTCGGCCTTTTCGCCAAGGACCCCGATAGCCAACCGGCAACAACCGGCAACACCGCGAAGCTGGGCGTATGGATGTTGATTGCGCTGCTGCTGCAAGCGCCCTTTCTGACCGGTTGTTCGGAGGCAAAAGTCGCGCAGGACATCGTCAACTGGACTCCGGCGCTGCAGAGCGCGGTAGCCACTGTGGATTCGATGGGAGATCTTCTTGACCCTTCCGGCGCACCGGTCTTTGCGGCGGCGACAGCCGGCTTCGATGCGGCCTCAAATCTTCTTGTGGCGCAGGCCCGAACCTATCTTTCCAACCCATCCGCGAGTGCTCTCGCACAGCTGCAGACCGCAGTGGTAACCCTGCAGCAACAGGTGAACGCATCTTTGCTGCAGGCAGCCCGCATCGGCAGCCCCGGCAGCCAACAGCACGCACTCGACGCCATCAACGCAGTGGGAACGGTGGTGAACGCCATGCTGGCTCTGGTGCAGTCGGTTTCCAGCAAGTCCGCGGTGGCAAAAATGGCCGCGAGCGCGCCGATCAAGCTGGCTGCTGTGCGCAAGCATATGAACCCGAGCCTTGCCACGGCCATGGTAGCGGCGCACTACAGCGAGGCGGTTCACGAGGCGTATCTGCTGGTCGCGTGCACCGAGGCCGCGGAAATCCAGAGCGGGTTTTAGTGTCAACCAATCCAAGCAGGCTCAAGCGCATTTACCCTCCCCCGGTCGCCCCGCAAACAGCAATGGCCGCTTCCGAAAGAAGCGGCCATTGCACAAATACATATACCCAAGTCTGATTAGGTATTTACCCCCCGCGCTTCTCCTAGGATGAGCTTGAGGGTCATCTGCTTTCGTCCGCGATAGATGGTGACACTGACGGTGTCGCCGGCCTGGTGTTTGTCCATGATCGCGTTGATGTCCTGCGGATCGGCGACTTCATGACCATCGATGGCCACGATCAGATCGCCCCCGAGCATGATGGGCGTGTTTCCGACGTATGCCTGCTGGTTGCCGCCGCGCAATCCGGCACGTTCGGCAGCGCCCCCCGGCACAACTTTCTGGATCAGCACACCGTATTCGACAGCCAACTCCATCTGCGAGGCCAGATCCGGCCCGATTCCAAAGGAGATGATGCCCAGCGAAGGCCGTTTTACGCGCCCATAGCGGGTCAGATCGCTCAAAACAGCCTTGGCCGTGTTGATGGGGATGGCAAATCCGATGCCGGAGCTCTGGTCCGCGCCATTTGAGAAGATGGCGGTGTTGATGCCGATGACTTCGCCGCGGGAGTTGAGCAGCGGACCACCGGAGTTGCCGGGATTGATAGCCGCGTCGGTTTGAATCGCCTGTTCGATTGGCGATCCCTCGGAACCGCGAATGTCACGAATGGAGCTGATGATGCCCCGGGTCATGGTTCCGGCAAGGCCGAACGGGTTGCCGATCGCGTAGACCTTCTGGCCCACCGCCAACCCGGACGAGTCGGCCAGGGTGACCGGCTCCAGATTCGGCGCATCGATCTGCAGCAGGGCCAGGTCGTGGATCTTGTCGGTCCCGACCACCCTGGCCGCGTAACGCCGTTTATTGCTCAGCGCCACCTCAATGCCGCGATTGGCGCCGTCGATTACGTGATAGTTGGTGAGCACATGGCCGGCCTTATCGAGAACGAAGCCTGAGCCCTGGCCGTGCTGGGGAACCACTCCTTCAAAGAAGTTGAATACCAGCGTGGTTGAAGTGATGTTCACGACCGAGGGCAGCACGCGCTTGTAGACCGCAATGTTGTTCTGTTCCTCTGAGTCGTAGGCGGGCGCGGCCTGCGCCTCTGTCAACTCAAGCGGAGAGCCTGCGGCGTGTCCGCGAAACAGGGCAAGATGCGTCAGACCCGACGGCAGGTGGGTGGTGACGAGCCAAAATCCGCTCACCAGAACAACAATCAGAAGAACCTGGCGCAGTTTCATAGTGATTGAACCTGTTGACCTTTCTTCATTCTTACGTGAACGGCACACAGAAGTTCCGAGGAAGGGGTCGGCGCCGTCCATTTCTATTGTAAAGACACGCCGGATTGAAAACTGTTGCTCAATTGTTGCCACAATGTCACAACAGCACGGCGAAGCGAAACGATGTCGGCGGAATTATCCAGCACGTAATCGGCAAGGGCGGCCTTTTCGGCATCGGGAATCTGATGGGCCAATCGATTTCGCGCGTCGGCCTCGGCTGCGCCAGGGTCAACCGCAGCAGCTTTGTTTATCTCACGCAGGCGGCGGATATAGCGTGCAATTTTGATCTCATCGGGCGCGGTGACGACCACGATGCAGTCGATGCGCCGCCGCCAGTCGGCAAGAACGCCTTCGCTCTCGCCGCGCGCACGCGCATCCCTTTGCACTTCAAAGATGAGCGCGGATTCGATGACGGCCACGGCCTGGGGATTGCGCGCAAAAACCTCATCCATCCATTGCTGCTGGAGGCCGATCACAGCCGGGTGAACGATCGCATTCAGCTCCTGCAGACGGCCATTCCGGAAGGCCATTTCTGCCAGTTTGCCGCGGTCCAGCCGGCCAGTGGGGTCAACGACGGCCGGGCCGAAAGCGCGCACAATCTCTGCGTAGACCTGCTGGCCGGGCTCCATCAATGCGCGGCCCAGCTCGTCGGCTTCGCAGACCTCGGCGCCCAATTCGCGCAGAATGCCGGCCACAGTGCTTTTGCCGGAACCGAGACTGCCGGTAAGGCCGACGCGCAGCATGATGGGATGACCTCGGTGGACCTGCCAGGATGAGGAAAGTATAGGCCATTTTACCGAAGCTCAAGTAGAATGAGGGGGCAGCACGGGAGGGGTGGCCAATGACCGGCCTGAATCCGCGCATCACGGTGGAAGCAGGAAAAATGGGGGGCAAGCCGTGCATCCGTGGCCTGCGCTTTACGGTCTACGATCTCGCCTCGTACCTCACCTCGGGAATGACCGAAGAGGAAATCCTCGGGGAATTCCCCTACCTGGAGAAGGAAGATTTCCAGGCCATCTACGAGTTCTTCGCCAGCATCCCAGAGAGGATTTCGGTCCTTGAAGCTTCTCGTTGACGAGAAGCTTCCGCCCCGGCTTGTCCGCGACCTGGCCGATCTTTACCCCGACTCGATCCACGTAAATTCGATCAGTCTGGGAACTACGCCAGACGAGTTGATCTGGGAGTACGCAAAATCCAATGGATTCACATTCCTGACCAAGGACAAGGACTTTGTCAGCCTCAGCCTTGCTTGGGGTGCGCCGCCAAAAGTCATTTTGCTGCAAACCGGGAATTGCGCGACCGGCGAATTGTTGGCGGTTCTTCGCGGAAATGCAATTCGACTGGCGGATTTTGAAGCCGACACGCAAAGAAGCCTGCTCATCCTCCGCTGGCCGAATCGACAATCAAAGCGCAGGTTCCAGGAGGGGCTATAGCATTTTCGGAAATGGAGTAGACCGAAAGCACACACTCAAGCGGCTTTTTCCTTAAGAAAAAGCCACCTTTCAGTGCTCTCAAAAGTCTGAAAATATTCCGAAAATGCTCGAGACCAATAACCTGGATCAGAGCCCCCGCCGCATCTTGGCGGCGCGCACGGTGTTGGCCATCAGCATGGCGATGGTCAGCGGACCCACTCCACCGGGTACGGGCGTATAGGCGCTGGAAAGCTCAAAAGCTTTGGGGTCGATGTCGCCGATGAGCGTGGAACCCCGCTTGGCAAAAACGGCCTCGCGCTTCTCGTTACCGGCGAAGAAGCGGTCGAAGAGGCTCCTATCGCTGATTCGGTTCATACCCACGTCGATCAATGTTGCTCCGGGCTTGACCATCTCGGCGGAAATGAATCCCGGCACGCCGATGGCGGCAACCAGAATGTCGGCCTGGCGAGTGATCTCCCCGAGGTTCCGCGTTCTGGAGTGGCAGATCGTCACGGTCGCATTCTGGTGAAGAAGAAGCATGGCGGCGGGTTTGCCGACAATGTCGCTGCGACCCACGACCACGGCGTGTTTGCCTGCAAGGTCGATTCCGCTGCGCTTGAGGAGCTCGATAACCCCGGCCGGAGTGCAGGGAGCCAATGCGGGTCGCCCAGCCTGCAGGCGGCCTGCATTCACCGGATGAAAGCCGTCCACATCCTTTGCCGGGTCCACAGCATCGAGCAATGCCTTGGTGTCCACCGATGCAGGAAGCGGCAGCTGAATGAGGATTCCGTCGATCTCTTCGCGGCCGTTGAGGCAGGCGACAAAAGCGAGCATTTCTTCGGTGGTGACGGTCGTGGGGGGCGTGATCAGTTCGCTGTAGATGCCGAGATCCGAGCAGCTTTGCACCTTGCTGCGCACATAGATCTGCGAGGCGGGAACGTCTCCGACCAGGATAACTGCCAGCCCCGGTCGAATGCCCAGGACTGCCAGCTTCTTCACTTCTTCCGCGACTTCCTGCTTGATTGCGGCGGCAACGGCCGTACCGTCGAGAACTATCGGCATTAAACGCTCCATATTTTTATGGTATCGCTTCTGGAGCCGCTCCCCGGCCGAGGGAACCCGCCCGTCTCGTTCAGATTTTCGGAAAGTTGAGGTTCAGGCTGGTGCCGGCCCGAGCTATGCCGGGCACCTGCACACCGCTGCTACCAGGTGTAGCGATTCATTCGGGATCGAGCCCCCGCGTCCATGGATGCCGCGACGTAGATCGCGAGCCAATAGACGAAAATGTCCCACGGTGAGAAGGTGTGCCCCAAGGTCAGGATGCCAGGAATGGAATCCCGGAAGTTGTCGAGGGGAACGGAGTGGTAGAGCTTGAGGACTTCAATCGAAGTGGCCAGGGCTCCTGTTAAAGACGTGATCAGAAACAACCGCGCCGTGGGCAGAATCGTGGATACAATCCAATAGAGCATCATGGCCCAAAGTGTCGATCCACCATATTTTACAACAGGTTGTGGCAAATCGAGAGGGGCGAAGCGAATCGCCAAACCAGCGCCGATGGTTGCAAGGATCAGAAAGATCGAGAACAAAAAAGGACGAGGACGCATCGATAAAGAGCCTAGCATGCACCCACGCCGGCGGCGTGTGACCGCCATGGTGATTCGAGCCAGGGTTCCCGGATCAAGGGCCGATCCTTTGCCGAAACCATGTCGGGAAAGGATCGGCCGGGCGCTCCGTATCATCCAGTGTTGCGTAGCCCGGACGAGATGCCGCTGATGGTGGCAGCTATGGCGCGGTTGACCTCGGGGGTATCTTCCCCGGCGCGCTTCCGGCGCAGCATATCGACTTGGATCAGGTGCATGGGATCGACATAGGGGTTGCGCAGGCGGATGGAGCGAGCGAGCACGGGCGTATTCTGCAGCAATTCGGATTGCTTTGTAACAGCGAGCAGAGCGTTGACAGTGCGGTGGAACTCGTCTTCAAGCATGGTGAAAACGCGTTCGCGTAGCACAGAGTCGTTGACCAGTGCTGCGTAGAGGCGCGCGGTCGACAGATCGACCTTGCCCAGCGCCAGCTCGACGTTGTGCAACAGGTCGATGAAGAGCGGAAATTCCTCCGCCATCCCCTGCAGCAACGCAAGCGCTCCGGGCCGCTCGATGAACTGGCTGAGCGAGTATCCGACCCCAAACCACGCCGGGACCAGAAGTCGCGACTGCGTCCATCCGAAGACCCAGGGGATGGCGCGCAAGTCGGAAAGGCTCCTCGAGGTGCTTCGTCGCGACGGCCTGGACCCGATCTTGGCGTGCTCCAGCTCGGCAACCGGGGTGGACTGCTCGAAGTAAGTCACCACTCCGGGGTCTTCCAGAATGTGCTGCCGGTAAAACTCGAAGGAAATCTCGGAAAGCTCGTTGAGCGCCGCTTCCCACTCCGGCCGCAGAACGCCGGTCAGATGGCCCCTGGGATCGCGCGCATTGGGACGGGCCAGGGCATCGAGCGAAGCGGCGATCATCAGTTCGAGATTCCGCTCAGCCAGAACCTCATCCGCATATTTGAAGTTGAGTACTTCGCCCTGTTCGGTGATGCGGAACTGGCCGTCGAAGGACTTCATTGGCTGTGCGTAGATGGCGCGGTGGGTGGGGCCGCCGCCGCGGCCCACCGTTCCGCCTCGCCCATGGAACAGCCGCAGCTTGACGCCACACTCTCGCGCAACCACATGCAAGTCGCGATGGGCCCGGTAAATCTCCCAGGTGCTGGTCAGCATACCCCCATCCTTGTTGGAGTCGGAGTAGCCAAGCATCACCTCCTGCCAGTTGTCCCAAGTCTCCATCAGCTTGCGATAATCGGGTCTGCTCCACAGCTCGCGGCAAACGGCCGGAGCCTGGCGAAGATCCTCAATGGACTCGAAAAGCGGAACAGGCATCAGCCCCGGGTCACCGTATCGTGGGTCGCCGGTCTCGCAGTCGCATCCTTTGCCTCCGGATCCCTCGACCCGGACCCCGCCCAGACGGGCCAGCCTGACCACGGCCAGTACGTCGTCCACGGTGGATGCGCCGCTGATCACGTATTGGCGGATGGCTTCAGGAGAGCAGCCGTTTTTGATTTCGGCCACAGCGCGGAAAGTGTCGAGCACGTTTGCCGTTTCCTCGGTAAGGCTGCCCTGAAGCGACGGGGCAAGCGTGTCCCCAATCGCCTCCTGCAGTGCCGCGGCATGTACCTTGGCATGCTGACGAATGTCGAGCGTATGCAGATGCAGGCCGAATGTGCGCACCTGGATCAACAGCGGATCGACCAGAACGCGGGCAATCCGCAAACCGCGATTCTCGGCGAGCGAAGAACGCAGGGCTTCCAGGTCGGAGATGAATTCTCCCACCGAGCAATATGCGGGAAGTACCTGCGCCAGTTGGTCCTGGCCTTGCGCAAGCGTATACGGCGTCACTGGGAGCATCGCGCCGGAGGGTCCGGGGTGCTCCATCGTCCGCTGAATCCTGGCTTTCAGGCAAAGGATAAAGCGACGGTAGTACTCAAACTCGTATTGCTCGCCAAAGATCTGCGCCTCGGGCGTGCGGACCTGAGCAATATATCGCTCCAGCCGCTCCATCAAGGCCGGGCTCACCGGCATCTGCTGTGCGCTGGTGGTGAGCAGATCGACGATCTCACCGAGCTGGTGCTGGTAGTAGAGCAGCAGGTGGCCGCGAGCCAGTTGGATCGCATCGCGCGTCACCTGGGGCGTGACAAAGGGATTGCCGTCGCGGTCGCCGCCGATCCAGGAGCCGAAGATCAGCACCTGGGGCAATTCATGCGGCTCCAATTCCAGCCCGTAAGCCGTGCGCAGGGCCTCGGCAATCTCGCTATACAGGGTGGGCACGGTCGCAAAGATGGAGACATCGTAGTAGTCGAGGCCCATCTTGATTTCGTCGTAAACCGTGGGACGGCGCGAGCGCACCTCGTCGGTCTGCCAGAGGGCAGTAATCTCGGCGCGAATCAGTTCTTCGAGCCTGCCCAGATCCTGAGCGGGAATTGGGATGCGATCCAGAGCGGCCAGGAACTCGCCGATGCGGCGGCGCTTGAACATCACCGACCGCCTGGCCACTTCCGTCGGATGAGCTGTGAAGACAGGCACGATTAGTACGCGCCGGAGCCAGTCCATGGCCTCATCCGCACTGATTCCCACGCGCTGCATCTCGCAGAGTGTTCCCGCCAGAGAGCCGCGCTGACGTCCAGCTCCGCCGCTCAACTGCAAAGCGATGCGGCGGCGCTTGCGATGGTTTGTCTCGGCGAGGTTGATCAGCTCGAAATAGAAAGCAAATGCGCGGGTGAGCAGAATGGCGCGCTCCACCGGCAGCGAGTGCAGCAACTCAAGCGCAGAGGCGGCCAGTTGGGCAGCTTCTTCAGGCCGGTCATGGGCTTCCGCGTCGCGGCGTCGGATGGTCCCCTGGCGCAGCGTCTCAACATGCGCAAATAGCTCCTCGCCCGCCTGTTCGCGCAAGACCTCGCCCAGCAAAATGCCAAGCGAACGCACATCGCGGCGCAAAGGCGCTTCCTTGCGGTCGCCGGATTGAGTCTCCAACTCCGCAAGCCGTTCCGACCAACTCTGGGGATTCCACAAAAGGGCCATTCTGTTTCTCATTATGCACGACGCGTTCTAAGGACTGTCTAAGCGAAAGGCATGAGGGCGGAAAGCGATCCGACTTGCCAAGAAGAAAGAAATCCAACTCACTCGCCGACGGTGCGCACCACAAGAAAAGGCTTCCGACTGGCCCCAGGGGCCAGCGGGCCTCAAGAGAGCGCCGACTGCTCTTCCAGCTGCAGCATCAAGTCTTCCCACTCGGCGGTGGCGCTTACCAACTGCTGGCGCAGGCTCTCGGCCAGATCGGTCAGGCGCTGGGTTTCGGCGGCGGAGACATACACGCCCAACTGATCTTCGGTGTGGGCAAGCGAGGCTTCAAGTCGCGGGATCTCCTCTTCGACGAAAGCATAGCGCTCTTCCATCTGCTTGAGCTTGATGGGATTGAGGCGACGCGGGCGATCCTTGATCTGGTCTCTGGGCGGCTCTGAGGTCGGCCCCGGCTCGCCGGATGCGTATGGTTCCGCGATGCTGGCAGGAGCCTCGGCCTGCTTGGCCTTTAGCACCGGATCAGGCCCGGATGCTCCCTCGGCCTGCGCCTGCTTCCAACGCAGGTAGTCCTCGTAGTTGCCCTCGTGACAGGTGACCGATCCGCCTTCGACTTCGAGAACCCGGGTCGCCAGGCGGTCGATGAAGTATCGGTCATGAGAGACAAAAACCACCGTGCCGCTGAAAGCCGCAATCGCTTCCAGCAGCACGTCCTTGGCGCGCATGTCGAGGTGGTTGGTCGGCTCATCCAGAAGCAGAAAATTCGAGGGAGAAACCAGGATCCGCGCCAGCGCAAAGCGGTTGCGCTCGCCGCCCGAGAGCACGCCGAGGGGCTTGAAGACGTCGTCGCCGCGAAAGAGGAAGCAGCCGAGCAGCGAGCGCAACTCCTGCTCGGGCACCTTGAGGGCGGCGCGGCTAATGTCGTCCAGCATCCGCGCATCGCCGTCGAGCACTTTGTACTGATCCTGCGCGAAGTACTCGCTTACTACGTTGTGGCCCAACTTGATCCGGCCGCCGGTGGGCAGTTCGTCGCCGATGAGCAGCTTGATGAGCGTAGACTTTCCGGCTCCGTTCACCCCCACCAGCGCCACCCGGTCGCCGCGCTCGATGGTGAACTTCACATTTTCCAGCACGCGCTTTTCACCGTAGCTCTTGGAGAGGCCTTCGGCTTCCACCACGGTGCGGCCCGAGGGCGGCGGCTGCGGGAACTTGAAGTGGATCACCGGCTCTTCCTCTGGAATTTCAATCCGCTCGATCTTCTCCAGTTCCTTGATGCGGCTCTGCACCTGCTTGGCCTTGGTGGCCTGGGCGCGGAAGCGGTTGATGAACGCCTCCAGGTGCTCGATCTGCTCGCGCTGGTTGCGATAGGCGGACTCCAGCTGAATGCGGCGTTCGTCTTTTTGCGAGAGGTACTTGGTGTAGTTGCCCTGGTAGATGTTCAGCCGCTTGTTCCAGATCTCCACGGTGCGGTCGATGGTCACATCGAGAAAATAGCGGTCGTGGGAGATGAGGATGTAACCGAAGGGATAGTTCTTCAGGTAGTCCTCAAGCCAGTTGCGGGTCTCCAGGTCCAGGTGGTTGGTGGGCTCATCGAGCAGCAGCAGATTCGGCTTGGCGAGCAGCAGTTTGGCCAGCGCGATGCGCATCTGCCAGCCGCCGCTGAACTCATCGGTCAGCCGGCTCCAGTCTTCTTTGCTAAAACCTAAACCTGTAAGGACTCCGCCCACCTGCGCGTCGAGGGCGTAGCCGTCCAGGGCGTGAAACCGGTCCTGCAAAAGTGAAAATCTCTCCGCTGCGGATTCGTACTCCGCGCCTTCGTGATCCAGCACTCCCAATTGTCCGGCGAGGCGCTCGATTTCCGCTTCCATCTCGTGTAGTTCGTCGAAGACCGAAAGGCATTCCTCAAACACCGTCCGCCCGGTCAGGCGCAGGCCCTCCTGAGGCAGATAGCCGATGCTCATGCCGCGGGTTTGCTGCAGGCCGCCGTAGTCGAGGGTTTCCTGCCCGGCCAACACCTTCATCAGCGTGGACTTGCCGGTGCCGTTTGCGCCCACCAGGGCAGTCTTTTCGCGGGTGCGGATCAGCCAGTTGGCTTCCATGAACAGTACGCGCGGACCGAACCGCTTGCCGGCATTTTGCAGAGAGAGCATCTGTTTCCATTTTCGCAGAGCGGGCTCGGCGCAAGAAAAAGAGGCGCTTCCTGATCAGGAAACGCCTCCCCAAAAACCAAGCAGCTTTACAGCTCCATCGACTGCGTTTCCACCAGCCCCTTGGCCTTGGCGATGAAGTCGGCCAGCGGCATCGAGCCCAGGTCGCCCTTGCCGCGGGCGCGCACGCTCACTGCTCCGGCTTCTGCCTCCTTGTCGCCGAAGACCAGGATGTAGGGCGTCTTCTGGTTGGCAAAGTCGCGGATCTTGGCGTTCATCTTCTCGTTCCGGCCGTCCATTTCCACGCGGAGTCCTGCGGACCGCAGCGCTTCCTCAACCTTCTTTCCATAATCAAGGTGACGCTCGCTGATCGGGACCAGGCCCAACTGCACCGGAGCCAGCCACAGCGGGAATGCGCCCGCGTAGTGCTCGATGAGCACGCCGAAGAAGCGCTCCACCGAGCCGAACAGAGCCCGGTGCACCATCACTGGCTGATGCTTTTCCCCGTCCTCGCCCGCGTACTCCATCTCGAAGCGCGCCGGCAGATTGAAGTCAACTTGCACCGTGCAGAGCTGCCAGAGGCGGCCGAGGACGTCGATGAGTTTGACGTCGATTTTGGGGCCGTAAAACGCGGCTTCGCCGGGGATAGTGGTGTACGGGATCTCCTTGCGGTCGAGCGCATGCTGAAGCCCGCGGACGGCGAGTGCCCAGTTTTCATCGGAGCCCGTGTAGTGCGCGCGGTCATTCGGATCCCATGTGGAAAGCTCAACCTTGAACTCCTGGAAGCCGAATGTCTTCAAGACCGCCTGGGCAAAATCGATGCACGCCACCACTTCATCCTCAATCTGGCTGGGCATGCAGAAGATGTGCGCGTCGTCCTGGGTAAAGCCGCGCACCCGCAGCAGCCCATGCATGGTGCCCGAGCGCTCGTAGCGGTATACATTGCCCAACTCCGCCAGCCGCACCGGCAAGTCGCGATAGCTCTTGGGCGTGTTCTTGTAGATGAGGATGTGGAACGGGCAGTTCATCGGCTTCATGCGATAGTTCGCATCGTCCAGTTCCATCGGGGTAAACATGTTGGCCGAGTAAAAGCCTTCGTGCCCCGAGGTCTGCCACAGGTTCACCTTGGCCACGTGCGGGGTGTAGACCAGCGAATACCCGCGGCGCAGGCACTCGTCGCGCATCCAGTCTTCCATGATCTTGCGCACCATGGCGCCCTTGGGATGCCAGAAGACCAAGCCGGGACCGGCCAGATCCTGAATGCTGAACAGGTCCAGCTGCTTGCCCAGCAGCCGGTGATCGCGCTTGGCTGCTTCCTCAAGCCGCACAAAATGCTCATCCAGATCTTTTTTCGAAAAGAACGCAGTGCCATAAATGCGCTGCAGTTGCGGATTCTTTTCGTCGCCCAGCCAGTACGCGCCGGCCAGGGTGGTCACCTTCACGGCCTTGACTCGCCCGGTTGACGGAAGGTGCGGACCACGGCAGAAGTCCTTGAAACCGGCGTTGCAGTAAAAGCTGATCTCGTCGCCCGGCTGGGTGAACTTGTTCACGAAGTGGGTCTTCATGAAGTCGCCGTCGCGGTCGAATTCGGCCAGAGCGTCTTCGCGGCTCTCTGCCTTGCGCACGAAGAGATCGTTCCGCGCGATTACTTCCGCCATCTTCTTCTCGATCGCCGCCAGATCGTCGGGAGTGAACGGCTTGTCGCGATGGAAGTCGTAGAAGAAGCCGCTGTCGGTCGCCGGGCCGTGGCCCAGCTTGGTATCCGGAAACAGCTCCAGCACTGCAGTTGCCATCACGTGCGCTGCCGAGTGGCGCAGCACCTTCAGCGCTTCGGGATCCTTTTCGGTCACCAGCTCCAGCTTGGTATCGGCGGTCAATGGAGTCGTCAGGTCCACCAGTCGCGGTCCCGCGGTATTCTCCGCGGCATACATCGCCGCTTCAGCCGCTTCGCTGTCGTCGGCAGCGCCCTCGGTAGTCGCCCCGCTCACCGGCGTCAGCCTCGCCACTACGCAAACGGCCGCCAGCCGTGGCGAAATCGAGTTGGCAATCTCCAAAGGTGTGGTGCCGCTGGGAACTTCCTTGATCGCCCCATCGGGCAGGTGTACCGCAATCATCTCTGAGCTCATGGTCGTGGGGTCCTGATGCAAGGATGATCGTTTCGCCTTGCAACTCCCTAGGATAGTGTCCAAAGCTGCTCCAAGTCGAGACACGGCGCTGTTCAGGGGACGGACAGGAGCACTTTTCGGGAGCAAAAGTTGTCATTTCCGAGAGATCACAGAGCCTCCGGCCTGCGGCGTGGGTGTGAATTGGCCCGTCCGTCTTCGGCGCGCAGGTCCGACTTTTAGTAGAATGGCGACTGGCATTTGCTTTAGTGAGGAAGAACCCTATGGCAGTCTCGATCATGGCCGGCATTCCGGCACTCAAAGAATTGAACGGCGACCTGAAGCGGCGCATGGACCAGGCCGTCAACAGCCTCCAGGCCAATCTGGCTTCCACAAGGACCGGCCGGGCCAGTGTGCACATGCTCGACCAGGTGAAGGTGGACTACTACGGAACTCCCACCCCCATCAGCCAGCTTGCGCAAGTCTCCACGCCCGAGGCGCAACTGATCCTGATCTCTCCCTGGGACCCCACCGTCCTGAAGGAAATCGAAAAGACGCTGCGCGCCTCCGATCTGGGCTTTAACCCTCAGAGCGACGGCAAGGTCATCCGCGTCCCCGTGCCGCCCATGACCGAGGAGCGGCGCCGCGACATCTGCAAGCACCTCAATCGCGTGCTCGAAGAACAGCGCACCGCCGTCCGCAACGTTCGCCGCGACGGCAACGACGCCCTCAAGAAGATGACCAAGGAAAAGGCCATCAGCGAGGATGACGAAAAAGCCGCGCTCGCGGAGATCCAAAAGCTTACCGACGAAGAGATTCGCCGCATGGAAGAGCTGACCCGCAAGAAGGAAGCCGAAGTCATGCAGGTGTGACCGGGTGACTCGTCCGCCTCTTCCGATCCCAAACGGCTGAGCATGAACCCTCGATGGTATTGCGAAGCTGAGGGTAAAGATTGCTTACGTTGATGATCTGATGGACAGTTGCCGATAATCAGAATGTTGCGCTTGCTTTTTCCCCTATTATTACCCGATAATTATCGGGTAATAATAGGTCGGTGCGATGGCGAGACCAAAGAGCCTGTCCCCTGGAATTAAATTCGAGGTTACGCTTTCAGAACAGTCCATCGATTTGCTGAAACAACTTGCGACGCACGGAATCTACGGAAGAACCTCTGCCGAGGTTGGTGGTAGATTCATCGAACAGGCACTTCAACAGTTCGTTGAGACGCCTAAGTTGAGCCCAGTACGACCGGCCGCTTCTCGCCAGGGGTAAACCTGCTGCCAGTGGAGGAAATGTATGGCTCGCGCACGCGAACACCTCCAGAACGCCCCCATAGTTGAAGCTGTCATTGATTTTCGCGTAGTGCGTGATGAACACGTTTCGCCAGAGACGTTTGCGGGTCTTGGCCCGTCTATCGGGAAGCAGTACACCCAGGAGGACCTGATCCAGTCGATCCACGCGAGATTTGGCGTGGATCATGGCAAATTTCAAGAGCCCCTGCAAATGCAAACAGACCTCGGATGGCGATACCAAGCAGGGACAGAGGTAGCGCAGTACAGGGTTGATGGTTTCACATTCAGCAAGATCGAGCAGTATGAGACCTGGGAAAAGGTCTCTGAGGAAGCATTCCGATTATGGGAAATCTACGTCGATGTGGCCAAACCGAGACAAGTGTCCCGGGTTGCCGTTAGGTATATTAACCGGATGCGACTGCCCGCGACCTCAGATCTCAGTCGGTACTTGGAGGCTCCGCCGAGGATACCTGAGCCGGCACCCCAAGCGATCCGGGAGTTTCTCACGCGTCTAGTCGTGAATGACGAAAAGCGGAAGGTCTCAGCGATGGTCGTTCTGGCACTTGAGCCGCAAACGAGTCCAGATGAAATCTCGCTATTTCTGGATATCGATGCTTTTTGCGAGGTCAAAGAACAGCCCAAAGATCCAGGGCTTTCTGCAGTCTTTGAACAGCTAAGGCGACTCAAGAACGACATTTTCTTTGCAAGCATTACTGAAGAGATCGTGGAGAAATACGCATGACCGCTATGGTTGAGACCTTCGATGAGATGCCGGGCATTGTAGGCCTTATTGAAACGGCCCGGTCCACTGCGCAAAGCGAGCCAGCCAAGAAGCTTGGAGCAATGCAGGAGGAGATTCGTGAGCACCTGCTATCGAGCTTTGTAATGAGGAGACCAGCAGAGTGGGTTCTCAACGAACTTGACGAAGTCCTCCTGGAGGCATCGATCGAGGGGTGGGATGGGTACGGTGCTCGTCCTTTGGACCCGGCTTCATATGGTTTTGCGAGGAGATTCCTGAACGCTCTGCCGGCTAATACGCCTCTCCCTGAGGTGGGTGCTGACAGCGATGGCGAAGTTTCTCTTGATTGGATTTTCGGCGAGCGCAGGGCTTTGACAGTGAGCATTGGCCCAACCGGTCGGTGCACATTTGCCTGGATGCTTGGGCAAAGCACAAATCGAGGAACCGATTGGATAGATGATGAAATTCCTGCTCAGATTATTTTTGCGTTGGGCCAATTGGCTAGTTCCAGGACGGGGAAACGCGTCCGCTGAATATTCGGGCTCAACAACATGCGCAGTTCCTTACGCTCTCTCCGCCAGCGACTTGGTTTCACGCTTTATCTACCATGAGAGGCGCATCAGCAAGCTCCATGCTCGGCCTCTGCCCGAAGCCTTTTTCCCGCCGCCCGACGACGAACTCTCCGTAGTGCATTCAACAGGCTTGGCAGATTGCGAAGTCTGGGAAATTGGCAGGCAACACGCACTCGGTGACCAGCCCCCGCGAGACAAGATTCTTGCACGTGCCGACTTGCCTGTGAGGGCGCTGATTGAGCGGAAACTCCGCGCGATGCGGGACGATAATCCATTTCAGCGGCATACTAGTGTGATTGGCTGGCCAAAATCTACGGATCCCGATCAAAGAAAACAGCAACACAAACTGATATGTGTCGAACTCAGTAACGACCCAAGCGTCAAACTGGTCATTCCAGAAAGTCCCATTGTCCGCTTGAAGAAATAGCGCTGGATGTGGGGGTTATCCCTTCGCCCGCCTGTAGAACGGAATCGCCACCTGCTTGGCCCGCACCTGGTTCGCCCGCACCTGGATCAGCACATCCTCGCCGCTCGCCGCCACTTCCGCAGGCACCAGCGCATAGGCGATGTTGGTCTTCAGGAACGGCGCTGGGCTTCCCGACGTAATGACGCCAATGCGCTCCCCGGCCAGCGAGAGCACATCGTACCCGTCGCGGCCGATGCCCCGCTCCACCATCTCCAGCGCCACGATCTTGCGCTTCGGTCCGCCGGAAGCTTGCACCGCCGCCAAGGCATCCCGTCCAATAAAAGCGCCCTTGTCCATCTTCAGCCAGCGGGTCACGTGCGACTCCAGCGCATTGATCGAGTCGGAGATCTCGTGTCCGTAGAGCGCCATGCCCGCTTCCAGTCGCAGCGTGTTGCGCGCGCCCAGCCCACAGGGCCGGATGCCGAATTCTTCGCCCGCCGCCAGCAGGTCGTTCCACACCTTTTCCGTGATGGCCATGTCGGCCGGGATATAGATCTCGAAACCGTCCTCGCCGGAGTAGCCTGTGCGCGCGATCATCACATTGGCCACGCCATCCACCTCGCCCCACGCGAACCAGTAGTTCTTGATCGCCGCGAGATCCACCTTGGTTAGCTTCTGCAGCGTCGCAAGAGCCTTGGGCCCCTGCACCGCCAGTTGCGAATAGTAGCTGGAGTAGTCGCCGATGTGGATTCCCGGCCAGCTGCCCACCTGCTTGCGAATCCACGCGTAGTCCTTGTCCTTGGTGCCGGCATTTACCACCAGCAGGAAGTCGTTCTCGCTCAGCCGGTGCACCAGAATGTCGTCGACGAAGCACCCGTCCGGAGTCAGCAGCGCCGAGTAGTGCGCCTGCCCGTCTTTCAATTTAGCCGCGTCATTCATCGTGATGTGCTGGATGGCGGCCAGCGATCCCGGTCCGCGGAACTGGATTTCTCCCATGTGGCTCACGTCGAACAAACCCACCGCGGTGCGCACGGCCATGTGTTCGGCGATCAGCCCCCCGCCGGCGCCTGGATACTCCACCGGCATATCCCAACCGCCAAAATCCACCATTTTGGCCTTCAGGGCGCGGTGCGCGGCGTTCAGTGCGGTCTTCTTCAGGGCGGCGGCAATGTCAGTCATGGGAGATCCTTTCAATGAAACAAATGCAATCCCTACGATAGGGAGTCGGCATGCAAGGGGTCAAACCTTTGATTTTGAGAATGAGACGTCGCAGACCCGATTTTCGGATTCGGCATTAGGATGAAAAGGGTTGCTGAAGATCGCGATGCGAGGGAGCAAGTCGTCATGAATCATGTTCGAGGAATGCTGATGGTGGTGGCTGCGGCCATCGCTTTCTACCGCGGCTGGAAGATCCACACCGGGCACACCGCTCTGCTGGCCTATGGATTGGGCGCTCTCGCCCTGGGCCTCGCTGTCTGGCATCTTACCCGCCCTGTCCCGCCAAAGCGTGCATGAGTAACAAGGCAGAAACCCGGCATGCGGAGGTGCACATCTTCGAGCGGTCTACAGGCCCAATTTACAAGCTTATACGAGAACACCACATCGTGGTCTATGTCTAGAAACACTCTATTAACATATTGACTTCGCTTTCTTCATACCAGATTCTTGGTTCCAGAGGGCGATCGATGGCGACTCAGGTTTCTCTTCCTACCACCAACAAGCACCTACTCCGCTGGGTCGAAAAGATGGCGGATCTCACTCAACCCGAGAACGTTTACTGGGTTGATGGCTCCATAGCCGAGCACGACAGGCTCTGCGACGAGTTGGTCGAAGCCGGTACGTTTCAGAGGCTCAACGAAGAGAAGTGGCCGGGGTGCTTTTACTCCCGCTCCGACCCTCGCGATGTTGCGCGCGTTGAAGAACGCACCTTCATCTGCTCCCTTTCCAAGGATGCGGCCGGCCCCACCAACAACTGGGAAGATCCCTTCACCATGCGCAAGCGGCTCAAGTCGCTCTTCCGCGGCTGCATGCATGGGCGCACCATGTACGTGCTGCCCTTCAGCATGGGGCCCATCGGCTCGCCGATGTCCAAGATCGGCGTGCAGCTCACCGACTCTCCGTACGTCGTCGTCAGCATGTACATCATGGCGCGCGTGGGCAGTGCGGTGCTGCGCGAAATCGAAGAAAAGGACGTACGCGTCGTCCCCTGCCTCCACTCGGTGGGCGCGCCGCTGCAACCCGGCCAGCAGGATGTGGCCTGGCCCTGCAACGACGAGAAGTACATTGTTCACTTCCCGGAGACGCGCGAGATCTGGTCCTACGGCTCAGGCTACGGCGGCAACGCGCTGCTGGGCAAAAAGTGTTTCGCCCTGCGCATCGCCTCCAACATCGCCCGCGACGAAGGCTGGATGGCCGAGCACATGCTCATCGTCGGGGTCGAATCGCCGGAAGGCGAAAAGACCTATGTCGCCGCCGCATTCCCCAGCGCCTGTGGCAAAACCAACTTCGCCATGATGATTCCGCCCAAAAGCTTCGCCGGCTGGAAGATCTGGACTGTGGGCGACGACATCGCCTGGATGAAGGCCGATGCCAATGGGCAACTCCGCGCCATCAACCCCGAGGCCGGATTCTTCGGCGTAGCGCCCGGAACCAGTGCCAAGACCAATCCCAACGCAATGGTCACGCTGGCCCGCAACACCATCTTCACCAACGTCGCGCTCACCCCCGACGGCGGCGTTTGGTGGGAAGGCATGACCGACAACCCGCCCGACCTGTGCCTCGACTGGCAGGGCAACGAGTGGACTCCCGAGCTGGCCAAAAAGACCGGCGCACTCGCTGCACATCCCAACGCGCGTTTTGCGGCGCCCGCAAGCCAGTGCCCCACCATCGATCCCGACTGGGAGAAGCCGGAAGGCGTGCCCATCAGCGCCATCATCTTCGGTGGCCGCCGCTCCCACTCCATTCCGCTCGTCTTCCAGTCCTTCAACTGGACCAGCGGTATTTACATCGGCGCAACCATGCGCTCGGAGACCACCGCCGCCGCCACCAGCGCCACCGGCAAGCTGCGCTCCGATCCCATGGCCATGCTGCCCTTCTGCGGTTACCACATGGGCGACTACTTCCGTCACTGGATCCAGATGCAGCGCACCCTGCGCCACACGCCGCGCATCTTCCACGTCAACTGGTTCCGTAAAGACAAGCATGGCAAGTTCCTCTGGCCCGGCTTCGGCGAAAACATGCGCGTTCTCAAGTGGATCGTCGATCGCGTGCACGGACGCGCCTTCGCCATGGAAACGCCCATCGGCTGGACGCCATACTACGAAGAGATGAACTGGGACGGGCTTGAATTCTCCGAGAAGCAGTTCGACGCCCTGCAGAGCGTCGATCCCGAAGCCTGGCACGACGAGGTCATCGAGCACGAGCGCCTGTTCATCAAATTGCACGACCATCTGCCGTCGGAAATGGTCTTCGAGCGCGAATTGCTCATCTGTCGCCTCTGAAGCCTTCTTCATTCGGCCACGATACAGGGTGCCCCCGGTCCGGATTCTCGGACCGGGGATCCCACTTCCAACAGTGGACCGCCGCGACCCATTTTGTAGCTTGGATGAATTTGAGCTCTCGCCCTACGCGCAGGATCGCACCAGGCGCAGCGGCTTGACGTGTTTCCTCCAAGATGATCGACTGAAAGTCCATGAGTTCCCCGGCCATTCTTCCCCAATTCACCCTCGACGACTACCAGACTCTGTTTGCCGACCGACACCTGTTGCATCAGGTGCTGGCAAAGTGGTCCGCCGAACGCCCCCTCGCCCCAGCCCTTATCGCCGCCGACGGCAGCAGAAATGTCAACTGGTTGGAGTTCGACCGCCTCACCACCGCCCTGGCCTGTGAACTTCTGCGCCTCGGTTTCCGCAAGGGCGACTTCCTGGTCACGCAACTCCCCATGTCCATCGATCACGTGCTGCTGGAGTACGCCTGTTTCCGCATTGGCGTCATCGTCGCTCCGCTCGACCTGCGCCTATCTCCGGCCGAAGTCATCCGCGCCATCCAGACCCTGCGCCCCCGCGGCTTCGTTTACTTGGGCCAAAGCGCTCCTTTTGATTTTCGTGAATTGGGTCGCGCGGTCCTCGCCCAGTGCGCAGGAATCGAGCATTTCATTTCCATGGGAGTGGCGGACGATCTTCCCGGCACGCGTCTCTTTTCGGCCATTATTGAGCCCGCGCTGAGCGTGGCCAGCGGAGCAGTCCCGGCCCGCCCAGAGGATTTCGCTGAGCTCGATTCTATCGCCAAAAAAATCACCGGCGACGACGGAGCGCTGGTCATCTTCACTACCGGCTCAACCGGTTCGCCCAAGCCCGCCCTGCTTTCGCATCGCAGCATCACCGTGCAAAACATGTGCCTCTGCGGAGCCTTCTTCGGCGGAGACATTGGCAGCCGCACGCTTGTCAATCTGCCTGCCTCACATGTTGGCGGACAAACCGAGATCCTGATGACCACGCTCTTCGGCGGCGGCGCAGCGGTTCTTCTCGAGATATTCGATGCCGCCCGCTCCCTGCGCGCCGTCGCCCAGCATCGCGTCGAGATCCTCGGTCAGATTCCTGCCATGTTCAACCTGCAATGGATGCTGAAGGAGTTTGCATCCCACGATCTCGGCAGCCTCAGGTTCGCCGCCTACGGGGGCAACGCCGTCTCCCGCCCCTTTGTCGAGCGCTTGGCCGCCATGGCTCCGCTGGTCGGAACCGGCATGGGAATCACCGAGGCCTCCGGCTTCTGCACCTATGTGCAGGCCGACGCCGCCGAGCACGAGCTAATCCTCGCCGGCCTGGGTCACGACATGCCCATCTACCCCTGCTCCATCCGCCAGCCCATGCGCGCCGACGGAGTGGCGGGCGACGAGCTGTCCGCGGGCCAGATCGGCCACATCTGCTTTCGCGGCCCGCAAACCTTCTCTGGCTACGTCAACGACCCCGAAGCCACCGCCCGCACCATTTCCAGTGACGGATTCCTCTATACCGGCGATCTCGGATTCAAGGATGCCTCCGGCCTGCATCTCACCGGCCGCGACAAGTGGGTCATCAAGTCCATGGGCTATCAGATTTTCCCCGGCGACGTTGAGGCCCACGTCTGCGCCCTCACCGCCAAGGTGTCCAACTGCGTCGCGGTCGGAGTAGCCCACGCCGTGCTGTCTGAAGCAGTCGTCGCAGTGGTTGAGCGAAGGCCCGAAGTCGAGCTCACCGTGCAGGAGCTGGATCGTCACGCCCGCAGCCTCGCATCCTATATGCGACCCCGCCATTGGATCATCCTCGACCCCGGCCAGATGCCCCTCAACCGCATCGCCAAGCCCGACTACTTCCGCGCCCAGCAAATGGCCCGCGACCAGATCGCCGCCCTCCGCGCCAACGGCCAGTGGGATGGCAGCTGTGTGGCGGGCGAGTGAGTTAAACAACTTTATTTGGGTGGCCTGGCGCGTTCGAATTTGAAGCCTTCGAAAAACCCCGCCCTTGACGGTCCCTTTTGGACGCCTACCCGCACGCTTTCGGACTCGAATAACTCCGAGGTTGTGCCGCAGCGAGACCTCCTGAGCTGCAATCAATGTGAGTGATCGCGCGCGCCCTTGCATGCCCATTTCCAAATGATTGACGTCCTAATGATGGCCCATTCAAGACCGATTGAACTGCTTTGCCAACCGATTGTTCGCGCGAACTGAAATTGGATAGGTCCCTGAATATCGCCCCGCCGGGTGGGGCTGAATGAGATCCATCGCTTCAGAAGGCCTTTCGAAGGCTGACGATAACTGAAGCGGAAGAGGTAAGACTGCGATCGTCCTGATAGGACAACGGGAATGCGCTGCGCGGCCCTGCATAGATGCTCACGACTCGGTTATAACGCTGTTGCAGGATGTTGTCGGCCTCGATGCGGAGCGTCGCGCTCTTCCGCAGTTTGTATTCAGCGAAAACCTTGATCGTCGGGGTCGCGCGATAGCTGTCGATCTCATTGAATCGATAGTCGGAGGTGGAGCATCCCTTGGTCGTTGCGATTTGAGCACACGGGGTGAGAAATGAAAGGCCCCAATCCGCATGCCACTTTGTTAAGTCCTGCCGAAAATCGACTTCATACTCGAATGGATTGAGTCCGGTGATCGGTCGCTGTGCTCCTGTGGTCGGGTCGGTCACGCTGGACCAGAGGCGAGTTGCCGTCAGTTTGATCTGGCCGTGTTTGATTGCAATTCGATCCGTCGGCGCCGTCAGGCTGGCCACCGCCGCGTCTTCAGATCCTGCGCCGATATTGCCGGGGGCGTCGTACACCGAGCTGGGGTTGGATGTGCTGTAAATCGGCACGCGATCGATTGCATCCGCGATCAAGAGATGGCGGTATGTCAACATCACGTCTCCGCTCGACCAGAAGTGGTGGTCGTAGATGGCTTCAATCGCCCAGTCCTGCTGCGGGACAATGTTGGTGTTGCCGCTGCGGATGCTGCCTGTATCCAGGGACGAAACGGCGACATAGTCGCTGAAATCGAGTTGCCCGACCTCATGCTCGACCCGAAGGCGGAGGCTGTTGGCAGGATTTGGCTTGAATGTCATGGTGATGCGCGGCTTCAGATAGTTCAGGATCTTGGATTGCTCCGTGTCCGCTCTGCTTGCAATCTTCGAGTCCTCGACCTGCGTTCCCAGATCGAGTTCCAGGCTCTTGTGAATCTGCCAGATGAAATGCCCGAGGACTTGATCGCGGATCTCGGATACGATGGCCTGCGCATTCGGCAGTGGCACCGAAATGGAGTCGTACAAGTACGCGCTCGTTGTGTTCAACCAGTTATAGGCGGCTTCGACACTGAACTCCGCGGTAAGATTCGCGGATGCGGCATAACGTAGATTGGTGCGCAACAGAGCCTCGCCAAGGTGCTCCTTTTCGGCGAAGTCCTCGTTCACTCCAACTGAGGCCAGATCCGAGGAGTAGGTCTGCGAAGTGAAGTCCACAAGACCGACGCTCTCACTAGTGATTTTCCTCCCGATTTTGCGATTGAAGTGAGCGCCAATTTCGCTCAACAATTGACCTCCAAGGGGTCCCCCCAGGTATTCGTGCAAGGTACTTGCCGCTGGAACAGGAAAGGCTGTGTTGGCCGGTTGAAAGGTTGTATTGTCCACTTCCCGGTAAGCGTAGTCGGTGCGTGCAACGCTACCGTTCAGCGACAGTGTGCCCCTCCACGCTGGCGTCGAGTAGACCCCATAGGTGTATGCGGTCAATCCGCCTGCCGCGCTGCTGACATCGATTCTGTTGAGCACATTCCCATCAATGTCTCTGCGCACCTGCGGACCATCCCCCTCGGCCAACTCAACATATTGACTGGTGGAGAAGGCACCGGTGAATAAATGATCCGTGTTGCCGCGCCTGGTAATCTCGATGGTCCCGGATGGCGTGTTTCTGCGGTCGATGAATTCTCCATCCGACAGTGTGATGACGGTGCTATTCCCGGCAGCCTTCTTGCGGACGACGTTTGCGACGACTGTCTGGCCGAGCATTTCAAGCCCGGGTCTACCGTCTTGAATGACTTCGATGTACTCGACCTGATCAGCGGGAATGTGCTGCAGAACGGTATCGAGTGTAAATTGCTTGTTGGAGACGCGCTCACCGTCAATCAGCACATTGCCTGCCGCGGCCGCATACCCTCTGATCGAAGTGTCTCCCAATGAGAATGTGAACCCGGGCAGCAGGTTCGCCATGTCGTATGCGGTTTTGGGGTTCTTGTCTGCGAAGAAATCCGCGCCGTAGCGAACTGTGGCCCTTGGCTCTACTGCGGAGGAGACAGCGGGAGCTGTCGTCTGTGTCGCCTGCGATTGCTCAGGTTCCGCCTGCGCATGCGACCTCAAAGTACCCGGGTCAATCAAGGCCGCGCAGGCCAAGAGAAACAGTGAATGGTGAAGCAACTGCCGCATTTCGTCTCCGCTGGTTTTGGTATCGCCTCGATCGCAAGTGGAGCGATGATCGGCTTTCAGGATTCAATCTATCGCGGTACCTGTTGGATCGTGCCTTAAGAATTCTTAAGTCAAATTCAAGAGTGTTGCGAGCGTTGAACTGATGGCAAAAAATGCAGCGCGAGTTGCGTTATTGTGGTATGGATTTGAGTAGGCTTAATCTGATGTTTGGGGGCCGTTGGTGAACACGTCTGGAACAGAGGAACGGCTCCATGTGCTGCTGATCGGCGACGATGTCGAATTATGCAACATGATGACTGAGTACTTTGCTCAGATAGGGCATCGGCTGGAATGTTCGCACAATGGACGGGACGGACTGGCCCTCGCGCTGCAGTCCCCGGCGGATCTTGTGCTTCTGGATGTGATGCTACCGCTTATCAATGGATTTTCAGTTCTTCAACAGTTGCGAAGGCGCAAGGAAATGCCCGTCATCATGCTGACAGCTCGGGTACACCGGGAGGATCGCATTGGTGGGCTGAATAAAGGGGCCGACGATTACATCACAAAGCCGTTTGACCCGGATGAATTACTGGCACGGATTCATGCTGTGCTCAGACGGACTCGGGCACTGGATCGCGGCATACATTCAGTCAAGACTTTCGAAAGCATTCAAATCGACAGCAAAGCCCGCGAGGTCCACATTGGCGAAAAGTTGATCGACTTAACCGCACTGGAATTCGACATTCTTGAAATGCTCGCACGGTCGGCAGGCCGCGTTGTTTCGCGAGAAGAAATCACGGAGACGCTGTTTGAGCGTGCTGCCACGCCATTCGATCGTGCGCTCGACGTGCACGTGAGTCATCTCCGCGCCAAACTCGAAGGAGGTCGCAATCTGATCCGTACGATTCGCGGCGCCGGTTACATATTCACAGCGCCAGCGGAGCAGGAACCATGAAATCCCTTTATCTCAAAATCGCGGTAACCATGCTCGCAGCTTTGTCGCTTTCTCTGTGGGCATTCACTTTGATTTCGGCGCAACTGGAGAGAGAATTCATCAACCCGGTTTTCGAGAGCATGGACCAATTGGAACTGGAAAGCGCACAGGCCGCATGGCAGCGCGGCGGACCGGCGGCTGTCGCGGTCTATATGGGACATCTTGATTCGATGTTCGGACATTCCCACTACCTGCTCGACTCCAGCGGCATCGATGTTGTCTCGGGAGCGAATCAAGCCGGTTTCCTTCCCCATGCGCCTGCAGGGCTGTCACGAGGATTTGTTGGTGGAAGATTCATCGTGACGCACCGGTCAGCGGACGGGCGCTGGTGGTTTCTTTCCGTTGGCCCTCAGCAACCCAATCGATGGGAGCTCTCGCCCTATTACTTTCTCGTGATTGGAGTGACGGCCATTCTTTGCCTGTTGGCGGCTCTCTTCGTAGTGATGCCCATTCGCAATGTCACAGCCACCGTGGAGCGATTTGGGCAGGGAGATCTTTCGGCCCGCACGTCGCTCCGGCGTCGGGACGAGATCGGTAGTCTGGCACAGTCTTTCAATGCGATGGCGGAGCGCATAGAAAGGCACATGGTGAGCGAGAGGAGGCTCCTGGAGGACATATCGCATGAACTCAGGTCGCCGCTGGCGAGGATGAAACTCGCTGTTAAACTGGCCAGGACTTCCACCGATCCAGGTGCGGCTCTTGACCGCGTGGACCGCGAGGTCAATCGGATCGCGGCTCTGACCGCGGAAATTGCGGAGGTGACCCGACTGGAAGGCGATCCACAACTTCTGAAGTCGGAATCTGTAAATCTCCGTGAACTCGTTCAAGAGGCTGTAAACGACTGCTGCGGGGAAGTTGAGCCGCGCGAATGCAACATCCGGTTTGATGCGCAGTCCGGCGGCAATTCCTTCTGTGATAAAGCACTGCTTCGCCGCGCCGTTGAGAATCTGCTCCGCAACGCGATTCGCTACTCGCCGGAGAATGCGTCGATTGACGTCCTGCTTGCCCAGGATAATCGCAACCTGAGAATAGCGGTGCGCGATTACGGTCCGGGAGTTCCCGATCAATCGCTCCTACAGATTTTCGAGCCGTTTTTCCGCGTGGACGAGGCAAGGGAGATGGACAGTGGAGGAGTCGGACTTGGCCTGTCCATCGTAAAGCGCATTGTACTTCTGCACCAAGGAACGGTCACCGCGCACAACGCCGATCCCGGTTTGCGCGTCGAGATTGCCCTGCCTCGCTAGGCGCGGCCTGGCATCCAACAGCGCATTCCTCTCCGAAGGGCTTTGCTCCAAAAGCAGCGATAGTGGCCAGTTGAAGCTTAAGAATGGTATTTAATCGTCCCTATCATCTCAAATGGCCCGGGGCCTCTTCGGACCGGAGACAACGTCGAGATCGAAGAGGGAACTCTGCTAACCGTCTTTGTCGCCGAAGACGTTTCGATTCCCATTTCGCTTTAGCTTCGTCCAACACAGGAAAGCAATCATCATTCACTTTTCTCTATCCCGACAGAGCTGGGTCACGTTTTGCCTAAACGGTCTCAGCGGAGAACGGACCATTCATGGCACGTCGTCTTCATCGATCTTTGGTTGGCCTCCTTGCAGTCGCATGCATTCTGGCTCACGCGACACTCGCTTCTGGACACGGCATTGCGCCTGAGTTAGCTGCCGGACGCGAGTTACCCGATGCGCCCGCCCCGCAGGCTTCTGGCAAGTCAGATCCCAGCCCATCGAATTCTGGAACGATAAGCGGATCTATGAAGGATATCTCCGGCGCAGTGGTCGCGGGCGCGAGCGTCACGCTCGAAGCCGCTAACGCTGCCGACAGCCACCGCGTGGAGTCCGACGACGCTGGGAGCTTCGGCTTCACCTCTCTCGATCCGGGGACCTACACCGTGACAGTTAAAGCGAAAGGATTTGCAACCTGGATCTCACCTTCCATCACTATCCACGCAGGCGAACAGTTTGAATTGCCCACGATCGTGTTGCAGGTTGCGTCTGCTTCGAGCAGCGTCAATGTCGGCGTCTCTGTGCACGACATAGCGGAAGAGCAGATCAAGGCAGAGGAACAGCAAAGGCTGCTCGGCATCCTTCCCGCGTTTTACTTCAGTTATGTGTGGAATGCCGCGCCGCTGACCACCGCCCAAAAGTTCAAGCTTGCATGGAAGGACTTGACGGATCCAACGGCCTTTGCGTTCACGGGTGCAACTGCCATCTACGAGCAGGCACGTAACAATCTGAGCGCGTATGGCCAGGGAACGGAGGGATTCGCCAAACGATATGGTGTCAACTACGCCGACCAATTCGACGGCACCATGATTGGCCGCGCCATTCTGCCGACCCTCCTGCATCAAGACCCGCGCTACTTTGTCAAAGGCAGCGGCAGTTTCCAGTCGCGTGCCTTTCATGCCATATCCTATCCGTTCGTCGCTCGCGGCGACAGCGGTCACTTGCAGCCGAACTTCTCCGATTTGCTGGGATCGTTCGCCTCGGCGGAGTTGTCGAACCTGTACTATCCCACCAGCTCGCAAACTCATGTAACTGGGACCAACCTGGCGCTCGGGCTTGTCGCGGATTCAGCGGGCGGCTTGCTCCTGGAGTTTGTGTTTCCAAAGGCGATGACGCACGTTCCAAAGCACGCGCCGGCCAACGCGCATCTGATTTTACGCGAGGGTACACCCGTATCGATCGTTATCACAGAAGAGCTGAGCAGCGAAGACGCACAACGAGGCAAGACTGTGGCCTTAGTGCTCGCTGGAGACGTCAGAGTGGCAGGCGTCCTTGTTGCAAAGGCTGGCAGCAAGGCCACTGGGGAAGTTATCGGCTCTGGAAAGTTGAGCAGCGACGGCAAGTCATACGATTTGCCGATACAGAACTTGTCTCTTCAGGTCGGCGAGGAACGGGTGCCTCTACGAAGCTCGAAGCTGCGCGTTGGCGATGGCGAGGTCCTCTATCGCCTGCCAAGCAGCGATGTTGCTGGAACAGGATCGGGCGGGAAGATCCAGATACATGCGGGTACAGCATTGAATGCGCATGTCGCAACGGATATCTCGGTGAATCCGGCACAATGAGATCTTTGCAATTCTGTCTTTGAAAGGAACTGGCGCGCCGTTCTCTTGAGAAGCCCTCGGTGAGTGACTCCTGGGACTGAGTGGACGGGGACTGAGTGACGGCTTGGCGACAAGCCGCCCAAGACTCGGGAAAGAGAAAGTGCGCAGATTCGACGAGCGCGTTACCCATTGAAGTCAAGAACCGAGATTCAGATTCATTCAAGACGCTACACGTTGGACGACCTCAAAGGGCTGAAGATTTCTAATTTGGATCACTTGGCAGGGGATGGACGAGTTGAGGAACCAATGTGTCAGCCTGGTCGTATAAGACACCATATGAAAAATGGTCGGCCGAATGGTCTCTATTCTTCGCAGGTGTGGATCTATATTGGGGCGGCACTTTTCCTTATGGCGCTGCTCGTATCGGCGATTGTTGTACCCGAACTCCGGCTTCTCCACTCGTTTCAGGCGCTGATCTACGTTGCTGTCATCCTACTTGCGCGGCGTAACAGCCCCTGGGGATATGGAGCTGGATTCGCTATAGCAATCATTTGGAACATGATGGGACTTTTCGTCACGCACCTCATCCAGTCAGGTGCGGTCGCCTTCTGGTCATCGCTACGCACTGGCCACATGGAGCAGCTCGTGCCGATGATGGTGGCGTTGGGCGGGGTCGGGCATTTCATTCTCATATTCGCCACCCTCATCGCGCTTCTGCGACACAACGCGGAAACTAGGAAGTACTGGAAGTTCGCCGGAGGCGGACTTATTGCAGTCGCGTATTTTGCGCTGATTGTCGCTTTCGCCCAACCTCATTAAGAACGGGTCAGTATCCCAGGGTACCCACGGAACCAACCACAGGAACTTCCTCTTTATGTTTTTGACGGCTACAAGCTCGCGCCTCAGCACCGCGACCTGCACAAAAGAATGGCCAACCTGGTCGGCTTCCAGCGTCCGAACCACGATGCGAATTACCTGATCAAGCCGACGCAAGTTGGTCTGGGTGATGACGCGGTGTCAATCTAAGTTGTTGATTTAATTGGCGTCCCCGACGGGATTTGAACCCGTGTTATCGCCGTGAAAGGGCGGTGTCCTAGGCCAGGCTAGACGACGGGGACGCACTGAAGGGCATTTCACCGGCCATGGCTGGCCATATGCGCCCAGTCGCTAGGCTATCAAGCTGCGGGGTTCGTGTCAAAGGCGCGACGCTTCCAATCAGGTCCGACAATTCCCATCGAGAGCAAACCTGAACCGGAAAGGCCCCGGCCATTTACCCAGTTCCAATCACGCCCGCCAACCGCGCAGGTTCCGCGCTGGCTCACTCGCCCAGAACCCGCAGCCGCGCCGGCATGTGATCGCTGGCCAGTTCGTGTCCGCAGCGCGTGCAGAACTGGTCCGTTACGCGCACCGTGCGGAAGCAGTTGCCGCAACTTGCCGCAAGCCGGTAATCGCACTGCGGGCAGAAGTGGAAATCGCTTTGCACGTGCGTTCCGCAGGCCGGGCAGCAGGAGATCAGCGGCGCCCGCAGCAGGAAATAGAGCACTGCGCCGATGCCGCAGGGCATCACGAAGCAGAGCATCATCCAGAACCGTGTGCTCATCGCCCGTCGTGGCGCGTCCTTGCTGACATAACCAATCATCAGGAAGTAGAGCGCGGCCAGCACGCCCCAGGAGATGCCAAAGTAGATGCGCAGGCCGATGGGCGGCTGTGTGTGATCCTGGTGCTGCAGCGGTAGCACGAGCCAGAAGTAGTACTCCACTCCCACAAAGGCCAGGGCGGCGCATACTACCGACCACCACGGCACCAGCCGGGAGTCTTCGTTCACGGAAATCGATTGTGGATCGTTCATAAGCCATCCCTCCCTCAATCCTTCGGAGGGCCTTTCAAAAACTTAAGTCTGACTTAAGTCCTACAGATCTTGACGGGGAGCGAAACGGGGAAGTTGCGGGTTTCTTGACTGAAACAAGAAAAACAGTCAGTAAGTCAAGGCCTGCGCCGCGACCATCCAGCCACCACGGCCGCAACCAGCAATCCGGCGCCCAGCAGCAGCACCCAGACGCTGACCTGTGCGTCGAAGTCGGTCAGGTGTTGCCCGGCAATCACGGTATCCGCGGCCCACCACATCAAGGGTCCGAGCACCAGGAAGATCACCAGGGTAGCGGCCAGGGCAACGCAGCGAACCCGCTCGCGCCCGGCTTTCTGCTCCCGCATCACTCCACAGGATGCGCTCACCACCCGGCGAGTTCGAAATGCCACGCACGATTCCCTGCCGGCCTGTTTGCCAGCTAGGGCAGAGAGAACATCGCTGCAAGGTTCGGAATGCACTTCCCGGGCGTCGTCGCTAACTTTGCGGCCGGAGGAGTCGCCCTCAGCGCCCAACGTGCTCACACAGACTCCAGGCGGCGGAGTTGGTTGCGTTCGAGCTTGGGCTTGATCGCGGCCAGACCCCTGTAAAGTCTTGACTTCACCGTGGAAAGCGGGGCGCGGGTGACCTTCGAGATTTCGTCCAGCGACAGATCCTCGTGGAACCGCAGTACCAGGACTTCTCGGTAAAGCGTGTCCAGTTGCATCAGCGCCGCCGCGATTCGCTCGCGGTCTTCCAGGCTCGACAAGCGATCGAACGGGGTCGGATCGGTGTCCGCCGTCTCGTAGGTCATCGGACGGTCGTCGTCGCCATTGCCTTCAAACATCTCGTCCAGGCTAGACATGGTCTTCTTGCGGCGCAGGTCGATCACCAGGTTGCGAGCAATGGTGAACATCCAGGTGTCGAAGCGCGCCCGCCCGTCAAACTGGGCTCCGCGCACCATGACCCGCATCCAGACTTCCTGAAAAAGGTCTTCGGCCTGTTCGCGGTTGCTGGTCAGATAGAGCAGATAGCGCAGCAGGCGGTGCTGGTAGCGGACAATCAGCTCGTCCAGCAGACCGGCGTCTTGCCGCTTGAGCCCGTCCGCAATGGCCAGGCTTTCCTCGCGAACTTGCGCACTGCTCGCAATCGACCCTGCTGCGGCCGATTGGGACGCGGCGGGCGAGGAGGAGAAAAATGGATGCATGGCGGAAAAGGAACTCATCTTAGTCCATTAGACGCCATGCCCTCCCAGAAAGCCGCGTCTTTTTGTGACTCGAATGCGTCCACCGGGTTACTTTAGAGGCTCCGGCTGCAAGAAAACGCGCGAAATCAACGAATGACAGCCTGGAGAAAGCGCGAAGTTGCTTATGCGCGCTTGTCCCTAGCCTTGGCGGCAGCGCGCAACGCTTCTTCGATTGCCTTTGCGGCGCGCCGCTCCCGCCCCTCCGCGGTCTGATAGTAAAAGATGCCGAAAAGGTGGTTGCGGCGCTGCGTCGGCGTCATGGCCTCCCATCCCATGCGGGCGAGCGGCTCGCGCAAAAAGGCCGCGCGCAGAATCGGCGGCGGTTCCACTTCGCCGTCCATGGTCAGCGCCAGCCGCTCGGCCATTCGTTCGGCCCTTTGCAAGCGCGAGGCTGCGCCTGCCGGCTCAGTGACCCATTTCCCGATCTCATTGCGAGCTGAGTAACTGAGCTTGTCGAGCCAGCAACGCAGGGTACGATCGCCCTTCAGTGCATCGGCCAGTTCTTTCGGGACCACCGCCGTCCTCTCTTCAAGGTCAGGTTCAATGCTGATCTGCACCGTGGACCCCGCTCTCGCGCCCGCGGCTTTCTGCAGCGCCTTGTTGACGAGAAGCACCGGTCCGTTTGCCGCCGGGCTGGGAAACAGGGTAGTTCGAAAGGGGACCCCATTGACGGTGCCGCGCACGCGTCGCCCTCGGCGCACAGGCCACACTTCGGCCGGGTCGAAGGGAACCCGCGCGACGATCCAGCGCAGACTGGTGTTGTCCGGCTCAAGGACGGCGCGGAAGGTTCTCGCAGTTTGGAGTGTTTTGGCCATCGCTCAAGGCCAGTATGAAGCCGCTCCCAATGGCAGGCAAGGGAGAAAGCAGCCGGCATCCGCAGGCAGCATCTAAACTGGATGCATGGAAGTTTTGTATGGCGTGCATTCGGTGGAAGAAGCAATCAGGGCCGGCAAGCGCCGCTTCGACCATGTGTTGGTGTCCCGTGAGCGCCAGGATGACCGGCTGGAGCAGCTCGTTTCTCTCTGCCGTCAGGCCGGTATTCGCGTTCGCCACGAGCCCCGTGAGTATCTGACGCAAGCGGCTAAAACCGAGGGGCACCAGGGCGTGGTGGCCATGGTCCGCCCGCAGCAGTTCCTCACCATCGAAGATCTTTTGGAGCCCTCGGTTTCCGACCCGAGCGCCGCGCGGCTGCTTTTGGCGCTCGACGGCGTGGAAGATCCGCAGAACCTGGGCGCATTGTTGCGCGTTGCCGACGGCGCTGGAGTGGACGGCGTGGTGATGACCGAACGCCGTGCGGCTCCCCTCAGTCCGGTGGCCATTAAGGCCAGCGCCGGAGCTGCCGAACATATTCGCATTGCCCGCGTGGTCAACTTGGTGCGCTCGCTCGAAGAGCTGAAGCGCAGGAATATCTGGGTCATCGGCCTCGACGAGCGGGGAGAATGCGACTACGACCAGTTCGACCTGACCGGCAACTGCGTTTTGGTGCTGGGACGCGAAGGAGCAGGGTTGCACGATCTGGTCCGCAAGACCTGCGACCACATGCTGCGCATCCCGATGGCGGGCGGGGTGAGTTCGCTGAACGTCTCTGCCGCCGGTGCGGTGGTGCTGTATGAGGCCTTCCGGCAGCGCCGCGCCGCTACGCGAGGCGCCGCTCTCCCCCGGCCCGAGGCCGCGTCCAAACCGAAGAAGCAGAAAGGTCTGGGTTCATGAAGCACAATCTCGCCGCGACCGTGGCGCTGGCCGTGGCGACGGCTATTCCTTCCCTCGCCGCGCTCAAGTGCGCCGGGCAGGCCACTCAACAAACCACTCCGGCGACTCAGAATTCGGGGCAGGTTATCTATTCCCGCTCAGTGGACGAAAACGGCGATGTTCATTCGCAAGGACAGAACCAGACGCCGGGCAAGGGCGTGGTTCAGATGGTTAACGCGCCGTTGGTGGAGGATGCCGAACGCGAGGCTGTGACCTTTACCGACTTCGACATGGACGTGCATCTGCGCACCGCCGAGCAGCACATCGCAGTGCGCGCCTTGCTGACCATCCGCAACGACGGCAAAGCACCGCTGGCAAGAATTCCCCTGCAGATTTCGTCTTCCTTGAACTGGGAGCGGATCCGGGTGAATGGCCGCGATGTCGCGGTTCAGGTGGCCACTCTCAACTCCGATTCCGACCACACAGGGCAGTTGCACGAAGCTGCGGTGTCGCTGGCCAAGCCGCTGGCTCCCGGAGCAAGCCAGCAACTCGACGTCACTTACTCCGGTACGATCACGGCAACCGCACAGCGCCTGATTTCCATTGGAACCCCGGAAGACGTGGCCCAGCACTCGGACTGGGATCGTATCAGCACCTCGTTTACCGGGCTGCGCGGATTTGGCAACGTAGTCTGGTATCCGGTTTCGAGCGTGCCCGTCATCCTGGGAGACGGAGCCAGGCTCTTCGACGAGATCGGCGAACAGAAACTGCGCCTGGCCGGCGCGCACTTCCGCCTTCGGGTGGCAGCGGAGTTTCCCCATGGGCAGGACCCCACAGTCGCCCTGATCAATGGACATCCTGCGCCACTGTTTGTCACCGAGTCCGGCTCGCTGGATCCGAACCAGGAGGTTGCGACCGTGGCTACAGCGACACTCGACGGTTCCACACTGGGCTTTGAATCTCCTAGCTTGTTCGTGGCCATTCGCACTCCCAATGCAGGCGCGAATGTAACCGCCTGGACTTTGCCGGAAGATAACGTCTCCGTCGGGTCGTGGGTGACGGCGGCAGCGGCGGTGACTCCCTTTCTGCAGGGCTGGCTTGGCCAAAGGCCGCGCTCCCAGTTGACCCTTCTCGATCTGCCTGACCCGGAGGACGTGCCCTTCGAATCGGGCGCGCTTCTGGCGACTTCGCTGCGCAATGCCAGCCCCGACCAGTTGAACGGGATCATGGCTCACGCCCTCACACACGCATGGATGCAGTCGCCGCGCGCCTGGCTCAGCGAAGGCGTCGCGCACTTCATGGGGACTCTGTGGGTGGAGAAGCAGCGCGGCCGCGATGTCGCTTTGGGATCTCTGGAGGCTACCCGCCAGGCGCTGGCCATGGCCGAACCCGAAAGTCCAGGCCAAAGCCCCGGACAGCCCTTGGCGGCGTCGATTTCGCCAGTCTATTTCCGCACCAAGGCCACGTATGTTCTGTGGATGCTGCGCGATATCGTGGGAGACCAGACTCTTTCGGCGGCCTTGCGCGCCTACAATCCTGCGCAGGATGCGGAGATCGGCCATGGTTCGGGTACTTTCGAAAAGCTGCTGGAGCAGGCGGGAGTCCGCTCCAACCTGGGCTGGTTCTTCTCCGATTGGGTCGATGCCGACAAGGGTCTTCCCGATCTGACGGTTGACAGCGTATTCCCGAGTGCGGAACACGCGGGCAACTGGCTGGTTGCGGTGAATGTGAGCAACAGCGGCTATGTTGCCGCCGAGTTCCCCATCACGGTGCGTTCCGCCGGCAGTTCTGTGACGCAGCGCGTACTGGTTCCGGCGCGCGGAAAAGCCACGCAGCGCATTCTGATTCAGGGCAAGCCATTCGAGGTGCAGGCCAACGACGGCACTATTCCCGAAACCGAGGCCACCATCCACCTGACGAAGTTGGCCGATGCCGCCGCTGGACCGGAACCTTCTGGCCAGACGCACCAATGAGCTGGCATCTGCTGCGACGGACGATCCATTCGGAACTATGAGCGAGCCAAGAATACGGGTGCAGGGAGCAGGTCCAGGAAGAACAACCCTCTTCCCAGCCCCCCGCGTATAATGAGGATTCAAGTTCTTTCAACTCACGCGGATTGTGCAGGAATGCCTCCGCCCTGGATCATGGATGCCCGAACACATTAAAAAGAAGCTTCTCGAAGAGATTCAAATCCTCGAGCATGAACTGGCCCACGAACTGCCCGCCGAGATCAAGAAAGCGGTGTCGTTGGGAGATTTGTCGGAGAATGCCGAGTACCACATGGCCAAGCAGCGCCAAACGTTTGTCAATGCGCGCCTCGGCCAGTTGAAGAAGCGCATGGCCGAGCTTTCGCTTGTCAATTTGACTAACATTCCGCACGACAAGGTCGGCTTCGGCTCCACAGTCGTAGTTTTCGATTCGACCAAGGATGAGGAAATCGTCTACCGTCTGGTGACCAGCGAAGAGTCCGATGTTACCAAGGGGCTTATCTCGACGACTTCTCCCATCGGTCGCGGGCTGGTAGGAAAGCGGTTGGGAGATATAGCCACCATCGTTACCCCCAACGGCAAGCGCGAGCTTGAAATTCTGAAATTGACGACGATTCACGACGAGGCTGCCGCCGCATCTTTGCCTGAAGGCCAAGCGCAGCAGTAGCTCGGCGGAAGCTGGAAGTAAGGAAAACTATCTATGACCTGGACAAGCGCTTTTGGCCGCGCGTGCGGATGGCTTCTGGATCGCATCGTGCATGGACTGGCGCTCACCCGCATCTCGCCCAACGTGCTGACGTTCATTGGCCTGCTGATCAATATTGCCGCGGCCTTTCTCTTCGGACACGCCAACGCCACCAACGGCGATTGGAAATACTCCGGTCCCGACTGGATGTTTTTCTATGCGGGCATGGTGATCTTCGGCGCGGGATTGTTCGACATGGTGGATGGCCGCGTGGCGCGCCGCACCAACAAGGTCACCGTCTTTGGCTCCTTCTTCGACTCGGTCATCGACCGATACTCCGATGTCGTGCTGTTCTTCGGCCTGCTTGTGTACTATGGCCGCGCCAATCGCTTCCGCTATGTGGTGCTGGTGGCCTTTGTAATGGTCACTTCGCTGATGGTGAGTTATACCCGCGCGCGCGCCGAGGCTCTCATCGGACAGTGCAAGGTTGGCTTCATGGAGCGCCCGGAACGCATTGTGTTGATTATCATCGGTGCGGTCTTCAATCACTGGGGGGCGATGGCCCCGGCGCTGTGGGTGCTCGCGGTTTTCTCAACGATCACCATGATTCATCGCATCACTTACACTTACCAGTACACCAGCCACCTGACACCCAGCAGCGAATAAGTCGAAGCATGAGGCTTGGCTTTGCGGGCACAGCTTCGGCTGTGCCCTGCTTGCCTTCGGCGCAAAATGGACTGCTACCGGCTCGCGCGCGATTCTTCGATCTCGGCAATTAATTGCTCAAGCTGCTCCCGCTTGCGCGAACTCATGTCGAGGAAGCGGAGGCCCACGATCCTTCCCTTATGGAGGGCCTGAACCACGCCGCCGAGGCGGAAGGGAAGCCCTTCCAGGTGGAACTCCGTTTCGACCCGTGTATAGATCCCCACCGGGAAACGCTCGTCGGTTTCGATGCGGCAACCGCCCAGGCTGAGGTCGATGATGCGTCCGGACTGCTTGGAAGAGATATTGATCAGGTGAATCACCGCGCTGGTGTCAACCTCATGACGCGACGCGACGCGGCGTTCGCGTGGAGCCAGTTTCTCAAGCGGAGGAGCCGGAACGGACTGCTCTGGCCGAATCCGTTCCGGTACCAGAGGGGCGGCTGCCGCCGAGCGAAACTGAGCGGCCAGTTGAAGAGCCTCACGCTCCGCCTGGCGACGCTGATTCACCCTTTCCGCGAGCTTGCGGCGGGTTTCCTGTTCCGCCTGCTCCGGATCCTCCGGATGCTCGGCCTGTTTCCTCTGCGATTCCTGCTCGACCAATCGTTGCATTGCCTGTCGAAGGCGAAGCTCGGCTTCAGCCGCTTCGGCAACTTCGCGGTCCCTGGCAGCTTCTTCTGCGGCAGCTAGCCTGGCGGCGCTGGCAGCGGCTTCTTCCGCAATTTCAGCGATGATCTCGGCCAGTTCAGCCTTGCGGCGGGAAGACATTGCAGAAAACTCGATGCCGAAGTTGGTGCGGCCTTCGGTCCATCTGGTAACACCGGGGAAGCGAAAGAGAATTCCGTTGACCCTGAAAGTCAGTTCGACGCGGACAGAATCGCCCAGCATCAGCTTCTCGTCGGTACTGAGGCGGCATCCGCCTAAACTCAGGTCGAGGATGCGGCAGGTGTAACGCGTGCCATGGCTGACCAGCGTCATCGCCCCAGCCTCATCCACAGCAAAGCGGAGAACCTGACGGCGGTTCAGATGCTGCTTGGTGACGCCTTCTGCAACTTCTTCGGTATCCATGGCCCCTCACTGCTACAGCGGTTCTTCCATTGCTGTACGCCGAAAGCGATGCGCTTGCGTGGTCTGTTCAACAGGACAAACCCACCTTGCACGATCCTGCCTCGAGCGCACCACCCTTAGGAGACCCGCTCCAAATCTCCGCCGAAATCAGTGCCCCGGCTCCTGGTTTTCCCAGGGAGCCGCCGACACAGGCGCAGCCGCTTGACGACCCTTCAAGCGGTCATATTGATACAGGTCGCTGGTCGTTCCAAGCGACTCATTATAAAAGTTGATAGCCCCAATAACCTGATTCAGCTCCTCGCTGAAGGAGTGAATCGCATGCAGCTGCGCGGCCGTGGCGGGAACCTCGAAGTGCGAGGTTTTGAGGAATTTCTGGTATCCCCGATCCAGCAGCCTGGCCACCTCGCCCTGCACCAGCAAACCCGGCCTTTCCGCAAACGCTACAGGAGCGTCTATGCCAGGGGCAAGCAATGCCGCTGCTCCCTGCTTGCTCACCAACATCCCGTTGGCCACGCCGGGGTGCGGAGCAACATCGAAAGAATGAGCGCGCAGTGCCTCCATCGCCTGTTCAAAACTCGCGTTGCGGGTCTTACGGGACATAGTCATATTCCAGTCTGCGAGGGCGGTGTAGTTGCTTATCGGCTTGCTTATCGGCAGAATCCTCGCCAACTCCAATCTCGCACACCTGCGGGCAGCCTGCAATGGCCCGTCGGAGGCAGCACAGACTGGCCAAGGTGCCGGCGGCGTCCAATCCCTGGCCGCAGCGCAAACTAGGTCTCGGAAACGAAGAGGCGGCCCGGATCCCCGGACCGCCTCATTGCTTGAGGGCAAGTTTCCCTACCAGTCTTTCCTAAATGATCCGAGCCTGCAGTTCCGGCGTCTTGCCGTTTTCGTCGACCTTCCCAAAGATCATCTTGCCGCTGGCGGTCTGCAGAACACTGGTCACTGAAATCTCGACTGCCTTCCCGATCATTTTGCGGGCGTGATCCACCACCACCATCGTGCCGTCGTCCAGATATCCGACTCCCTGGTTGTATTCCTTGCCTTCCTTTAGAATCAGCACGTTCATGTGCTCGCCGGGCAGAACCACAGGCTTCAACGCATTGGCCAGGTCGTTGATATTCAGCACGTCGACGTGATGCAGATGCGCCACCTTGTTCAGGTTGAAATCGTTGGTGACCACCTTCGCTTCCCACTTCTTGGCAAGTTCCAGGAGCTTGAGATCGACCTCGCGGATGGAAGGGAAGTCGTCGGGAACGATCTGCACCTGAATATTGTTGTTGGATTGCATGCGTTGCAGCATGTCCAGGCCGCGGCGTCCCCGCTGTCGCTTCGAGCTGTCGGTGGAGTCGGCGACCGTCTGCAATTCCCTCAAGACAAACTCCGGCACCACCATCATCCCATCGATGAATCCAGCCTCGGCGATGTCGGCGATGCGTCCGTCGATGATCACGCTGGTGTCAAGGACCTTGGCGCTGCGGCGGGTGGGCCGTTCCCCGCTGAAGACGGTGCCCAGCGCCAGAGGATTCAGCAGGTCGCCCTTGTTGGTCCCCACCAGCAGGCCCACATAGGTCATCAGCAGCAACACGAATATCTGCACTGCCGCGGAGGTTGAGCCGGGAGTCAGCGCGCTGCGCAGCACCAGGCAAAACATCGCCGCTCCCAGAATCCCAAGCACACTTCCGGTAACGGCGCCAATGAGCCGTCGCAAGCTGAGCGCGCGAACGCGCAGCTCAAAGACGATAACCGCGGCAGCCGAAAGGGCGCCACAGAGCGCACCTTGCCAGCCAATCATGCCAAACGGGTGAAGGAAAAAGCAGACCCCTGAAAGCAGGGCCACAAAAAGAATACGAATCAGAACAATATCCATACTTGCCCACTCCCGCTGGGGAAAAGAAGAAAGAACACCAGCATGGTAACAAGGCTACAAGTGGCGAGTATGCAGACTGCCGAGTCAAATCGTCAAGAGTTAAGTAAGCCGCGGCGGAAATCGGGACCAAGGAAGAGAATTCAGAGACCCGGAAGGCCGAAAAAGAGTCGTCTCGCCAGACGTCCTCCTTCGAGAATTCTGACCCGAGTCCGGCGTTGTTCGATGCGCAATCCCGCACCCCCGATGTGCAGTCCTGTGCACCGGCAACTCTCGTTCCCTGTTCCCGATCTCTTGCCCCGCCCTACGATGCGATCGCCAATTCCGCGGGAAGCTGGCGGACCGTTCCTTTTCTGGGGCCGCGCTTGCGCGCGCTCATCACCTTGATTCGCTCCAGCAACTCATGCGGCGAGCAGTTCTTCTTGGCCAGCAAAGCATCCGCGCCATGAATCTCGCCGCCCATGCGCTGGGGATCACCCAGCAGAATCATCGGGACATGGGAAGCAATCTGTTTCAAACGATCCACAAGTTGATTTCCGTTCATCTGTGGCATGGCATAATCCGCCAGAACCAGGTCCACGGAGTTATCCGAAAAGACGCTGACGGCGTCCTGGCCGTTGAGGGCAGAAAGGACCCGGTAACCGTTTGTTTCCAGCATGAACTTGAGAACGGAAAGCTCTTGCTCGTTATCGTCGACGCAGAGAATGACTTTTTTAGGCCGCATGATCTTGGACTACACTCCTTGGTATAAATCTGTTGTCCGTCTGCAAGCGCACCCCAGCTGCCCCCGCAAAGGGAGGTGAGTCGGGCGCAGTTTTAGGCCCGGGAATCTGGGGTGCACGAGGGATTTCCTGTCAGAACCTTCGGACGGGAAAGGCCGGTGAAATCTGCATGCACCCGCGACAGGCGCAGCGATCACGTGGAGCCTTCCCGCCTTACACTACGCAGGAAACGTCACTGTGCTCGCATTCGAACGATGTTGAATGCTTTTGAAAAGACCGACGCAAGGCCGGCTAACTTCTTTCAGTGGATGTTTCAATGGAAGCTAAGACTACGGGGAGTGGAGGCTTGAGAAAAGAGGGAAGGAAAGACGAAGAAGCCTCTGAAAATCTTCGTGTAACAAGGGTGAGCTGGCTACAGGTCCCGCATTCAGTCACTTGCGTGTATGAATACCTGTTGAAAGCATGTGCATCAAGGCAGGAAAAGACGACCGTTTGCAACCGAAACAGTGCTGCCCGCAACGCGTACCTGGCCTACCCTCGCCGATGTCAACTGCGCGCTCAGGTATAAATCGCTCGGCCGGCCCATCTCCACACCCTGCCGCACCAGCACCCGCCGGCCCGGCGCAACTGTCCCATTTTTAACCAGATAGCCGATGGCGCAGCCGGCTGCGGAACCGGTGGCCGGATCTTCGCCACCGTTGAACTGCATGCGCGCACGGTAGTCCGGGACGGGTCGAGCCTCCCGGTCCCGCTGTTCCAACACCGGAGCGAGGACGTAAAACCAGCGCGATCCCCGCTGGCGCAGCCATGCCGTCGCTTCCTCCCGCTTCACGCGGAGCCGTGCAAGTGTGTTCACGGCCATCGACGGCCGCAGAACAACAATGGCAAAGGAAGTGCCCGTGGAGACGACCTGCGGCGTCAACGAAGGATCCAGATCTTCTGGAGAAAGCCCAATCAGGTTCGCCACTTCAACGGGATCGAGTTCGGATCCGAATTCCGGCTCCCGCTGCGTCATCTCGCCAAACAGCCCATCTCCTTCGAAGCGGACCGGGACCGGACCCACATTCAACGCCAGCCGGACCGTGTCGTCCTGAAAGGTGTCTGCCGCGTGCAAACGCAGGACACTCGCTGTACCCAACGTCGGATGGCCGGCAAAAGGCAGTTCTTCAAGGGTGGTAAAGATGCGCACCGGCACCCCTTCGGCCTGCTCCACAGCCTGCGCCCGGCGCTGCACGAAGGTAGTCTCGGAAAGATTGAACTCGCGGGCGATTGCCTGCATCTTTTCCGTGCTCAAATCGGCGGTGTTCATCACCACTGCCAGCGGGTTGCCGGCCAGCGGCGTGTCGGTAAACACATCGACCACAAAGTAATCCAGTGCCGTCATTGGCTCAAAGCTCCCAGTGCGGAATCCGATCGCACTGCGTGGCAGGAAACCGGGCGGGGAGGAGGGTGAGCTGCCAACAGAGGTTCTCGAACTTGCGAAAGGTCTGCCGCGCAAAGGGATCGGCTTTCGACCCCCTGTTCCCCGATCCCGGTTTTCTGGCCCGATCAGCCCGGGCTGCGCAACCCAATTCGCCTGACTCCGTGCGCGGCCCATACCGTTGCAACCAAGTCTAAATATGATTATACCCAATGCGCAGGCGACCCTGCGGCTGGCCTCATCTACAGCGCGATCAGCGGCCGCGGCAGGCGGTTGTTGGCCCGGTCCAGGAACAACCTCATGCGTAGGGCCTCAGAGCGCTGCATGGCCACCAGGCGCATGTGGCGGCGGATGTGATCGCCATCCGTGAGTTGGTCGATCTGGGACTCGTCAAAGCTGGCGTCTCTCTCCAGGCGAGCGATGCGTTCTTCTACGGTGCGGCGGAATCTCGGGCTAATCTCAAATCCATCGTTGACGGCGCAATTCGTAATCATGTCAGGCTCCTCAGTCTGCGTTTCTTGAGGTGTGAAAACTTTTTTCGAAAAGAGCTAAAGTTTTTTCGAAAAGGGCTAAAGTTCTTTTCACTTGGGCCGATGGTAGCAACAGGGAAAACTGCACGCCAGATTACTACCAAGTAGTCTGGCCACGACCAACTGTCCACATATAGGACAGTGCTGCTCTTTCGGCGGAAAAAAGTACACGGGAAACGTGTCTCTGGATCTCCCCCTAAATCCACCCTGTAAACATCATTCTGCCCCTGCAATCCACACAAAATCGTGCCTTTTGTCGCAATTCCAGACAGATTCAGACGTGATAATGGCCCAAGTCACGATTTGGCGACTGCGGTTGCCCTTCCAATGCGCCTTTCCAAAGATCGCGGAGCCAGGGAAAGCTGTTAAATCCGGCAGCGAAAGATAGGCGAAACATCGTCTTCGCGCCTCTCTCCCACTCTGGGAATTCAGACACGCCCCGCATCCGGTCCTCCATGTGGTTTTTAACCTTCCACATCGCCGTTGAGGTCAAGGTATCTTGCGGGTAACACTCATTAACTTATTTAGTATGAATAATGTACAGCAAAGATAGTAATTCTTTGACGCTTCCTGCCCCACGCGGCGACAGGTCTTCAAAACCACAGAAGAGAACCTGGACTTCAGCGAAAGTTTTCCACAAATTGTGGAAAACTTTCGTGTTAGTACTTTGCAGATTTCCGCTGATTGAACCGCTGCCAGCCCAGCTTGCGCGGATCTGCGTTGAAGCAGGGCTTAGTTCTCCGGCGAGGGCGCGTAGTATCCCTTGCGCGCCTGCACCTTTAATCCATCCCCGTGGCACTCGATCGCTATATGACGAAAAGCGCCATCCATCTTTGTATTGCTCGGGGTATAGGTGGCCACGTATTGGGTGCGCAGCTCATCCTCGATCTGCTGGAAGGCAGCTTCGAGCTTTTTGCCGTTGTTGCCCACGTTGATCACTCGTCCCCCCGTCTCCTCGGTCATCTTCTTCATGGCCGAGTAGCCGAAGTAGCCCATCCCCTGGTCTAAATAACTCTGCACATCGGCAATCAGGATCACGTAGAGGGTCACATTGGATTTCTGCGCGGCCGCGATGGCTTCGTTGATCTTGACGCGGCTACCCTCATCCTGGCCGTCGGTTAGCATGATCAGTGCCTTGTGGCCGGTCTCCTGGGTGAGCTTTTCGCGCGAGGCCAGGTAAACCGCGTCGTAAAGCACCGTCCCGCGCGGCCCTCCCGGCGTAGGCACGGGGCTCGGCAGCAGGCTGCCGGGAGCATTGATCTCCGCCTTGTAGAGCGCTTTGGAGAGCATGCGCGCGCTGTTGGTCAGATCCTGCAGCAGGTCCACATTCACATCGACCGACAGGATGAACGCCTCGTCTTTCGGCTTGATCACTTCCTGCAAAAACTGGCTGCCTGCGTCCTGCTCCAGCGGGAGCACGCGGGTCTGGCTGCCCGAAGTATCCAGAATGATGCCCAAGGTCAGGGGCAGGTGTGTCTCGGCGGTAAAGCTCTTCAGCGTTTGCGGCACCTTGTCTTCCGAGACGGTGCAATCGTTCTTGCCCAGGTGGGGAACCAGAGTTCCGTCCTTGGCTTTCACAGTAAAAAAGACATCCACCAGGTTCACGTTCACCTTGAACGTCCCCACGGGCTCGTCTTCCACGGGCGCGGCCGGTGCATTGCTGACTGGGGGGGCATCCGGCGAAGGCGCAAGTTGGCCCCAGGCCGGCCAGGAGAAAACCGGGAGGCAAAACAGCAAAGAAGTGAGAGCAGGGCGAAGGCGCATTCTGGTTGATTAGACGCAGGATGATACAGCGAGGAAGCATAAACTGCGCGGAGCAGCGCTGGGATGCAACCAGCGCGCTGCTGGCGCGTCTGATACTCTGACGAATGCAGCCCTGTCATGCAGCTTGGCTCGGTTTCGGCGTACCGCCTGGCCGGTTCAAAAAGGCGGTTCAAACAGGAATCGGTGGGATGCAAAGTTCGGGAGGACGGATTACCTTGAAGCTCGGTTTATCAGCATTGGCACTGGCGGCAGTTTTGAACGTGGGCCCCATCTTGCAACCGGTCGCTTTGGCCCAGCAGCAATCTGCTGTGCCCGATGCTCCAGCGCCGCAAGCTATTCCGCCGCTGACCGGCGCGAGCGGGCCGATCACCCCGGGACTCGGCGCGGGCACCGAGCGTGCCACCCCCACTTCGTCTTCCGAAGCGCCAGGCCAGCAGCAGTCTCCCACGGCTGGATCGGCATCTTCCAGCAGCTCATCTCTCATGAATCAGGGCAAGGACGAAGTACAGGTCGCGCCCCCGGAGATTCCAGTGGCAGGCGAAGGCTCTGCTGCGACCGCCCGTTTTGTCGTGAACGTCAATTTTGTCGAAGTTCCCGTGACGGTTAAAGACAACAAGGGAAACCTTGTTGCGGGACTCACCTACCGCGACTTCAAGGTCTATGAGAACGATTCGCGGGAGCCCCTGAAGCTTTTCACTACCGATTCCTTCCCTCTATCGATTGCGTTTGTCATCGACCAGAGCCTGACCGCCGATGTCATGGCCAAAGTGAACAACTCGCTGGGAGCCATCCAAGGCGCGCTGACCCCCTATGACGAGGTCGCGGTTTTTAGCTACAACAATGGAGCCCAGGAGAGGACCGGGTTTACCGGCGCACAGAGCGCGCGCCTGCCGGCGGTTCTGGCCTTGACCAAAGAAACAGGCACCGAGATGCTGGTTCCCATTAACAGCGGTGCGCTCTATGGATGCAACATCCATACCAACGGCAACTGCGCAGATCCCAATTTGCAGCCCGGCCACTCCGCAGGTGGCACCCAATTCGGGACCATCCCGAAAGAAATCCATACCCTGAACGATGCGATCCTGGCCGCTGCCAAGGAACTCTCAACCCGCCCGAAGGGCCGCCGCCGCATCATCTACGTCATCTCCGACGGGAAGGAATCGCAGAGCAAGGCAACCTATCGTGAAGTGGTCAGATACCTGGAAACCAACAAGATTGCAGTCTACGGTACCGCTGTTGGCGACTCGGCGCGATGGGGCGAGGGCTACCTGAGCCGCGTTCATCTTCCCTTCACCATGTACGACAACGTTCTTTATAAATACACTGCGGCCACCGGCGGCTACTTGGACTCGGAAGGCAGCCTCAACGGCATTGAAAAGAGCTACGCCAAGATTGCGGAAGAAGCGCGCACCCAGTACACCCTTGGTTACTTGAGCCACCAGCCGTTCATCGACGGCAAATTCCGCAAGATCGATGTGCGCGTGGACCGCCCCGGTTTGGAAGTGATTGCCAAGATCGGCTACTTCCCCTCTGCCCAGGACCTGAAGTAGCACTACTCAACGCTGAACGCAACAAAGCAAAAGGCCTGTGCGCGATGCACAGGCCTTTTGCTTTGCTTGATTTGTGTACAGGGCTCCGGCGCTGAAGCTCAACAGGGCGCGCCCTGGAGCAAAATGCGTTGCCCTATTTGGGCTCGTTGGAAACCGGTGGCTGCGCGGGAGCAGCACTTTGCTGCACAGGCGGCGCGGCAGCAGGAGGCTCGGCAACGCCCTTGATGCCTTCCTTGAAGCCCCGCAGACCCTCGCCCAAACCCTTGCCCAGTTCCGGAAGCCGCTTGGCGCCGAACAGCAGAAACGCAACCAAAGCCAGCAGAATCAAATGTGTAGGTTGAAGTAAATCGCCCATTGTTTCATCCTCCGCGCGCCACCCCTTGCCTGCGCGCTCAACACTGCTTATTGTCGCACACTACAGCATTCACTGACTGCGACGGGATTCCGGTCGAAAAGGCACGATCTTCCTGGAATGGCTCTCAGTTCACTTGTGCCGGTCTGCCCAGCCGCTCGGTCACCATCGTGTAAAAGCCGCGCAGGTCCTCTTCGTCGCCGACCGTCAAGCGCCGGTAAACCTTGATCAGCGGAAACAAGCGCGACCCGCGCACTTCGACCGCAGGAACCGCGGCCGTGCCTCCGGGATAGGAGGTCATTTCCCAGCTGCCGGCGTAACGGCGTCGCAATACCTCACCCAGGTAGCCGCCCCAGAGGCGCACTTCAAAGTCGAGGTCGTGATCCGGAGTCTCGCCGACCAGAACAAGGATTTCGTCGAGCACATCGATCGACTCGGATGAAAAGTCAAGCGGCTGGTTATACTCCTGACGGGCGTGCTCTACAGCTGCCTCGGCATAGCCCTCCATCATTGTTCCCAGGTCGGGGAAGACCATCGATTCGAGCCGCATTTTCAGTTCATTGATCACGCTTCAGAGTAAATCCCCCGAGCGTCGAGCGGAATCTAAAAAAATGCCCGCATCGTGCCGCACTGAGGCTGTGTCAAACTGAAAGCAGAATCGGAGGCTTCCCCCAGGTGAATCAGGTCAAGAAGATGAAGCTGTTCGCTCTCGCCGCCTTGCTTACGCTCGCGGTTGGCACGGCCGGCTCAGCCACGCATGATATTTACCCCGATCCGGCGCAGGCCAAGGTGGACCTTGCCGCTGCCCTCAAAACCGCCGCGGCAACCCACAAGCGGATCATTCTGGACTTCGGCGGCAACTGGTGCGGTGACTGCCAGGTACTCGACATCTACATGCACGACCCGTCCAACCGGACCATCCTCAACGCCAATTTCGTGCTGGTCCACGTCAATGTGGGGCACTATGACGCGAACCTCGATCTTGCCAAACAGTACGAGATTCCACTGGAGAAGGGCGTTCCCGCGCTCGCCGTCCTCACGGAAAAGGGCGGGTTGCTTTACAGCCAGCGCAACGGCCAGTTTGAGTCCATGAGCAGCATGAATCCGCATTCCCTGACCGAGTTCCTGGTGCAGTGGAAGCCGATCAAGTCGGGCTGCTCCGCCGTCATGGTGACCTGCTAAGGCCTGCTCTAAACAGGCTGGCTCAAACTCCGGTCATTCCGAGCGAATGCTCGTCGCGTGGTCCTTCTCGTAGGTGATCGTCCACTTCTTGCCCGCCAGCGTATAGACCACCGTTCGATCGCCTTCCTGCTGTCCGTCCGGATGGATCTTCTGTCCGATGGACATGCGGGTTTGCAACTCGCTCATCCCGGGCTTCACCTGATGCGCATCGATGGTCGCCCACATCTCCACTGGCCAGTGGGTATATATGCCGTGCGGATCGTCGTAGAAGTAGAGCAGATCGCAATAATACTGCTCGTCGGCGCCGTCCATGACACCGGTTGGCGTGGCAAAGAGCCCTGTGGCTGTCGCCGGGGCCGGTAGCGCGAAGACTAGAAAGACCTGCCGCGAACCGTGGCTTATGCCATCATCCACATTGGCCGGAACCGGGGACTTGACGACCTTCTTTACATCCAGCCGCTGCGCAGGTGGAATTAATCCAACCGGATGGGCAAAGTCGATGCGCCCAGAGTTGTAGGGAAAGTAAGGAATCGTATAGCCGTTCTTCATCCACACGCTTGTCCCCTGCAAACGCAGAACATCCTCGTAGTGCTGCTGCTCGAAGGTGCGCACCACGGCCAGATCGTCCTCGCTCAGAGCCTGGGCAGGCTGCCCCACGACACCGGGATTCTGCCGATGCTTCCACACCGTGAAGAGGTAAATGCCGCCGACGATGAGCGTAAACGAAGTGACACTCAGGATCTTCTTCCACAGATTCATGCATTCTCCCGGAGTCTGCCTCAAAAAGCATACAGGCAAACTATGCCTTGGCTGGCGCAACCTGCTTGCGCAGTGTCTCGGCGTTTAGTTCGTCAATGCGGCGAAGATTCGGGAAGGCCGACGCCCACAAGCCGGCAACCGCCAGCGCGCCAATTCCTCCAAGAACGGTGGCCCGCACCGCGCCCCACCACTGTGCCGTAAGTCCACTCTCGAATGCGCCCAGTTCGTTGGACGCGCCGATGAAGAGCGAGTTGACTGAGCTGACTCTGCCGCGCATCTCCGGCGGCGTGGCCAGTTGCACCAGCGACCCGCGGATGATCACGCTGATGGAGTCTGCTGCGCCCGAAATTGCCAGCGCCAGCAGCGAGAGCCAAAGGCTGCGCGAGAGCCCGAAGATCACCGTGGCGACGCCGAAGATCCCCACCGCGATGAACAGCCGCCGCCCCGCATGCCTGCGCAGAGGAAAGCGCGTCAGCACCAGAGACATGAGTACCGCGCCCACTGCCGGAGCGGCCCTCAGCATGCCCAGCCCCATCGGACCGGCGTGCAAAACCTCGTGCGCAAAGATGGGCATCAGCGCAACCGCGCCGCCCAGCAGCATGACAAACAGGTCCAGTGAAATCGCGCCCAGCAGCAGCGGTGACACGCGTACATATTGAAAGCCGGCCAGCACCGTCTTCAGCGTCGTGGCCCGGTGCTCCATCCTCCCCGGCCGCACATGCAGGCTACCCACCAGCGCCAGAAACCAGACCAGTGTGGCCAGGTTGAAGATGTACACAATACCCGCTCCCTCCAACCCAAAGTGGGCGGCGACTCCGGGCAGGATTCTGGCCAGCGGCAAGGTGAACAGCAGCCCTCCGATGGCCGGCCCTGTGACGTTGGCAAACTGGAAGATGGCCCCGCCCCACGTCACCGCGTTCACAAAATGCTTTTCAGGGACCAGGTGCGGCACCAACGCCGAACTTGCCGGGCCGGAGAACGCACGGCCCGTCCCGATCAGAAACAGCACCGCATAAATGGGGAAGACGTTGCGCGCCCCCGTGACCGCCAGAGACAGCAGGGCCAGTGTGCAGAAGACCTGCAGGCCATAACAAACCAGAATAATGACCCGCCGATCGTAACGGTCCGCGGTGTGCCCGGCCGGAAGCAGGAAGAACAGACCCGGCAGAAAAAGAGCCAGACCCGTGTAGCCCAGATCGATGGCGCGGTGGGTCGTCGAGTAGATCTGCCATGCAACCGCAACCGCCTGTGCCTCGGCCCCCAGAATCGCGGCCACGCGCGCCAGTTGGTAAAAGCGAAAATCGCGGGAGGCAAAGGCCTCCATTCCACGCCGGACGGGCTGCGGCGATTGTGTCGACATGGAGCTAGTGTAGCTGCCGCTGGCATGGCGAGGTCAGGAGGGGTACCCCATAAGCGCTAAGATATGCATTCAAGTTGCGGTCTTCGCATTCGATATGGCTCGCTGAGAGCTTGGGCGATCTGGTTCCATCCTTTCAAGACATCCCACAGCAGCAGATGAGGAGCAATC